>Ga0315287_10000715_pt1 | contig 29492 bp, 21 predicted proteins | sample YL17G11_0_MG_FD_205037 | JGI IMG/M metagenome (GOLD analysis project Ga0315287, IMG submission 205037) | Sediment microbial communities from Yellowstone Lake, YNP, Wyoming, USA - YL17G11_0 | ecosystem: Environmental > Aquatic > Freshwater > Lake > Sediment | place: USA: Wyoming | collected...
GAGACTGCGGAGCTTCGTCTGGACCATGGCCTTCCACCGGCCCGGGGTGACGAGCTGCATCTCGACGCAGCGCCAGAGCTGGCCGTCGTCCATTTTCAGGATCATATTCTTGCGGATCTGCGTCGCGTCGATCATGAGCCGAATGTCCTTTCAGAGTTCCCGCCGCGCGCCCTCATCCACTTGAACGATGAACGGTCGGCCTCCGGCCGCGGCGACGGCCGCCGCGACCTTCTCCGGATCGGAAGGCGCGTAGGCGAACATGCAGCCGCCCCCTCCGGAGCCGTTTATTTTAGCACCTAAGGCGCCGGCGTCAAGAGATGCCCCGATCATCGCCTCGATTTTCGGTGTCGAGATTTGGAGCAGATCGCGCAGGACGGCGTGCTGTTCGGTCAGCAGGACGCCGAACGCGGTCTCGTCGAAATCCGGGGCCTGGAAGAGCGCCGCGCCCCGGGCGGTCAAGTCCCGGGTCGCCAGCGTTCCGAGCAGGAGCCGGCGGTTGTCGGGGGGAAGTTTATCGATTTCGGCCAGGATTTCAGGCGTTCGGGGGCTCTTCAGAGTGAACGAAGGCACAGCCTTTCGGACGAGAGCCGCCCCGTCGAGGACGCGGCTTTTAATGAAGCCGAGCGTTCCGGTCGTGTCCTTCTTCTGTTGGGAGTCCCCCAAGACGAATGTCCCGAGCGGATTACGGAGGCGGTCGAATTTCATCGGTTCGTCGAATCGGATCCAGACGACTCCGCCGTAAGCGGAGGCGTAATGATCCATCCGGCCGCCGGGCTCTTTGAATTCCGCGACCTCGGTTTCGAACCCGAGCTCGGCCAGGGCCCGGGGATCGGCCGCCCGGGGATCGCCGGCCGCTTCCAGGAGAAATTTGTTCCAGGCGACGACCATGGCCGAGGAGCTGGACGTGCCGGCGTTGATGGGGATCCGGCCCCGGACTTCGATGTCCCATCCGGGCAGGGGCAGACCGGCCCGCCGGTGGATGTTGACCGCGCTTTTCAGATAGTCACGCTTTTTTTCATACGGAATTTCCGCGACCGGCTCCAACTCTTCCCGTTCGCCGAGGTCGGGAAGGTCGAGAACGATCCGGTCATCCGCGCGGCGCCGGCCGGCGAAGGAGATCCGCAGGTCGATCGCCGCGGCGATGATCGCCAAGCCGAAATAATCCTGGTGTTCGCCCAACAGGCAGATGCGCCCGGGCGAGGAAACGCAAAGATCCGGATTCTGCATGCCTTCCTTTTTATCCGATCGGCCGGAACCTGTCAATCGGTCCCTCCAGGGTGTCAACGCCGGGGCTCGCTCGTCCCTTCGATTGATTGACACGGGGCGGGACGGGTGATAGAAATTAACTCCGGTGGAAATGGAGATCATGAAAATGATAAGAGCGGCAGGCTTGGCGGCGGCTGCGGCCGCCGTCGTCGTTCTTCTCGCCGGCGAGGCGGGACGGAAGGGAGGGCCGATGGCTGACCAAATCATCGTCAACGGCAACATCTGGACGGGCGATTCTTCCCGTCCCCGGGCTGAAGCCCTGGCGATCCGGGGCGACCGTCTTCTGGCCGTCGGATCGACCGTCGAGGTGCAAAAAACGGCCGGGCCGAATACAAAAACGATCGACGCCGGTGGCGCCCTCGTCCTTCCCGGGTTTATCGACAGTCACGTCCACTTCATGAACGGCGGTTTCGCCCTCCTCGGGCTTCAGTTGCGGGACGCGGATTCCAAGGCCGAATTCGTCCGACGCATCGCGGCCCACGCCCGCGAGCTTCCGAAAGGGGAGTGGATTCAGAACGGCGATTGGGACCATCAGAGATTTACTCCGGTCGAACTGCCCCGGAAAGAATGGATCGACGCCGTCACCCCCGATCATCCGGTTTGCGTCAATCGGCTCGACGGTCACATGATTCTGGCGAACAGCGCCGCCCTCCGAGCGGCCGGCCTCGACCGGTCGACCCCCGTTCCGCCGGGCGGCGAGATCGTCAAGGATCCCGCGAACGGCGAACCGACCGGAATTCTCAAGGACGCGGCGATGGATCTCATCTATGCCCGGATTCCCCCGCCCTCGGCCATTCAGAAAAAACGGGCGGCCGAAACGGCGATGCGGGCCGCGGCCGAGAAGGGCGTGACTTCCGTTCACGATGTCTCGGGCGAAGTCGGAATCGAAATTTATCAAGAACTTCTCCGGGAAGGAGCGCTGACGACTCGAATTTATTATTACCTGCCGATCGCCGACAGCGCCCGGACGATCGGTCTTTCTCTCCGGACAGGGGCGGGAAACGCAACCTTGCGTTTTGCCGGACTCAAGGGCTTCGCCGACGGCTCGCTCGGCTCCCTGACGGCCTTTTTTGATGCGCCTTATTCCGATGATCCGAAGACCTCCGGCCTCCCGGCCGCGGCGATGTTTCCCGAAGGGGACATGGAGAAACGGATCCAGGCCGCCGACAAGGCCGGGATTCAAACGGCTATCCACGCCATCGGCGACCGGACCAACGCGATCATTCTCGACATCTATGAACGGACGATCGGGCAAAACGGGCCGCGAGGGCGGCGGCTTCGGATCGAGCACGCCCAGCATCTCCGCCCGGCCGATTTCGCCCGGTTTGGGACGTTGGGCGTCGTGGCCTCGGTCCAACCCGCCCACTTGATCGACGACGGCCGCTGGGCGGAGGCGAAGATCGGCCCCGTACGAGCGGCGACGACTTACGCCTTCCGCTCGTTTCTCGAGGCCAGGGTGGCGCTTGCGTTCGGATCGGACTGGCCGGTCGCGCCGATGGACCCGATCCTGGGGATCTATGCGGCCGTGACCCGGATGACGCTGGACGGGAAACATCCCGACGGCTGGGTCCCGGCCCAAAAGATTTCGGTCGAAGACGCCGTTCGGGCGTTCACGGCCGGCGGGGCTTACGCCGAATTCTCTGAAAACGAGAAAGGAACGTTGACGCCCGGAAAGCTGGCCGACCTCGTCCTTCTCAACCGGGATATCTTCCGGATCGCGCCCGAGCAAATCCGCGAGGCCCGCGTCGTCGCCACGATCCTCGGAGGCCGGATCATTTTTCGAGGCGAAGGTTTTTGATTGAAATAATCATTCCTTTTGACTAGAATTCAACCCTTCATGGAAGACAACGACATCCGAAACATTCTTCGCGAGTCCGGGACCAAAGCCCGCGACATCGTTCCCATTCTTCTGCGCGTTCAGGAACGTTTCGGATTCGTCCCTCCTTCCGTTCTGCCGGCCGTCGCCCGCCACGTCCATCGGTCCGAGAGCGAAGTCTTCGGCCTCCTGTCTTTTTACCGGGCGTTCGGCTTGGCCCCGAAGGGCCGGCATCGGATCGCCGTCTGTCACGGAACCGCCTGTCATGTCCGCGGCTGCGTCGCCCTCTTGGAGGGTCTGTCGAAGGAACTCGGGATCGAGCCGGGAGGAACGACCTCCAACGGCGTTTTCTCGCTCGAGACCGTCGATTGCCTGGGCTGCTGCGCGATCGGTCCCTTCGGCCTGATTGACGGCGTGTTCTATCCTCACTGGACGCCGGAGGCGGCCATCGCTCGAATCGATCAACTTCGGGCGGAGGGGACGAACCGATGATTCGCCTGGCCCATCCCGGACATCTCGAGGATTGGCGGGTGCGCTTACGGGACGAATCCCGGGCGTTCCGTCGAACCATCGTCGTCACGGCCGGTGTTTGCGGCCGGGCCGCCGGGGCGGAGAGGCTGATCGAAGCTCTGCAAACGGAATCGAAGCGGCGCGGCTTGGAACATCTGATCGGAATCCGGGTCACGGGATGTCATGGATTTTGCGAGATCGAACCCAGCGTCGTTATCGAACCGGAGGGTTTTTTCTACGGCCGTCTCCGGCCGGAAGATGCGGCCGAGATCGTGGAGCGGACCGCCGGTTCGGGCCGGGCGATTTCCCGCTTGGTCTATCGGGATCCTGTCTCGGGTCGCGCCTGTCCCCGCACCCAGGACATTCCCTTCTACCGCAAGCAGAATAAAATTCTGACCGACGCTCACTTTCACTTGAATCCGGACAGTCTGGAAGATTATGTGGCCCGGGGCGGATATGGGAGCCTATCGAAGGCCCTGTTCGAGATGACGTCCGAAAGCATCCTGGCCGAAATCAAGATGTCCGGGCTTCGGGGGCGCGGAGGGGCAGGATTCCCGACGGGTTTGAAATGGGAATTCGGCCGCCGGGCCGAAGGCCGGACCAAATATGTTGTTTGCAACGCCGACGAAGGGGACCCGGGCGCCTTCATGGACCGGAGCCTGCTTCACGGCAATCCCCATGCGGTGCTCGAGGGGATGATCATCGGCGCTTACGCTATCGGCGCGGCGGAGGGCTTCGCCTTCGTCTGTTCGGAATTTCCCCTGGCTTCGGCCCGCCTTGGCCGGGCGATCGAACAGGCCCGGGAACGGGGCCTTCTCGGGCTCTCCGTCCTTGGCTCGGAATTCGGGTTCGACGTTCGCGTGATCCCCGGCGGCGGGGCTTATGTCAACGGAGAAGAAACGTCGCTCATCGCGGCGATCGAGGGACGGAAAGCGTTCCCCCGACAGCGTCCCCCGTATCCCTCGGTCTCTGGGATCGGCGGCCATTCCACGACCATCAACAACGTGGAGACATGGGCCAACGTTCCCCTGATCATCGAGAAGGGGGCCGACTGGTATGCGGGTTTTGGAACCTCCAAGAGCAAAGGGACCAAGATTTTTTCCCTGGTCGGCCGGGTCCGGAATTCGGGTCTGGTCGAAGTGCCGATGGGCGTCACCCTCCGCGAAATCGTCGAGGATATCGGCGGCGGAGCGCTCCAGGGACGAACGATCAAAGCCGTCCAAACGGGAGGCCCGGCGGGCGGATTCCTGCCCGCATCGATGTTCCATCTTCCGGTCGATTATGAGACGTTCGTCCAGGCCGGTTCAATGATCGGATCGGGCGGGATGATCGTCCTGGACGATCAGACCTGCGTCGTCGACTTCGTCCGATACTATCTCGGCTTCCTCCGGAAGGAATCCTGCGGCAAATGTGCTCCGTGCCGGATCGGCACGCGGCGGATGCATGAACTCCTGGGCCGGATGGTCGAAGGAACGGCCGAGGCCAAGGACCTGGAGGAACTCGAATCCCTGGCCCGGACGGTGAAGTCCGCTTCGCTTTGCGGCTTGGGCCAGGGCGCCCCGAATCCGGTGCTTTCGACGCTCACGCATTTCCGTACGGAATATGAAGCCCATATCCGGGACAAGAAATGTCCGGCCGGCGTCTGCCGAGGATTCGGTCCCGTCGCCGAGGCCCGATCATGAAAGCGTTTATCGACGGCCGTCCTTTGGAAATTGACGGGCAGCCGACCATCGTCGAAGCCGCCCGATCCCTGGGGATCGAGATCCCCACCCTTTGTTACATGCCTCGACTGGAACCCTACGCCGCCTGCCGCGTGTGCCTCGTCGAGGTTCGGGGATCGAAAAACCCGGTCACGGCCTGCGCGACGCCGCTCACGGACGGGATGGAGATCGTGACGAATTCGGCGGCCGTTCGGACGCTCCGCCGCGAAGTCCTGGATCTCATCCTATCCGAGCATCCTTCGGCCTGTCTTCTGTGCGCCGAAAAGCCGACTTGCGACGAGTCCAAATCGACGATCCGGAAAGCCGGTCAGCCGACGGGATGCGTCTTGTGCCCGGCGGACGGCCGGTGCGATCTCCAAAGGGTTGTGGCCGCGGTCGGGATGACCGGGATGACCCATCCCTTGTCCTTCCGCGGATCGGAAATCCGCCGCGACGACCCGTTCATCGACCGCGACGACAATCTCTGCATCCTTTGCGGGCGATGCGTCCGGGTTTGTCACGAGATCCGCGGCGCGGATGCTCTGGCCTTCATCGGCCGCGGCAACCGGATGTCGATCGGGACATCCGTAGGCAAGACGCTCCTGGAGTCCGGTTGTCAATTCTGCGGCGCCTGCGTCGATGTCTGTCCGACCGGCGCTCTGACCGAACGGGCCGTCCGCTATGCGTCCCGGTTCGATGAAAGCCGCCCGTTCATTTGCGGACTCTGCGGCCAAGGCTGCGTTCTCGGACTTCGCCTCCGGGAGGGTCGTCCGGTTGAAGTCCGTCCCGAAAGCGGCCCGGTCAACGACGGGCAGGCTTGCGTCAAAGGCCGATTCGTCGCGAGGGATCTTCTTTCGCACCCCCGGCGGATCACCCGGCCGTTGGTCCGCAAAGGCGGCCTCCTGATCGAAATCGGTTGGGAGGAGGCTTTGGCCGCGGCCGGCCGAGGTCTCGCGGATCATCGCGGCGATGTCGAGGCGGTGATTTCGGCCCAGGATTCCTGCGAGGATCTCTGGGCTCTCGGATTGCTGTTCCGGGACGTCTTCCGCGCGCGGACGATCGAGATCGCCGAGGAAGGCGGCCGCTTTTTGTTCGGATTCCCGGCGGGAGCTTTCGGCCCGGGAGTCGTTCCAGCGCCCGCTGGCGCGAACCCGTTGGAACGGGCTCAGGCGTTCGTCGTCCTCGAGGAGCCGATTGCCCAGACCGCTCCGATGTTCGGTCTGGCGATGCATCGGGCCCTGCGCCAAGGGGCGAGATTGGCCGCGATCGGGAGCGGGGATTATTGCTTCGATCGCTGTGCCTCGCTGAGAATCAAGGCCGGGCCGCTCGAGGCCGGTCTCCTTCTCTTGGCTCTTCTCCGGATGATGATCGAGAACGATCACGGCCGGTCCCGATCCGGGATGGACGGGTATGATTCGCTCCGGCGGACTCTCTCCGCGCTTCCCCCGCGCCCGGCTTCGGATGCATGGGCGGAAAAACTCGATAAACTTTTTCGAATGGTCGATAAAAGAAAACCCGCGGCTTGGATATTCGGCCCCCACTTCACGACGGGACCTTGGGGAGCCCGGAACGCGGCGACCCTTTGTAATCTGGCCCGGTGGGCGGACGGGTTTTTGGTTCCGATCGCCCGGGAGGCGAATACCCGGGGCGCCCTTGAGATTGCGGACGCGCTGAAAGCGTCTTCAACCTCCCCGCCGGCGACGATTCCGGCCAAGGACCGGGCTCTTTTCCTGGCGGGTCCGCGACCCGGTTTCGTCCGACGAGAGGAATCCTTCGTTGTCGCTCTGGACGCGTTCCTGGGCGATTCCGCGGCCCAGGCCGATGTCGTCCTCCCCCGCCCGATTTTCCTCGAACAGGACGGAACCTTCGTCAATAACGAGGGTCGCCTCCAACGTTCCCGGGCGGCCGTCCCTCCGGCGGGGGAGATTCGCCCGGTCCGGCTCATCGCTGCCGATCTGGCCCGAGCTCTGGGAGCAGCGGCGTTCCCCGCGTTCGTGAACGCCGACGACGCGTTGATGTCCCTCGCCGCCGCGGTTCCGGCCTTTGCCGAGCCCGTTCGGGCCGTGAGGGAGAACCGTCCGGCTTTTCTCGCCGCGGCCGAATTCCCGGGGAAGGGTTTTGTGGAGATTCCTGACGCGACCGCGGTTTTCGACCCGGCCGATTCCCCCGCGCTCCGTGATCCCGACGATTATTTGGGTCTGGCGACGGCGCTTGAAATCAAATCTTTGAGAACGGCCCGGAGACGCTGAATGCCTAAAATCATCGCCCGCCGCCGACTCGTGCCCAATCTCCATTTGATCGAGGTCGAGGCACCCGAAACCGCGCGGGCCGCCCGCCCAGGTCAATTCGTCATTCTTATGGCCGACGAACACGGCGAGCGCATTCCCCTGTCGATCGCCGACTGGGACGCGGACAAAGGGACGGTCACTTCGGTTTTTCTGGTCATCGGGTCGGCGACCCAGAAGCTTGCCCGGCTCGGAGCCGGAGACAACCTTCCCGTCTATGTCGGGCCGCTCGGGCGTCCGTCCGAAATCACCGCTTTCGGTACGGTCGTCCTGGCGGCCGGTTGCTACGGCCTGGGCGCTCTTTGGCCGACGGCCCGGGCTCTCCGGGCGGCCGGCAACCGGATGATCACCATCATCGACACGAAAGCGTCCTATCTCCTTTACTGGGACGACCGATACCGGATGGTCAGTGACCGTTCGTTGTTTTCCTCGCGGGATCCGGGCTTGAGCGGCGGGGAATTCGTTTCGGGAAAAATCGGGGAAATCCTCAAAACCGAAAAAATCGACCGGGTCATCGCCGTGGGTTGCACGTCGCTGATGCGGGCTGTCGCCGAAGCCACTCGGCCGGCCGGAATCCGGACGATCGTCAGCCTCAATCCGATCATGGTCGACGGGACGGGGATGTGCGGCTCGTGCCGGTGCACGGCCGCGGGAAAGACGAAGTTCGCCTGCGTCGACGGCCCCGATTTTGACGGCCATCAAGTGGACTGGGACGAACTGTTTCGGCGACGCAAATCCTACTTCGACGAGGAAATCCAATCCCTCTGCCGATGGGAACGGGAGAATCTGCCGTAAGGCGGGAAGGATTCATGGCCGAGAAACCGATGGACTTGCCGAGCGAGTTGCAGGAACGGCTCCGGGCGGAATTCGTTCGGGAGTGGCGCCGAGATCTGCGCAAGTCGCCGCCGGTCAAGGACCGGATGAAAATAAGCCGGCAGCCGATGCCGCAGCGGGGGGCGGGCGAGCGAAGCCGGGATTTCCGCGAAGTCAACCGGGGTCTGACCGCTGAAACGGCGATGACCGAGGCTCGCCGGTGCCTGGATTGCGCCCGGCCGGGCTGCGTCGCCGGATGTCCGGTCGCGATCGATATTCCTTCCTTCGTCAAGTTGATCGAGACGGGGGACTTCATTGCCGCGGCGATGAAAATCAAGGAAACGAACGCCCTTCCGGCAATCTGCGGCCGGGTTTGTCCCCAAGAGACCCAGTGCGAAACGGTCTGTAACCTGAAAAAAGCCGCCGGTGTTCCGGTCGCGATCGGCAATCTCGAGCGGTTTGTCGCCGATTTTGAAAGGAACGCGGGCGAAGTCGCCCTTCCTTCCATCCCTCCGCCCACCGGTCATCGGGTCGCCGTCATCGGCGCGGGGCCGGCCGGCCTCACGGCGGCGGGGGAGTTGGCCAAACGAGGCCACGCGGTCACGATTTTCGAGGCGCTTCACGAACCCGGCGGGGTTTTGATTTACGGCATCCCGGAATTCCGCCTCCCGAAGGCCATCTTGAAGGCCGAAGTCGATTACCTCCGGCGGTTGGGCGTCGAGATCCGATTTAATTTCGTCGTCGGAAAAACGGCCGCGATCGAGACGCTCCGGGAAATGGGGTTCGAGGCTTTTTTCATCGGGACCGGGGCCGGGCTTCCGAATTTCATGAAGATCCCCGGCGAGAACCTGGTTGGTGTGTATTCGGCCAACGAATATCTGACCCGGGTCAACCTGATGCGAGCTTATGATTTTCCGAACTACGACACGCCGGTTTTCCGGGCCGAGAACGCGGCCGTCATCGGCGGCGGAAATGTGGCTATGGACGGTGTCCGGATCGCCCGTCGGCTCGGGGCCCGGCGGGCGATGATCATCTACCGCCGATCCCGCCACGAAATGCCCGCCCGGGAGGAGGAAGTCGCTCACGCCGAGGAGGAAGGCATCGAATTCCATTTCCTGACCGTGCCCATCCGATACGAGGGCGATGCGAACGGCCGCCTGCGGTCGATGACCTGCCTCCGAATGGACCTGGGTGAGCCGGACGCGTCGGGGCGGCGGCGTCCCGTACCCGTTCCCGGGTCGGAATTCACGACGCCGATCGACTTGGCCGTGGTGGCGATCGGACAAAGCCCCAATCCGCTGCTTTTGGAGACGATGCCCGGGTTGAAAATCGGGAAATGGGGGACGATTGAGACCGATCCGGTGACGATGGCTGCGAACCTTCCCGGCGTTTACGCCGGCGGGGACATCATCCGGGGCGGGGCGACGGTCATCTTGGCGATGGGGGACGCCCGCACCGCCGCCGCGTCGATCGACGCGTATTTGAATTCGAGTGTTCCGTCCCGGATTCGATAAAGATGGCTTGTTTGACAACTCCGGAATAGTCGGGGAGTCTCCCCCTTTGGAAATCTCGGGATCGGTTCACGGCGGCTGACCGGACCATTTGATATCCAAGCCCCGGCCGGAGTAAAATCGGCCTCCGCATTCCCTCAACGGACATCGATATGAAACAACAGGATTTGATCCCGGCCGCATCCGGCCACATCGGAACCGATGAGTCCGGCAAGGGCGACTATTTCGGGCCGCTCGTCATCGCCGGATTCTACTGCCCCGAAGGTCAGGAGAACGTTTTACGGGAACTCGGGGTGCGGGACAGCAAAGGGATCAGCGACAATCGTTGCCGCGATATCGCCGAGACGCTCCAACGCAGCTACCTCCACGCCGTGGTGGCCATCGGTCCCGAAAAATACAACGAACTCTATGAAAAATTCCGCAATCTGAATAAGCTCCTGGCTTGGGGCCACGCCCGGGTCATCGAGAACATCCTCGAGCGAGTGGATTGCCGGCAGGTTGTGACCGACCAGTTCGGCGACGAACGGTTGGTCCGCACCGCCCTCCTGACCCGGGGCAAGACCATCACCCTCGTCCAGCGGACCAAAGCCGAATCCGATCCGGCCGTGGCCGCGGCCTCGATCCTGGCCCGGGCGGAATTCCTGAAGCGCCTTCATTTCGAGGGCCGGAATTGGGGGATGGAGTTACCCAAAGGGGCCTCGGCGGCGGTGGACGCGGCCGCGGTCGAGTTCGTCCGGCTTCACGGACGGGAGTCCTTGGGAAAGGTCGCCAAGCTTCATTTCAAAACGACCGTGAAAGCGCTCGGCTCATGATCATCCTCCTGAAAATCGCGGCCATCATTTTCATCCTGCTTTTTTTGATCAAGCTGAAAACGGACCTCGGCCTCGTCCTTCTCCTCGATTCGGCTTTGACCGCGATTCTGTTCGGCATGCCCGCGGCCGAACTTCTCCGCCAAACCGGGAGCGCGCTGGTCGCCCGCGAAACCCTGGAGCTGATCGGAATTTTGGTGCTCGTCCTTTATCTCGGCCATTTTCTCCAGGCTGGCGGCCACTTCAAGAGAATGGTCGCCGCCTTGAAGAATCTCATCCGTGATTCCCGGCTGATTCTGGCCATTCCTTCGGCGTTCATCGGCCTTCTTCCGATGATGGCCGGGGCGATGATGGGCGCTCCCATTGTCGAGGAGGCGGCCCAAAAATGGAACTTGTCCCCGGCCTGGAAGACCTTCCTCAATTACTGGTTCCGTCATATCTGGGAGTACAGCTGGCCGCTGTATCTCAACCTCATCCTGGCCGCCTCGATCGTCGGCGTTCCGATCGTCAAGGTCTGCCTGTCCCAGTTCCCGTTCACGGTGCTGGCCGCCTCGGCCGGCCTGGTCATTCTTTTCCGCCATGTGCCTTACGAGCGGAACGATCAGGCCGACCATCGGAATTGGAAGGACTACGGACGGGTTATCGGGAGCATCTGGCCCATCTTTTTGACGATCATCCTCATTTTCGCCGTCCGGCTGTCCATGCTTACGGCCTTGGTCGTATCCTGCGTCCTCAGCGCCGCGGCGACGAACATGCCGGCCCGGACCCGGTGGGAGGTCGTCCGGAAAAGCGTCTCGCTCCGGATCGTGCTGCTGACGGCCGCGGTCATGATCTTCAAACGGATCCTGGAAACATCGGGGGCTTTGGAAGCGGTCATGACGATCGTTTCGCCGACGGGAATCTCTGGGATCGTCCTGTTGTTCGCCGCGCCGTTCACCATCGGATTGTTGACTGGGGTGAATCAGGCTTTCGCGGCCATCGCCTTTCCGCTCCTCGCACCGATCATCGGCCGGGAGCATCCCGATATGGTCCTGTTTCTCTTTGCCTATGTCAGCGGATTCGTCGGGATCCTCCTTTCGCCCGCCCATTTATGCCTGGCTCTGACCGCGGATTATTTTAAAGCCGATTTGAAGGATGTTTATAAAATTCTGGTCGGGCCGGTGAGCGTTGTTTTCGTCGCCGCTTTGCTGACCCTGGTGATTCTCCGGTTGCTTTAGGAGACGGCCATGAGCGAAACAAAACGATTGTATTTCGAGGATGGCGGATGGACGGAATTCTCCGCCCGGATCGTCGAACGGCGGACGGTCGAGGGACATCCGGCCGTGGTCCTCGATCGGACGGCTTTTTACCCCGAGTCGGGGGGCCAGCCCTGGGACCTGGGGACGATCGCGGGAGTTCCGGTCGTCCGGGTCGTCGACGAAGACGGGGTGATCCTCCATGTCCTCGAACGGGACATTGACGTCGATGACATCGAAGGCCGCGTGGATGGCGTTCGTCGGTTCGACCATATGCAACAGCATTCCGGACAGCATATCCTGTCCCAGGCCTTCATCGAAATCCTGAATGGGGAAACACGCTCGTTCCATCTCGGGGAGGAAACCGCTTCCCTGGAGATCGGAATTGCGGCGATCTCCGACGAATCCCTCGACCGGGTCGAACACCGGGCCAACGAGGTGGTCTTCAAGAACCGGCCGGTGAAAACATATTTCGTCCCCTCCGAGCGCATTTTCGAAGTTCCCCTGCGTCGGCCGCCGAAAGTCGAAGGCTTGATCCGGGTCGTCGAAGTCGAGGGGTTCGATTATTCCGCTTGCGGCGGGACCCATGTCCGCCGGACGGGCGAAATCGGCCTGATCAAGATCATCGGGACGGAGCGCATCCGGGGCAATCTTCGTTTCACTTTCGTCTGCGGCCACCGAGCCCTGACTGATCACCAGGTCAAGACGCGGGTTTGCCGGGACCTCGTCGGCCGGTTCAATGTGCCTGACCGGGAAATCCCCGGCGCGGTGGAACGGCTCGGGGGCGAACTCAAGGATTCCAAGAAGCGGCTCAAGGTCCTGGAACAAACGGCCGCAGGCTACGAAGCCCGCGACCTCGCTGCGACCGCTGAAGGAAAAATCATCGGCCGCGTGTTCGACGAAAAGAGCCCGGAAGGCATCCGAGCGCTGGCCTTAAGCCTTGTCCGGTTGGGGGAGTTTGCGGTTGCGTTCGGCGCCCGCGGCGAGGCGAAGGCCCACCTCATCCTGGCCCGGTCGGAATCGCTGCCGCTTGATCTCCGCCCGCTGGTCGCAACCCTGGCCCCGTTGTTCCAGGGGAAGGGCGGGGGAGGACCGTCGCTCATCGAGATCGCCGGAGACCGGTCCGCCGATCTGGCCGCGATCGTAGCTCAGGCCCGCGCCGCAATGCGGGAGCGGATGCCGTCCTGAATGGATCGGGTCCCCGCGCCGAAATCCAAGAAGGAATGATTGCGGTCCAAATCCCGGGAAGGATGGATTCCACGATCTTAAATCCGGGGCGATTCAGAACCCGGTAAGCCCCAAACGTCCCGTCAAGAACGAGGGCGTTCTACTCATACCGAAGGGAGATAATCGGATCGACACGGGCGGCCTTCTGGGCCGGGAAGATCCCGAAGAAGAGGCCGACTGAAATCGAGACGAACAAGCCCAGAAAAACCGACCATCCGGAGACCGTAGCCGGCAGCGGCGTCGCCGCCCGGACGATGATGGCTACGCTGAATCCGACGAGCGTCCCCAGGATTCCTCCGGTCCCGGTCAGGAACATTGCTTCGAGGAGAAATTGGCGGAGGATGTCGTTGGACTTGGCCCCGAGCGCCTTCCGGATCCCGATTTCCCGGGTTCGTTCCTTGGCCGCGACGAGCATGATGTTCATGACCCCGATCCCGCCGACGAGCAGACCGATCGAGGAGATGACGATCATGACCAGGTAGGCCGCCCCGGTGATCTGGTTGTACAGGTCGAGCATCGTGTCCTGGGTGAAGACGGCGAAGTCGTTCTCCCCGCCGAACGGTACTTTCCTCCGAACCCGGAGCTTGCTCTTGATCTGCTCGATCGTTTCATTGATCGTCCCCGGCGTCCTCGGCACGGCCGCGATCTCGATCGTTTCGGGATCATAGGGATAGTATTTCATCAAGGTGGTGATCGGGATCCCGACGAAATTATCTCGGCTCTGGCCGAACATTTGGCCGCGTTTGTTGAGAACGCCGACGACGACGAAGTTTTCGGGGCCGATCCGGATCGTCTTGCCGAGCGGGCTGATATGGGGAAAAAGCGTCTCGGCCAACTCGAAGCCGAGAATGCACGTCCGGGCGCTGTGGGTGATCTCGGCTTCGGTCAGATACCGGCCCTCCTTGGGGAGATAGATGTTATAGACCACGGAAAACTTGTCGTTCATGCCGATGATCATCGAGCTGTCGCTCTTCTGGTTTTGATACTTGATCTCGATCGCGCTGGCGAACGAGGGCCTGAGGTTCACGGACACAGCCTTGACGAGGTCGCACTCGTTCTGGAGGGCCAGGGCGTCGGCGTAGGTCAGGTCCTTGCGCTTCCGCTCCTCAGCCGTCCTTTGCCGCATCATGACCGGGTCGTATTTCCGGAGCATGATCAGGTCGGACCCGGCGGCCTGCAGCTCCTGGAGAAACGAGGCGTTCAATCCCTGGATGATGGAAACCATGCCGATGACGGTCATGACTCCGATCATGATTCCGAGAAGGGTCAGGAACGAGCGCAGTTTATGCGACCAGAGGGAATCGATGGCCATGGCCACGAGCTCTTTGAAAATCCCGGATCTCATGTCTCGCTCCTCAACGCTTCGACCGGGTCGAGTTTGGCCGCTTTGTTGGCCGGGTAAATTCCGAAGAATAAACCCAGCGAAGTCGACATGGCGATGGCCACGATGACGCTGGTGGGGTCGACGGTCGACGGCAGGGACGTGGCCGCGGAGACGATTTTAGCTAAACCCAGGCCTAGAATAACACCGATGAGGCCGCCCACGCCGGCGATCGTCGACGATTCGATCAGGAATTGAAAGAGGATGTCGTTCCGGCGGGCGCCGATGGCCATCCGGATGCCGATCTCCTTGGTCCGCTCGGTGACGGCCACCAGCATGATGTTCATGACGACGATCCCCCCGACAAGGAGGGCGATCGAGGCGATTCCGATCATGGCGAAGTAGATCCCGTTGGTGGCCGTTTTATAGAATTGGATGAACGTTTCGGATGTCCGGATCGAGAAATCGTCCGGCGTGGCATAGGTCAGTTTGCGGCGGCTGCGGAGGATTGTCCGGACTTCTTCCTGGGCCCGGGCCATCGCTTCCTGGGAGGTGGTGTGGACATTGATTTCGATGGAGCGGCGTGAGCCGAAGACTTTCAGGAACGTCGTGATCGGGATCCGGACGTAATTATCCTGGCTGAAGCCGAGGATTTTGCCCCGCTTCGTCCCGACGCCGACGATCCGGAAATTTTCCGAACCGACTTTAATCGTCCGGCCGATCGGGTCGAGATAGGGGAAGAGCTTCTCGGCGACTTCGGACCCGATGACGGCCGAGGACCGGGACCGGTCCTCCTCATCTTGGAGAAGATGGCGGCCGGCTTCGAGTTCGATGACCGCCCCGATCAGATGATCCACGGCCGTGACGCCGCTGATCTGTGTCCCCTGGATCTCGGCGCTGCCGAATTTCACCGTCCGGGACGTCCCGGTCGAAGCTCCGATCAGATCGGAGGCCGTCGATCGCTGGCGAAGGAGCTGCATTTCGGTCAGGGTGATGTTCTTCCTCTTCATCTGCTCCCGGAATTCCTTCAGGGAGGTCCCGATCATCGAGAACTTGGAGATGGAAAAGTCGTTGGCCCCGTAGAAGGACATCTTGGTGTAGACGTAGTTGTTCAACCCCTGGATGACGGAAACGACGGCGATGATCGTCAGGACGCCGATGATAATGCCCAGAAGGGTTAAAAAAGTCCGGAGCTTGGCGGACCAGAGAGACCCGAAGGCCATCGACAGGGACTCGCCGAAATTGATCTTGGCCATGTTCGCCTGTTCACTTGCGATATTTTACTCCGGTTCATACGGAATCGCCCCTGAAAAGTTTTTCCGGGAGTCTCTCGGGTTGACAATCGGCGGCGAGTCCGCAAGAATGAAGGGAAGGAGCCCGTCCATGAAACGATATCTCATCGCCGCGATCGCTATGGTTCTGATGGGCGTGTCGGCCGTCAACGGATATTCCCAGGTCGGGATTTATCTTGGCGGATTCGGGGGCGTTTCCACTCAGAAGCCCAGCTTCGCCGAAGTCGATTTCGACACGAACACGACCTTTCTCTACGGTGTCAGAGCCGGAGTCCAGGTCCTGATGTTCGCCCTGGAATTCAACTACTATCGCGCCGGCCATAACGTCGAGATGGCCGATTTCTTCCTCTTCAATTGGGACGGTCTGGAGAACGATACCAGTTTCATCGGCGGGAATCTCCGGATGATGTTCCCGCTGGCCGCCTTGCGGCCGTTTCTTTCCCTGGGATACGGTTACTATACGGCCGATATCAAGAATATCGACAAGGACACCGAGGGCGGATTCAATTTCGGGGCCGGGCTCGAAGTGAAGCTCGGAAAGCTGGCCCTCATCGGCGAGGGGAAATACAACCGGGTCGAGGTGAATCTCAGCGATTTGAACGTCAGCCTCGGCCATTTCACCTTCACCGCCGGCTTGAATGTCTATTTCTGATGACGATTCGAATCAATAAATTTCTGGCCCATCGCGGGGTGGCTTCCCGGCGTCACGCCGACCGCCTCATCGCCGAGGGACGGGTGACTGTCAACGGCATCGTCGTCGAGGACCTGGGATCCAAGATCGACGAGATCCGGGACCGGATCGCCGTGAACGGAAAGACCGTCCGAGCTCGGGCCGGAGACGTTTACCTGATGCTTAACAAGCCGAAAGGCTATCTTGTCACCCTGGACGATCCGTTCGAGCGGCGGACGATCCGCGACCTGCTGCCCGACCTCCCGGAGGGCGTTTTCCCGGTCGGACGCCTGGACAAGGACAGCGAAGGCTTGCTTGTCCTGACCAACGACGGCGAGCTGGCGTATCGTCTGACCCATCCCCGGTTCGAGGTGGCCAAGAGATACGTCGTCCACGTGAGGGGCGAGCTCGAGGACAAGGACGCGGCCCGGCTCCAGGCTGGCGTTTTCGTCGATGGACGAAGGACCGCTCCGGCGAAGGTCGTCCTCTTCGAAAAGTCCGCCCGCCAGTCGGTTCTTCAGGTCGAAATCCATGAGGGCCGGAAGCGCGAGGTTCGCCATATGCTCGAGGCGGTGGGGCATCCGGTTCGGGATTTGAAACGGGTGATGTTCGCCGGGCTGTCCTTGTCCCATCTTCCCGCCGGCCAGTGGCGGACCTTGACCGTGCCGGAAATCCTCCGGTTGAAAAAAGCGGTGGGGATGGTTTGAAGAAAAACGCTCCGTTTCTGATCCTTCTCGCCGGCTTGTCCGTTCTGGCGACGTGGCCGCTCGTCCTCCACCTGGGAGATCATTTCGGGAACGACGCCTACGACCCGTCCTATTGCGTCTGGGCGATGAACTGGACGATGCAATCCGTCCTCTCCAATCCGGCCGCTCTCCCCGATGGAAATATTTTTTATCCTCATCGCGGAACGCTGTTCTTCGCCGATACGGTGATCGGCCTGGCCTTTCTGGGAGCGCCGTTCGTCCTGATCACCGGAAATCCGGTTTTTGCCCACAATGTCCTTCTGATTTTGTCGTTCTGGATCGCCGGATGCGGGATGTATCTCCTCGTCCTCCGTCTGGTCGGCTCGCGCCCCGCGGCCGCCGTGGCCGCCCTGATATTCGCCTTTTTCCCCTATAATTTCGCCCATATCATGCACCTGGAACTTCTTTTTTACGGATGGATCCCGTTCTGTCTGCTGTTCCTTCACCGGTTCTTCGACGATCCGACCTGGAAGAATGCTTTCGGGACGGGAATCTTTTTCGTCCTCCAGGTGTTCTGCTGTGCGTATTATGCCGAGTACCTCGTCCTCCTCGCCGGACTCCTTTTCCTCTATTTGCTTCTTCGGGACGGGCGGTGGCGGTCCGGACCGATCTGGGGGCGGGTCGCCGGCCTGGCGATCTTCATCACCGCGTTTCTCGGTCCCTATTTCTATGAATATTGGAAAGTCCACCAGCGGATGCTTTTCGAACGGCCTCTTTGGGAAGTGATGAAATATTCGTCCGAGCTTCAATCGATCTTGACCCCCCCCTCGTGGAATCGGATCTGGGGATGGCTGGCCGGCCGTCCGATGGGGCCGGAAGAACTCGTCTATCCGGGGATCGTTCCCTTGGCTCTGACGATCGTTGGGCTGGTCCTTCTGCGAAGAACGGCCAAGTCCCGCCGGATTTCGGAGGGGGCCGCGCCGCCTTACCCTCCCAAACGCCGGGGCTGGGACATTCTCAATGTCATCTTATTTCTTTTCATCCTCGCCGTCGGCGTGAGCGGAGGGTTCGAAACGAAGCTGGCCGGAATCAAAATTTCGGTCCGAAGTCTCTCCAATCCGGTTCTGATCCTCGGTCTGTCCCTTGTCCTTCGGGTCTTCACGGATCGCGGCCGGCGGCGGATCTGGGCGGATTGTTTCCGGGCGATGTCGCCGGTCCAGAGATTCTATTCCGGGCTGGTCTTGATCTCCTGGCTATTGACTTGCGGCCCGGTGATCCGGATCTTCGGCCGGTACATCATCGCCGGACCTTATGCTTTTTTATATAGCCGGGTCCCGGGTTTTAAGGGGCTTCGCGTCCCGAGCCGGTTCATCGTTCTGATGATTCTAGGGATGTCGATTCTGGGAGCTTTTGCTCTGGCCGAACTCCTGGCCAGAATCAAGTCGGGACGCGGCCGGGCTGGGCTTGTCGGCGGGGTTGTCCTCGTCCTGGCTGCGGATTTCGCTGCCGGTCCCATTCCGCTCGTCCGAGTGGAAACGGCCCGGACCCTCCCGGCGATCTATGAACACGTTAAAAAACTTCCGGCCGAGGCGGTCCTGATCGAACTTCCCATGCCCGCGCGCGATGCCGAGGAATCCGAGGACGTCCTCCCGGTTTATCGGTCGATTTTCCACGGCAAACGGATCGTCAACGGATACAGCGGCTATGCGCCCCCGGCCTACCGAGTCGTCCGCGAAGCGATGGAGCGATTTCCCGACCGGCGATCTCTCGATCTTCTTGAAAACCTGAAGGTCGGATACATCCTGATTCATACGTCGGGATACAGGGCCGAGAAAGGTCAGGAAACAGCCGGCCGGGTGAAGGCCTTCGCCCGGCGGGTGTCGCCGGTCGGCGAAGCGGACGGCGATTATTTGTACCGCCTCGAACCCTGGCGCTCGGTCCATGAGGCTGAGTCTCCGGTTCCTCCCACCCCGCCCCGGATCGTCGGCGACCGATCCTTATGGAAAGCCCGGACCAGCCTGAATCTCCAATGGGCCGGCCTGGCTTTTGACGGCGATCCTCTCACGGCCTGGTCGACGGGCTACCCGCAGCGCGAGGGTGATTTCTTCACCCTGGACCTCGGCCGCACGGAGAGCTTCAGCCGGCTGGAGATGCGTCTGCAAAACAATCCCCTGGATTTTCCCCGAAGCTTCGTCATCGAGGTTTCCGCGGACGGCGGGGCGTGGACCGCAATCGAACGGGATTCGGCTTATTTCCCTGACTTGACGACGGAGACGGCGGAAGATTTTTCAAAATATATCGTTCCGGCGATCTTCCCGCCGACCGAGGCTCGATTCGTCCGGGTCCGGCTGACCGGAGGACACGCGTCCCGCCATTGGTCGATCACCGAAATCGTCCTCCGGGGAAAATGATCCCCCCGAGCGAAGGAGTCGGACGTGTCTAAACTCAAAATTTTTCGAAAGGTCTTTCGGCTCGGCCGCGGCCCGCTGGTCCTCGGCCGGTCCACCCTCGGCGGCGTCGCCCAGGACATCCCTTATCAGACGGGTTCCTGGGACGGTGATCAATTCGGAAACCATCGGGCCGTCGTCCGGGTCGAAGTTTCCGGCGAAGCGGTCCGAGTCCGGATTCCCTGGCGGCGTCGCGATCTCGACCCCGAGAAGAAGGCGATCCTTGTCGTCGACGCTTCAACCGGGATCCGGCTTCGCAACGTTTGGGCGGCCGTCGTGACCCGCGAAAAGGGTGAAATCGTCTTTCAACCCGAGACTGCCCCGGGGGATTACTGGGTATATTATCTCCCTTATCGTTTGGCCGGGAGATCCAATTATCCGAATGTTAAATACCTTCCGCCCGAAGCCGCGGCCGATGCGGGCTGGCTCGAACGCGTCCGGAGCGGGGTCTGGCCTGAGGCTAAGACGATCGCCATCCAGGCCATCGATGAATTCAATTCCTTTTGGCCGATGGAAGTGATCGCCACGGCCGAAGAGACCGATTCCCTTTCCGCCGCCCATCCCGACGCGGCGTTCCTCGCGTTTCCGGAGGATCGGAAATTCTCGATCCGGATGACGGACGATCTGCCCCTGCGCTGGATCCGGAGCGGTCCCCGGGATCGATTCGAGGGAGCGGCCGTTCGGAACGAGTTCTACGCCTTTCAGGTCGGCGTTTGGGCCATCCGCCAGGAGCTTTCCGGCGTCGAAATCCGCTTCGAGGGTTTAAAAAGCTCGTCCGGAGGAATCATTCCGGCCGCGGCCTTCCGTTCGATCCGGACACAAGGGACGAATTGGGACGGAATGCCGCTCCGGCGGGAGGTAACCATAGCCAAGGGGAAAGTCCAATCCCTCTGGTGCGGGGTTCATATTCCCGAGGACGCTCGGCCGGGTCTCTACGAAGGTCTCGTCACCGTGGCCCCGAAGGAGCAGCCGGAAAAATCCTTCCGGCTGGCCTTGACTGTGACGAACGAGTTTTTAGCCGACGGCGGCGATTCCGATCCGTTCCGGATGAGCCGTCTCCGCTGGCTTGACTCGACCTTGGCCCTGGATGACGAGGTTGTCGCCCCTTTCACTTCGCTTGTTGTCGACGGCCGGACGATCCGGTGTCTCGGGCGGGCAGTCACCCTGGGTGAGGACGGCTTTCCGGCCCGCGTCCAGAGCTTTTTTTCGCCGGAGAATACGCGCCTGGTGACCTCGGGGCGGGATGTGTTGGCCGGGCCGATGAACCTCGTCGTCGAGGACGCCTCCGGAAAAACGATGACATGGACGGCTTCGGGAGTCGCCTTCACCGGGCAAAAACCGGGGGCGGTCGCCTGGGAATTTCATAACGCCTCGGGCGGGATCCAAATGGATGGCCGGGCCCGGATGGAAATGGATGGCTACCTTGAATTTCAGGTCAGGCTGGCGACCATGGCCTCGGTCGTGGTCAAGGATATCCGCCTGGAAATCCCTGTCGCCGAAGACGCGGCGCTCTACCTGATGGGTTTGGGAAAAACCGGAGGATACCGTCCGGCCGAGTTTTCCTGGGCCTGGGATCAGAAAAAGAACCAGGACACGCTCTGGCTGGGGGACGTCAACGCCGGCTTCCAAGTCGGGCTGCGGGCGGAGAACTACAGCCGTCCGCTGAATACCAACTTCTATCTCAGCAAGCCGTTGAACCTGCCCCCGTCCTGGTGGAACGAAGGACAGGGAAAGGTGACGGTCAAAAAGATCAAGTCCGGCGTCGTGCTCTTTTCGGCCGCGGGCGGCGCTCGGACGCTCGAGCCGGGAAAGGATCTCTATTTCAATTTCACCCTGCTTCTCACGCCGTTCAAGCTCATCGACCCGAAGGCCCAATGGTCGACCCGTTTTTTTCACGCCTATAAGCCTGTGGACGAGGCGGCGAAAACGGGAGCCAACACCCTCAACATCCATCATGCCAACGCCATTAATCCCTACATCAACTATCCGTTCCTCCGTGTTCCGGACATGAAGGCCTACCTCGACGAGGCCCATCGGCGGGGCCTCCGGGTGAAGATCTACGACACGATCCGCGAATTATCCAACCGGGCGCCGGAGCTGTTTGCCCTCCGCAGCTTGGGAGCGGAGATTTTTTCCACCGGTCCGGGCGGAGGATATTCCTGGCTGCAGGAACACCTCGGCGGGGACTACATCGCCGCCTGGTTCGTGCCCGATCTCAAGGATGCCGCGGTCATCAACAGCGGCATGTCCCGCTGGCATAATTATTATATCGAAGGCTTGAACTGGTTGGCCAAAAACGTCGGGATCGACGGCCTTTACCTCGACGACGTGGCCTTCGACCGGACGACGATGAAGCGCGTCCGCAAAGTCCTCGACCGAAACCGGCCGGCGGCCTTGATCGACCTCCATTCGGCCAATCAGTACAACCCCCGCGACGGCTTCGCCTCGAGCGCCAATCTTTATCTCGAACATTTCCCCTATCTTAATCGATTGTGGTTTGGGGAATACTTCGATTACGACGGATCATCGGCCGATTACTGGCTGGTCGAGATTTCCGGCCTTCCCTTCGGCCTGATGGGCGAAATGCTCCAGGACGGGGGAAATCCCTGGCGGGGGATGGTCTACGGGATGACGAACCGCCTGCCTTGGTCAGGCCGGAATCCGGCCGATCTCTGGAAGGTGTGGGACGCTTTCGGAATGGCCGAGGCCAAAATGATCGGGTATTGGGTGGGGACGAATCCAGTGAAAATCGACAACCCCGAAGTGCGGGCGACGGTTTACGCGAAACCCGGGAAGGCGATGATTTCTCTGGCGAGTTGGGCCAAAGGCCCCGTCTTTGCCGAACTCCGGATCGATTGGAAGGCTCTCGGCCTTGATCCGGCCCGCGTCCGGATCCGGGCCCCGGAGATTCCGGGCGTTCAGTTCCCGGCGGTTTTCAAAGTCGGGGAGAAGATTCCCTTCGAGCCGGGCAAAGGCTGGATCCTGATCGTCGAATAGCCGACCAGTCGGCCGGTCTTAGTTCTTTTTCTCGTCCTTGTCCTCGAAGAAATCCTTCGAAGCCCGGACGAGGCGCTCCAATTCGCGGTCGACGAGAGAATTGACGGTCCCCTCCTCCCAAGAACCATCTTCGTTCGCCGCGCCGGCCGGCAGGCCCGTCAGAATCTCGATGCCCTCGTCGATCGTGTGGACGGGATGGATCCGGAACTGACCCGCGTCCGCGGCCGCGACCACATCCGGTCGGAGCATCAGGTTCTGGACGTTCTGGTGGGGGATCATGACGCCCTGCGTCCCGGTCAAACCCTTGGCCTTGCAGACGTCGAAGAAACCCTCGATCTTCTCATTGACGCCGCCGATCGGCTGGATCTCGCCCTTCTGGTTGAGGGAGCCGGTCACGGCGATATCCTGCCGCAAGGGGAGGCCGGAGAGAGCCGAAAGAATCGCGTATACCTCGGTCGAAGAAGCGCTGTCGCCGTCGACGCCGCCGTAGCTTTGCTCGAAGGCGATCGAAGCGGTGAAGGCGAACGGCTTGGTCTTGGCATATTTGCCCCGGAGGTATCCGCCCAGGATCAAAACGCCCTTGTTGTGGGTCTGGCCGCTCAGGTCCGCTTCCCGTTCGATATTGATGACCCCGGCCCGGCCGACCGAGGTCCGGGCCGTGATCCGGCTGGGTTTGCCGAACGCGAACGGGCCCATGCTGTAGACGGCCAAACCGTTGACCTGGCCGACGACCGCGCCGGCCGCGTCGATCATGATGGATCCTTCGTCGATCATCTCCTGGATTTTGTCCTCGATCAGGCTGATCCGTTCGATGCGTTCCCGGATGGCCTGTTCGACATGGACCGCTCCGACCGTCGTTTGCCCTTCCTTCCGGGCCCAATAGTCCGCCTCGCGGAGGACGTCGGCGATATGATGGAACCGGGTCGAGAGCTTTTTGTGGCGGCCGGCGAGCCTCGTTCCGTATTCGATGACGGCCGCCATGCCCGTCCGGTCGAAGGGATGGAGACTGTCCTCCTCGGCGATCTTCCGGATGAAGCGGATGTAATCCCGGACGGCGTCGTCCGATTTGGGCATCTCGGAGTCGAACTCGGACTTGATTTTGAAGATTTTCTTGAATTCCTCGTCCTGGTAGAACAGAACGTTGTAGATCTCCTCGTCCCCGATCATGAGTACTTTAACGTTGACTTTGATCGGTTCGGGCTTGAGGCTTTTCGTCGAGATGAGGAACAGGGAGGCGTAATTCTGGATTTCGAGGCTTTGGTTGCGGAGCGTCCGCTTGAGCGTCGCCCAAACCCCCGGCTCAAGAAGGGCGTCGAGAGCGTTTATGATCAGGAAGCCGCCGTTCGCCTTGAGGAATGAACCGGCCTTGATCTTGGTGAAATCAGTCATCCAGGACCCGATCCGGTTGACGGTTGAATCGATTGAACCGAAGAGGTTGACGTAGTTGGGATTCGTCTCTGTCACGACCGGGGCGTGCTTGAGGTCGGTGTTGTTGACCAGGAGATTGACCCGGTAGTCGAGAAAGAGGTCGAGGGGCATCTCCCGCTTGTCCTCGTCCTTCTTCTGGCTGTTCTTGAAGAGCTCAATGGATCCGATGAGGGCGGTTTCGACCTCGTTGAGGTATTCGGCGGTTTTGACCTGGGGAAATTTCAACCGGAGATCGGACACGGCGCTTTTAATGATCGGGGTGATGGATTCGGAGTCCCAGGCCTTGAGTTGGAGTCGGGTTTCCTCCTCGATCTCCCGCATCTTCTCGAAGATGCCCTCGAGCTTTTTGGAGAGATTTTCATACTTGGCCTTCAACTCGGTCAAAATCTTGTCCGGAAGTTTTTTCTCCCGGACGGCTTGTTCGAGCTTGGGGAAGGGGACCGGTTGATCCTCGATGATGGGAATCAAATCGGGTTTGACGAACAGCCCCATCTGGACCTGGATGACGCTGAATCCCTCCTTGCCGGTTTCCTCCTCGAAGGCCTGGAGGATCTCCTTTTGGAGGGATTGTTGGCTTTCGATGATGGTGTCCCGGCGTTCGGTGTAGTACTTGTTTTTCAGCAGGTCCGGAACGCTGCGCTTGAGCATTTCAATGAGACTGTCCATCGCTGCGGAAAACGTCTGGCCCAATCCGGAAGGGAGTTGGAGGAGCAGGGGCTCGTCGGCGTTCCGGAAATTGTTGACGTAGAGAAGGTCGTCGGGCGGGGTGTCGCCCTTCTCCATGCGTTCAAGGAGACGTTTGATCGACGTCGTCCGGCCCGTCCCGACCATTCCGGTGATGAAGATGTTGTAGCCGAGGTTCTTGATATCGAGGCCGGTCTGAAGCGCCCGGAGAGCCCGGTCTTGACCGATGATCTCCTCGCAAGCGGGGCAGTCGGCGCTTGTCCCAAAGGGAAGGGAGGCCGGATCACAGCGCGGGCGGAGTTCGGACGTCGGGACGACCGGGAGTGCTTTCGGCAGGGACATCGGACTCTCCTTTGCTCGGATCAATCAAAGGTACTCTACACGCCCGGATCGGTAAAGACAAGATGATCGGACATGATGATCGGCCCCCCCTCCAAGGAGCATTCCCCGATGAATCTCTCCCGCTACCGGCGGCTTGGAAGGAGGAGGAGTCCATGAGCCATCCCGGGGCGGCCGCGGTCCGTGCAAAATCCCGATGATTTTGCTACAATGAGCCTACCTGACGAGCTCCCGATTTTTAGAATCGGTCTTCGAAATGTTCACGCTTCGGGAGCGAAAGGGGAGGACGATGAAGACATTCGAAGGCAAACTGCAGGCCAAGGGACACAAAATCGGGCTCGTTGTCAGCCGGTTCAATTCCTTCCTGACCGACAAATTGCTCGACGGAGCCCTCGACGCCTTGAAAAAACTCGGGGCGGAGGAGGCCGACATCTCGGTCTATAAAGTTCCCGGAGCGTTCGAGACGCCCTTCGTGGCCAAGAAACTCGCCGCCTCGGGCAAGGTGGACGGTCTTGTCTGCCTCGGGGCCCTGATCCGCGGAGAAACCCCCCATTTCGATTTCCTCGCCGCCGAGGTGACCAAGGGCTTGGCCCAGATCGCCATGGACGACGGCGTTCCCATCTCCTTGGGCATTCTGACCGTGGATTCGATCGAACAGGGGATCGAGCGCTCGGGGACGAAGGCCGGCAACAAAGGCTGGGACGCGGTCCTTTCCCTGGTTGAAGTCCTGAACCTGAGGAGAGAGGCGAAGCTCTGAGCGATGGGAAAAAGACGCGACGCGCGCGAACGGGCTCTCCAGATCCTGTTCGAGCTCGAATACAATGAAGACGGCCCCGAGGCCGTCCTGGCCCGCCGAACGGGTGAAGCGCCCGCCGGGGCCGACCGGTTGATCTATTCCGCTTGGCTGGTCAAAGGCGTCACCGCCCGGCGGGACGAAATCGACGACCTCATCCAGGGTGCGGCCCGGAATTGGCGGGTCGCCCGCATGGGGCTGATCGATCGCAATATCCTCCGGCTCGCGGTCTATGAGATGCTCGAGGAAAAGACGCTCGTTCCGGCCATCGTCATCAACGAGGCCGTCGAAATCGCCCGCCGCTTCAGCGGCGAGGAGTCGGCCGTGTTCGTCAACGGCGTTCTGGACGCCGTCCGGAAAACGCGGTTTGGGGGCGAATCCGCCTCCGTCGTCGCGGCGCCGCCGGGCGCGGCCGTCGCTCCGACGGACGTTCCGGCGAGGCCACGCCCGACCCGAAAATCCATTCCCAAGAAAGACAGCCATGAGCGAACAAGCGAACCAAAAACTTCCGCCGGGCCCCGCCGAACCGCAACCCGGGACACCCAACCCCGAAGACGAACTCCAAAGAAGTGAGCAGGAGCTTGTCCGCGCGGACAAGTACCGCCGTCTGATCGCCTCCGGAGTCGACCCTTTTCCCCACACCGTCCGGCGGACCCATTCGGTCACTGAATTGGTCAGGCCGTACGCCTCCCTGTCCAAAGAGGAAATCGAGGCCCATCCGATCCGGGTCACGGTCCCCGGCCGGATGATGTCCGTCCGCTTGATGGGAAAGGCCACGTTCTTCCATATTTCGGACGGCCGGTCGAAAATTCAGGTCTATATCCGGGCCGACAAGATCGGGATCGAGGCTTACGAACGATTCAAGCTGCTCGATATCGGCGACCTCCTTTCCGTGTCGGGCGAGTTGTTCAAGACGAGAACCGGAGAGTTGACGGTCCTCTGCGACGAATTCACCTTCCTGGCGAAATGTTTCCATCCTCTCCCGGAAAAATGGCACGGTCTCCAGGACATCGAACTCCGGTACCGCCGCCGGTACCTGGATCTGATCATGAACCCCGAAGTCGTCGATGTCTTCCGTCTCCGGAGCGCCGTCGTTTCCTATCTGCGGCGGTTTTTCGACGAGCGGGGCTATATCGAGGTCGAGACCCCGATGATGCACGCCATCGCCGGCGGGGCCCTGGCTAAGCCGTTCATCACCCATCATAACGCCCTGGATTTGGACTTGTTCCTCCGGATCGCCCCCGAGCTCTACCTGAAAAGGCTGGTCGTCGGCGGCCTGGAGAAGGTCTATGAGATCAACCGCAACTTCCGGAACGAGGGGATTGATGCCGAGCACAATCCCGAGTTCACCATGATCGAGTTCTACGAAGCCTATCGCGATTACAATGATATGATGGAACTGACCGAGGAGCTCTTCTGCGGAGTCTGTCGGGAACTCCTGGGCCGGGACGAATTTCCCTACGGGGATCATCTGATTTCCTTGAAGCGGCCGTTCAGGCGGATCAAATTCCGCGAGGCCCTGGCCGAAGGCAGCGGACTGCCCGCAGCCGCCTTTGATGACCGGCCCCGGATCATCAAATACGCCGAGGGGTTGGCCCCGGATAAAAAGCCGATCACATACGGCAAGGCCCTCGACATCATCTTCGACAAGCACGTCAAGGAAAGCCTCATTCAGCCGACGTTCATTCTCAACCCGCCCAAAGAAGTCTCGCCCCTGGCCAAGTCCGCGTTGGGGATCCCCGAGGAGGCGGCCCGGTTCGAACTGATGATCGCGGGGATGGAACTCGCCAACGCTTTTTCCGAGTTGACCGACCCGGCCGAGCAAAAGCTCCGGTTCGAACAGCAAGGCGAGGATCGGAAGAAAGGGGACGATGAATCCCATCCGGTCGATCTCGATTATGTCCAGGCGTTGGAATACGGATTGCCTCCGACGGGCGGGGAGGGGATCGGCATCGACCGCCTGGTGATGCTGCTGGCCAACCGTAAATCGATCCGAGAAGTCATCCTGTTTCCGTTATTGCGGCCCCGCGATTGACCCATGAGATACAAACAACGGGGACGAGGCGACCATGGGGTATGAGAGCTTCATCGCCCGTCGATATCTGACCGCCCGGAGGAAGCAGGCTTTCATCTCCGTCATTACGGTCATTTCGACCCTGGGGATCACAATCGGTGTCGCCGCTCTGATCATCGCCATCGCCCTGATCACCGGTTTCCAGAAAGATGTTCAGGACAAGATCCTGGGGGCGACTTCCCATCTGATGGTTTCCGACCTGACGGGAGAGGGTTTGCCCGATTATGAAGCGGCTGCGACTAAGATCCGGACGCTGGCTGGGGTCAAGTCGGTTTCGCCGGTGGCTAACAGCATGGTTCTTCTCCAGGGATCGGTCAAACAGCAGGGGGCGATGCTCAAAGGCATGGACCTCGAACTCGAGCGGACCCAACAATCCTGGCTGAGGGTCCTCGAGAGCGGGTCGATCCCTGAGGAAGGAAAAGGGGGGCGGGAAGGCCTTCTGCTTGGCCGGGATCTGGCTTTTTCGGTCGGGGCCGGAGTCGGCGACATCGTCCTCCTCGTGACCACGTCCTCGAAGCTCGGACCCTTGGGACTGCAGCCCAAGTCGAAGCCGTTCCGGGTTTCGGGAATTTTCGCCACTGGGTTGTATGAGTTCGATTCGACCACGGCCCTGATCCGCTTGGATACCGCCCGTAAGTTTTTCGGCCTGGGCGACCGGGTTAGTTACCTTCAGGTCATGATCGAGGACATTTTTTCGGCCTCTCGGTACAAGGAAACGGTCCGGCGCCTTCTGACCCAGCCCGTCTACGTCACGACCTGGACCGAGCTCAATCAATCGCTCTTTTCGGCCCTGAAACTCGAAAAAAACATCATCTTTCTGACGATCACCCTGATTGTCATCGTGGCCGCCCTCAACATCATCGCGACGTTGATCTTGATGGTCATGGAAAAGACCAGGGATATCGGTGTCTTGATCGCAATGGGCGCCACGCCGGCCGAGATCAGGAAAATTTTCTTCATCCAGGGGTCGATGATCGGGGTCTTCGGGACGGCCTTGGGGACCGGACTTGGACTCCTCTGGTGTTTCGTCGCCAATACCTTCCAATTGATCCGGGTTCCGGTCGATATCTACCAGATTTCCCACGTCCCGTTCCGGATCATGCCCCTCGATCTGCTCCTGATTGTGGGCGTTTCTCTGGTGATCAGCCTCTTATCGACGCTCTTTCCCTCCCATCGGGCGGCGAGAGTCGACCCCGTGACGGCTTTGAAATATGAATGACCTGATCCGGACGTCCGGCCTGGGGAAGGATTACCTCCTTCCGGACAAGGAAGTCCTCCGGGTTTTTTCCGACCTGAATTTCTCGATGGAGGCCGGAGAAACCGTGGCCGTTATGGGCTCCTCCGGAGCCGGGAAGACCACGTTTCTCAATCTCTTGGGCGCCTTGGACCGTCCGACCGCCGGGACGGTGGTCCTGGAGGGCCAGGACCTTTATGGCCTGGATATCGTCGCCCGGGCCCGGGTTCGGAACGCGAAAATCGGCTTTGTCTTTCAGTTTTTTCATCTGTTGCCCGAGTTCACGGCCCTGGAAAACGTCATGATCCCGCTCCGGATGGGGGGGCTGGACCGGCCGGCAGCCGGGGCGCGAGGT
>Ga0315287_10000717_pt1 | contig 29464 bp, 38 predicted proteins | sample YL17G11_0_MG_FD_205037 | JGI IMG/M metagenome (GOLD analysis project Ga0315287, IMG submission 205037) | Sediment microbial communities from Yellowstone Lake, YNP, Wyoming, USA - YL17G11_0 | ecosystem: Environmental > Aquatic > Freshwater > Lake > Sediment | place: USA: Wyoming | collected...
AGGCCGATGAGATCAGGGATTCGTTCCAACCGTATTACACGACCACCATTCTCTCGCAAGAGACCGATCCCAACCTGCTCTACGATATCAAGCGCAAGATCGAGGAATACTACCTATTCGAGCCTGCGGAGGTCGAAGCATTCGCGCGGGTCTACTTCCGTCCTGGAGCGAAACAGGCCCAGCTACACGCGATTCTCGACCCGGTCGTAGCCAGATACGAGGAACTCGCCCAGCATGAAAGCGACGAGCAGAACCAGGCTGACTTCCGCAAGCAGCTTGGCAACTACGTTAGGCTGTATGCATTCCTGACTCAGATCTTCACGCCGCCGAATGCGGAGGTGGAGAAGTTCTACCAGTTCTGCAGGTTCCTGCTGCGGAAGATTCCCGTGCCGATTGAGCGGCTGCCCGTGGAGATAACCGATAACGTCAACCTGGACACCTATCGGCTGCAGCAAACAAGCTCGGGGGAGATCAGCCTGATCAACGAAGACGGGCAGTTGGAGCCGATAACCGATCTCGGCACCACGCGGGACAAGACCGACGAGTTGACTCCGCTCTCTGAGATTGTCCAGTACATCAACGAACACTATGGGGCAGACTTCACAGATTCGGACAAGGTGAATCATTTCGCCGACGACATGTCACGGAGGCTGATGGCACGCGAAGGACTTGCGCAAGCACTTGACCCGCAGATCAACCCGTCGCCGGATAATCAGCGACTCGCCTTCGACGGCTTCTTCAACGCCATCCTGGAAGATATGATCGAGGCCAACGGCGACCTATACAGGAAGATCACCGAGGATTCCGCGTTTGGGGATGTCTTTAGAAGGGTGATGTTCGAGAGGATCGCCAGGGGGATTTCCGGGAGCGCGCAGGCTGCTCAGTAATACCAAGCTGATTCAAGAAGAAGGCGCGTGCTGTAAGGAACACCACCACCACAAACTCTGCTCAGAACATGGAGCCCTTGCCACCGTCCAGGTGGCTCTTCATTGCCATGCCTTCCCGTTTCTGTATCTCAGGCAACAGCCGGTCGCGCAGAAACGCGTATGCGTCCTCCTTGTCCTCGTCCATTACTATGACCTTGAGCCTCATGATGTCCTGTTCGGTGAGGTTAATTGTCGCCATAGGTTGATTCCCTTCTGACCACTGGCGTCCGGCGCTTCGTTACACCAGGCCAGCGGCTTGTACTCTAGTGGTTGCCCGTGTGCCCACTCTTGACATTCTAGCATGAGTTGGTTATAATGCCAAGTAGCCAAATACTTTTTTGGAGGGGTGGACGGACCATGAGCCAAGACAGTTGCTGCTGTGCCGGAGGCGTCAAGACATTACTTGCCTGTTCCGGCGCGTCGAATGTCGGGCAGATAACGAACGAGGTGGCAAAGACGCTCGACATAGAAAAGCAAGGCAGGTTCTTCTGCTTAGCTGGAGTCGGTGGTCACATCAGCAGTATGGTCGCATCAGTGGAAGGATCAGATAGGGTGCTTGTGATTGACGGCTGTCCTGTGGCGTGTGCGAAGCTGACAATGGACGAGGCCGGTCTGGGCGGCTACGAGTATGTGGTCGTAACCGATCTCGGCATTGAGAAGAACCACGACTTCACGCTCGTTCCCGCCGACATTGACAAGACTCTGGAGGCTTGCAGGGCAAAGCTCAACGCGGCCAAGGTAGAGCAGTCCGACGCAGCACCCTAGAAGCTCGCGGCATGTTGACCCACGTGGGATATTTGGTTATAATGCCAAATATAGGGGAATGACCAGATATGAACAGGCGAGCATACGAAGAGAGAGCAAAGATCATCAAGGCCCTGGCGCATCCCAGCCGGCTTATGATGGTGGATGCGCTTGTAGATGGCGAGAAGTGCGTCTGCGAGCTTCGGGAACTGGTGGGCTCCGATATGTCCACCGTCTCGAAGCACCTGACGCTAATGAGAGAGGCCGGAATAGTCGTCGACCATAAGGTAGGACAGCAGGTCTTCTACAGCCTCCGCGTTCCGTGCATAGTGAGCTTCTTTGGCTGCGTTGAGGCGGTCATGAAGTCCTACGCCGAGGAGAAGATGGAACTGGTCGGATAGACCGTGCGTATCTGTAGAAGATGAGCTCGCAAGGGCTTTTCTTTTTTGCTGAGCAGTTGGCTATTGCGCCAACAGGCCAACAAGCGCGACTTTGCGCTGGAGGGTATCGATGAAGCGAATTCAGATTCTGGGCACCGGCTGCGCGAAGTGCAAGACTCTCGCGGAGAATGCCAGGAAAGCGGTCGACGAGACCGGCGTGGAAGCCGAGATCGAGAAGGTCGAGGACATCAAGGAGATCATGAAGTTCAACATCCTGATGACCCCTGGTCTCGTGATCGACGGGCAGGTCAAAGCAGCCGGACGAGTCCTGTCGCCCGAAGACATCAAGAAGCTATTGGTGAGCTAGAGGAGGCTCCACATGTCTAACGGATTACCCGGCCTGATAATGTGCGTCTGCACCGGCAAGTGTCCCGGATTTGCCAAGATGGACATCTGGGACTTCATCAATCGCGTGCGCGTCGAGCTGCCCGTGGAATACGGCTTCATCCACCCACAGCTCTGCGAAGAGGACGGCGACAGATTTCTCGCCGACATGCTCAAGGCGGGCCGGAAACTGGTCATCGCCGGCTGCGCTCCTAACATGCAGATGAAGCTGTTCCGGGATGCTTTTGAGACGGCCGGAATGGACATCAAGACCGATATGGTTCCGCTTGATATTCGGGAGATGACCACCGAAGAGGCGGTGCAGAAGGTCTCGAAGGCGCTCTCGGAGATGGGGGTAGAGAAGGATGGCTGAAGACACCTTCATGGGCGTGAGACGCGAGAAGATCGACTGGTGTCCCACCATCGATTACTCCAAGTGCAACTTCTGCATGGAGTGCGACGAGTTCTGCCCACATGACGTGTTCGAGCGGCGCGATGATGATCCCAAACTCGTGGTGGCGAACCCACGCAACTGCGTGGTCTTCTGCCGGGCATGCTCAAAGACCTGCGGACCTGATGCGATATCGTTTCCCAGCAAGCCTGAAACCATCGTGGCAATCAAGAAGATCCGCGAGGAAGAGGGAGAGCAGTGAAACGCGCCATCCTGCCCTGCAACGGCCTGGACAAGCAGCACGGGGTGCTTGCTCGCGAGCTGGCCCTGAGGCTGTCTGAGAGCGAGGGCGCGGAGATCATCTGCCCCGTCCTGCTCAACAACTCCCCAGCGCGATATGAGAAGGCTCTGGCCGACGCTTCACTTCTTGTCATCGACGGCTGCGGGACTCGCTGCGCATCCAAGCTCGCCAGCAAGTTGGGCCTGAAGGTAGATGACAAAGTGCAGGTCTCCGAGCAGGCGAAGAACGCCGGGTTGGAGACCGGCGGATCGCTCAGACCCGGGCCGGTCGGGATGCAGCTCGTTGACATCATGGAGGCCGGACTGATCGCCGAAGAGAAGGCAGCCGTCAGCGAGGATACTGCCGTTGGCTTCGAGTCCCCGACGCAGTTCCTGACCGTCACCTACGACAAGTTCATCTTCAAGATACCGACCGAGGGCTACCTCTTCAACGAGAACGACTGCTGGGTCCGGGTGATCGGCGACAGGGCACGCGTGGGGGTGTCGGACTTCGTTCAGCAGAACATGACCGATATCACGTTCTTCGAGCCTGCTCAGGTCGGGAAGGAGATCGAGCAGTTCGATGAGGTCGGATCGCTTGAGTCGGGCAAGTCGATGATGGACGCTCTATCGCCTGTCTCGGGGCGGATCGCGGCCGTCAATACCCAGCTTGTTGACTCGCCCGGACTGGTCAACGACGACCCCTACGGCAGTGGATGGATAGCAGAGATCGACATTCGGGACTTCGACTCGGACAGGGAGTTGCTCCTCGATGCGGCGGCATACTCCAAGACCGTCGAGAAGAAGGCCGCCGAGGCGCTGCATTAGCCGGAAAGGACTATGAAGTGACAACTGACAATGGCAAACGGAAGACCATCGTAATGCCTTGCAGCGGCATCGGCAAGGTGCACGGGCTCATCGCGCGCGAGGCGACATACCTCGTCACCGACGAGTTGGCACCCCAGGAGGCCGAGACCGTCTGCCTCGCTCTGCTGGTCTCCGGTGACGAAGAAGCGCGGGCCAAGGTCCGCGAAGCGGAGTGCATCGCGATAGACGGCTGCCCAAAGCTCTGCGCGGCGAAGAACGTCGAGATGGCGGGAGGCAAGGTCGTCAAGTCAATCCGAGTGGTCGATGCGTTCAAGGACCATCGCGGGGCGGAGCCCGGCACACCAACGAAACTAGCCGACGACGGATGGACGATTGTCCGGGAGATAGCCGGAGACATTGCCGACAGCATGTGCGGCCGGTGCGAGAGCGAGGTGAATTACGATGGCTGATGGCGGCGTCAAGGTAGGCATCATCTCGTGCAGCGGTGAGGAGATACCGGAGGGAACGATCTCCCGCATGGCGACGCGCCGCGTGCTCGAACTGCTGAGACCCGGCAGCACGGTCACCATCTGCCTGCCGCTCTTTCTTGCGGGCGACGGGGCTGAGCGAGACTTCGCAACCAAGCATCCCACGATCACGGTAGACGGGTGCGACAAGCTGTGCGCCAAGAAGGGCACCGAGAAGCACAGCGGCCCGGTCAGCGCGGCGCTGGTCGTGTCGGAGATACTGAATGGTGATTGCTCCGGCTGCGCTCGTTCGGCAAGAGACCGGACAGAGAAGGACAAAGAAGCTGTCTGGCTGGTATCCGAGGAGATCGCCAAGGCTGTGGATGCGATCCTCGCTGAGAGCGGCGGTTGTGTCTCGGAGGCCGGAGACGACGGCGCGGCCTGCGCCTGCTCCAAGCCGATCCCAGGCATGGAGATACAGGTCGACGGCAAGTCAGTCACTATCGCGGGCCTAGCACTCATCTTTGATCACCTGGCAGAGAGCGGCCTTGCCGCTGATGAATCAAGCGGCGATAGGCTGCTTGAGACCGTGCGTATCTATCACTCAATCGAACCTGAAGAGGAGGACGCCTACAAGGCGGCTCTGATATCAGCATACAAAACACACAGGAGAGTGTAATGAAAAGCAATTGGATCAGATCACTAGCGGTCGCCTCGCTGATCGCCGCAATCGGGGTGAGCGCTCCAGTTCAGAGTGCCCAGAAGCCTGCCGCCAAGGTTAAGACCGGCGCGGTATGCCCGAAGCCAGCTCCCAAGAAAGCTCCGGCAAAGACGACTAAGACAGCTCAGAAACCGGCAGCCAAGAAGAGCGACCCCAAGGCAAAGCCTGCAGCAAACGCTCCAAAGGCCCTTCCGAGATTGCTCGACCTGGGGGCGACCAAATGCATTCCCTGCAAGATGATGGTTCCCGTCTTGGATGAGCTGACCAAGGAGTATAAGGGCAAGCTCAAAGTCGAGTTCATCGACGTCTGGAAAGACCGGTCGGCCGCTGAGAAGTACAAGATTCAGAGCATCCCCACGCAGATATTCTTCGACGCCAAGGGCAAGGAAGTCTATCGCCATGTGGGCTACTTCCCGAAAGACGATATCCTGAAGGCCTTCAAGGACCACGGGATCAAGCTCACCAAATAAAGGAAGAGAACTCCTTGAAGCCTTATGTGAAATTCATACTGGTGGTGGCTGTTTTGGCACTCTGGATTCTGTTGAACCAGTTGTCGAACAGGAATGCCCCCGACGCATCAGGTGGCTGCGGCGGCACGTGAGGGTCTTCACCACCGGCGCAGGTTGCGCCGATACGCGTTGCGCCTGGCGCGAAATCGGCAGCGGTCACGAACACTGGACCGAGAACAGAGCCCAGGCAGGGCCGTCTGGGTGATCCTGGAAAAAAGGAGTGAGACGTACGTGAGAGCTTTGCTCATCGCTTTCGCTGTAGCGGCAGTTGCCTCCTCTTGCTCTGTCGCGGACGAGGCAAGGACGGTTGCCACTCAATATCCATATCTGTGCTCGGGCGCACTCCGTGACGCCCGGCTTGCCGATCTTGCGGACGGCGTCGTTGCGCAGTGCGAGGGCATTACGGTAACTCAGAAGGACCTGGATGCGCAGATCGGGAAACTCACCGGCTCGACTCGCGAACAGGCTCGGAGGTATCCGGTCTACACCCTGGAGCAGTACTTTGCGAAGCAGTTGACTCTGGTCGAGGCAAAGGACTGGGCGAAGAAGAACGGGCACGCAGAAAGCTCTGACGATCAACTCGCCCAGAGCTATCTGGCTGCCCAGGTGCCGAAGTTCGAGGTGAGTGACAAGGAAGCCGAGGACTTCTACAAGGAGCACGCCAGTATGTTCGGCGGCGGCTCGACCTACGAGCAGGTGAAGGACACAGTCGTCTACTTCGTGCGAGACCAGAAGACCTCTGAAGCACAGGACCAGTTCACTGGGTCGGCGGGGAGACGTCATCAGATAATAGTGTCGGCTTCCTGGGTCCGGTCTGAGCACGCTCGCTGGGCACAGAATCCGGTAGAGCAGGCACGCCTATCGGGCAAGCCGACCTACGTGAACTTCGGCGTGATCGGGTGCTGCGACAAGATGAACCCTGTCACCCAGGCGCTGCGCCTGGGATATGGTGACACGCTGAACGTCGTCTTCGTTCATACCGGCCAGGAGGAGATACTCTCCGACCTCTACGGAGTCAGCACCATACCGGTCCAGTTGCTTTTCGACAAAGATGGGAAGCTCCTGCTCCGGCATCAAGGTAACATTTCGAAGGAGCAGGTGCTCGCCAAGTTCGCCGAAAGCGGCATCAACCTGAGCAAAGGAAATGCGAATGAATGAACATACTCCACTGATCCGGGTGCTCCTATCGCTGACATTGCTGGCGGTGCCGCAGGTCGCAGGTGCTGCCGATATGCCGAGCGCCTCCCAGTTTGTGAAAGATGCACATCCCACTCTCACGACCGGGGCGCTTGCCTTCGCTAGACTCGCGGAACTGCCGACGGGAGTCATACTGCGCTCCGGGCAGATCAAGATCACGCAGAAAGACCTGGACGCCGAGATTGGCAAGTCCCCACAGGAGATCCGTCCCCAGCTCAAGCGCAACCTGTTCTTCGTGCTGGAGAACAAGGCTACGCAGGTATTCCTGCAGTATGAGGCCGGCGAGTGGGCCAAGCAGAACAAGACGGCCGGCAGTGGTCAGGACGACCTGGTCAAGTCCTACCTCTCAAGCCTCACAGCGAGTCTATCGGTAAGCGAGGAAGACAGCAAAGCCTTCTTCGACAAGAACAAGGACATGATGGGCAACGCCACATTCGACCGGGTCAAGGACCAGCTCAGGGACTACCTGCTCAACCAGAAGCGACAGGACGCCGTGAGCGCGCACATAGCCGCAACAGGCGAGAGATACGAGATCGATGTGAACAAGGTCTGGGTCGCGAAGCAGTATTCGGCGGCAATGGACAACCCCGTGGACAAGGCCAGGAAGTCCGGCAAGCCCACGATGGTCGATATGGGCGCTGACGGCTGCCGCCCGTGCGATATGATGACTCCGATTCTGGAAGAGCTGAAGAAGGACTACGCCGGCAGGACCAACGTTCTCTTTGTCCACGTTCGCAAGGAGCAGATCCTTGCCGCGCGTTACGGAGTGCAGTCGATACCTGTTCAGGTGTTCTTCGACAAGGACGGCAAGGAAGTATTCCGACATGTGGGGTTCTTCCCCAAGGACCAGATAACCGCGAAACTCGCGGACATGGGGGTCAAGTAACTTGGAGCAACTGTTCATTACACTGACCAAGGCAATCGAGGGGTCCGCGCCTGTCGCGTTGGGCGCATCGCTCGTATGGGGCATATTGAGCGTCATTCTCAGCCCTTGTCACCTTTCGAGCATACCGCTCATCATCGGCTTCATAAGCGAACAGGGCACCCTGACGACCCGCAGGGCGTTCGGGCTGTCGGCCTTGTTTGGCTTGGGCATTCTCGTTACCATCGCGGTGATAGGCATCGTGACGGCGGCCATGGGCCGGATGATGGGAGATGTGGGCAGGTACGGCAACTACGCCGTGGCCGCCGTCTTCTTCATTGTGGGCCTTCATCTGATCGGCGTAATCCCAATGCCGTTTTCCGGGCCGGGCAACGTTGGACTGAAGCGCAAGGGGCTCCTGGCATCGTTTGTCTTGGGGCTCGTATTCGGCATTGCTCTTGGCCCATGCACCTTCGCGTATATGGCCCCGGTCCTCACATTGACGTTCAAGGTCGCAGCCACGAATACCGTGTATGCCGTGCTGCTTCTGGCCTTGTATGGTATCGGGCACTGTTCGGTCATCGTTGCGGCCGGGACTTCCACGGAAGCAGTCGAGCGCTATCTTCACTGGAACGAACGATCCAAGGGGGCGAGCATCGTAAAGCGAATCTGCGGCGTTCTCGTAATGCTGGGCGGGATATACCTGATCTATGCAGCCAACTAGTGTCGCCGTATCTCCAAAACCGCCGGTCCGCGGGTCTGCTGGCCTGGAGGTCATCCGCTGGTCTGAGCCGACTGTCGAGATGAACCTGGCGGTTGATGAGCGGCTTGCGCAGGAAGCTGCTCGAACCGGCAGACGCATCTTGCGCCTATGGTGGGGCAGCGGCACCACTGCCGTCCTGGGCTGTGGCGACAAGCCTGAAGTCGCCCTGAACCTGGGGGAATGCCGGCGACGCGGGATCGGCTACGCGAAGAGAGTCACAGGTGGAGGAACGGTACTGCAGACGCCGGGTGTGTTCAACTACTCCTATACCGCTCCAGACCCTGGACGCTTCGATATGCAACGAGTATTCGAGCAGGGCACGCGACTCGTTGTTCGTGCCCTCGCTCAGTTGGGAGTGAGGGCACAGCAGCGTGGCACATCGGATGTGGCGATAGGTGATCTGAAGATATCGGGAAACGCGCAGGCTCGGAAGTGGAGGGCTGTGCTGCTTCACGGAACGCTGTTGGTCGGCGCGGATGTGGAGTTGATGGAGGCCGCGCTCAGACACCCACGGAAGGAGCCGGAGTATCGTCGCGGCCGTTCTCACAGGGACTTCGTCGTGACATTGGCTCAGCTTGGTGTTGGTGCTACGGATGCCGAGGTAGAGTCAGCATTTGTGATGGCCGCCGCAGATTTGCTCTGACTCTGCCGGGAGGAGCGGACCTCAGCTAGGCCAGTGCGGAGGGATTCGATGGTTGGAACGACAGAGATCAGAGACTTGGCGACAATGATGATTTCCACTTTGGGGCTTTCGCATTCCCCGGTGGGGGTCAGATTGCTTTCAGAAGACGATCCGGTACCCGCAGACGCAGAAAGGCTGGACAAGTACAGGTATTGCCAAGCCCTCATGAAAGCGCGCAGAGGCCGAAATGTGCTCCTGGACGGCGAAGGGATTTCCTGTCCTGCGGCTGCGGCGGCATTCGGTTTCCGGCCGCTTCCGGACCAACTGAAGAACGGCAAGGGACTCGTGGGCTTCGGCATTGTCTCTGACGAAGCCATCGGAGCAAAGATGTTCGAGGGCATGACTGTCCTGTCGCCCGGCCAGATCAGTGGGCTGCACCTCTTCCCGTTGGAGCAGGCTGATTACGTTCCGGACGTCATTATCGTGGAAGCCGAAGTCGAAAAGCTGATGTGGGTCGCGCTTGCGTATCTGCACGCCCGTGGAGGAGAACGCGTCCAGGCTTCCACCGCGATACTTCAGGCGACCTGTGTTGACGCCACCATCATTCCGTACGTGGAGCAGCGTCTGAACTACGGCTATGGCTGCTACGGATGCAGGGATGCGACAGATCTTGGTCCCGATGAGGGCGTTATCGGATTCCCGGCGTTTGTTCTACCCGCTGTGGTTGGGCACTTGCAGTTTCTGAGCGGGAAGGCTATCCCGAACTCTCGACAGAAGCAGGCTTTTTCCGCGCTGAGGAAGGCGACGTGTCCTAATGCCCGTTCGGAAGATGACAACGGAACCCAGAGGGGCGATGTCGACTGTGCAGCGGAGACTCGGTCGGCTGGAAAGGATGGCTAAGGATGCTGGCATTCAATCTGATCGGCCTGTGCATCCTGGTGGCTTGCTTTGCCCTTGATCGGCGCAAGACGGTCCGCTCCGTGCGTCGGGGCCTGACGATGTTCTGGAGGATAGTCCCTGAGATGTCGGTTGTGCTGATCCTGATCAGCATCTCGCTCGCATTTCTGACGCCCGCGCAGCTCAGGCAATGGCTATCCGCCGACACTCCCGCACATTTCGCGGCGGCGTTGGTAGTCGGCTCGATTGCGCTCATACCTGGGTTCATTGCTTTCCCCCTGGCGGGAGTCTTGCTGAAGAACGGCGCATCGGTAACGCTTGTCGCGGGCTTCCTGACGACCCTGCTGATGGTAGGAGTGGTCACGCTGCCGATGGAGGTCAGATACTTCGGCTGGCGAACGGCACTTTCCCGCAATGGCCTGTCGTTTGTCGGAGCCGTGGCGATTGCGCTTGCAATGGGGAGGGTGCTGTGAAGGTCGACCGCAAGAACGTGGCCAGTCTCGTGGCTACGGGCGTTTTCCTGCTTTTCTGCGCGTGGGGTGTTTGGCTTGCGCATAAAGATTTCGCACGCCGAGCTGCGGGCGGATATCTGGGTTTCCTAACGGAAATGCTCTGTGTTCTGCCTATGATGTTCTTGCTCATAGGCGTATTCGACGTGTGGGTACCTCGGGATGTTGTCGAGCGGCACGTTGGGGAAAAAGCGGGTCCCATTGCCGTGCTATGGATGATCCTGCTGGCGATGCTTCAGGCTGGGCCGCTGTATGGAGCATTCCCGGTCGCGGCGGCGCTTTCGAAGAAAGGCTGCGCTGCCAGGTATGTGTTCATCTATCTCGGCGCATTCTCGGTGATGAAGCTTCCGATGCTCGGCTTTGAGATAACCTTCCTCGGTTGGAGATTCTCGTTGGTCAGGCTTCTGTTTACGCTGCCGGTCTTCATCACGATTGGCTACATAATGGGGCGCTCGCGCACCTGCGTTGTACATTGAGGAGGGAAGGATGGAAAGGCATCGCAACAAAACCGCGTCGGCGACAATCGTAACGGCTGTTCTTGCAGCTCTGGCTCTTCTGGCGGTATATGCCGGGGTTCGAGCCTTCTGCGCGCCCGCACAGGCCGGGATCTCAGGCTTACAGGCATACTCGCATGCTCCGGTCGAATTGCTCGACGAAAACGGAGTCAGAATCGATCCGGGCGCGGAGAATACCAAGCCGTATAGTCCTCGCCAGACCTGCGGGGCATGTCACGACTACGATGAGATCAACAAGTCATACCACTTCCAGCTCGGTGCCGACCGGATATCCGACGACTACGGCGCGAAGGTTGGTAAGCCCTGGATCTCGTCCCAGGGTCAGTTCGGGCGGCAGCAGCACATGTCCTATGCCTGGGTCGCGAAGAAGCGCAATTCGGCCTCCGACGAGATCGGGATGACCCCGTATCAGTACTCCCAGGCATGCGGCGCTTGCCACGCTGGCGGCGGCCCGATGGAACGGGATCGCGATGGCCAGAGATACGACAAGAGACAGGCCAAACACCCCGAGCTTGCCCAAAGTCTTGACGGCGACTACCACAAGGCCGCGTGGGACAAGTCCGGTGTTACCGAAGCCGACTGCCTGATGTGCCATCTGTCCGGCTACAACGGCCAGGCACGAACCGATCAGTTGTCCAAGGCGAACTACAGATGGGCAGCCACAGTGGGCGCGGGACTCGGCGTAGTCGATGGCTCGGTCAAGGACGGGCAGTCGCCAAGTCTGAAGTACAACCGTGCCCTCTTCGCGAGTGACGGAACGGTTGCGCTGAAGATCACTCGTTCCGAGGACGCAAACTGCTTGCTCTGCCACGGTGAGGCCGAGGTCAAGAAGCGCGGGCACGTCTGGTACGACACACGACAGTCCGATTTTCATACCGCAGCCGGTATGAAGTGCATCACTTGCCACACATCAGGCTCTGACCATCAGATACGCAAGGGACACTCGTATGGAGTTGTTCTCCACGATGAGCTTGACGACCCAACGCTGTCCTGCGAGGGCTGCCATCTGTCACCGAAGTCGGCAAAGAAGCCGGTCCACAAGTCGCTTCCGAAGAGCCATCTGGCGAAGATCGCGTGCGTGACGTGTCACGTGACGGAACACAATGTTGCCGCTGTAGGGGTCGTCGATACGACGACAGGAAAGGGTCTTGGCCTGCCGACTGTCAGAGGCGCAAAGAAGTACGGCGAAACGGGTACGTGGACCCCGGCTTACTTCCGCCTCAAGGACGGCAAGATTCACTCGGGAAACGCCTTGCTGCCGGCGTGGTGGGGGAACCGCAGCGGCGGCGTCATTCATCCGCTCCATCTCGCCGAGACCGCCCGGGCTTACGAACGTGTCAAGGATGTTATCAAGGACGATAACGGAGATGGCAAGCCCGAGGCAAACACCGAGGCGGAGATCACCGCTATGCTCCGATCAATAGCGCAGACGCTGCAGGGCGGGAGGTTCCCGACAGTAACCCCTGCGTTTGTCAAAGGTGACAAGACGTGGGAGCTGCTCAACGGACGGCTGATCGCGCGCGAATACCCACAGGCCAGTCCGCTCTACTGGACCTTTAGCCACAACGTCTCAACTGTCGCCAAAGCGCTCGGAGCCGGAGGGTGTTCCGACTGCCACGGCGCTGGCTCGCGCTTCTTCAATTCCCCCGTTGTAGTTGACCCGTACGGCCCGAACGGGGAGCAAGTCAGCGTTCCGATGTGGCAATACTGCCGACTGAGTGAAGATGTGATCGAGGCGAAGAAGTGAGAGTTCGCTTACTGGCCGCTGTGGCCATCTGTGCGGGACTTCATGGGGCCGCGCGGGCGGAGGCTGCAACGCACAAATGGCAAAGCTACTTCCAGGTGCGCTACACGACATCCCAGGATCAGGGGGACTATCTGAGCCTGCGTAGACTGAAGCTGTTCGGGCAAGGGCCCATCTCGGGGGACTGGACCTATTATCTGCAGTTGCTATACAAGGCCAATAACCGGAGCCCAACGGATGACCGGATTGTCATGCAGGAAGCGAACACGCTTGTCCCCCTGAATTCCGGCAGGTTGACAGTGGGGCAGTTCAAACCGCCTTTCGGGATGGAGCGGTTCACTCCCGACTACAAGCTTGCCCTGATAGACAGGAGTCAACCAACCGACCGCCTCATCCCAAATGGCAATCTGGGGATGTCCTTCGCTCGCGCGCGGGGTGCTCAGCACGAGCGCAAAGTCGGCAATACAGCCCGGTTCGCGATAGGAGTGTTCGACGGCAACGGGGCCAATGAACCTTTCGATGGCAATGGGCCACTCATCGTTGGCCGGTTGGTGTATGAGCCGCCCTCCAGCGAAGCCAGACGGTTTCACTCGGAGCTGGCGCTATCATGGCGGAAAGACCACGATATCGACTTTCTGGGGCAGCTTCCGGGAGCTCCGTCGGGCTACTCCAGCTTTGCCGGTAAAGACATCCGCCAGAATCTGGCCCTAGCCTACGATGCTGGAGCGGATGCTCTCCGGGCTGAGTACTTCGCGGCACAATACGACAGCGACAAGCTCGGACTGCCCAGCATAGATGCGCAGGGTTACTACCTGCAGTGGGCACACACTGTGTCGAAGAGATGGTTTGCGGCCATCCGCTATGAGACCATGGATCCGAACCAGTCTGTAACTAACACAAAGGATATCTCGTGGCTTACGATCGGAGCCACATATTGCATCGACTCTGATTACCAGAGGATACAGGTGAACTACGCCTTCCGGTCCGAACAGGTCAATGAGTTCGACAATGACGCCCTGCTGGTGCAGTATCAGAAGTTCTTCTGAGGGGCTGACTACTACTGGAATTGAGGTGGATGAGTATGGCTGATGTGACAATCGCAGTTGAGGCCGAATCTCGCAGCAAGACGCGCGCGGATGTCAGCGTCCGCGATCTGGTATTCAGCGTCGATGAGCCTGAAAGACTGGGAGGCACGAATGCTGGACCGAACCCCGTCGAGTACCTCCTGGGGTCTCTGGCTGGTTGTCTGAACTACATAGGGCACCTGATAGCAAGAGAGATGGGTTTCGAGATCCAGTCGATGCGGATGCACATCGAGGGGAACCTCGATCCCCTGGCCTATCTGGGCAAGAAGCCTGACGTACGGCCCGGGTTCAAGGAGATACGCGTCTCGATTGAGATAGAGTCCACTGCGAGTCCCGATGTCCTGCGCGAGTGGGCGAAGGCGATAGAGGCTCGATGTCCAGTAAGCGACAACCTCGGACACCCAACACCGATCAGTATCGGTCTGTGAGGCTGCAATCATGCAGTGCGGTGCGGCATATCCGTGATTGACACATTTCCCAGGCGTTGGTGGTAGTATATCAGTGTATTTACATATACGGATGGACTGCCATGGACGAGATATTCAAAGCACTCGGTGACCCGACCAGACTTCGGATCGTTCAGATGCTCGCGCAGCACAGCGAGGTTTGTGTCTGCAGAATTGTGGATGAGCTTGAGATGAACCAGCCTACCATATCGCATCACATGGCAAAGCTGAAGCAAGCGGGATTGCTCAATGCGCGCAAAGAAGGCCAGTGGATACACTACTCACTCAAGGTCGAGGTGTTTGAGGACGGACCACTGGCGTTTCTTACCGGGATAGTCGTGCTCGCGAAGGCATCGGCGGCTACTGCCAGTGCGGTTCCTTGCTGCGAATGATGCAAGTATGGTTGCTGAACCGGAAAGCCCAGGTGGATAGTGAACGTGACACAGAAGGCAATTGGGGGCGAGGAGACTACCGAGAAACGTATGCCCCTCTGGAAGCGACTGGCGGTATCCGCGCTCCTCTGCGCAGTATGGTACCTGGTCTATAGATCGCTGCAGCCAGCGGCGGACTGGTTCACATACAGCCTGCTCGGGCTATCAAGTACCGGTCACATCGGAAGCGCGGTTGCATTCTTCGCTTTTGAGGCACCCAAGGTCCTGATGCTGCTCGTGTTGGTCGTGTTCGGAGTCGGCATTGTCCGCACGTTCTTTACACCGCAAAGGACGAGGCAGATACTCGCGGGACGAAATGAGGCTGTCGGCAATGTCCTGGCTTCGCTGCTCGGGATTGTCACCCCGTTCTGCTCTTGCTCGGCCGTGCCGCTTTTCATGGGATTTGTGCAGGCAGGCATACCATTGGGAGTAACACTATCGTTTCTGATCGCCGCGCCGATGATCAACGAAGTCGCACTGGTGCTGCTCTTCGGCATGTTCGGATGGAAGGTCGCGGCGATATACGTATCTACGGGTCTCTGTATCGCCACAGTCGCGGGCTGGGTGATCGGCAGACTGAAGCTTGAACGATTCGTTGAGCAGTGGGTCTACGAGTTCCAATCAAACGGGACAGGCTACGAAGCTGAGCAACTCGCCTGGTCTGACCGGCTGAAGGCGGGGAAGACTGCTGTCCGTGAGATAGTAGGCAAAGTGTGGCCTTACGTTGTGGCCGGCATCGCGGTTGGCGCTGGAATCCACGGCTACGTTCCCGAAGGGCTGATGGCCTCATTCATGGGCAAGAGCGCGTGGTGGGCGGTGCCTGCGGCGGTTCTGATGGGTGTTCCGATGTATTCTAACGCAGCAGGCATCGTGCCGATCATACACGCGCTGCTGGAAAAGGGCGCTGCTCTTGGAACAGCCCTAGCATTTATGATGGCTGTCATCGGGCTCTCGTTGCCAGAGACGATAATTCTGCGCAAAGTGCTGAAGGTGCAACTGATTGCTGTGTTTGTCGGCGTTGTTGCCCTTGGCATTCTGATCGTTGGCTATCTGTTCAATTTCATATTCTGATGCAATCAGGGCGCAAGCCTCCTGTAGGCTTGGAGGAAGATAATGCTCATACGAGTTTATGGCCCCGGCTGCAGTCGCTGTGAGAAGGCTTTCGCAGCGATGGAAGAAGCTCTGCAACAGGCGGGGACTGAAGGACGAGTCGAGAAAGTGAGCGACGTTCAGGAAATGGTCAAGGCAGCGGTCCTGGCAACGCCCGTCGTGGAGATCAACGGCAGCGTCGTGTGCCGAGGGCGAGTACCCAGCGTTTCCGAGGCGGTGACGTGGATCATGACTTCGCTTGCGGAGGAGTAGCCGGTTGAAGAAGGTCATATTTGTTTGTATTCACAATTCGGGCCGTAGCCAGATGGCTGAGGCGTTCGCAAAGAAGCTTGGCGCAGGCAGGATTGCTGCCGAATCTGCTGGCACCGAGCCTGGCGGCAGCTTGAACCCTCAAGCTGTGGCGGCGATGGAAGAGATCGGCTACGACATGAGCGGCCACTATCCCAAGGTGATGACGCCGGAGATGGTCGATAGCTCGAACAAGGTCATCACGATGGGCTGCGGCGTGAACCTCGATGACGTCGACCACGGTGGGGCGGTTTGCCCGGCTGTGTTTGTCGAGTCCGAGGACTGGGGCCTTGAGGACCCGAAAGGGCAGCCGATGGAGAAGGTCAGGGAAATCCGGGACCAAATCAGGCAGAAGGTCGAGCGTTTGGTACAGGAGCTTGGCGATGAATGACGGTAGCGCCGGGGGGTGGAAGCCCAATCCGGGACATAAGATCCAACCTTCGACCGGCTATCCACCGGAAGAGGGACGATATCTGCGGGGCAATGATCTGTCCCCTGTGGCTGTGTGCGTGATACTCAAGTGGCGCGAAGACGAGATTCCAAAGGAAATCGAAGACCTCGTGAGACTGGGCGTCGAAACGGGCGCGGCTCTGTCGGGAACGCTGCAGACCGAGAACATCGGCACAGAGAAGATGATATGCAACATCGTCGCCAATCTCAACATCCGATACCTTGTGGTGTGCGGCCCGGAATCCCCGGGCCACTCGGTAGGCCAGAGTCTGAATGCGCTGAGCCTCAACGGCATAGACGATGGCTGCCGGATCATCGGCTCGGAGTCTCCAACGCCGTACCTCTACAACATCCCGCGCGAGGCCGTTGAGCGCTTCCGGCAGCAGGTGAAGATAATCGATCTCATCAACGAGGGGGATCACAAGCAGATACGCGACGCGATATGGTCTTGCTACCAGGAGCAGCCAACTCAGTTCGGCAACTACACCCTCTTTGACCCGGGCGCGCTGCCATGCGAGCCGATATGCACATCCCTTACGTGGAAGGTGCGCCAACCCTGGTATGCGCCGCGCAACGCGGGCGAGCAGGCCGCCGTTGACCGTCTGCACGATCTTATGGCGGAGATCAAAGCCAAGACGGAAGCCAAGCGGCGATTGAAAGAGGGCCAGTAGCTGCAATGACACTCGGACAATACGAAGGAGGATTGATTTGGAGAGCACTCAACCTATTATGAGACGGCTGTCGTTCCTGGACCGTTATCTGACCCTATGGATATTCCTGGCAATGGCAATCGGCGTGGGAGCGGGCTACCTTGTGCCCGGCACCGCTGGTTTCTGGAACCGTTTTGCAGTTGGCACAACGAATATCCCCATAGCCATTGGGCTTATTCTGATGATGTATCCACCGCTTGCCAAGGTGAAATACGAAGAACTGGGCGAGGTATTCCGCAACTACAAGGTTCTCGCTCTTTCGCTCGTGCAGAACTGGATCATCGGGCCGATACTCATGTTCCTCCTGGCGATCACCTTCCTGCGGGGTTACCCGGAGTTCATGGTCGGTCTCATAATGATCGGTCTCGCACGGTGCATCGCAATGGTTATAGTCTGGAATGAGCTTGCCAAGGGCGATACGGAGTATGCCGCAGGTCTGGTGGCGTTCAACTCAATCTTCCAGGTGCTCTTCTTCTCCGTGTATGCATATGTCTTCATCACGGTCCTACCGCCGCTCTTCGGACTGAAGGGCAGCACGGTGCATGTGACCATCGGCGAGATAGCCAAGAGCGTGTTCATCTACCTTGGCATCCCGTTCATCGCGGGGATACTGAGCAGGATCGTCGGGCTGAAGACAAAAGGACGTGAGTGGTATGAGAAGCGCTTCATCCCGAGAATCAGCCCCATAACGCTGATCGCACTGCTCTTCACGATCATTGTGATGTTCTCCCTGAAGGGCGAATACATCGTGCGGTTGCCGCTCGATGTGGTCAGAATCGCCATCCCACTCCTAATCTACTTTGTCGTGATGTTCCTGGTGAGCTTCTATATGGGCAAGAAGATCGGCGCGGACTACTCCAAGACGGCGACACTGTCATTCACTGCGGCAAGCAACAACTTCGAACTCGCCATAGCCGTAGCGGTAGCAGTGTTTGGAATCAACTCAGGCGTGGCGTTTGCGGCGGTCATCGGGCCGCTGGTCGAGGTGCCGGTGCTGATCAGTCTCGTAAACGTTGCCCTGTATTTCCAGAGAAGATACTTCCAGACACCGGAACAGAAGTTCGGCATATACGCCGAGCGGAACTGAGGATACACTTGCAGACAAAGGCAACGATCAACGCCGGTGTGTGCGGCTTCATTACCGTGGTAACCGCCCAGTCCGATGACATGCAGAACGTCTCGTTCGAGATCGAGAGCGACTGCGACAACATCCGGAGACTCGCAGAGGGCTTTCCCACGGTCGATGGCTACAACGAGATCGGCGCAGGCTTCGACGGCGTTATCCACCAGGCTGTGCGAGGAACGCTCAAAGGCTGCTGCTCGGGTTGTCTTGTCCCGTGTGGGATATTCAAGGCTATGCAGGTAGCTGCCGGGCTTGCCCTGCCCGCTCCAGCTTCCGTAGATATCACCAACCAATAGGGGAAGTACACCGATGACTGAGAACAACAAGCGCGGATGCTGCTGTGGGGGGACCCACCCATCGATGGGTTCAACTTAGGGGTCAACTGCGGAAGAGCAGCCGGTCAGACAGTGATGCATGTTCACATCCACCTCGTTCCTCGCAGGAATGGAGATACTCCCGACCCGCGCGGCGGCGTGAGGGGTGTCATCCCGGAGAAGATGAGCTACTGACGGTTCTGTGGCAAGTGACCAGAGAGAAGCTGTTGACAGACACGCGGAACGGCAGTATAATGGGCGTATGCTCATAACGGAGGCCCACAATGCCAAGACCCAGAACGTGCAGATGCGTTCAAGCTCTGCCTAACGCCGACCATTTCCATCCATGTAACCGGCAGCCCACAGGCGAAGTAGTCCTAGCCGTCGAGGAACTCGAAGCCCTGAGGCTGGCCGACCTGGAACGAAAGACGCAAGAAGAGGCGGCCAGCGGAATGAGGATATCTCGCCAAACGTTCGGGCGAGTTGTAGAGTCGGCTCGGTCAAAGGTTGCGGACGCCCTTGTGAGCGGAAAAAGCATCTTGATACAGGGAGGCACGTACGAAATGGAAAAGCGCGAGTTCAAGTGTGCGGATTGCGGCCATGTGTGGGAAGCTCCTTTCGGGACCCCACGGCCGGACGAGTGTCCTGAGTGTAACAGCGTGAACCTGCACAGAGTCGGCGGGCCGCACATGGCAAGGCATGGCCACGGCCACTGTTGCTGCGAAGAAGCGGGCGCAAGCCAGTCGCAGTGACACACGGCAAGCAACGCGAGACCGGGGGTTCTCCACCCTCACTGCCGGCGGTTTTCTGGGCATTCCTACGCCTCGGACTCACCGCGTTTGGCGGCCCCGCGATGGTGGCTTACATTGGAGAGATGGCTGTCACCAGGAATGAGTGGCTATCTCGACAGTCATTCAGGGAAGGCGTGGCCGTTGCCCAGACGATTCCTGGCGCGACGGCCATGCAGACTGCAGCTTACGTAGGCTTAAGGCTTCGAGGCATGGTCGGTGCGGCGGCGGCATACATCGGATTCGGGCTGCCTGCGTTTTGTCTTATGGCAGCTCTCTCTGCCCTTTACAGCATTTCCCACAAGTCGGCCATTAGCGCGTCCGTGTTCCACGGTCTCCAGGTGATCGTGGTTGCCATCGTTGCCAAAGCCGCATTCACATTCGGCCGGACGACGGCAAAGGGTTTGTGGGATTGCATCATCGCATTGGCTGCCGCTGGGTATCTCATCTCCGGCGGAAACCCGGTGGTAGCAATACTGGCAGGGGCGGTCGTGGGTCTTCTTGCATATAGGCAAACAAGCTCGTCCAGCGAAACCGCGCAGCATTCGGAGTCCTCATCTCTCCGCTCCGCTACTCGGCAGGCGCTGGTCGTCATCCTTATTGGAGCAACTCTGCTTGCTACGCTCCTGCTGACGAATCGCCGCCTGTTCGATCTTGCATCCCTGATGCTGAAGGTAGATATCTTGGCATTCGGCGGAGGGTTCGCTTCCGTGCCCGTCATGCTCCATTCGGTGGCCGAGGTCAATCACTGGATGAGCACGAGGACTTTCATGGACGGGATCGCAATGGGACAGGTGACGCCCGGTCCCATCGTGATTACGGCCACATTCGTCGGCTATCAGGTTGCTGGAATCTTCGGGGCAGTGGTGGCTACGGTAGCTGTCTTCTTCCCGTCATTTGTCATCCTCGTGCTCATTGTGCCGCGCTTTGATCGCCTGAAGCAGAACCCACGTTTTCAGATGGCGATGAGGGGAATCCTTGCCTCGTTCGTTGGGCTGCTGCTGTCGGTAACAATAAGATTCGCCATCGCCGTTCCTTGGTCACCAGCTTCCGTGGTGATTGGCTGCGCAGTCCTGATTGCACTGATACTCGATGTCGGAGTACCCTGGGTGGTGTTGCCCGGCGCGGTGTTGTCGGCATTCCTGCTTCGTTAGCTCGAATGATCGGGCCCTGAGATCACTCCATGAAGCATATGGAAGACCCCGATGCACAACTGATGCTCGCATTTCAGCGCGGAGATGAAAGCGCGTTCGCCGCTCTCTTCGAGCGCCACCGCACGCGTGTGCTCAACACCGCCTACCACTTCCTTGGCGACAAGGACGCTGCACAGGATGTTGCGCAGGAGGTGTTTGTCAGAATCTACACTTCACCCAAGACCTACCGTCCGGACGCAGCGTTCAGCACCTGGCTGTACCGTGTTACCGCGAATGCCTGTTTCGATGAGATGAGGAGGCGCAGGCGGTCGAGGTCGGCCGTCTCCGAGGATCTGCCGGAATCCATCCTCGACCCAGCAGCCTCGCCAGAGGACCAGGTCCGGTCCAACGAACTCACCCGAGAGGTGAAAGCGGCAATAGCTGCGCTCCCGGAAAACCAGCGCCTGGCTGTCATACTTCAACGCTACGAAGAGCTCTCCTACCAGCAGATCGCCGATGTTCTCAAGACCAGTGTGCCGGCCGTCGAATCTCTCCTCTTCCGGGCTAAGCACTCTCTGCGAGCAAGGTTGTCGGCATACCTTGAGGACGGCGGCCAGGCCGATTCGTCAGCGACATCTTCCGCAGAGGAAAAGCCCTGAAAGCACCGCAAGTTCCAGCGGCGGTGCGACGTTACACCAGTAGAAAGGTGCGGACATGGACTGTAGAACCGCCAAAAGACTAATTCCAGCGTTCATGGATGGTGAGCTTGAGCCCCACAGAGCGGCATTGCTAGATCAGCATCTTGCCTCATGCCATTCGTGCCGGTTGGAAGCGGCCACTTTGAAGCGCACCATGGAAGCCATGGGGGTGAGCGAGGACATAGAACCCTCATTCACACTGGCTGACATACGTGAGCGCGCGGGACAGCACAGGTCGAGAAACCCCCTATCTGCGTGGCTTTGGCAGATGCCTCGCCTGGCAACAGCAGCGATGCTACTTGCGGCTCTTGCGGTGGGCGGTGTCTCCGGCATCTACCATGGTTCCCGCTCTGACAGCCAACCCCAGCGCCCGCATGCGGTATCGACGCAGCGCGTCTCCGACTCGTTCGGACTTGACGCATTCGATGATGGGCTCGCCGGTGCTCTGTATGTCGCTGACGCCCGAACCCAACCGGCCACGGAGGTGGCACGATGACGGCGAGAAGATGGATAGTGAGCGTTCTGGTGCTGTGCGTGGTAGCCGCGACATCCTTTGCTGTATCCTCCGCTATCAGTTCCAGGCAGGCGGCAGCCAGGGCCAAACTGGGGATGGGGCAAGGCATGGGCATGTCCCTGGTGACGGAATATCTTCAGCTCACCCCCGAGCAAGAGGGGCGCGTCGCGCCAATCAACGAAGCATTTCGGACGGAACAGCACGCGGCCTGCGTGGAAATGCAGGAGGCTCGCGCCGGGCTGCTTTCGGTGCTGAAGCAGCCGAGATCGAAGCAGCAAGACATTGACACCGCACTGGCCGATCTTGCGCGGAAACAGGCCAAGCTGCAGCGCCGCGCGGCGCAGTACCTGATGGAGCTCAAGTCGGTGTTGACGGACGATCAGCAGCAGAAGCTCTTCGATCTGGTCGGGCAGAGATTCTGCGAACAGGGCAGATGTGGCGGCGGAATCTGCCCAGGCATTGGGAGACCGGGCTCCCGTGGACTACCCGGTCGCATGAGGTAACAAACGAAAAGGAGATCGTATCGTGAAGAGAACCACATTGATCTACGCGCTCGTGCTGCTTGTCGCTCTGACGGCCATCGTAGCGGTGGCTCAGGGTCGGCGGGCGAATGCCCCGGTGAATCAGCCGTCCGGATGCTTTGCGACGTGCCAGAAAGCGCTCGGTCTTTCGCAGAGCCAGGTTGATGAGATGACCGGGCTCAGGACCGCTTTCGTGAACGACACGGCGACCTTGAGGGCCGACCTGCAGGCGAAGATGAAGGAGATCGCAGACCTCTGGCTCGTGGCTGATCCGGACCTGCAGCTTATCAAGCAGAAAGCCGCCGAGGCGGACCAGATCCGGGCCGAGATCCGCGATAAGGCTATCGACACTCGCGGCGCAGTTCTCAAAGTGCTCACACCCGAGCAGCGGGCTACCTGCATCAAGCGATGCCAGAGTGGACAGTGCGGTTGCGGGATGTGCGGCGGACTTGGAATGGGCATGGGAATGTGCGGAATGAACGGTGCCGGCTGTATGGGTATGGGCGGCCAAGGCATGGGCAGAGGCTGTGGCGGCACCGGAATGGGTATGGGCCGAGGTATGGGTCGGGGCATGGGACCGACTGGGACCGGTTGCCCGTTTCGACAGTAAGTGACCCGTAAGTGGTATGACGCGTAGCCCGGGTTTGCCTTGCTTGCCCGGGCTATGCGTTTCCTGGAATGGTTTAGGATGATCCATTTGCAGCCTTGTAACAGAAAGGGAATCTCGTTGCGAATCACCAGCATTCCAATCTTCGTTCTGGTGGGGATTGTGCTCTGCGGCATATCTCACGCGTCGGTGCAGGAAGAGCCGCTAACACTTGACCAGTGCATCGCCATCGCACTGGAACGTCACCCGTCCTTGCAAGGCGCGTGCCGCGAGGTGGCGGGAGCCAAGGCTGGAGTCAGAGCCAGCAAGTCCGCGGCGCTACCCCAGCTTGCTGTGGCCGGAGCATACACCCAAAACAACGGCCAACCCGTAGGCGGTTTCCTGTCCTCTCCTCCAGAGGGATTTGCAGCGGCGATCTCGGCAAAGCAATTGATCTATGACAGCGGGCGCACACCTGCCGCCATACGCGACGCGAATTACTCGCTGGCCGCGAGCGCCGCCGACTACAGCGATGTCGAGCAGACTGTAGTGCTGGGTGTTCGCCAGAGCTACTACGGAGTCCTCGCGGCGGAGCAGCTCGTTGTCACGCAGACGCAGGCGGGTGATCTCTCCGAACTCCATCTGAAAGAGGCTCGTGCGCGTCACGACGAGGGTATCGCTCCCAAAGCGGATGTTACCAAGGCGGAGGTGGAGGTTTCCAACGCCGAGCTTGGTCTTATCCATGCCCAGAGCGGTGTGAGCCTGGCCTATGCCGCGCTGAACAACGCTCTCGGTCTTCCACCGACCACCTCGCTGAAGCTGACCGGCCAAGTGAAGACGCTCCAGGAACAGCCAAAGCTGGAGGACCTTCTCAACATGGCTTACTGTAACCGGCCGGAGCTGAAGCGCATCGATGCCCAGATACAGTCGGCGCAGGCAAAGGTGACGGTAGCCGGAGCCGCTACAAAGCCGGCGGTCTACCTGGCGGGAGGCGACGTCTGGCCTCGCACGATATCAGGGACAGGGCCGGTGAACGGATCGAACTGGACTATCGGGGTTGCGGTGTCTCAAAGCATCTGGGACGGGGGTGGCACGAAGGCCCGAGTCGAGCAAGCTCGTGAGGCGGTAGGCAAGCTGCAGGCAGATCTGGCGAATGAGAAGCAGCAGGTGGGGCTGGAGGTTCAGCAAGCCTATCTGAATGTGGTGGAAGCGGATCAGCGTATGATTGCAGCCGCCAAGCTGGTCGAGCAGGCTGACGAGAACCACCGGATCGCGCAGGGGCGATATAAGGAAGGGGTTGGACCAATGATCGATGTTGTTGATGCCGAGACCCAACTGACTGCGGCTCGGACAAGCTATGTGCAGGCGCAACTGGACGCGCTGGTGGGGCGGGCCAAGCTCGACAGAGCAACGGGACAGGCGGTCCCTGTGAAGGAAGCACTAAATGAAGAGTAAGCGCTCGCCTGCCCACATCCTTATTCCGATCCTGGTCGTGGTTGTCATTGCAGTGGTTGGTCTTGTGGTCCGCAATCATCTTTCATCGCCGAGCCAGAGTGCTGGTCTGGAGACCGCGACGGTTTCCAGACGCACGCTGAACGCAACCGTTGTGGCCACGGGCACGGTCAAGGCCATCGTTGGTGCTGAAGTCAAAGTGGGCTCCCGCATCTCGGGGGTCGTTACGCACCTGCCGGCAAATATCGGCAGCATGGTGCGGAAGGGCCAACTGATTGCGACCCTCGACGACCGCGAGGCGCGGAGTCAGGTGGATCAGGCGCGCTCCAGCATGGCAGCAGCGCAGAGCCGCCTGGCGGAGCTTCAGGCCGGGTACAACGCGCAGGTGGTGCAGAGCAAGACGGACATAGAGCGTGCCAACTCCAACCTCGCGGCTGCTCGCTCCCGGCTCTCCCAAGCCCGCACATCCGAAGGCACGATCCCTGTCGAGGTGACAGCGCAGATCCAGCAGGCCAGCGCAAGTGTGGACCAGGCCGAAGCGAACCGCAAGAACGCGAAGACCAAACTCGATAGGATGGAACACCTGCTTGCACAGGACTTCATCGCTCGGCAGGATGTCGACAACGCCCGTACCGAGTATGAGGTCGCCGATTCCCAGGTTCGCCATGCTCAGGCGGTGCTGGAGGCGGCCAAGGCAAACGCCTCACAGACGGAGATCAAGAAGCAGGATGTCGCGCAGGCCGAGGAAGCGCTGCGTCAGGCCCGGTCGACCTTGAGCATGGCAGAGGCAAATGTGGCTCAGGTGCGGGTCAAGGAAGAGGCGATCCGTACAGCACGCGCTCAAGTGGCGCAGGCCCAAGCTGCGCTCCGATATGCCGAGACCCAGCTTTCCTACACACGCATTGTCTCCCCTGTGAGCGGCGTGATCGCCTCGGTCTCGACGCAGGAGGGAGAGACAATCGCAGCCGGACTCCAGGCTCCGACGTTTGTCACCATCGTTGACCTCTCCAAACTGCAGGTCGATGCGCTGGTCGATGAGACCGACATCGGGCGCGTAAAGGTCAGCGACTCCGCCGCATTCACTGTCGACTCATATCCGGACGAGGAGTTTGGGGGCAGAGTGACGGCGATATACCCCAAGGCTATCATCGACCAGAACGTGGTGAACTACGATGTTGTAGTGACCATAGCCAATCCTCGCGGCATGCTTCGACCGGACATGACCGCGAATGTCACCATCAACATCGCGACCAAGAGCAACGTTCTGGCCGTGCCGAATAAGGCCGTCAAACGCGAAGAGGGCACGAAGGTAGTCTATGTGATCGAGAACGGAAAGCCCGTGCGCCACAGGATCAGGACGGGATGGAAGGACAGCGACTACACCGAGGTAGCTTCGGGGCTCAGAGAGGGAGACCGTGTGGTCGTCGGGGATATTGCGGGCTCTGTCCACGAGCAGTCCGGGGCGGCACAGTCCAATCTTCCCCCTGGAGCTACAGGCAGATAAAGGAGACAGATCAACATGATCATCGAAATGCAGGACATAACGAAAGTCTACGAGATGGACGGGCGAAGCCTGCGGGCGGTGGATGGCGTATCGCTCCAGGTAGAAGCGGGTGAGTTTGTGGCGATTATCGGGCCGTCGGGGTCCGGCAAGTCTACCCTGATGAACCTCATTGCCTGCCTCGACACGCCGACAAGCGGTAGCTATGAGCTGGATGGCGTCGAGGTTGGCAAGCTGAACGACGATGAGCTTTCTCTTGCCCGCAACAGCAAGATCGGTTTGGTTTTCCAATCCTACAATCTGCTGGCACGCATGACCGCACTGGAGAACGTGGAGCTTCCGCTCCTTTACGGAACTCACGCCGCCGATGGCAGCGCCGCACGGCGGGCCTTGGAGACCGTGGGGTTGGGCGAGCGTACCCATCACTGGCCAAACCAGCTATCGGGCGGCCAACAGCAGCGGGTAGCCATTGCGCGCGCACTCATAAATGACCCGGCGATAGTACTCGCCGACGAGCCGACCGGAGCGCTGGACACGCGGTCAGGCTTGGAGGTGATGGCTATCCTCCAGAAGCTCAACCGCGCGGGGCGAACCGTCGTGCTGGTGACGCATGAGCAGACGATAGCCGAGCACGCGCGCAGGACCATAAGCATCCGGGATGGGCGGATAGTGTCGGACGAACCCGTCTCCCAGCCCAGGCAAGCGGAAGATGAGCTGGCTAAGCTGCCGGCGCAGGAGGAGGCAGAACGATGAGCGTAGGATTGATTCTCAAGCAGGCGCTCCGTGGGCTCTTGGCAAACAAGGTACGCACGGTCCTGATGATGGTCGGCATCATCATAGGCATAGCTGCGCTCATAGGCATCGTTGCCGTTGGGCAGGGAGCGAAAGCGAAGGTAGCGAAGAACACGAACAAGATGTGGGGGACCAACCCCATCATGATCACGGCCAGCGCCAGCGGGCCTAACGCCGGCCCACACATGGGCATGGGAGTTGGCGTCGGTTCACAGACTCTGGTGATAGAGGACCTGCAGGCAATAGAGAAGGAAGTGCCGAACGTGCGGAAGGCTTCGCCGGGGCTTTTCAAGAGCGACGTTCAGGTAAAGTATCGCCAGCAGGCCAAGACGACCGAAGTCTTCGGCATCACCCCCGACTTTCGTGAATACCGCAGTTGGGATGTAGATAGCGGCGAGTTTATCTCCGACGATGATGTTCGCAGCATGGCCCGTGTCGCCCTGATCGGGGAAACCGTGGCCCGAGAGCTGTTCGGCGACGAAGACCCTGTTGGCGCAAGGATCATGATAGATAGCGTGAGCTTCAAGGTTAAGGGGCTGCTGATGGCCAGAGGGACCAGCCCGGAAGGCAGCGACATAGACGACCGGGTGATGATCCCGATCACGACGTTTTCGCGCAGACTCTACACCGTAGACTACCTAAGCAACATCGTTGTGCAGCTCAAGGACGTGAACAAGATGGACGAGACAGCCGCAGCCCTCACAGCCCTGCTGCGTGATCGCCACCAGATCGTGCCGCCGAAGCAGGACGACTTCGCGGTCCGCACTCCCAGCGGAGTGGTGAAGATGTTTGCCGGCACAAGCCAGACGCTGACCCTCTTTCTGGGGATCGTGTCGGGTATCGCGCTCTTGGTCGGCGGCTTGGTCATCATGAATATCATGCTCATCTCCATCAGCGAGCGAACTCGCGAGATAGGCATTCGACGCGCGATAGGAGCCCGTCGCAAGGACATACTCCGGCAGTTCCTTGCCGAAGCCGTGATGGTCACACTGGCCGGTGGCCTGATCGGTGTCCTGGCGGGCATCGCCGCCGCGAGGACCCTCAGCGTGATGAAGGGGATGCCGACCGTGGTCTCCTGGCAGGCAGTTGCATTGGCCGTCGCGTTCTCTGTTGCCGTCGGCATCGTGTTCGGCGTGCAGCCTGCGCGGCGCGCTGCCCGAATGAACCCGGTGGAGGCCCTCCGAGGCAAGTAGGGATGAGATACAAGCTCGGGATTCTCACTGCGCTGCGTGCCCTCGGTGCACACAAGGTGCGGACAGCTCTGACTCTGCTCGGCATTGTCGTCGGCACGTCCGCTGTCGTTGCGATGGTGGCGATAGGCCAGGGCACACGGGCGGAGGTGCTGCGCAAGGTCGAGAGCCTGGGCACGAACCTGCTCCTGGTGAACGCCGGACAGGTCAAGCTCTACGCCGGAAGGCCACAGCATTCCGGGGCTGTTGTGATCACTCTCACGGACAAAGACGCCGAAGCCATCGCCGACGAAAGCACGTCGGTGATGGCCGTCGCGCCCGCGCAGTCCAGGAAGATGCAGGTGAAGTATGAGGAGTCGATCACGACAACCTCGATTGTAGGCACGACTGCCCATTACCAAGATGTACGCGACTTCCGCCCCGCACAGGGGGAGTTCTTCGACGAAGACCAGGCTCGCGGTTCAGCACGTGTCGCCGTCCTGGGACGGACCGTGGTCCAGAACCTGTTCGGCGGCAATGACCCCATCGGAGAGACCATCCGCATCAACAGAGTCCCTTTTGAGATCATCGGAGTAATGGAAACCAAGGGCCTCGACATCTCGGGGCAGGATCAGGACGACCAGATATTCATCCCGCTGAGGACCGCGCTGCGGCGAGTGTTCAACCTTGCTTATGTCGGCACAGTCTACGTCAGCGTCCGCAACAGCCGCGACATGGCTTCGGCATCTGTCGAGATATGCGACCTCCTACGCGAACGCCACCGCCTGAAACCCGGCGCGGCCGACGACTTCACCATTCAGAGCCAGACGGCAATCCTGGACGCCCAGGAAGCGGTCTCCGGCACGTTCACTCTGCTTCTCAGCAGCATAGGAGGCATATCGCTGCTTGTGGGCGGGATTGGTATCCTGGCCATCATGCTTATCGCGGTGCGCGAACGGACGCGGGAGATAGGTATCAGAAGGGCGATAGGAGCCCGCCGCAAGGACATCCTTCTGCAGTTCCTGATAGAGACGATGGTTCTGACTGTATTAGGAGCGCTAAGTGGCGTAGTGGTCGGGCTTGTCGGGGCGAAGATAACCTCACTCGCCACCGGCTGGCCCATGCTCATCCCGTGGGCAGTCGCCGGCGCGGTCGTGGTTTTCTCATTGGCTCTGGGGCTTGTCTTCGGCGTCTACCCGGCAAGCAGAGCGGCCGCCGTTGACCCGATTGTGGCTCTGCGGTCCGAATGAACAGGGGATTCCATACCAGCACGAAGTCCGGTGGGTCAAGTGGCAGTGTTGCCCTCTTGCCTTACAGCGCCTCGCACAAGCTGACACGAATTCCGGTCGATCTGCATCTGGATCGAGTCGGGGGCCCGGCTTTTCCTGCATTACCTCCGTGGTATAATAAGACTGACGACGCCTTTGGACTTGAGAGAATCTCCCTGACGATTGTTGGGGAGGTAACATCTCCTCCACCACTAACTCGAAAATAACAATTCTCTCTAGCGAGAGCCTCGGCGATATGAAAGCCGGGGCTTTTGCCGTTTTGCGCGTGAAATCCGTGCTCAGAGTCGCAATCCGAGCGGTCTCAACTCCAGCCAACCTGGGGACGCACTTCCTCGAATCCGCCCGAC
>Ga0315287_10000718_pt1 | contig 29458 bp, 17 predicted proteins | sample YL17G11_0_MG_FD_205037 | JGI IMG/M metagenome (GOLD analysis project Ga0315287, IMG submission 205037) | Sediment microbial communities from Yellowstone Lake, YNP, Wyoming, USA - YL17G11_0 | ecosystem: Environmental > Aquatic > Freshwater > Lake > Sediment | place: USA: Wyoming | collected...
AGCCGCCCCTTGGCCGCGTGGTCGGCCGCGACGGCCGGGTCGGTGATGAAGGCCGCCCCCCACGCCATGGGCGGCGTCCAGTAACTCTGGTTGGTGCCCTCCAGAATGAACAGGGCTCCCGAGGCGGAGGCGGGGGCGGGCCCGCCGCCGGCCGCGGTGGTCGGCGTCGCAGCCAAGATGGCGTCCGCGGCGGCGAGGTACAGGTCGGCCAGCGGGCGCTGGGTGGTGTTGTAGAGGCCGGCCGTGATGGCGGCCGCGACCGCCTCGTCGTCGCCCTCCTCCTCCTCCTCCTCCTCCGGCTGCGACGCCAGGCCCGTCCGGGGGTCGATGCCGGTCTGCAGGCCATCCGCTACGGGCGCCCACTGGGCGAGGCGGCGGCGACCGAATGCAGGGGCGGCATCCGGCGCGTCCGTGGTGGCCAGGGCCGCGCTCTCACCACCCTTTTTCCCACCACCACCCACCTTGCCACTCGCGACCGCGTCCGCCAGCGCGGTCTCATTCACCCTGCCCCTGGTGGGCACGTTCCAGGCCATGCCCAGGCGGTCGGGCTCATTGATCAGTTCAAAGAAGACGCGGCCGGGCAGGTGGCCGGCCTTCCAGGCGGGCAGGGAGGCCAGGGCGGCCGCGAGGGAGCCCCACTTGTCGGCAAAGCCACTCACATCGCCGACCGTCTCCGAGTCGGCCCGCGCCCAGGCCTCCGGGAAGTCGGTCGGGTGCCAGTCCAGGATGACGTAGAAGCCGTTGGCGACATAGTACTGGGCCGCGAAGAGGAGGCGGTCCAGGACGGTGGAGGCGTCGGGCAGGTACCAGTTGCAGGCGGGCTGGCCCTTGCGGGGCGGGGCGGGCGGGGCGGCGGGGGGCGGCAGGGGGATGGCCTCCGTGTCAATCCTGTTGAAGGGCGGGAACGGGTTGGAGGACATCACCCGCCGCACCGCCCCCCTGCTCGCGAGCTTGCACGGCCCCGCCAGCGCGGTCGGCGGCGGCCCGTCCAGGCCCTCGAAACGGAAGGGCAGGCGCACCAGGTTGAAGCCGAGCAGTGCCTGGCGGTAGACTGCGGTCGCGAAATCGGCTACCAGGGCGGGTGCCCCGGGCTCGCCGATGCCTTCCACGAAGCCCATCCCATAATTGAAGCCGGCCCAGTTGAAGCCCTGTTGTGTTAGGGGGGCAGGCGAGTGAGACAGAAGGGAGAGAGAGAGGGCACTGGGGCGGTGCGGCCAGCACTCGCGCCCGTCGGCCAGCTTGCCGCTCTTTGCCCCGCCTTCCCCCTTTCACCGTCATCAACGGTCAAGCGTCGCATGCCGATGCGTGCTGAATTGACTCGCCGACACATCCAGTAAAATGGCAGGGCTAGCGAGGGCCTGTGGAGGCGGCGCGCGCCCCCCCCCCAAAAGCACTCTCGGTGCGTGCCACCAATTGCCGTCTTCTCCATCACCTGCATCCGCACGCCCGCCCCGCTCTCCGCGTTGACGATGCGGCCGCGCACGAAGGCGACGGGCGGTGGGGGCGCCCACTTCACTTGGGGCGATGTCAGGCCTGTGACCGAGTCGTAACCCGCTGCGTGGCGGTAGCCGTGGCCGGCGGAGGCCGGGGCTGTGGAGGGGTGGTGGTGGATGGATGAGAGAGAATTGAAGTGTGCACGTCCCGCCCCCATCCCCGCCTCCCTCATTTTTGCTTTACCTGCTAGCACACAGGCCAGAACCAGGGTAACCGCACAGAGGGGCGGCATTCCAAAGAAGGGTTGTGGTTGAGAGAGAGAGGGAGAGAGAGAGAAGACAGAGAGAGAGAGAGACCACGCGAGAGACCGACCTCTGGCCTTTTTTTTTTTTTTTTTTTTTTTTTTTTTTTTTTTTTTGTAACCGACCTTCCTTTTCTCTCATCGACATCGATGTCATTTCATACCTACGTGCGCGTGACCGCATTTCTATAAGCACTACCCTGCACCCCCATTCAACGCCTCTGCCACCGCCTGCGCCACCCGCAACACCTCCTCGTCCGCGCCGGCCGGCCCGATCAGCCCCAGGCCCACCGGCCCCAGGCCGGGCAGGACCGCGCACGGAATGACGGCCTGGGGCAGGCCTGCCAGGCCGGCGGGGGCCGTCAGGGACAGGGCCGCCACCCGCACGCTGGCCGCCTCCTCGCCCGGGCGGGGTGGCGGGCCGGGCGCGGCGGGCAGCATCAGCAGGCCGTCGCCGCCGAGGAGGGCCGCGAGGTGCGCCCGCACGCGCGCGCGCACGGCCTTCCCCGCCTCAACCTCCTCTGCGGACACGCCCGCCGCCCATGCGAGGCGGGCTTGCACGGCGGGGCCTAGGGCGGGCTTGGTCGCAGCGAGCCAGGGCCCCAACTCTGCCATAATCTCAGCGGCCTGTGTTGCCCGGAACGAGTATGCCGCCGCGCCCAAACCGCCCTCCACGCAGGCGCCAATGCTGACTTCGACGGGGCCGCCGCCGGTGAACACACCGGCCAGCCGGTCTTTGGCGCCCGCCACAGCCGCATATATGGCGGTCGACGTGCCTGGAGAGGCGAGGTCAAATGCGTCCGCCGCGACCAGCCAGCGGGTAAGGCGGGGGCGGGGTGTGGGAGGCTGTGCCGCGCCCTTGCCTCCGCCTCCGGCCGGGAGGAGCAGCACGCCTCCGGCCGCCCGCAGCAGCCCCGCATCCGCCGCAAACCAGCCGCCTGTGTCATAGGACGGCGCCAAAGCGCAAGCTCCCTGCAGGGACACCCGCCCGTGCGTGGGGCGAAAGCCAAACACGCCGCAGTAGGACGCCGGCAGGCGGACCGACCCGCCGGTGTCCGAGCCGAGGGCCAGCTGGACCGCACCCCCGGCAACGGCGGCCGCTGACCCCGAGGACGACCCACCGCACACGCGGCCGGGAGCTGCGGGGTTCAGGGGCGCCCCGTAGTGCGGGTTCTCGCCTTCCAGGCCGTACGTGAGCTCGTCGCACACGGTCCGCCCCGCCAGGCGGCAGCCCGCGGCCAGCAGGGCCGCGACGGCGGGGGAGGTTGACGTGGCGACGGGGTGCCCGGCCCGCCAGGCCGGGTTTCCAAAGCCGGTCGCCTGGCCCGCAACATCAAACGTGTCCTTCACGGCCAGGAGCGTGGCGGCCAGTGGAGTGGAGGCCGAGGCCGGGGTCGGGGTCGGCGGTTCCGCCCAGTCCCGTCCCTCCTCGTCCGGCATGAAGGCGGTGGGCGCAGCCGCCCTGGACGCGGCTGCCCAGGGTGGGATGGCGGCGGTCGCCATCGTACGCGCGTGTGCCTGTGGTGGGCGGGCGAGCGGCCGGCAGAGGGCTAAAAAGGGCATTTAATGTGAGAGTGAGCAGACAGAAAGAACTTCACACAACGAGGAAAGAAAAGAAAATGGACGTCGCCGCCCCACCTCCTCACGTCTCCGCGGCCGCCGCCGCGGCGGAAGCCCGCCGCCTGAAAGTCCTGGCCCGCGGGGCGGAACGGCTGGCGGCCATCACCATCCCGTGCGGGCGGGCGTACAGTGAAGGTGTGGAGCGTTGGATTCGGCGTGAAAAGAAAATAGTTGCGTGCAACGGGCATGGACCAGGTGTCGCTAGAGGGGCCGCCCACACACCCAGCGTGTGCTGCATAGGCGGATGCACCGGGCTGGATGTGGAGCGCGAGGAAAGAAATTGAAGAATAGCACGCACGAGCACTCAACCCTCACCCCTCATCCCCCCAGCCGAACCCGTCGTCGTCGCCACCCCGCCCTCCACGGCCGCGCACGCCCAGGCGGAGCCCGCGCCGAAGGCAACAGCACCCGCACCCGCACCCGCACCCGCACCCCCACTAGCTCCACTTCCGGCTATCCCTCGCGCCCGGGGCGCGGCGGCCGTCCTGGGCGATGCCCGCCCCGTACTACCATTGTCGCCCCGGGGGACAGGCGGCGGCGCGGCCAAAAGCAGGACCGCCCGCCCGGCCGTCCCCCTGACGCCCGACCAGGTACGTTGGAGGGAGAGAGAGGGTGTGCGCCGTTCGTTTTGTGTGTGTTCTTTCCTCACTCCATCTATCGCCCCCCCATTCTACCTCCCAAAAAAAAAGCTATGGCGCGCAGCGCTGGCCGCGTCTGCGCCCGCCCGCCTCGCCGCGGCGGCCGCCCTGCCCTTCGTCCTGCAGGCCCTACGGCGGGCCCTGGCGGTGTCCTCGGCCGCTGCTGCCGCCTCTCCTGAAGGGCGGGACCTGGTTCACGCGGCAAGCGCCTTTGCAGGCGCCGCCCTCGCCCGCCCGCCCCTCCTCCTGCTGGCCTTGGTCCAGTGGGCGGCCGCGGCCGCCGCGCGCGCCTCCCTCGCGGCCCGCCCTGCCGCGGCAGCCCGGTGGGCCGACGCGGCGGGGGCGGGGGGCAGATCTTTTGGGGGCAGCAGCGCGGGCCCTTCCCCCCTCTCCTTGCTCCGCGGCGCCGCCGCCCTGGCGGGCGGGCCCGCCGCGAGCGCGGCCTTGCAGGCCCTCACCGGGGCGGGCCTGGCATTGAGTGCGGCCGGCGATGCATTTGCTGTCTTCCTGGCGGCCGCCGGGGTGGGGGCGATCTTTGCCGCCGCGGCGGCCAGGCGAGGGGGGGGAGGCGTGGTGGCTGGGGCTGCGGACGCCGTGGTCGGGTGGCAATGAGGAGGGACATGGAGGCGGTAGGTTGCAAAAAAAAAAAAGCGTTGGCAGCCCCAAACCACCACTCTTTTCCTCTTTTTTTTTTGATCTTGCCTCTCCATTTTGTTTGTGTCTCAAGACGCCACGCCCCCGGCCACGCGCGCGCCCATTTTTTCCTCCCTCTCTCCCTCTCTCGTTCTCTTTTTGTATTTTATTATTTTGCTTTTTTCGGATGGGGGTCAAAAACACACAAGGCCTCCTCACTCCATCCCAAACAGCTTGCCCACAATCCCGTTGGGGAAGTGGGAGGAGAAGAAGGGCGCAAACACCAGGGACTCGACCGCCATAAGCTTAATGAGAATGTTGAGGGACGGGCCCGACGTGTCCTTGAGCGGGTCGCCGACGGTGTCCCCGATGACGGCCGCCTTGTGCGCGTCGGAGCCCTTGCCGCCAAGCGACGCCGCGTGCTCGGACGCGCCGGCTTCCACGTACTTCTTCGCGTTGTCCCACGCCCCGCCCGTGTTGGACATGGAGACCGCCATGTGGACGCCGGACACCAGGGACCCGGCCAGCAGGCCGGCCAGGGTGCGGGTGCCGAAGAGGACGCCCGTGATGATGGGCGTCATCATGACCAGGCACCCGGGGGGGATCATTTCGGAGAGCGAGGCGGCCGTCGAGATCTCCACGCACGTCCGGTAGTCCGGGCGGGCCGTCCCCTCCATCAGGCCCGGGATCGTGTTGAACTGGCGGCGGACCTCCTCCACCATAGCCAGGGCAGCCTGGCCGACGGAGCGCATGGTCATCGCCGAGAACCAGTAGGGCAGCATCGCGCCCACGAGGAGGCCGGCAAAGATGCGGGGGTCCAGGATCGAGGACTGGGCGGCCGTGATGCCGGCCCGCACGGTGTAGGCGCCGAAGAGGGCCAAGGAGACCAGGGCGGCGGACCCGATGGCAAAGCCCTTCCCGATCGCGGCGGTCGTGTTGCCCGCCGCGTCCAGCGCGTCCGTCCGCTCGCGGATGTCCTCGCCCATGGCCGCCATCTCCGCGATGCCGCCCGCATTGTCCGAGATGGGGCCGTACGCGTCGATGGCCAGCCCCGTCGACAGCGTGGTCAGCATGCCCAGCGCCGCGCAGGCGATGCCGTACATGGAGGCCAGGGAGAAGGAGGTGAAGATGGCGAGGGCGATGCAGAAGCAGGGGACGATGGTGGACTTGTAGCCGAGGGCCAGGCCAAAGATGATGTCGGTCGCCGCGCCCGTCCGGCACGCGTCCGCGACGTCCTGGACGGGGCGGTACCGGTTGGAGGTGTAGTACTCGGTGGAGATGCCGATGGCGAGCCCGCCCCACAGGCCGACCGCCACGCAGATGAACAGGTGCCAGGCGTGGACGGCCCGGGCCGGGTCGGCCGCGAAAATGCCGGTGAAAGAGTGGGGGAGCGCGCACAGGGAGACCGCCAGGACGGCGGGCGTCGCCAGGGCGGTCGATACGATCAGCTGGTTCTTCAGGGTGGACTCGATCTCGGACACCACGCGCGCGGGGCGCAGGTCGGTGGCCAGGAAGGTGGTGGCCATGCAGACCACCAGGCCGGCCGCCGAGATGAGGAGCGGGAAGGCCATGGCCGGGCCGATGTGGTCGGCGCCCAGGGAGGACACGGACGAGATGACCAGGGCCGCGCACGTGGACTCCGCGAACGAGCCGAACAGGTCGGCGCCCATGCCCGCGATGTCGCCGACGTTGTCGCCCACGTTGTCCGCGATGACGGCCGGGTTGCGGGGGTCGTCCTCCGGGATGTCCTTCTCGATCTTGCCCACCAGGTCCGCGCCCACGTCGGCGGCCTTGGTGTAGATGCCGCCGCCGACCCGGCCAAAGAGGGCAATGGAGGAGCCGCCCAGGCCGTAGCCGGTCAGGGCCTCGTACAGGCCGACCCAGTCATCGCCGTAGACGACCTTGAACAGGGCGGTCAGGATGTAGAGGACGAGCAGGCCCAGGCCGGCCAGCAGGAAGCCCATGACCGCGCCCGACCGGAAGGCGGTCATGAAGGCGGGCGCGATGCCCTTGCGGGCTTCCAGGGCGGTGCGGGCGTTCGCAAAGGTGGCCACCTTCATGCCCAGGAAGCCGGACAGGATGGAGGTGACCGCCCCGACCAGGAACGCGATGGTCGAGAACGCGCCGTTGTAGATGGCCGGCGCCCGGGCGATGCCGGACGCCTTGTCCACCTTCCAGACCGTGGAGAAGCCGTCCTCGGAGCCCAGCAGGAGGAAGACAAAGACGGAGAAGCCGGCCTGAACGAGGAAGGGGGGGGGGGGGGAAGGGAGAAGGACATGGGGATGGTTTTGAACTAGCACACGCGCGCCCACCCACCCACTCTCTTCCCATCTCTCCATGCATACCATGAACACGCCCATGTACTTGTACTCGGTGATCAGGAAGGAGGTGGCGCCCTCGGAGATGGCGTCCATGAGGTCGGCGACCTTGCCGACGATCTGAAGGGGAGAAGGAAGGTGGCGGGAGAGCGCTCAGGTGAAAGCGGGATGATTATCGGTCGCGAGACTGGGTGTGGGGGAGGGGCAAAAGCGCCAGCGGCCGCCGCCCCTCCTCTTCAAGCGCGTTGCCGGGCGAGAGCTTCAATGTCAAGGCATCCCTCCTCCTCACACACACAAGGCGGAGTGAGGTATTGAGCCGAGGGGCCAGCCGAGGAGCCCCGGGTGGGAGCGAGTGGAAAAAATAGCGCCACGGCGCGGCGATTCGCTCGCGTCAGCGCGAGGAGAGAGGCGATGATTCTCCCAGCCGACCGCGCCCCACCTCGCCCGCTCACTTCCACGGCGGCTCGCCGCCGTGGGACCAAGGCTACGGCTTGATGCAAGGGAGGGACTGGGAGGAGCAGCTGCGACGCGGCCAGCACGCGTGGGAGGAGAAGGCGAGCAGCTCAAGAGCGCAAAAACAGCACCTTCCGTCGCGCCCGTTCCGCGGCCCTTGCGCACGCCTGCTGCCCACCCACAGTCCCTCTCAGCAGAGCGTAGCCAGCACGGATGTCTGGGGAAGGGGCGAGCAGGTGCGTGGCGGCCCAGAAAAAAAAGGTGGCTTCCCATCGCCACCGGGCGCGCACGCGGCTGAAGAAGAAAAAAAAAAGCGGGTTGGAGGGCAAGTCTCGCCCGCGCCGCGCCAGGGTGGGTCACAACCCACCGCGCTCCCACTCGCCCGCCCCCGAGTCAGACACGAAAGGGTCTGGGCCACACGGCCCGGGGGTTGTGGGGGCGTGGTAGGGACAGTAAGGGGCTCTCCCATCGCGCTTCTTGTCTGGCCGGCGATCCACTCGCTCCTCCGCGCGCATTGACCCGCCGCCCACCACAGCCCGCCTCACTCGCATCCCCTTACCTCATCCTCGCCGCGCTGTTCCTCCTCTAGCAGGTACTCCCGCCCGGAGGACGAGGGCCCGGCCCGCACGCGGACGGCCGAGACGCGCCACCACAGCCACGAGCCAAACGCGATGGCCAGCAGCGAGATGGTGGGGATCGCGACGTGGACGAACACGTCCGAGAAGACGGTGACGCTTCCCATTGGATGGTGGTGGGGGTGGTGGGGGTGGGGGGGGGGGTGGGGGGGGTGAATGGTGGGAGGAGAGTCGCTCGCGAACGAGAGAATGAAATGACACGTGTTGGTTTTTCAAGAAAACCTGCCCTCTCCAATTTTTCATCACAAACAAGGCAGCTACACGTTGATGCCATCCCCACATCAACCTCCACCTCCTCAGTCTCCTCCCTCACGGCAGCGGTTCCTGGACGTTGCCCAGCCGGTTCAAGTGCAGGTACGCGTCCGTCCCGTACCCCTGCATGGAGATGACCTGCAGGTCGCCCCCAAAGTAGCGGGCGTATAAGCGGGAGAGGGGCAGGCCGTAGCCGTACCCGGCCAGGACGGCCGGCCCGTCGGCGCCCTCCGCCGCCGACTCCATCTCGTCCAGCGGGGACCGGGCGGTGGAGTAGAGGTACGTCCAGATGCGGGGCAGCCCCGAGCGCGGGATGCCGCCGCCCTCGTCGGATACCTTGATCGTGACGTCCTCATCGCCCTCCGCGACGACCAGGCGCACGGGCGGGGGCTCCCCATCCGAGTCCGCCCACCGGTCCGCCACCGCCCGCACCGAGTTCTTGACCAGCTCGAACACCATGTGGTGCAGGTGGGAGGGCACATACGCAAAGGTGATGTTCGGGTCGCCGTACACGTGGACTTCCGGCGCGGAGACGTACTGCCGGGCCGCCATCGCGCGCGCGTCGTCGATCGCGTCGCGCGCGACCGCCAGGGGCGCGCAGGCGGTGCAGATCAGGCCGATGTAGCCCGGGCGCGGGGGCTCGTGCAGGGCGATGTGCTGGCCGATGAGGATGCGGATGCCGATGCGGGACAGGTAGAAGCCGTCGAGGAACTTTTGAAGCGCAGGCGGGGAGGGGGGACAAAAATGATGTGAGGGTTTTCAGACAAGCAGGGGGGGGGGGGCAAGGAGAGAGAGGTGACACCGCACCAGCGAGCGCCTTTCGCGCGGTGGGAGCACGCGCCCTCGCAAGTGTTGTGCACGGTGGCCACGCGAACGGGGGGTGGGGGTGGGGGTGGGGGGGGGGCATCGCCTGCCGCACCCCCAAAAAGGGTGGGAGAGGGAAAGGAGGAAGGCGCCCCCTCTCCTCCTCCCCGCCCCATCCCCTCATTTTCTCCATTCCCCTCTCATCTCACCTGGTGGATCTCCGGCATCTCCGCCAGGGCGCCGCGCCCGAAGACCCCGCTCCCCCCCGACCGGCTACTGCTGCTGAGCGCCCCCATCCCGCCCGCCGCCGCGACTTCCGCCTTCAACTCCGCCACGCCCATCGCCATGACGGGCACCGCGTGCTGGTGGCGCCGGTAGATGGAGCGCAGCAGGTCGGTGAAGGCCAGCTCGTCCGCCGCGTCTTTGATGGCGGGGAAGGCGCGCAGCTCGGTGAAGGAGTCGACGTACCAGTCCCGGACCTTGTGTGCACGGAGAGAGGGGAGAGAGAGTTGGAGAGAGGTGAGGCGATGGAGCGAGCGAGCGTTTTCATTTCCTCTCATCCCACATCCCATCCCATCCCCTCCTGCCTTTATTTACTTACCTTCAAGACGTGCGCCTTCGCGGACAGGCCGTACGGAAGGTTCTCCAGCTCCGCCACCCGGTGCGCCAGCCGGACGGGCAGCTCGTTGTGCAGGAACTGGGCCGACAGGCGGAGCTGCTTCTCGATGGGGTTGGCCCCAAAATCCAGCATGTACTTCAAGCTGACGCCCGTCTGCTTCTTGAGGGCGCACGCAAAGATGTCATCCACTACGGCGCGCGGCACGGCGTCGACCAGGCGGGCGGCCGCGCCCGCGGCGGGGCGCCAGGACCGGAGGATGGCGCCGGCGGCCGAGCCGGCGGCCATTGGATGAGAGAGATGAGGGTCGGGTAGTGGTGGTGGCGGGTGACGGCGGCTTCTCTTGGTTGGAGAGGCGCGCGACCGCAGTTCCGGGGCCTGCCTCTCTTGCACTGGGCGGGCCGGCTCACGAGGGGTGAACCGGACACCTCAGCCCTGAGCGAGCCTCGGGCACAGGCTCGCGCGTGGGGCGAGAGGAGCAGGGCACACAGACGCAAAGCCGATGCGTGAGGGCGGCCGCGTCGGCGCGCCGAGGTTTTCTTTGGTCTCGGAGCGCGTCGCGCGCGAGCTTGCCGGCAACCACGCTCCAAGGTCGTCTGCGCACAGGCCCGGGGGGGCGTGCGTGCGAGAGGTGGGTTGGAAGAGTGCTTTCGTGTGCGCGTGCGGAGGAGCACTCAGCAGGAGAGGTGCAGAGCTGGCGCGTGTGTGCTTCGCTTCGCGTCTCCCTCCCATCCCCATCTCTCATCCCCATCTCCTCCGGTCTCCGTTGCCCGCACGTCCACCTCATTTCATCCTAAACGAACGGTATTCATATAAATTGACAAATCGCGCACCAAAAAAAATCACAGACCACCCTCCGACCCACGCGCCAGCCGGGCCGCCCGGCCTTCCGCCAGCGCCGCGGACATGGCGTCGTCTCCTCCGCCGCCCGACGCAGACCGGCTGCCACCCCCGCCGCCGCTGGCGCCACGGCCGACCACGGACGACAGGGCCGTCGTGGCAGCCCGCCCCGCACCCTTGACGCCCGCCGCCGTATCCAGGGCCGCCAGGCCAGCCTCGAAGAACTCGACCAGCTCGGGCGCGGTCGGGCGGGCAGCCGGGTCAGCGTCCAGGCACCTGTCGATCACGCCTGCCACGCCTGCTGGCGCGTCGTCGGGCACCACCACCGCCCGCAGGCACCGGTTGTCCGGCGGGGTCTCCGCCGTGCTCAGCTCCCATAGGACGGCGCCCAGGGAGTAGATGTCGGCGGCCACGCCGACTGCTTTGCCGCCCATCAAAACCTCGGGCGCCGCCCAGGCGAGGGTGCCCAGCGCCGCGTTGAGCGTGCCCACGCGCGAGCTTTCCGGCCGCAGCGACCGGGACAGCCCCACGTCGCCTAGCTTGGCCGTCCAGGTCGCGTCCAGCAGGACATTCGCAGATTTCACATCCAAGTGGACGATGCGGCGGTCGTGCAGGTAGGCCAGGCCGCGAGCGATGTCAGCGGCGATGGCCCAGTTCAAGCCCGTCCCCGCCCGCCGGCGCACACCACCCCGGGCGGCGGCCGTGTAGCCGGGCACCCACGTAAAGCGCCGCCCGCTCCCACTAGCCGCGCCGCCGCTGCGGACAGAGATGGAGCCCGTGAGGGTGGCGACGGCGGTCGGGGTGGTCACCTGGTCACCGCTGCCGCCGACGCTCGCCGCCCAGCCCGCCCGGGCGTCGGCCGCCAGGGCACGGTACAGGTCACCGCGTGGGCAGTACTCGGTCACCAGCACGGAGCAGGCATCCCGCAGGCAGGCGCCCACAAAGGCGACGACGTTGCGGTCGCGCAGGGAGCGCAGGATGGCCGTCTCCCGCCGCAGGTCCTCCCGCCGGGCCTCACGCTTGAGCGTGGCGTCGGCAGAGGGCGCGCCATGTTCGCCGTGCTCGCCGCCGTCGTCGCACCCGCTGCTGTCCTCCAGCCAGACCTTGATGGCCACATCTTGGACGCCGTTGAGCAGGCCCCGGTACACGTGGGCGGCCGCGCCCGCGCCCAGCAGCCAGTCCGTCCCGTCCGGGCGGCGGGCAATGGAGACCTGGGCCGGGTCGAGCTCCCAGTCGTCGGCGGGCAGGGGCGGGGTGGGGGTGGGCGGTTGCTGCTGCCAACACGACGATGGAGGGGGCCCGGGCGCGGACGTGGCGCGCGAGGCGGCGGCGGCGGCGGCGGCGGCCGCCCCGGATGGCGGCGTCCGCGCCAGGGCGGGCGCTTTCAGCGACCGTAACACCAGCAGGTCCGCCATCAGCTTGTCCAGGGAGACCTGGCCGCCGCCGGCCGCAAAGGCGGCGCGCCGGCGGGCAACGGCTGGGCCCGCGCCATCACCGCCGCCGCCCTCCACGTCCGCGGCTCTCTTTCCTTTGAAGTACACGGCCCGGCCCCACCGCCGGGAGCGGGCGCCCTCCGACAGGGACCGGGCGAACGCCGCAAAGGCGGACGGATTCAAAGACGCAGGCCAGGTGGAGGTCGAGGCCGTTGAGGCCGCTCGCTCACCCGCCTTGGACGGGCCCAGCGACGGCCCCGCCCCGCCCGTAGCTACCGCGGTCGGCGCCGCCGCCTTCCGGGCCCGCCATCTGAGGACGCCCCAGGCGCCCAGGCCGGCCAGCAGCGCGGCGACGGCCGCAATGCCGACCGCCGCCCCAATCCGCGTGCCCAGGTTCTCCAGCCACGGGCGGGCCTTGGCGCCGGCGCCGGCGGCGGCGGCACTCGGGTGCCCGCCCTTCCGTGTGTAGAGCACGGAGTAGGGTGACATGCTGGCGCACTCGGCGGCGGCGGGGCCGTACTTCAGAAAGCCCACACCCGGCAACGCCTGGAAAGCCGGCTCGAGGGTGGCTATGAAGCGGCCGATCCCGCCAGCAAAGGGGCCGTCTTTGACCGGGTAATACGTGACCGCAGCACAGTCCGGCAGCTTGTCACAGGCAGCCAGGGTCTCAAGGAGCGTCCCCTTGGCCACGCACATCGGATCCGCCACCGAGATGTTGAAGGCCGCGTCCGAGTCGTACCGGCACCGCCCATTGAAACTGGACAGGAAAAAGGAGCGCGGCCCGGCAAACACAAACCCGGGCGGCGGGCGGGTGGCCGCGAGGGCCGCGACCGTCGGCGACAGCATCGTGCCCGTCACGGACGTCGCCTTCTGGGACCCAACAGCAAACAGCGGAGGGCGGCGGGCGAAAAAGGGGAGCTCCCGCTCGCCGACTATGCACATGCCCGGGTCCAGCATGTGCCCGCCTCCATCCTCACAGGGCCCGGAATGCGAGGCATCGCAGTAGGAGAAGACGCAGACCGGGTCAGTCAACTCCACGGACATCGTGGCATTGAACCCGCCCGCTGGGGCGCAGAACGCGCAGCAGGCGGCCATGCTGGGCGTGCCCGGGTGCCTGTCCCTTACCGCGTCAACCCACGATGCCCCCTGCTGGACAAGGCAGGCCCCGCCGTCCGGTCGCCCGTCGTCCTCGACCTGTAGGGTGCCAAAACCGGTGTCATCGCATGCGCCTCCGCCCTCGCCGTAGTCTGGGGTAGCGGGCGCTTGGGCGGCAGCGGCCAGGAGAGGGGCGGCGATGAGGAAGGCGGCGACGAGGACGAGGTGTGAGGTCGACGAGTGTTGGTGCCGGCGGCGACCAGCCCAAGTCGCGCCCGCAGCCCTCGCACCAACGTTCGAAGTCCCAGCCACACTTCGGGCACCGTAGCATGGATTATCTGCCATCGCACCGGCTCGTGCTCGGCTTGCCGTGCGGGCGGCGGGACCGGCTGGGGAGCGCATGCGCGGCCCTCCGAGCGTTTTTTTAGCTGGAGGGGCGCGGGCACAACCGCAGGGAGAGGCCTGGCCTCCTCTTTTCCACGCGCGCTCAACGAGGTTGGGCGTGTGTGCGTGTGTCTACGAGCGCGCGTGTGGATGTTAAGGCGGGGCCTGTCCCTCTAGACCAGGCATGCGCCCATGATTGTGGTGTCCTCTCCGTGAAAAGAAATGAAATGATGCAATATATATATATATATATGTTTTTTTTCACGGCCCTGCCGGCACGCCACAACATGCCCCCGCCCCCAGCCGCTTCAAGCCTCAACCACAAGCTGGCCACCTGCACAGCAATACCTCTGGATGGGGACTTTGTCCCCTACCCGGGAAATGGGACCGCTACCGCCCCACGCGTCACTGCGGGCCGGACTTTTCGAGCAGGCGAGTGTTTTTTTTTCCCCCACGCGACCCACCCCGCGACCCGCAAAGCCCTTTTCGCGGCGTTGGCCAACCCCGGCCCGGCACGGGATGCGGTGGCGGGGATCGCCGTCCCCTTGGACGGCAACGCCGCATCTGCCTCCAATGCCCTCCTGGACGGCGGCGACCCCCTCTTCGCCCGCCTCTGGTCCTGGCTCCGTCCGTCCGCCACCTGGGCAGGCACGCCCGCCCGCCCGGAACCCGCCTGGTATCTGGAGGCCCGCCCCCTGGCCTGGGCCCGCCACGCGGAGGCGCCCACGGTCAGCGTCGTGGAGGATGCTGACCGTGGCGGGTCGGTGGTGCGGTTGCTGGCCGACCTGGACGCGGGTGGCGAGGTGTGCCGGGACCTCGCCCTGCGACGGCCGGGCGGGGCGCCGGCTGGGCGCCGTGCCCACCATTCCCTATCCTCCGCGGCCGAACTGGTGGGCCGCATCCCGCCCGCCAGGTGGGTGCATCTGGCCGAACAGGAAGGCTTGGTTGCGGGCGTGGTCGCCGCCGTCGCGGGGTCTCCACCCCCGGGTGCGGGCGCGGGCCCGCACCCGCCTCCCCCACCCCGCCCGCCTGCCGGCGACCCGCGCCCGCCCCCACCCCCGCTCCCGCCCTCCGCGCCCGTTCCCGTCTGGACGGACTACCCCCTGTTTGGGGAGTGGCTGGACGGGACGGGCATCAGCAGCGGTGGCGGCAGGGTCCGGTTTGTGCGGACGGCCAAAAAAAAAACTGCCGCCATCGTCCTGACGCCCACGCCTGTCAAAGACTTCCTCGCCACCACCGCGCGCGTCAACCAGTTTCCGTACGAGGCGGCCTTGATTCGAAAAGACTTGCTGCCCCAGACGCTGCGGGCGCACTGGGCGCAAACAAAGGGTGGTGGCAGCGCGCCCAACCACCCGCCTTTCTTCCCGGCCGCGTATGACCTCGCAACGGAGGCGGCATGGGCGCTGGCGGAGCATGCGGCCGCAGCGCCCCATGCTGCTGCCTGGGCCCTGAAACCGGCGTCGGCCGCCCGGTCGGTCGGCGTGTGCGCGACCGCCTCCGCCGCCACGCTGGCCGCCTTTCGCGCCCCAGGAGGCCTGATCCATCCCGCCGACTTTATCGCCCAGCGCGTGGTGACCAGTCCGTGGACGGCGGGCGGCGGGCGCAAGGTCGACCTGCGGGTGCTGGTGACGGTGCGCTCGTTTTCCAGTTCCAGTCGAGGCAAGCCGAGCCCGTCTGCGTCCCTGTACACGCGATACCACGCCCGCCTGGCACCAGCCGTGCTGCCAGACGATTTAGGGGCAGCGCTGGTCGCACCCGGTGCCTTTTCGACCGTGTCCTGCTATGACAATGCGGGCGACGACGGCGACGACGGCGACGGCGGCGGCGGCGGCGGCGGCGGCGGCGGCGGCGGCGGCGGCGGGGCTGGGCCGCAGTATTTCAACCGCGCCGAGTTGGACGGGGCGTTGCGAGCGGCCGGCGCCGACCCGGCCGCCGTGCAGGCATCCCTAGCAGAGGTTGCCAGGCAGGTTGTCCTCGCCGGCGTAGCAGCCATCGGCGGCCCCTGGCCCACGTGCGCTGCCTTTTATGGGCTCGACATCATGCTCTGCTCGGATTTCAGACCCCACCTCCTCGAGGTGAACTTCTGCCCGGACCTGACGACGGCGACATCCTTCCGGCCCAGCCTGCCGGGCGACCTATTGGGCGAGCTGTTTGGAGGGGAGGGGAATGGTGTTGGTGGTCAGGAGGGTGTGTTCGTGCCTCTATTTTGAAGAGTGTGGTTGGGATTTCTAATGTTGACACACAACCCTCGCTCGCTCCCTACCGCCCATCCAGCGAGGCCGCCGCCTCGGAGGCTGCCACGTCCGGCCCCGCCCCCAGCGAGGCCGCCGCCACGTCCGGCCCCGCCCCGGCTCCAACCCCACTCCCACCCAGCGTCCGCACGACCCCGGGCTCCGCCCTGCTCAACTGGAACGCGTCCAGGACGGACCCGTCCGACGAGCGTACGGCCGTGACGGCCAGCGCCTCGGCGTTGGCGCTCAGCCGGACGTACCCGTGCTCGAAGGCGATCGCCTCCCAGGCGGTCGGCGTCGGCCAGGGCATGGCATTGTCGGTCAGGTCGGCGCCGCCAATGCCCGCGACGACGTGGACGGGACCGCCATACCCCGGCGACGACGAGGTGCGGGCGGTTGAGCTGACGGCGCCATATCCGGCCGCCCCGGCCGCCGTGCGCCGCCCATCCGCGCACCGCCCCTTCCCTGCCATGGGGCAGGTGCGCTGGTAGGAGTGGTGGTGGCCCGCAAAGGTGGCGTCCACGCCGGCGGCCAGCCAGAGCGGTTCCAGGTGGGTCGCCAGGGCGACCGCGACGGCCGCGTCAGACGCGTTGCCGCCGCCCGGGTAGGCGGACGCCAGGTAGGGTGGGCGGTGGCCGACCACGACCAGCCAGGGGGTTCGGGACCGGTTCACGCCGCCCAAGTCGGCCGCGATCCAGGCGTGTTGGGGGCTGCCCACCTCGAAGGGCTCCTCCGTGGAGTAGACGTGGACGTGGACGGGGCCATCATCAAAACTGTACCAGTGCGGGTTGGCACGGCCAGACCCGTCGGGCCCGCCCGCCGCCCCGCTGCCGCCGCCCGTGCGGACATTGTAGGGGACGCCGCACTCGCCGCCCGAGTCGGACAGGTTGCCATACCGGTCGCCAGGCCAGGCAGGCGGCGAGCGCAGGCTGGCGGCGGCGGCGGTAGCTCCACCACCGCCGCCACTGCCGCGCACACCCCCGACCGGCCACAAGAGCTCGTGGTTGCCGACCGCAAAGAGCGCGGGCGCCGCCGCGAGCGCCCCGCCAAACTGGGTGAAGAAGGCGTCCCAGACGGGGCCGTGGCCGTTGGCGTACGACACGTCGCCGCCGACCATGATGGAGGTCGCCGCGAAACCCGTGCCGCCCGTGGCCGCGGCCTCCCGCGCCAGCGCGGCCGACGTGTTGCGGGACGCCGCGTACTGCCACGTCACCCGGGCCGCGCCGTCGGGCTCGCCCTGGCCGACATCCGCGACGATGAGCATGTGGGCGGTCGCGGCCGGGTCGGCGGCCAGGGGGAGGAAGGAGCCGGCGGCGGTGGGCGCGCCGGGGGCCGCCCCGCCATCGTACGCCTCATAGAACACGCGCCGCCGGGCACCCGGCTGCGTCCTCCCCGCCTGTGTGCCCGGCCCGCCCAGCCCGCCGCCAGCGGATGCCTCTTCAGCAGCCCACCGGATGACGGCCGTGTGGTGTGCCCCCGGGTTGGCAAAGTAGGCGACCGCGTCCCCGCCGCACAGGTCGGCGGCAGCGTAGGTCGCGCTCCCGCGCGCGGGCACGTCGCCCGCCGTCAGATTGTCCGGCGCCCACCCCCACCGCACGCGCGGGGCGGCCGCCCCGCCGGCCGTCGCCCACCGCACGGTCGCCGTGCCCGGCTCCGGGCCCGCGCCCGCCCGCGCCTGCTGGGGCGCGTCCGGCTGGCTGAAGGCAATGGCCCCGCTCACCGCCTCGACGCTCAGGCGGCCCCACTTCGGGGCCTGCAGGGCGGCCACGACCGGCCAGCGCAGGTTGGCCACTGCAAAGGTGGCGGTCCCCGCCCCGCCTGCCATGTGGGCGGAGGCGACGCCGTCGGGCGCGTCCCCCACGCCCGCGGCGGGCAGGGCCTTGATGGGCGGAGGGGGCGGCGGGCCCAGGCGGAGGCGGGTGTCGGGGGGGGAGGCAGGCGTGGCGTGCTCGCCCAGGGACGGGAGGTCGGACTCGTAGTACAGGGCGATCTGGCCGAGAAAAGGATAGGGGGGGGGGTGGGAGAGGGCGTTGTGTTAGCGTGCGTGCGTGAGGGGAAAGCGGAAGCTCCTCTCCGACAAGCGCCGTGTGCCCCCCCTGCCTCACCCTCCATCTCCCTCTCCCCATTATCTATCTCACCTGATCTTGCCGACTGGGATCCGTGACCCCAGTCCAGGAGACCGTGATCAGGCCTCCGCCTGAGAGAAAGGAATGATGATGGTTGGATTGAGGGGGGAAGAGGAGAAAAGAAAATGGGCGCCACGCGCGCCCTCTTTCTCTCTCCCTCTCCTTTCCCCATTCTTACCTGCGGGCAGCGACGTCACCTTGGCGCACAGGGTCGGGTCTGGCCCCCGCGGAGGTCGCCCCCTAGTCTCTCGGCGCGGGCCGCAGTTGTTGAAGCCTGGGATGAGGGCGAGCGGCAGGGGCGCCGGCGGCGGCGGCGCGAGCACCGACTGCGCGTCGCCGGCCGCAGACGCGAGGGCGGTCGCCAGGGTGACGACCACCAGGCCCCAGCGCATGGTGGTGGTGCGACTGGAGGAGCGGGTCAGGCCAGGGCGGTAGAAGGACGCATGGCTTACATGGGCGGGCGAAAAGAACAATATATGAGAACCTTAATGTGTCCGCCCTCTTCGCTTTTTTCCTCCTGTTTTTTTTTTTTTTTTTTTCCCCGCACTCACACACGCGCACACGTTCGCTACTACACTTCAGCCCTCCGTCCCTCACCCCGCCACCCCCTCTATATCTGATCTCATTCAAACGCGGCCCACTCCCTCGGCTCCGCCCGCGCCCGCGCCCGCGCCCGCTGCCCACCACCAAGGGGGCTCTGCTGCACCTTCAGGCCTCCCGCCGCGGACGCCGCCAGGGCCGAGGCGGTGGGGACGCCGAAGCCGTACTTGGACATGGCCGTGGCACTGCCGGGCGTGGCCGGGCGGGAGGAGGAGGCGCCGCCGCCGCCGCCGGCGGAGGTGAAGCTGGCCGCGCGCGCGTGGTGGCCGACCTCGCCAGCACCCCCAGCACCCCCTCCCCCGCCTCCACCTCCGACAGCGGCCTTCACCCGATGCGCCGCCCGCCGCAATGCCGCGCCCGGTCCGGGCGCCACCGCGGCGCCGAGCGGGCGCGTGGTTGTCGTCACGTGCGCGCGCCCGGCCGCCCGGATGGTCCACCCACCCTCCTCATCGCTCTTATCCCCTCCGACCTCGTCTTCCTCGACCCACCCGCCGGGCTGGCTGGCTGACGCCTTGGCGGCGTCCAGGGCCCGCAGCTCGCGTTGGGGGAGCAGGAAGGCGGACCGTAGCCCGGCCAGCGCCGCATCCACGGCCGCCGCGGTGGAAGCCAGGCCCGCCGCGGCTTGCCAGGCGAGTGCGGCCGCCCGCCCCGCGGCAGCCGCGCCGGCCTCACCCCGGGCGGCGCCCGCGGCCGCGGCCTGGGCGTCCGCGGCGGCACGGGCCTCGCAAGCGGCCGCGGCCTGAGTGGCGGCGGCCGCCCGGGCGGCGGCAGCGGCGGCACGCGCCCCTGCCGCCCCCCGGTTACGCCAGGCGGCCTGGATCGTGCGGGCGGCGGCCGCGCGCGCGGTGGCCGCCCTGCGCGCGGCTGCCGCAGCCCGCACACCCGCCGCGGCGCGCTCCAGGGCCGCCACTCGGGCCGTGGCGGCCGCCAGGGCCGCATCCAGGGATGCGAATCCCGCCTCGGCGGTCGCCGCCCGGGCGGTCGCGGCGCCGACGTCGCTGGCCTGGCCTTCCAACCTTGCCTCCAGGGCTGCCACCCGCTCGGTGGCCGCCCGGCGCGCCGACTCCGCGTCCGCCCGGGCCGCGTCCCGCTGGGCTTCGGCGGCCGCAGTGGCGGCAGCCGCAGAAGCAGCCGCCGCGGACGCTTCCGCCCGGACCGCCGCGACCGCGTCCGCGGCGGCCGCGACCTGCTTGGCCGCCTCGGCCGCGCGCGCGGCTGCGGCCGCGGCCAGGGCGTCGGTAGCAGCTTGGGCGCCAGCGGCAGCTTGGGCAGCAGCTTGGGCAGCAGCCTCGTCCGCGCCCTCCACCTCCCCACCACCCCACGCCCCGCCCTCCCCCGCGTCCGAGGTCACCAGGCGGTTGACGCGGGCGGCCGTCACGACCTGCCGCGCCCTGGCCCCAAACGCCAGGGCCGCCGCCGTCTCGCCCGCGCAGTCCGCTTCGGGGCGGACGCACACGACCAGGGCCGCCCGGGCGTTGCCCGTGCCGCCCAGGGCGGCGCCCAGCAGGCGGGTCAGCTTTGAATCGCGGACGGGCGTGAAGGCCGAACCCGCCGCCCGGGCCGCAAAGACGGTGCCCAGGGTGACGAGGGACAGGTTGATGGACACCGCCTCGGCCGCCCGGGCGGCCGCGGCGTCGGGGCAGGCCAGGCCGGCCGACGCGGCCTGGCGTTCGGAGCCCGCCAGGTCGGCCACGTAAAAGCGACCGACCGTGGCAGGGCCGACCCCGCCGGCGCTGCTGCCCCGGGTCACGGCCAGGCACGCGATGGAATGCGAGCGGGACGACGTCGGGTTGGCCGCCGTCGCGCCCGTCGCCCGCCGGCCTTCCGCGGCCGCCAGGGCGGCGATGACGTCGGCGGGGCAGGAGACGGCGATGGAGCGGGCGCCAACAGGGACGGCGCCCCCACTGGACCGGCACTCGCGCAGGGGCAGGTCGGCGGTGGCGGCACTGCTGCCCCCGCTCTCGCCCCCGTCCGCCAGCAGGTCGGACACTGCCTCCCTGTACACTTGGACGACGGACAGGGTGACGCGGGTGGAGGGGGCGGGCGCCGCCCCACCACCACCACCATCGCCCTCCACGCTCAGGCTTGCAAAGAGCGCGCGCGCGACCGCGCCCGCCAGCCCGCCACCGTCCTCCCCGCTCATCGTGTGCGTCTTGCCGGCCCCCGTCTGGCCGTAGGCGAGCAGGGCCGCGTTCAGGCCGGACGCCACGCCGGACGCCAGGCCGGCCACGTCCAGGGCACCCGCGACGTCGGGTGGGGTGGCGGCCGGGCCGAGCGCGTGGTCAAACGTGTGCAGGACCGGGGCGGAGGAGGGGCTGTGTGTGGTGGTGTGGAAAAAGGTGATGATAGGTCGCCAAGAAAATTTCCAAAACAACAGGCGCGCGCTGTCTGTCGTGCGAGTAGAAAAGAAGACAAACCACACTCCATTCCACCCCTATGCTCACCTGCGCCTCACAACCACGGTCGCGCCATCCAGCTCCACCGCCGTGGGCCCGGGCGTTTCCTGCGGGCGGACCCGGACGATGACGCGGACGCGCTCACCTGCAGCCGGCTTCGGCCCGCCGGCGCCCGCGCTGGGCCCGCCCGCCCTACTGGCGGGGCTCATCGCCCCAAACGCGGCGGCCAGGTCGCGCACTGAGTTGGCCCGTCCCGCCTCCATGGCCGAAAAGGTGGAGGTGGCGGGAGGCGGGGTGTGGTGGTGGCGGGGCGGGGTCGGGCGCGAGCTTGCTGCGCTTCCTCCCGCATTCGCGCTCGGCGCCGCAAACTGGCGCACGCCCGCCGGCACGCGCAGGGCGGCCGGGTCGTGGGGCATGTAAGAGGGTGGGTTGTCTTGCTCTTGCGCGCGCGTGGGCGTGCCCAGAAGAGGTGAGCGAGAAGGCGGGATGTGGGAGTGAGCCCATCTGATTATCATTTTTTTTTCTCTCGTTCGCTCGCGCGGACCCCACGCCGCCGACCACCCCGTCGGACAAGGTTTGAGACAGAAGCGGAACACATTCCAAGAGCGCACTCTCCCCTCACACACACACACACACTGCAAATGCACGCTCACCGTGGGGCTCGCCCGTATCCTAGTTTTATATTGCATACATGGGATGGGATTTCCCTCTCCGGGCGAATGCCTCTTTCATCAGAGACGCGCACGGCCAGGTGGCGCCCTGCAGCCGCACCACCGGCAGGGAGGTCCTCTGACGGCCTTCTCAACAGCCCTCGCCCCGGCACACGTGAGCCCGGACTCGCGGTGCTCGCAAGCTTCGCAAAGTGCCTCGTCGTCCCAGAGGCGGCAGACAAACAAAGGCCGGAGATGCCGGGCGCTGGACACATACTTCTCCATGGTGAGAGGAAGGTTGAAGAAGGGGGAGGCGACGAGGCGCGCGCGCGGGCGGGCGAGGGCGGAGGTCGGGAGCCGAAAGCGGATCCAGTGTTCCTGGAGCTACAAAAGCACCCGCGGCGGCGGTGGCAGTAGGTAGAGGCGGCGTGTCCCTTTTAGGGGTGGGTCGGGCGTGGAGGGCGCGGGGTGGTGCAAGGAGAGAGGAGGGGACGGGCTCGGGGCAGAGACAAAAAACGGAAAAGACTCCACACGGCACACCTCACACACGCTCGCGCACACGAAAGCACGCGAGCTTCATTCTTATTCATATCTCTCCATCCCCATCCCTGGCCCTCCACCTCTCACCCCATCACCATCCCCACCCCACTCCCCGACCGCCCGCCCTCGGTCGCCCGCCCGGGTGTCGGGACCGCGCCCGCGGCGTCCGCCTCCACCCGGCCCAGCGCGGCCGCCATCTCCTCCGCCCGGAGGGCAAAAGATGGTGGGCAGCAAGGCAGCAGGGCGGTTGCGGCGGCCATCAGCGCCACCGCCGCGGCCGGGCGGGCCCACCGCACGTGCAGGCAGCCCAGGTTCCAGGCGCCGGCGGTCAGGTGGGCAGCGCGGTCGGCCGGGAACGCCGCGCCGCCACCACCCCCAGCCAGGCGGCGCCCGGCCGCGCCGGCCCGGGCGGCGGCCTGCACAGCCGCCACCCGGGCGCCGTCCGACGGGGCCATGTCGAACAGGAGGCAGGCCGCGGTGGCCGCGGCGGCCAGCGCAGCAGTGGCTGCCGCCCCACCCCCTCCTCCACCCCCACCCCCTCCCCCGCCCACGCGGGCCAGCACGCCCTCCGCCCGCTCCAGGGCCAGGGCCGCCAGGGCAGACGCCACGTCCATCGCGACGGCTGCCTGGGAGGTTTGCGCCGCCTTGAAAGACGGCCCAGGCGGGCCGCCGTCCGCGGTCGCCATCATCACTGTGCCGGCCGCCTCCTCGTCGTCGCCGCCCTCGCCTGCGGCCGCATCCTGGGCAGCCACGCCCCAGCCGGCGATCCATTTCACCGCTTTGGCCGTGTCAAGTACTTGGTCTAGGGTGGCGGCAGCCCCGTCACCCCCGCGCAGGCGACCCAGAGCCGCCTCGGCCAGGGCGGCATCGCCGGCCGCGGCCGCGGCGCGCGCTTCCTCTGCGGCCAGCCAGGCGCCCAGGCCGGTGGCTTGGGAGGGGTCCTTGCTGAAGGCGGGCGCAGCCCGGGCCGACGCCAGCCAGGCCAGCGTATTGGCGGTCGCCGCCCGGACGACCGGGTCGCTCCCGGCACGGCCAGCGTGCACCAGCATGCCAGCCGTGCCAATGCTGTGAGAGCCGGCCAGCGTAAACGCGGTGCGCTCACACAGGTGGGCGTGCAGCTGCCAGTCAGCCGCGCCTCCGGCACCCCCACCCCCGCCACCAGCCCGGCCCGCACGCACAAAGGCGCCGGCCGATGCAAACAGGGAGGCCGTGGCGCCACAAGCCGTCGCCACGGCCGGCCGGTCGTGCTCATCGGTGGGCGGGCTTGTCAAGCTTTCGGCGGCAGACAGCGCCGTGTTCCAGGCGTGGGCGGCAAACCAGGCGGCCGCCCACGCACCGGCCTCGCCGTTCCCAAAGAAACGGGCGGGGCCAAGGTCGCGCAAGCGGGACGCGGCCGACGCGTGGGCGGCCGCCAGGGCGGCCAGCTTCTCGGGGTCGCTCTCCACGCCGCCACCATCCCCCCCCCCCAGGGCGGCCGCCAGGCAGCGCAGCACCACCGCCTCGCCCCCGTCTAGCACGTCGTCGGGCGCCGCCGCGACCAGACCCGCGTGCAGCATGCGCAACCCCGCCGCTGCGACGTCGGGGACGGCCGCGTCTAGGGCCTCCTGGCAGGCGACACGCAGGATGGGGACGTCACACCCGCCCGCGGTGGCCAGCGCGCGCAGGCTGGCCAGGGCGCCCGCCCCGCCAGCCTCGCCCCGGGACAGGTGGGCCCGGAAGCGGAGCAGGGCGGTAGTCAGGTGGCCGCCCCCGCCGCCTTCCACCGCGTCCGCCGCGGCCAGGTGCTCCAGCGCGGCGTCCGGCTCCCCACAGTCCAGGCACGTTTTGGCCAGGGCCCGGGAGGCGGCGGCCGACGCGGCCGGGTCGCCGCTGGTGAGGGCGGCCGCCCCGGCGAGCAGCGCCCGCGCCCGGTGCGGGTGACCCGCGCCCGCGGCGGCCGCGCCCGCGTTCCACAGCAGGTCGTGCATGGCGTGGCGGGTGGTGGTGAGGGAGGAGGACGCGACAGCGGCCGCGGCCGCGTCCGTGTCCGGGCCACCGCGACCAGCCGCAAAGGCGGCCACCGCCGCCGCCGCCACGCCCAGCGCTGCCTGCTCCTCCGCTGGGCCGGGCGCCCGCCCGGACGCGGGAGCCAGCAGGGTGCGGACGATGTCGACCGCGGCTACCGCCACCGCACCGGGGCCGTCGCTTTCGCACCGGGCCAGCAGGGCGGGCGCCGCGCCCGCCAGGGCGGCCGCCGCCGCGCCGCCATCCCCCTCGCTCCCACCATCACCACACCCACCGCCCATGGCGGCCATCGCTTCCAGTACCATGGCGGGCGGCGCGTCCGGGCGGGCGGCCAGGGCGGCCAGTTCGGCGGCCGCCCCGTCAGCGTCGCCCAGGGCGGCCAGCGCGCGGGCGGCCGCCAGGCCCAGGGCCGGGCTGGGGCTCCAGGCGGTGCCGCGGGCACCGCCGGCACCGCCGCCGCCCAGAGCCGCCACTTCCGCGGCCGCCGCCGCGGCCCGACGCGCGCATGCCAGGGCGGCCGCCGGGTCGGGCGGGGTGGCGGCGTCCAGGTAGCTGAAGGCGGCCAGGCGCAGGATCTTCTCCCGCCACACGCACAGGAGGCCGGCCGCGGACGGGTCGGTGTCGGCGGCGCCCGCGGCACCGCCTGGAGCCACCCGCTGCTGCAAACAGTCCAAATGGGCCAGCGCGTCCGCCAGGATGGGCGTCGCTCGGGCGTCGCGCCCCAGCAGCAGGGATTCCGCGGCCCGGCGGCGGGCGCGCACTGCCCGCAGGCCCAAGCACAGGGCGGCCGCTGGCGTGACGCCCGGCGCGTCCGCCAGGGCCACCGCCCGGGCCAGCAGGGCCGCCGCCGCGTCAGCACCGCCCGGACCCAGGCCCAGGGCGCAGGCCGCCCGGTCGGTCAGCAGGTCGACCGCGTCGCCGGCGGCCCGGTCAGCCGCATCGACCAGGGACGGCGGGGGCGGGGGGGTGGGGGCCGAGGCCGAGGCCGCCAGGACGGCGCGGGCTGTGCTGGCCGCCGCGTCCTCTAGGGCAGGCAAGTCCCGGCACGCCCGCTCGTAGGCAACCTCCGCGGCTTCCGCCCCGCCCGCCTCCGCCCGGGCATTGCCCACCGCGTGCCACCACTTTGCGCGGAAGCAGCGTTCGGATGGAGCCAGTGCAGCGTCGGGGACCGCGTCCAGCAGGCCGCACGCGGCCTGGCGGGCATCCACCGTCCAGGGAGGTGGTGCCGAGGTTGGGGAGGCCCGGGCGGCTTCCGAGGCGGCATTCTGGAAAAATGGGACAGGTGTTGGGCCGTGCGTGAGAGAGGAAGAAAGAGACCTCGGGTCATTCGCGCACGCAGTTTTGAACATGGACAGGCCTCTTCCGTGTTCAAAAGCGCCGCCTCGGACGCCCCTTCCCGTCCTCGGAACACTCACCCAGATGCTGCAGGCTGTCCCCCACAGGTCCTGGATGACGGCGTCGGTCAGCGGAGGTTGGGCGGGCTGGCGGCCGTCGTTGCCGCCACCGGCCACGGCCCGCCCAGCCGCGGCCGCGACGGAGCGGACAGCTTCCTTCAGCGGGGCCAGGGCGCGGACGCCGCCGGCCCGGGCTAGGCTGTCGGCTAGGGTGGCGCACCGGGCGAGGGCGGCCTCCATGAGGTTGTGTGTGTGTGTGTGTGAGAGAGAGAGAGTGAAGGCGAGTTTGGGGTGTGGCGAAAAGAGCGCGGTCAAATGAAAAAGTGAGGTCTGCTTCTGCTTCTCGCTGCTTCTCGTGTTTTGAAGTGAGGTCTGCTTCTGCTTCTCGCTGCTTCTCGTGTTTTGTTCGCGTTTTCATTCTCCAACCCTCCCTTCCTTCCCTCTCTCTCTCTCTCTCCTTTTTCAGTTCGCCACCGCCGCCGACAACGCCCCACCCAGCCCCCGCGGGGCCAGGGGAGGCCGCCCCAGGCCAGCCGCTTTACGGGCCGCGGCAGCCGCCGCCTTGGCCGCCGGCGAGGCCGCGCCGCTCTTCGCGACGCCCGGGCTCCTTGCCAGCGCCGCGAGGGCCGGCGCCCGCCGCCCGCCCCCCACCGGCCCAGTCGCCGCCGGTGAGGCTGGGGCGGCCGCGCGGGCCGCCACCCCGGTCTCCAGAGCGCCCGGGTGGTGCGGGGTGACCTGGCCCGGGCGGGCGACGGGGGCGGCGGCGGCGGCGGTGGAAGGGGGCACACCACCACCCGCGCTGCGCACGATGCGGGCAAAGGCTGTGATGGGGCGAGGCCCCGGTGCCGCGCCGCCCGCCCCGTCCGCCTCCACCGAGGGCAAGCCCGCCCGCCGCCGGTCCCGCCGAGCGGACCGGGCGGAGTCGGAGGGCGTGGGCGGGGCGGCGAGGGCGGAGGAGGGCCCGGCAGCAGCGCCGCTGCCCTCGGCGGCCAGGGCGCGCGGGAGCGGGGCGGTGCAATCAACGGGGACCGCCCCCGCCGCTGCTGCCTGGGGCAGGTCCCGGGCAAAGACGTACGCCTGGAAGGACCGGCCTGACCCGGCCATCGGCACGGGAAACGCCGCCCTCAGGCGGAGGTCGCCAAAGCCGGCGTCCGCCATCATGGCGGCGGGCCCCCGCCCGCGCGCGGCCCGCTGGACGACGGCCACACACCGGATCGTCTTCGACGCGGCCACCAGGCGCCCAAACGCCGCCCGCGCGGCGGGCGGGATGCCCTCCCAGAAGGCGTAGGCGTGGGAGGCCGGGTCCAGGGAGGGCATGGCCTCGATGGGCGCGCACTGGATGTCCGGCAGGGCGGCGAGGGCGAGGGCGAGGGGAGAAGTGGTGGTGGTGGTGGACGGAGACGCGGGCGCGCCGCCCAACCACCGCCCCGCCTCCCCGCCCCGCCCCGCCAGGGCCCGGGCTGCCTGCTCCGCAAAGGCGACGGCCTTCTCCACTTTGACGCCGTCTACCTCCACGCCCGACGCGGCGCCGACGCCCAGGGCCAGGGCGTGCAGGAGCGGGCGGCCCAGGCCCGCCCCGACGTCCAGGAGGTGGTCGCCGGGGCCCAGGCCCCCGCAGTGCTCCGCCATCGCGGCCAGCACCCGGCCCATGCCCGCCCGGGTGAGGGAGCCGTACAAGCCTTCGACACCTTCCCCGCCGCCGAGGCGTTTCTAGATGAGTGGGAGAGAGAGAGAGAGAAGAGAGGAGGGAGAGAGACAGTGAGGAGGCGGGGCGGGAAAAAAGAGCGGTTTGGCGGCGAGGTCGAGACACCGACGAAAGGCAAAAGCCGAAGAAACAAACGGTCATTTTTGTTTTGATGCGACACTCTCGCGCCCCTGTAACCCGCACCTCGATGGACTGCATGACATAGTACAGCGTCTTCACCCGGTCTTCCATCGCTTCCGCGGAGGGTGGAGGGGCGGGCACGGGTGGATGGGCCGTGGGGAGGGGCGCTGCGTCGACGAGAGCTGAAGCGACGGGTTTCATCATAGCACTCGCTTTGGCGGTTGCCTCCTCGCCCTTGGTAGGCCGCCCGCCGGCCGATGGGGTGGCCGGCGCGCTTCCGACGGCGGCTTGCCGTGCTCTGGAGGGGGTGGCCATGTGCGACGGTGTTCTTTTTTTATGCGCGGCCAGACGTTATCAAAGTGAAGTGTGGAAAGGCAATAACTACTTCATTCCGCTTTGCCCAATTGGGCACGTCAGAGAGCACGCGCACACGACACAAGGATGCCGCGCGCGGAAGCGGACGATGCAGAGGCCGGACCTCCCACCACCCGCCCCTCCACCGGCGCCCGCCTCGCCCGCCGTATAAGGCGGTCGCGCTCTTTCCGCCGTTTTGGGGCCGACGGCGAGTGGGCCAGTCGGGGCGTGTTTGCAATGAGCATCGCTTCAGGGCTGGCCCTCTCGCTCATCGTGCCGCCCGACATACCAGGTGGGCTTGCGGGGCCCAGTGAGCGGTCTTGACGGAGGCCAGGGGCGCGAGTAGAGCAAGCACGCAGGCGGTATTGAGGAGACATTGAGGAGGTGGAGACCTTGCTAGCCAGCGCACCTCTCACCTGCAACCGACCGACCCCTCTCACCTGCAACCGACCGACCCCTCTCACCTGCAACCCCGACCGACCCCGCATCCCCCTTCTTCTTCTTCAGGTCGCGCCGGCCGCCTGTCCGCGGCACTGGGCTGGGCGTCGACCGGGTGCTGGTGGCTGGGCTGGTATCCTCAACTGGCGAGCAATTTTGTGCGGCGGTCGGTGTCGGGCGTGTCCCTCACCTTTCTGGCCTGGAATGTGACGGGCTTCCTGAGCTACGCGATTTTCAACACGACACTCTACTTCTCGCCGGCCGTGCGTGCCGAGTACAGGGCGGCACACGGGGGCGCCGACTCGGACGTGCGGTCCAACGACGTCTTTTTCAGCGTCCACGCCCTGGCCATGACGCTCATCGCGGCGGGCCAGGCCGCCGTGTACGGGGCCGGTGGCCAGGCGGTGTCCGCCGTGGCCGCCGCGGGCGTGGGCGGCGCGGTCGCGAGCGTGGCTGTGTACGCGCGCCTCTGGGCGGCGGGCGCGTGCGGGTGCGTGAGCGCGCTGGCGCTGCTCAACGTGCTGGCGACGGTCAAGGTCTGCACGACGGCCGTCAAGTACGTGCCCCAAATCCTGATGCACGCGCGCACGCGGTCGACGGCCGGCTTCTCCAGCGCCAACGCGCGCACCGACTTCTGCGGCGGCGCGCTCTCCCTGGCGCAACAGTGCCTGGACGCCTGGCTGTTCCGGGACGCCTCCCTCATCACAGGCGACCTGCCCAAGCTGGGCCTGTCCCTGCTGTCGATGGTGTACTCGACCATCCTGATCGGCCAGCACATCGCGTACGGGAGGGAGGCGGCGGCAGGGGAGGGAGCGGAGGGCGATGGTGATGATGCGCCGCTGCTCGGGTGATGTTAAGTTTTTCGTTTCTTACCAGGCGCGTGCGGGCGCGCTCTATTCCTCTCTCTCCCTCTCTCAACGCAACTCTCTTGCCAATCTGCCAGTCCCTCTCTCTCTCTCTCCCTGCCGTGCCGCTGCATCACAGATCGTGATGCAGCGGCTTGAGTGATCGGGGAAGAGAACATCCTATTCCTCCGCCTCTTCTCCATCCTCCTCCTCCTCCCCACCACCCCCTTTCCGCATTTTCGAGACGAGCTGCCACCGCCGCCGCCCGCCCCGGCTTTTCAGAGGGTGGGAAGTGAGGGATGGTTCTGCAAACGCAGCGTACGCGGGGGGGGGGTGAGGGCAGCAGCTCGGCGGAATCCATAAAGCCAGCGGGCGTTGAGGGCGGAGACCGCAGCGACGGCGCCTGGTCATCACCACCGCCCCCGCTCTCTTCCTTCCAGTGCGTCGGCGGGGGTGGACTTCCTGCTGCCGCCGCCGCCGCCGCCGCCGCGGCAGCCCGCGTGTGCAGCCAGGAGGAGAGGCTGCCCAGGGCGACGCCCAAGGCGAGGGCGAGGGTGAGGCCGGGCAGCATTGCGCCTTTTGAGTGATTTTGGGCGATA
>Ga0315287_10000719_pt1 | contig 29426 bp, 36 predicted proteins | sample YL17G11_0_MG_FD_205037 | JGI IMG/M metagenome (GOLD analysis project Ga0315287, IMG submission 205037) | Sediment microbial communities from Yellowstone Lake, YNP, Wyoming, USA - YL17G11_0 | ecosystem: Environmental > Aquatic > Freshwater > Lake > Sediment | place: USA: Wyoming | collected...
TGTCACACTACATTGGGATCAGTTGAAAGGGAGCCAAAAATTATGTTCTTTGCCCGCAAGAAAGCTGAAATGACCGGTGATGCCCTTGCCCTGCCCGGCAGAAATACTCCAATTCCCACCTCTGCTACCCACTTTGTCAATGGTAACCCCTTGAAAGGACCCTATCCTGCGGGGTCCGAGCAAGTCATTTTCGCCATGGGATGCTACTGGGGTGCAGAGCGCAAGTTCTGGCAGGTTCCGGGGGTATTCGTAACCGCCGTTGGCAGTGCCGGTGGGTTCACGCCCAATCCTAACTACGAAGAGGTGTGCTCGGGCGCCACGGGCCACGCAGAATCCGTGCTGGTGGTCTATGAGCCCTCAAAGGTGAGCCTTGAGACGCTTCTTAAGATTTTCTGGGAGTCACATGACCCCACCCAGGGCATGCGTCAGGGTAATGACACCGGCACACAGTATCGATCGGCCATCTATTACCATGGCAAGGCCCAGCGTGAGATCGTGTTCGCCTCCAAGGCTGCCTACGAAGTTGCCCTCACTGCCAAGGGCTATGGCAGCATCACCACCGAGATCGCCGAGGCCCGTGAGTTCTATTTTGCTGAACACTATCACCAACAGTATCTCGCCAAGAACCTCAACGGCTACTGCGGCCTGGGCGGTACGGGCGTGGTTTGTTCCATTGGAACAGGCGTAGCGGCCTAAAGCTGCTCCTTCAGGGCAGTGAGCCCTGCGCGATAGTTGGGATACAGCAGCTGATATCTCAACTCCGCCTTGACGCGGTGGTTCGAGACCCGTTTGGAATCGGCGTAGAAGCTACGTGCCATGGGGGAGAGTTCGACCTCCTCGAAGGGAACTGCCGGCGGCAACGGCAATCCCAGTATTTCGGCGGCGAATGCCACCACATCCTGCGGCGGACAAGGCTCATCGTCACAGACATTATAGGCGCGCCGCGGGTTCGGCCCTGCGATGGAAGTTGCCAACACGCCCGCAATATCGTCCACGTGAATTCGACTGAAAATCTGGCCATGCTTGATGATGCGCTTTGCCGTGCCATTAATCACCGTGAGCAGCTGGTTGCGGCCGGGACCATAGATGCCGGCAAGGCGAAAGAGATGCACGGGCAGGCCTATACCAAGCCACGCCTGTTCTGCAGCAAGCCGCCGTTCTCCCCGCAGCGTGCTAGGTGCGAGAAGCGTATCCTCGTCCACCCAACCACCGCCCTTATCACCATAGACACCGGTGGTGGAAAGATAGCCCACCCATTGCACATGCCTCAGGTTCAGCAGCTGACTCTCGAACAATCGCAACACGGGGTCGCCGTGGTCGTCAGGGGGAGCGGAGACAAGGATATGGGTGACATCAGCCGGAATGCTCAACTCTGCACTGAACAGGAAACCTGTGACTCCACTCGCGATAATGGTAGTCACATTGAGGGCGTTACGACTGGTGGCTGATATGATCCATTCCTGTCCTTTCAGGTGCTTTGACAGGGCCCGCGCTGAAAAGCCAAAGCCGAAACAGAAGAGATGGTTCACACGTTTCTCCATTCGGCCTTGACGTACGGATCAACTTCATGTCCTTCATTGATATTGCGCAGGAAGTGAACATACTCGGCCGGCATGAGCTGCGCCAAGGCCCACACCGCCATGGCGCGCACCAGAGGCGAGGCATCAGCCAACCGGACCTCGGCGCTCGTTGTGAATTTCCGGTTGCCGCTATTGCCCATGGCGATCAGCACGTTGCGCACGAAACGATCGCGGCCCACGCGCTTCACCGGCGAACCGGAAAACAATTTGCGAAAACCCGCATCGTCAAGGCCTGCAAGGTCATCAAGCCCAGGTGAAACCAGGTCAGGCCTTGCCTGCAATTTTGCTTCACTGGCGGCAGCTGCAAACTTGTTCCACGGACACACCGCGAGGCAGTCGTCGCAGCCATAGATGCGGTTGCCAATAGGCTTCCTGAATTCGACTGCAATATGGCCCCGGTGCTCGATGGTAAGGTAGGAAATGCAGCGCCGCGCATCCAGCCTGTAGGGTGCGGGAAAGGCTTTTGTGGGACAGATGTCCAGACAGGCCCGGCAGCTGCCGCAGTGATCCGTTTCTTCAGCGTCGATGGGTAGTTCCTTAGTGGTGAGCACGGTACCGATGAAGAACCAGGAGCCCAGATCGCGCGATACCAGGTTCGTATGCTTACCCTGCCAGCCCAATCCCGCCCTCTGGCCCAAGGGTTTTTCCATGAGAGGTGCCGTGTCAACGAAAACCTTGACCTTGGAACCCGTGGTGTGGGCGAACCACTCGGCAACAGTCTTGAGCTTGCCCTTGACCACGTCGTGGTAGTCGCGGTTGAGGGCATAGGTTGAAATCACGCCCTGCGATTTTTGGCTCAGCCTGGCAAAGGCATCAAGGCCCTGACCATAGTTCATGGCGAAAAGAATCGCAGTCCTGGCCTCAGGCCACATGGCTTGGGGTGCTGCGCGGAGGTTTTCAGTGTCAGCCATCCACTCCATGTCGCCATGGTAGTTGTTCGCCAGAAACGAATGTAGTCCTTGCGCTATGCGCGGCATGGCCTCGGCCTTCGTGACCCGCACGGCACTGAAGCCCAGCGCCTTCGACCTGGTAACCAGACGCTCAGAAATCGAGATTGGCATAGTCGGAGTGCGGCGGCATGCCACGCAGCGTGTCTGCTAGCAAGGGCCGAAAGGAGGGACGTGACTTGATGCGCTGGTACCATCTCTTAGCAATCGGAAAATCCGTCCACGGAACATCTCCCAGGTAGTCGATGACCGACAGGTGAGCCGCTGCCGCAAAATCAGCAATGGAAAGGTGTTCGCCGGCAAGCCATGACCGGTGATCGGCGAGCGACCCGACGTAATCGAGATGGTCTCGCAGCCTGGACAGGCCATAGCGCACGCGTCCCATGTCAGGTGCGCCGCCACCTATCTCGCGCGTCATGAAGCGACGAATAATTTTTTCGGTGATGATGGGTTCCGAGACTTCCGCATAGAATTTCGTGTCGAACCAGCCGGCAAGTCTCCGCACTTCCGCCCTGGCAATGGCTTCTCCGGGGATAAGGCTTTTGCCCCCCGGCTGGGTTTCCTCCAGGTATTCAGTAATGGCCTCGATGCCGCTCACTGGCGCTCCACCGTCTTCCACGAATACCGGCACAATGCCGGCGGGGTTGAGGTTAAAGAGGGTCTCGCTCGGCGTCCACGGCCGCTCCTCTGTCAACTGGAAAGGCACACCATATTCTGCCAGCGCCAGTCTGATGCGGCGGCTGAGGGGGTCCAGGGGAAAATGCAAAAGCGTGGGCATTGCTCGGCTTAAACCATTTAATGGAATACGAAATTGTATAGGCCGGGCTCGTTGCCGGATACAATCTAACCCTATAAGACCCTAGGCCATCAATCGGCAAGCGATTCGTATTTGGCTTTTTCTGAGGTTTCCCTGCATGTCAATCGAACAAGTCATTGTATTGGCACTCATACAGGGAACCACCGAATTTCTTCCCATTTCCTCGTCGGGCCATCTCATTCTCGTGCCGACCCTCACCGGCTGGCCCGACCAAGGTGTGGTCACCGACATGGTGACCAATCTTGGAACGCTTGCGGCGGTCATCATCTATTTCTGGCGCGACGTTGTCGCCATGATGTGGGGCATGATCGATGTCTTCAAGCGCCGGACTACGCACAATTCCTTGCTCACCTTTCACGTGCTCATCGGCACCATTCCTATTGTCATCGTCGGCCTGCTGCTGAAGCTCAGCCACCTCGATGAACACATCCGCAGTGCAACCCTGGTGGCCGTGAACGCCATTTTGTTCGGCCTGCTGCTTTACGCTGCCGATGCCTATGGCCTCATGCGCCGAGTGGTGACCGACATGGACTGGAAATCAGCCCTCATCATTGGCGTTGCTCAGGCGTTTTCCTTAAGTCCGGGCACCAGCCGCTCTGGCGTGACAATGACGGCCGCGCGCGGGTTGGGGTTCGTGCGGCCGGAGGCGGCGCGCTTTTCCTTCCTGCTCTCCATTCCGGCCAATGGAGCAGCATCCCTGCTTGTTATTGGTGACGCGCTGAAGAGCGGCCAGAGCATATCAGGGCCCGTCATCCTCACGGGCTTTCTCACCTTTTTCATCGCTCTGGGCACCATCACGGTACTCATGCAACTTGTGCGCCACATGAGCTTCCTGCCTTTTGTGATCTACCGTGTCATCCTCGGCGGCGCCCTGCTGGGGCTGATTTATTCAGGAATGCCCTTGGGTGCAGTAAACTGACCGGCTTTGCGGAAGCGGTAGAGATAGCTCGGCACAATGCCCTGAATGCTGCTTGGCGTGATGCCAAGGCCTGGCAGGTCACGCGCTTCCTGTTGGGCTTGCGGACTGACCACATTGTCGGACTTCAGTAACTCAACCTGGTCGGCGGTGAGTGGGGCTCCGGGCAGCATGCCAAGCACGGTTCCCAGCACCCTGGAAATGCTCCAAGGTATGGGCACCAGAAGCCGTTTGCGGCCAATTGTATCGAGAGTGAACTCAAGGAGTTGCCGGAAAGTAAACACTTCTGGCCCACCCAGTTCATAGGTTTTTCCTGCTGCTTCGCCCCTGTCGATCAGTTTGGCCACGGCCTCGGCCACATCGCCCACGAAAACCGGGGTGAACTTGGTCTCACCGCCCCCGATCAGTGGCAGTGCGAGTACGAGCCGGCTCATGGCGGCAAACTGGTTGAAGAAGTTATCCTCAGGCCCGAATACAATTGACGGCCGGATGATGGTAGCACCGGGAAATGCTGCCTTGGCGCGCACCTCTCCCGCTGCTTTCGAGCGTGCATATTCGCTGGCCGACTCTGCATCCGCCCCAAGGGCCGACATTTGAATGAAAACAGATGCCTTGGCTGCCCTGGCGGCCTTTGCCGATGCGTCCGCCCCGAACACATGAACAGCGTCAAAGCTCTGCGTCCCACCGCTAACCAGCACGCCTGTGAGATTGACAACCGCGTAGGCACCATCGCAAGCCGCCGCCAGGGAAGCAGGGTAGCGCACATTGGCCTGAATGGGCATGACCTGTCCCGGGGTCCCTAAAGGCTGCACGTGGCCCGCAAGATCAGGCCTGCGGCAGGCCACCCGAATGCGATAGCCACGCTTGGCAAGGGCCCGAACGATGTGACGGCCAACAAAACCTGAGCCACCGATTAGGGTTACAATCTTTTCTGAGTTATCTGCGATCACGGAAGGTTTCCAGCATTGAAATCTGATGCGCTGCTTTTAGCGGGATGCTAGTGCATTGCAAAGCACCTTCTTGCCACCCACTTTCCTTCGCGTCATTGCGGCGTAAGCCGCGATCTCGTGGAAGGTTTATCGCAAAAAGATTCTAGCTTTCGCAGGAATGGCAAATAGTTATGGATGGCTGCTATTCCATCCCCGCCATGCGCAAGCCCTCGATGTAACGTTCAAGCGAGGGTTTTTCCGTGAACTTGAGGCCATCGGTGATGGAGGCGAGGGGAATGGGCGGGCGCAGGTAGGTGAGCTTATCCAGGTCATGGCTTGCACCCGTCAGGTCCCCGAAATGGGTGCGGTAAACCGCGAGGTCACGGTACGGCCAAGCCAGGCCGTTCGTCCAGAACCATCTGTGCGTATTGCATGACTTCGTCAAAGCGACCGGCTGCGAAATGAATGGGCCCGATGCCGACATGAATGTTGACGGCGAAAGGATCGAGAGGAGATAGCCGTTCGGAGCGCTTAAAATCTTCCAGGGCCTCGCCGAGCTTTCCTGTATAGACAAGGCCAAAGCCGCGGCGCATTCAAGCCCAGGCATGGTTGGGATCCACGAGTATGGCGCAATCGACAAAACCCAGCGCATGCTTGCGTTTTCTTTCAGCAACATGATGGCAGTCGCGAGGGCGGTGAGGCCCGTGGCGTCGTCGGGATTGTGGCGTGCCGCCGTTTCGATAAGTGCTGGCCTCTTTTTTCGTTCAGTTTCGAAATCTTCCGTCCAGTTATAAATGATCTGCTGGGCATGGGTCCAGGCGCAGAGTGCTACAGCAAGACCATATTGCGTGTCCATTTCCAGGGCACGGTCAAGCAGTGCAATGGCTTTTGGATTCTCGTGCGTGCGGTGCGCCCAGAGATGCGGCAGGGCGCGCATGACGAGGTCGTAGGCTGTCAGATTGTCGGGCTTTTCTTGTGGGCCCGTTCCACTTCGGCTTGGCGCGCTGAGGGGTAGACCACACTTGCCACCATTTCCGCCATCTGGTCCTGCAGGTCGAAGAGGTCGGCAATGTCACCCTCGACCCTGCCCGCCCAGACGTGACGGTCGGCCTCGGTTTCTACCAATTGGCCTATGATGCTTATGCGTTCGCCCACTCACCGCACTCTGCCTTGTATCGCATAGCGGACGTCCAGTTCACGGCCAACCTGGCGGACGTCAACGGGGCGGCCCTCGTAGATGAAGACGGAGTTGCGCGCGATAACAAGGAATTCACCGATGCGCGACAGGGGTGGCAATGATTTCTCCAACAACTGCATCAGCGAAGTGGGCCTGTTCCGTATCCGTTGAGAAGTTTTCAAACGGCAAGTCAACAACTGAAGGCAGTTGGTGGCGCGAGCCGGACCTCAGCACCGCGGCCAGCCTCTCGCTGGCCAACTCATGTTGCGTATTGGCGTCGGCATGCCAAATGAAAATGCAGATCAACTTCGCCACATTCTTCAGGGGTGGAGATTCGTCGTCGCTGAAAGACAAGTCCACCTTGCTGGTCAGCTATTCGTGCATCCACTTGTAGATCGACATGCCACCGGCCGGTGGGCGAGCCTGTACCTTGACGGTGAGGTTCATACCTTCGCCAAAACGGTGATCATCGTCCACAATGACATCGGCCAAGATGATGCCGGCACGCAGTTGCAGGAGCTGTTCACCGGCAGCCGGAACCGGGGTCATATGAAGCTGTTGCAGAAAATGCGCCACCCAATCAACGGCTTCAACCACGCTGGCGCATTCCGCCAGAATGCCATCTCCCATGGCCTTGAAGATGCTGCCGCCATGGGCCCCGGTGGTGGCCTTGACGCGCTCTTCAAAGACGATGGGAATGAGCCACCGCTCGAGTTTGACCATGACTGCCCTATTTATCAAGGTGGGATTTAAGTCAGTTGTCACAAAATGCGCTGAACTTACAAATCCAGTGCAACGCGTCGAGCGGAAATCTGCGTCAGCGAGTTAGTTCGGCTTGTTGCCGATGCGCCTGCCAGTGCCCCTCTCGAAAACGTGCACATTTGCTGCTTCAACGGTGAGTTTTACCGGATCGCCAGGCGCAATTTTCGGTCGGTCCATGGCAATCATTGTCAACCGGTCACCCAAAATATTGAGTGTCACCTGGGTACTCATGCCGAGAGGCTCCACCACCAGGACTTCAGCTGCGAGCCCCTTAGTGGAAAACTGAATATGCTCGGGCCTGAGACCCACGGTCACCATTTGCCCCTCGTGCAGGGCCAACTCCCCAGTTACGGGAAGCAGAGTTCCATCGTCCAAACGCACGCCTGGCCCCCCCTTCACTTCCGCCACACCCGCCAGAAAATTCATGGTCGGCGAACCAATGAACCCGGCAACGAACACGTTGACCGGGCGGTCATAGAGCTCGAGCGGCGGCCCCACCTGCTGCACAATTCCGTCATGCATCACCACGATGCGGCTTGCCATGGTCATGGCTTCAATCTGGTCATGGGTCACGTAGATGGAGGTGGTCTTGAGTGATTGATGCAGTGCCTTGATTTCAGTGCGCATTTGCGCCCGCAATTTTGCATCGAGATTGGAAAGAGGTTCATCAAATAGAAACACCTTCGGATCACGCACGATGGCGCGCCCCATGGCAACACGTTGCCGTTGCCCGCCGGACAATTGCTTTGGCAGCCTTTGCAGCAGTGCTCCCAGGCCGAGCGTGCCGGACGCCTCTTCAATGCGTCTGCCAATGGCTTCCGGCTTCTCCTTGCGCAGGAGTAGGCTGAATCCCATGTTCTTTGCCACGTCCATGTGCGGATAGAGCGCGTAGGACTGAAACACCATGGCAATGTCGCGGTCCTTGGGCGCCACGTTGTTGACCTGTCGGTCTCCAATGATAATCTCGCCATCCGTCACTTCTTCCAGTCCAGCTATGGTCCGCAGAAGAGTGGACTTGCCACAGCCGGATGGTCCCACGAGTACGACAAATTCGCCATCCTCGATGGTCAGGTCGATGCCCGATAGGACTTTGACCGTTCCAAACGCCTTGGTCACGCTGCGCAGTGTGACAGATGCCATGAGATTATCCTTTAACCGCACCGGCAGTGAGGCCGGTCACGAGATAGCGCTGGAGAAACAGAAAGAAGATGCAAACAGGGATAAGCGCCATGACGGATGCCGCCATCATTTGTCCCCAATCAACCGCAAATTTTCCGATGAAGGTCAGCAGCCCCACTGAGAAGGTCTTCTGGCTGTCACTATTGATTAGCATGAGTGCAAACAGTAGTTCACTCCACGCTGCCGTGAACACAAATGCAACGGTTGCCCCCATGCCAGGCAGTGTCAATGGCAGGATAATCCGCCGCAACGCCATGACACGGGTACAGCCATCGATCATCGCTGCTTCCTCCAAGTCTCGCGGCACGCCATCGAAGAACGACTGCATGAGAAAGGTGGCAAAGGCAATGTTGAAGGCGGTGTAGATAATGATAAGACCATAGAGATTGTCGGTGAGCCCCAGCTGACTCATGATGCGGAAAATGGGCGGGATCACCATGACAAGCGGAAATGTCTGGGTCAGCAGCAGGACAAGGCTCACCCACGTCTTGCCATGAAATTCGAAGCGCGACAGGGCGTAGCCCGCAAGCGAAGCCACGGCCGTAACGATCAGTGCGGTGGTTATCGAAATGATCATACTGTTAGTAAAGTAGCGTGGAAAGTCCGTCGCTCTCAAGACGCTTGCATAATTTGCCAAGGTGGCGCGGCTCGGCCACAGGCGAATGCCTTCGCTATAGAGCAGGTTTTCAGGCGTCACGGAGATCTTGATGGTCCAATATATCGGCATCAGCGCGAAGGCCAGATACAGGAATACCGCACCGTAAAGCCCGATAGTGTAGAGTGCATTTTGCATCGGGCTGCGACCTACCATGTCATTTGTCTTTCATCAGGGCGCGTCGCATCTGGATGACGATGAGCGCATAAACAATCAGCAAGGCAAGCAGCAATACAGCAACAGCAGACGCGTATCCCTTGTCGAGCGCCTTGAAGGCCGAGACATAGATATAGGTGGCAATGGTATTGGTGGATCCGGCGGGACCACCGGCGGTCATTACGTAAATCAGGTCCGCGAAGGTTGCAATCCAGACGGTGCGTAGCATCACCGTGATGGCAATGGTTGGCGCCAGAAAAGGCAAGGTCACCTTGGTGAACTGCTGCCATGCTGATGCGCCGTCGATGGAAGCGGCTTCATAAAGTTCGGACGGAATGGACTTGCGGGCCGCCAGCAGCGTAATGGCAAAAAACGGAATACCGAACCAGATATTGGCAATGATGGGTCCCCACATGGCCGTTTCAGGATTGGCAAGGATTGTAACGGGCTCGGCCTGCAGTCCTATCGCGTAAAAAATGTGGGGCAGCGGCCCGATGACCGGATTGAACAACCATGTCCAGGTGAGCCCAGTCAGGAATGTAGGCACGGCCCAGGGCAGGAACACCAGGCCCTGCACCAGCTTGCGCCCGTGGAATGGGCGGTTGAGCAGCAATGCAAGGCCAAGGCCGAGGAAAAACTGAAAGAACAGGCTGCCTCCCGTCCACCACAATGTGTTGATGATGGCGCCATGCAGCACGTCATCGGTCAGCATGGTGCGGTACTGCTCAAGCCCCACATATTCGGACCGGAAGGCTGAGAATTTTCGGAAAGAGTAGGAAATGCCGATGATCAGCGGCACAATAAGCACAGATGTAATGATCAGCAGTGCCGGGCTGAGATAAAGCCATGGTTCCAGGGCGACAGAAAATCTGTGGCTCCTATTTTCATCATGGGCATTTCGAGTGGCGAGCGTCATTGTCATTAGTCAAGTAAAAACAGCGCAGCTTGTGGGAGTTGCTTGCCGCGCTGTTTCGATTGACGGCCGCTACTTATGGGCTGCCATGTACTTCTGTTGCTCTTCAGTCAGGAATTTGGCCCAGCCATCGGCCACTTCCTTTGATGTCTTCTTCCCGAGCAGCACTTCCTGGAATGCCGTGGGAACCATTGAATCATAGAACACGCCAAGGTTTTCAAGATGCGTTGGAGGGGTCACAAACTCATATTTCTCAGGATGACTCAGTTCTTCAAACCAGCCCTTGAACTGCTCCGTCTTGAAATATTCATCTTGGTCAGCGCCATTATGAATGGGCAGCACGCCGACCGTCTTGGCCCAACCCAAGTTCTGCTTATTGTCAAGCAGGAAGGACATGACCTTCCAAGTTTCTTTCTTGGCAGGGCTGTCGGCGAGCATTGCCCAACCGGCATAGCCGAGCGACGGATAAGCCTTGCCACTCGGACCCACGGGCCAAGGTGCCACAGCAAAGTCCTCCGTCTTCATTTTTTCGGCAATGCCTATAAGGGCATCAGGATCCTGGTTCAGCATGGCGCAGGTCCCGGTATAGAAGCCTGTCACGATTTCGTTGAAACCCCAACTCACGGCGTCCTTTGGTGCCCAACCATTCTTATAGATATCCTGCATCATTTGCAGGCCCTTGACCGACCCCTCTTCATTGAAGGTGGAGGTCCCGTCCGCATTGAAGTAACCGGGCTTGCCATTCATGTTGTTGAGGAACTGCTGGATGCTGCCGAAGGCGCCAGCCCCCCCGCGCAGGCAATAGCCATACTTGCCATTGCCAAGTTCCGAGATCTTCTTGGCGTCTGCGGCGAACTCATCCATCGTCTGTGGCGGACCGGAAAGACCTGCCTCAGCGAACATTTTCTTGTTCCAGAACATGGCATTCACATAGTAGCCATAGGGAATCATGTATTGCGTGTTGTTCACCGTGGAGCCAAATTGTTTGGCGCGGTCGCCCAGCGTTGAAGCTTCTTCCCAGTCCTTCATGTAGGGGCCGAGGTCTTCTAGCTGCTTGTTGTTGGCATACAGACCAACCCAGCGCTCGGGCATTTCCACCAGGTCAGGTGTTTCTCCCGCTTGCACCATGCTCAGGAATTTTTCAAATGCCTGACCCCAGGGCAGCGAGATGACTTCCACCTTGATATCGGGATTGGACTTTTCGAATTCAGCCAATTGCGATTTCAGAAATTCCGTGCGTTGCGGGCTAGTGATGACTTCTACGAGTTGAATCTTCGTTTCGGCCCATGCCGAAGCAGCACCCAGTGCAGCAAAAGCCGCACCCAGTAGGATCGTCATTGTCAGCTTCTTCATTCTAACCTCCCTGGTATGTTGTACTTCGTTTAAACGCGTTCTCCAGGTCAGTCCAAAGCATCTCAGGATCTTCGAGACCAACATGCAGCCTGATGGCGCGTGGTGACACGCCGAAACGGTCGAAGGAATTGACACCCGGTGTCTGCGCCAGTGAGGCTGCCACGGGGACAATGAGACTCTCATGCCCGCCCCAGCTTACTCCCAGCCGGAACAGCTTCAGCGCGTCGGAAAACTTGGCAATGTCCACACGCTCGTCAAGCTCGATAGTGAAAAGGCTGGTGAAGCCAGACAATGTAGCGCGCCCAGGATGGTTGGAGTAGATTGGGTGGTGAACCTTCACCACACTTGCATGCTGGGACAAACGGCCGGCAATGAGCATCCCGCTCTGCATATGCCGGCGGATGCGAAGAGGGAGCGTGCGCAGGCCGCGGGTAAGCAGGAATGCCTCAAGCGGCGACAGTTTTGCACCAAGGAAGGGATGTGTGAATTCATTGATGGCCGCGATCCGCGCCATAGAACCTGCCACCACGCCGGCAACCGTATCACTGTGCCCACCGATATATTTTGAGGCTGAGTGAATGACGAGATCAACCCCATGGGAAATGGGCTTCTGGAAGATCGGTGTCGCCCAGGAATTGTCGACTACAGTAACGATTTCGTGGGCTTTTGCGGCCTTAGTCAGGCACGGCAAGTCCTGCAAGTCGAAAACCATGGATGTCGGACTTTCGAGATAAAGCAATTTTGCACCCGGCAAGGCCTGCTCAACGGCATCCGCATCCGAACCGTCGACATAATCTACCTTTATGCCAAATCGCGGCAAGAGTTTCTCAAAGAATCGGTAGGCGTCGCCATAGCAATGGCGAACAGCCACAATCCGCTCACCGCCTTTAACGATCGATAGAACGGTTGCACTTATCGCGGCCATACCGCTGGAAAGACCGCGGGCCGCTTCCGCCCCCTCGAGGGTGGCAATGCGGCGTTCAAAGTCATGCACGGTCGGGTTTCCCACCCGGCTGTAGATGTAGCCATTGCCGGAGCCGGCAAAGGCATTTCTCATGCTTTCAAAATTTTCGAAAGTGAACAGCGACGTTTGGTAAATGGGGCCGACCACCGGGTGGTTTTCGTGGGGAGCATCGTCGCACACGATCAGTGAAGCCGCAGCGATGGCTGCTTCAGCCGTTGCTGCAAATTGCGCCTCATGCTTCATCGGGGAATGCCTCGCGAATTTCCTGCTGTACGGAATCAATCAACTTCCACGCCTCGGCACGTGCGCCATCGGGGTCCCTGCGGGCGATCGCCACATACATGGTGCGGTGGAGGGGATGCGAGGCGTGGGCGAAATCCGGCAGTGCAAGGGCATTTTCCCAGAGCTGGTGCAGGAGGTCACGCATGGACTGGATGATTTGCGGAAAGAACGGGTTGCCGGTTGCGGCAATGATCAGCTGGTGGAACTGCCAGTCTTCTTCCGAACCACCATTCCTCGCATAGGCCGCCTCCATTTTCACAAGTGCAGCTTCAATTGCAGCTATCTCCTGATCGCTTGCATGCAATGCACACAATGCCGCAGCCTCGCCCTCTAGCGCACGGCGTACCTGGAGAATTTGAAGAAGATTTCGTACCCTTGAAGGCCGCTCAAGCACAAGCGACACATGCAGCAGATTGGGGCTCACCGCAACCTTGAGAAAGGCGCCGCTGCCTTTGCGCATTTCGATGATGCCAAGTGCTTCCCAGCGCTTCAGCGCCTCCCGTAAGGTGGATCGGCCGACGCCTAGGGCCTCACACATGGCACGCTCGCTCGGCAACCTGTTTTGCGGAAGGATGCTCTGGCTTTCGATAAAGGCGGTGAGCGATTCAAGTATGGCGAGATCCAGCGAACGCGGGCGCACCGGCTTGAGCAAGCCTGCCACCTCCACCTTACGCAATTTCACCAACTACTGCCCCTGAAACTAGACGGTCCGATTGTCAGACCACTTCAAATTCGTTGGTTTACTGCTGTGAGTCAAGTAGTTCAGTAAGGTTTTTCCTACGTCTTAAGAGCAGCTAGCAAAGGTGGCGTCGTGCCTCAGGATGGAAAAATTCTTGCACCGCTGGATTTCTGGCCCTGCACAAAACTTGTACGTCGTGCAACTGAGGTTCACGTTCCCGCCTGTTGGGTGATAGATGCTCACAATCACCTTGGGCTCCTCGGACCCGCCTTCAGAGGTGACTGGCAAAACCGCCCTGTCGCTGCACTCATTGACCATCTGGACCGCGCGCATGGAGGCACCTATGTGGACGGGGATCGGGTGGGGATGAGGACGCACTGGATTCATGGCTGCGGAAATTCAAGAATGCAGCACCTGAACGTTTCATTTTCTTTGGCGGTCCCGGCTGGAACTACTGGGTTGACGATGGAAACGCATTTGGCGAAAGAGCCGCAAAGCGCTTTGCTGCGCAGGTCGCACGTGGCGCGCAGGGACTGAAAATCTGGAAGGATTTCGGACTTCATGTGCATGATGACAAGGGTGTTCTGGTTGCTGTCGATGATGCAAGACTTAATCCCCTGTGGCAGACCGCGTCAAACCTCGATGTGCCGGTGATCATTCATGTCGCTAACCCCGTCGCGTTCTTTGATGCGCTGGACCATAATAGTGAGCGCTGGGATGAACTGCGTGCGCCTCCCGACTGGCATTTTGCGGCGCCACTATTTCCAGGTTTCACCGCGATCATCGAAGCATTTGCTCGGCTGGTCGAGAAGTTTCCCAAGCTCAGATTTGTTGGTGCCCATGGAGGGTGTTACGCCGAAAATCTGGCCTGGGTTGAAGCCTTGCTGCAGCGTTGCCCCAATTTTTATGTCGACATCAGCGCGCGCATTTCAGAACTCGGTCGGCAACCCTATTCCGTGCGCCGTTTCATGGAAAAATTCCAGGACCGCATTCTCTTCGGCATCGATTGCGGGCCGCAGCTGGAAACTTATCATACCTATTACCGTTTTCTTGAAACCGACGATGAGTATTTCAATTACAGCTGGGATGGCGGTGCCAGACAGGGTCGCTGGCAGATCTATGGCCGCGACCTACCAAAACCTGTCCTGGAAAAAATCTATCGCAGGAATGCATCTTCGCTCTTCGGCCTGGGACAGATCCTATCGGATCATGTAAACCTTACGGATCGTCTCACGTACCCGGCAGGTGCCCTGCCAATCCTTGGGGAAGAAGACTACAGTATCCGGCACGATCTCGATCACTTCACCGGATTCATGGGTGTAGGTGCAACGGCCCAGCAGGAAGTGGCAGAACTCATCGCTGGTCACATGGCAGTTCCAGTAGCCCGGTGTGCAAATCCAGATGCCTGATTCGCTTTGCCCGTTGGGGCCCTTGAACATGACAGTGCCGCTGGCGCGGGACTCGCCTTCGATCATGGTGGGGATGATCCCCCAGTCCTTGAAGGGGCCGGGATAGGTCGCAGGATCTTGCAGATGAGGAGCGGACGAAGCAGTTTTCAGGGTCATCATTTAACTCAGCATGTAAACGTTGCGCATGGTTTGGTGAACGGTGCAGGTGCCCTTCCAATTTGCCGGTAATAGCACCACGCCTCCGGCGCGCACCTCGCTGATATCGCCGGTCTCATGGGAGCAGGTCGCACTGCCGGATATGAAATGACAGAGCTCGTCGCACGGGATCCCCAGCGGCCACGTGCCAGGTGTACCGACTTCCGGCTGACCGTCTGGTCCCTTGTGCAGCAGCACGCCATCGCTCTTGGAAGCGCCCGCAGGGGGGGTTGGCCTGATAGCCCCAATCCTTGGGAGGCCCCGCAAAGTTGGCGGGGCTTCCAGGTGGGGTACAGAACTGTCCAACCTTGTCGGCATCAGGTCATTCTCCGGCGTGTCAGGCCATCTATTACCTTGGCGGCCTTGCTGGGGCCGTGCTCGGCGCGCATGACACTTGAGGTTTTTTTCAACTTCTCCTTCATGCGTTTGTCGATCAGCATGGTCTTGATCTTGACCGCAAGTTCATCATCATTCCAATTGTACCGGTCGAGTTTTAAGCCGTGGCCGGTTTCCTGCACGCGTGTTGCGTTGTCATGTCCATCCCACACATAAGGCATGATAATAGCTGGCTTACCGAAATAAAGGCATTCGGTGAAAGAATTGTTGCCGCCATGGTGGATCACCGCATCTACCTTCGGAATGACCGAAGGCTGGGGGAACCACTTGCCGATGATCACGTTGGGTGGAATGTCCGTGTACTGATCCATGTAATCACCCACGTTCACGAGCGCGCGCACCGGCATGGTGCCGATGACCTTGATCACCCGCTTCAAGAGCTCGGTATCGCCAGATCCCAGCGATCCATAACTCACATAGAGGAGTGGCTTGTCATTGTTGATCGTAAACTGGGGCACCTTGTAGGGTGCATCTTTTCGCACGCAACCCTCGAGATATTGGAACCGTCTGGCCGGTAATTTGTGTCGGCGTTTGAACTTCACCGCCGAGGGATAAAGCAAAATGTTCATGTGGGGGCTTGCCTCGAAAAACTGCCCCAAGGGATATTTCTTTTCGCCCACTGATTTCAGGAAAATATTAAAATTGTCATGAATGGGCTTAATGGTGGCGTTGAAATGCTTGCGATACTTCGCAAAGCACTTTCTGTCCTTTTCGCCGCAGCCTGACAGATGGGGAGGAATATCGGGATCTTCGATTTCATTTTCCGAGCAGGAAATAATGCGGACCCACGGTTTCTTGTTGTCGCGTGCATAAGCCTTGATGGCAGGAAAAAGGATCACATTGTCAACGCAGATCACATCTGGCTTCACTTTGGCGAGAACACCGGGCAGGTCCTTTTCGGCCCACCTGGCCGTCTCCACGATCATCTCCCAGCAGCCCTTCACATAATTGTCGATCTGGTCAAGGGGGCTCTTGTGGAAATTCGGGATGTGGCCGTTGATGAAATCGACCCAAAATTTTGCCATTTCCTCGGGCGGCAGCGGTTCGGAGAGGTTGACGGCGTGAGCCTCGAAGCCATAGCCCCGATAGATATCAAGAAAACCTGGGTCGGATAGGAATACAACCTTGTGACCAAGCTTTTTCAGCGCCTGGCCAATGCCAACGGAATTGAGCGCCGGGCCAAAGGCTGCCTCAGGAAACAGGGCGATCACCTTCTTTTCCTTGATTGCCTTTCCTACTGCAGGTTTTGCTTTTCTATTTGCAGACACCTTGGCCATCGATATCTCCTTTGATACTTTTCCTCGTGCTGTCGTCAGGCACCTGGTAGGCGGCCACTGTTCAACTGCTGTGCGAAAAAGACAAGCACAAAACTCACCAAAATCACAATGCTCGCCATTGCATTGATTTCCGGTGTCACGCCAAACCTAATCATCGAATAAATCTGCATGGGCAGTGTTGTCGAGGACTGGCCGGCACCCGCGGTGAAATAGGCGATGATGAATTCATCAATGGACAGCGTGAAGGCAAGCAGGCCAGCCGCAATGACCGACGGCAGGATCAGCGGCAGGGTGATCCGTAAGAAGGTGGTAAAATGCCCTGCCCCGAGATCGCGGGAAGCCTCCAGCAGTGACCAGTCAAATCCCTTGAGACGGGCGCGCACCACGGCGCAGACAAAGGCGATGTTGAACACCACATGGGCAAGGATGATGGAATGCAGGCCGAGCGAAAACTTGATCAGCGTGAAGAACGACAGCAGTGCAATGGCCAGCACGATATCCGGCACGATCATGGGCGCAAACAGTAGCGAGTCGCGTGTTGCTGAGGGCTTGGTCCGTTCCACGCCCAGCGCCAGCAGCGTGCCGAGCACAACGGCAATCGCTGTCGAGGCCGTCGCCACGATCACAGAATTCCAGGCGGAGGCCAGGATCTTGGGGTTGCTCGCAAGCTTGCCGTACCACTTCAGCGAAAACCCCGACCAGACAGTGGGGAGGCCCGCCCTGTTGAAGGACAATACCATGAGCGTTGCGATAGGCACGTACAGGAATACGTAAGTGAGGCTTAAGTGCAGATTGCGCCAGTTATACATGTTCACCCCGCGCATGACGTGCAACCAGAGCCTGGGCGAGCAGCAGGACCATCATGACGGCGATCAGCAAGCCCGACAGGGTTGCACCGAAAGGCCAGTCGCGTGCCGTCAGGAACTGGTCATAGACCAGGTTGCCGATCATCTGGAGCTTGCCACCGCCCAGGAGGTCAGGAGTGATGAAGTTGCCGATGGAGAGAACAAAGACGAATACAGCACCTGCGGCAATGCCGGCCGAGGTCAATGGCAAAGTGATCCTGATGAAGGTCGCCGTGGCACTCGCACCAAGATCGCGTGAGGCTTCTGCATAGGAAGGATCCAATCTTTGCAGAGACGAATAGATGGCGAGGATCACGAAGGGTGTGTAGTTGTAGACAAGGCCGAGGACAACTGCGAATTCATTGTAAAGCAGGGGAAGCGGTTTTGCCGTGAGGCCTGACCACAACAGCACACCGTTGATGACGCCCACTGGATTGAGCAACACAATCCAAGCATAGGTTCGGATCAGATAGTTGGTCCAGAAGGGTAGAATGGCAAGGAACAGCAACGACGTCTGCCAACGCGCAGGCGCGCGCACTATAGCATAGGCGGCGGGATAGCCGATGAGCAGGGCAATGAGTGTTGCAAGCAATGCGATGCGGCCGCTGTCGAGGAAGACAGAGAGGTAGAGCGGATCAAAAGCCCTCGCAAAATTATCGAAGGTGAAGGTGTTCCAGTCAACACCGCCGTAGATTCCACGTTCGAAGAATGCCAGCACAAAGATCAGCAGGCATGGCACGACCATCAGCAGCGTCAGCCACAAGAGGCCAGGTGCCATGAGAAGCCACGAGAGGTTACGCCCATTCATGCGAGGTTCTGCCGCTTTCATCGCCGGATACCGGATCGTGCCGGCACCCGGAGAGGAGGCCAGCGGCTTTACTTGGCGGCCATGATTTCAGAAACAGTCTTGGAAAACGCCTTCATGTTTTCGCCGAGGTCACGCAATTGCTCATGCTTGAGCAGGTCGGCTGGAGTGATGGCCATGTTGGGATATTTCGTGAGCATGGCTTTGTCGATGGCTTCCATACCAGCCTTGTTGGGAGACTTGTACATGATGTTCTCGACAACCCACTTACCATTGTCGGCATTCATGATGAAATCAATGAACTTCGCGGCCGCCTCAGGATTTTTCGAGGCCTTGGTGATAACCATGGTGTCAACCCACAGGTCTGATCCTTCTTTGGGGACCACGTATTTGATCTTGTCGTTTTCGGCAATTCCGTAGTTGCACCACCCGTCCCAGGCTTCGACGAGAGAGGCTTCACCCGACACCAGTTTCGAAAAGAAGGTGGTGTCGTCATAGGCGAGGAGGTTCTTCTTGGCGGCAACCAACTGGTCGCGAACCTTGTCGAGGCTCGCCTGATCAGTGGTGTTAACGGAAAGATTGTTGGCCAAAAAGCCCGCCGCCATCAGCCAGCGGTCAGTCGCCAGCATGGTGATCTTGCCCTTGAGGTCGTCGCTGGGGCTCAGCAGATCATTCCAGCTGGCAGGCTCGGCTTTCACCAGGTCTGAGCGATAGCAGAGTCCCGTGGTGCCCCAGGTGTAGGGTACTGAAAATGTGTTGCCGGGATCATGCTGCAACTGGTTGGCCTCTGGATAGAGATTCGCGAGGTTGGGAATTTTTGCGTGATCGATGGGGGCGAGTAGGCCCAGCTTGTTCAAAGCTTCCGCAAATGGTGACGATACGAACAGCACATCAAAGCCCTCGCCGCCTGAGGCTGTCACCTTGCCCATGATTTCTTCGTTGGTAGCATGCACGGCGACTTCCAGGTCAATGCCGGTCTCGGCCTTGAATTTTTCCGCGATGTCCTTGGGCATGTAACCATCCCAGTTGGAAATCACGAGCTTTTCAGCCTGTGCCGCAGAAACGCTAGCCAACACTGCAAGCGCTGCACCCAAAAATGTCTTTCTCAATGTCCTGAAACCCATATTCCCTATCCCTGTAAAGTTGCTTTTAACCTGCTTTTTGTGTCATACTGACGTGAAAACCGTGAGCTAGCAATCCCCCTTGTATGCTCCGCATTGACAATGCCACGCATGCGCCGTTAAGAGACGCCGGAGTTGCCCTGATGGCGGAATTGGTAGACGCACTAGTTTCAGGTACTAGCGATGAAAGTCGTGGAGGTTCGAGTCCTCTTCAGGGCACCAAACATGAAAAATCGGCAATCAACCGGCTCACAAGTCCGAAGCCATGAGTAATGCGCTGCACTCTTGTAAGCCTCAACTTTTCTAACAGTCGAGGATGCATCAGCGCGATGGCGATAAAGCTTTATAGGGGTGATCTGCCCACCGGATTGGACTTTGGCGCGGCGGTCGCCATTGATACCGAAACCCTTGGACTTCTCCCTCACCGCGACAAACTGTGCCTTGTGCAGCTCTCCTCCGGTGACGGAAACGCGCACCTCGTGCAAATCGACCGCACATCGTTCAACGCGCCGAATCTGAAGGCCCTACTGACTGATCCTGGGGTGACCAAGATATTCCACTTTGCCCGCTTTGATGTCGCAGTTCTCAAGCAATATCTTGAGGTTGACACATTCCCGCTCTATTGCACAAAATTGGCCTCGAAGCTCACGCGTACCTATACCGATAAGCACGGTCTCAAGGATCTCGTGAAGGAGCTACTCGGCATTGAGCTCAACAAGCAGCAACAAAGTTCTGATTGGGGTGCCCATGTGCTGAGCGATGCCCAGAAGCAGTATGCCGCACAGGACGTCTTGTATCTGCATGAGTTGAAGGCACGCCTTGACCAGATGCTGGAGCGTGAGGGCAGAAGCGCCATGGCCAGGACCTGTTTTGATTTTGTGCCGACGCGGGCTAAATTGGACCTCGCGGGATGGACTGAGGAAGATGTCTTCGCACACTGAGCTGCTTCCGGACAAAACCGACAAACTGTTGCAGGCCGCCGTGCGGAGGGCGCAGCTGGCGCCGCTCTTGAGCAAGCTTGCGGCTGGCGTTGCCGTGGGAATGTTTCTGCTGTTTGCTTATCAGTCCGGCATGTTTGTCTCGCTTGCTCCAAAGACTGTGGAAGCACCGCCGGTTATTGACAAGCCCAACCAGATCACCGGACAAAATGCCCGCATCGCAGGCTTCGACAACCAGCAGCAACCCTATGAAATTCTTGCCAAAAATGGTGAGCAGGACGAGGCGGATGCAAATCTCGTCCATCTTCAGCAAGTGGTCGGCACGTTCAAGAAAGTGAACGGTGAACCTTACCGGATCAAGTCGAACACTGGCCTCTACAACTCGAAGTCCAAGATGTTGGATCTTGACGGTGCGGTAAAAATCACACGCCCTGATCATTTTACAGCAACGATGGACAAGGCCTATGTAAATGTTGAAACTAAGGACCTGCAGTCAGACGTACCTGTTGTGGTCGAAACGAATAACGGGCTCATAAGGGCAAACGGCATGAAAATAACCAATTACGGCAAGAACATACTGTTCACGAATGGAGTGAAGGCCCAGTTCGACAAGATCGCAAACAAGGGAGACGAGGCACAATGATACGGAAACTGATGCTGGCCGGCATGATGCTTGGCCTCTGTACCCTGCCAATTGCGGCGGCTCATGCCGCCATGAAACAGGGGCCGGTGACGGTGGAGGCCAATGAGATGGAGGTGCTGGAAGGCGGCAAGCAGGCCATCTTCCGCGGCGCTGTCGATGCCGTCCGCGACGATGGGCACATCAAGGCCGACAAGATGGTGGTGGACTACCAGGATGCCAAGCAACCCGATGGCACGTCGAAATCGGAAATCTCCAGCATGGATGCCACGGGCAACGTAACCATCACGACCAAGACCCAGCTTATCACCGGCGAGTGGGCCAAGATGAACGTGAACGACAACACGTTGCTGGTGGGAGGCAACGTCAAGGTCGTCCAGGGCAAGACGGTTCTGACCGGGCCAAAACTAAGCGTTGATCTGAATACCGACAGAACGGTGATGTCGGGCGGCCGCGTTAAGGGCAGTTTTGTTCCGAAATAACGATGTTCATTATAAATTAATCAAATTGGGCGGTAATCGCGTGGCGCAGAACAGTGAAGTTGGAAGTTATCTGCGTCCGGGGACGGTGAGAAGTGCACCTGCCCGGGCGAGGATCGTGAAGCCAGCGGGCCAGCAACCGAAGGTGAACGGGAACTCCCAAGGTCGGCCTGGGCGCGAAGGGATTGTCGTTTCGATGCTCGCCAAGAGCTACAAGCGTCGGCCCGTCGTGCGCAATGTGACCCTTACTGTCCGGCGTGGTGAAGCCGTAGGCCTTCTCGGGCCCAATGGTGCGGGCAAGACGACAGTGTTCTACATGATCACTGGCCTGATTGCCGCCGACCAGGGCACGATCAGTCTTGACGGGGTAGATATAACCCATCTGCCGATGTACCAGCGGGCACGTTTGGGCATTGGCTATCTGCCTCAGGAAAGCTCGATCTTCCGGGGACTGACGGTTGAGGATAATATTCGCGCTGTGCTTGAGCTCGTCGAGCCCGACAAATCCAGACGCGAGAGTGTGTTGCGTGAGTTGTTAGATGAATTCTCTATTACCCATATCCGGCATTCGGCGGCTGTTTCACTTTCTGGCGGAGAGCGTCGGCGCGTGGAAATCGCCCGTGCCCTTGCAGCCAATCCCAAGTTTATGCTCCTCGACGAACCCTTCGCTGGAATTGATCCGATTGCGATCGGTGATATTCGCAAGCTGGTGCGACAGCTCACCGCTCGGGGAATCGGGGTGCTTATTACGGATCACAACGTTCGAGAAACCCTCGACCTCATCGACAGGGCACTCATCATCCATGAGGGCGCAGTCCTAGCCGAAGGTACGCCCGATGAAATCGTCAAGAATCCAGATGTGCGTCGCTACTATCTCGGCGAAGAATTCTCGCTTTAGGAGGAGGGTGTAACTATGGCATTGATGCAACGAATGGATCTGCGTCAAGGCCAATCACTGGTCATGACACCTCAGCTGCAGCAGGCCATCAAGCTGTTGCAGATGTCCAATTTTGAATTGCAGGCCTATGTGGAAAGCGAGCTTGAGCGCAATCCTCTGCTTGAGCGCGACGAGCGCAGCGACGTCCAGAAGCCCGATACGCAGGATGCAACTTCAGGCAATACCGACATGTTAAGCGAGCTGGATACCAACCAGCCTCAGGACGACAAGCTGCGTACCCTCGATAATGTCTATAGCCACGAGGCGCGCACCGATTCGGCCAATCGCGAAAGCTTGGCTCCGGCTGATTCGGGCTGGGCCTCGCTGCGGCCAACCGGCGGACTGTCGCTTGACAGTGATGAGTATGATTTCAGCGCCTCCTTGACGAAGACGCAAACGCTGGCCGAGCATCTTACCGACCAACTCAACCTGAACATCTCCAATCCGTCTGATCGTATCATCGGCCAGAATCTCATTGGCATGGTCAACGAGGCAGGCTACCTCACGTCGAATCCTGCCGACATCGCGGACTATCTCGGCACCAGTGTCCAGCATGTGTCACGCGTTCTTGAAATCCTCAAGGAGTTTGATCCGGTTGGCGTGTTTGCAACCGACCTGCAGGAATGCCTGAGCCTGCAGCTGCGCGAGCGCGACCGCCTCGATCCTGCCATGGCAACACTGGTTGCCAATCTCCACCTGGTCGCCAAGCGCGACCTTGCCGCTCTCAAGGCACTCTGCAAGGTAGACCTTGACGACATCAAGGAAATGGTGTCCGAGCTCAAGCATCTGAACCCCAAGCCCGGCAATGCCTTCGGCTCCGAACCGGTGCAGCCGGTTGTACCGGATGTCTTCGTGCGCGCCGCACAGGATGGCTCCTGGATTGTCGAGCTCAACAACGAGACCCTGCCCCGCGTTCTGTTCAGCAACCAATACCTCAGCAAAGTCTCACTCACCACGCCCCGCGAGGAAGACAAGAACTATCTCAGCGAATGCCAGGCCAATGCCACGTGGCTGATAAAGAGCCTTGATCAGCGCGCCAAAACCATTCTGAAAGTGGCGCGCGAGATTGTCCGCCAGCAGGATGCCTTCCTGGTTCTCGGCGTACAACACCTGCGCCCCATCAATCTCAAGACGGTCGCAGAAGCCATCGAGATGCACGAATCAACCGTGAGCCGGGTCACTTCCAACAAGTACATGGCAACGCCTCGCGGTACCTATGAGTTGAAGTATTTCTTCACCACGGCCATCGCCTCCGCGACAGAGGGCGGTGACAGCCATTCAGCGGAATCAGTGCGCCAGCGCGTCAAGGAAATGATTGGGGCGGAACAGAAAAACGCCATACTTTCCGATGACACGATTGTCCAGAATCTCAAAGTGGAAGGCATTGAAATTGCCCGCCGCACAGTTGCCAAATATCGGGAATCACTGAATATTCCCTCTTCCATCCAGCGCCGCAGAATGGCCCAGTCCGACGGCCGCTGAGCTAGTTGACTTCATTCTCTCTCGCCGCTAGTTTCCGCCGCGTCTTAGGGGTTGGCCAAGCGCTAAAATAAATCCACCGGGGTTCATTTCAAATCTATTGACGATAGCATTTCGCGCGCCCATGTCTTAAACTACAGAGTGGCGGAGAAGGATATTCACAGCCATGCAAATTAAAGTCACCGGCAAGAACCTCGACATTGGCGAAACATTCAGATCCCACATCGAAGAGCGATTGAGCCAATTCCGCCAGAAATATTTTGATGGCACCGTTCATGCCCACGTGACTGTTGAGAAGCAACGTTCCAGTTTCCAGACCGATTGCAGCCTGCACCTTGCAACGGGTCTCATCCTGCAGGCTCATGGCTCTGCCCATGATGCGCATCCCAGCTTCGATGCTGCGGCCATGCATCTCGAAAAGCAGCTCAAGCGCTACAAGCAGCGCCTCAAAGACCATCACAAGGACCGCCGCGAGCCGGTGCGCCATGAAGAGGCTGTCAGCTATGTGATCCAGGCCGGCCAAGAAGATGGTATTGAGCCTTCGGACCTCAGCCCGGTGGTTATTGCAGAAAGCGTTACGAAGGTGCCAGAGCTTTCGGTGGGCGAGGCCGTCATGCAGTTGGAGATTTCAAGCGTACCTTTTGTTCTGTTCAGAAACAGCAAGGGCGGCCAGACCAGTGTTGTGTATCGCCGCAGCGATGGTAACATCGGCTGGGTTGACCCACGGCCTGCCGCGTGAAGGGGCCTGCACATGACAGATCTCGCTGATATTATCGATGCCCGCGCCATTTTGCCGAGCGTCAAAGCGCATGGCAAGAAGCAATTGCTACAGGAACTTTCCCAGGCCATGGCGAAGTTTGTGAGCATTGACCACCGCATCATTTTTGAAACGCTGCTGCAGCGTGAAAAGCTGGGCTCCACCGGCATCGGCCAGGGTATTGCCATCCCGCATGGCAAGATGCCATCGATCAGCCGCGTCTACGGATTATTCGCACGTCTCAGCCAGCCCATTGCCTATGATTCGTTGGATGGCCAGCCCGTAGACCTGGTGTTTGTGCTGTTGGCGCCTGACCATGCGGGCGCTGATCACCTCAAGGCCCTCGCACGAATCTCTAGGCTCTTGCGCGAGAGCGACACGGTTGCGAAGTTGAGGGGAACCGATACGGCGGAGGGGTTGTATTCTATCCTCACGGAGCCCTCCGCGACAACGTCTGCTTCAGCAGCCTAAAGGAGCCATCTGTTTGCATTGGGGAACCTAATGCAGCGTCACTGCCACCAACTCATGCTCGGCGGCACTCACGGCTGCAGCTTCGCGGGTACCGGAAATAGAGATCGGAGAGCCGTTGGCGTTGAACAGGCAGAACAGCTTTGCATCCGGTGCCACCTGTGCTTGTGGGCCCACCATGCGGATCACGTCACGGCCCTCAACCTCACGAATATAGGATAGAGCACCATTGCCCAACTGGGCCAGTTCCTCGATACTCAATGCAAGTTGCTTGTTCATGCTGCTACTCCTCAATTCTTGATCTCAATATGGCGAATGACGCTGCTTGGGTCGGGCCGTTTCAGGTTAATCACCAACAGGCCGTTTACGAGCTTGGCATCGATCACGTCTATTCCGTCAGCGAGCACAAAGGCGCGGTGAAACTGGCGACCGGCAATGCCCCTGTGCAGGAACTCCTTAGCACTCTCGGCCTTAATGCAGCCCTTAATATTTAATTGATTATCCTCGACTGTAATTTCAAGGTCCTCACGGGCGAATCCGGCAACCGCAATGGTGATGCGCAAGAGTTCGCCCCCAGCTTGTGACACACGCTCAATATTGTAGGGAGGATAGCCTTCGCCCGAGGTCTTGGCGGCGCGCTCCAGAAGACGCTCCAGATCGTCAAACCCCAGCAATAACGGCGAAGAAAATACCGAAACTCTGCTCATTCTATCTATTCCAGCCCTCGCAAAAGCGGCATTATCGGCATAGCCCTTATGGCACCATGTCTGAAAAGTAATATGAGGAAGCCGACAGTTAGTTTCAAGGGTTCAGGATGGATTGGCGCGGAAGGACGGTACTCATCGCTGGTGGGGCCGGCGGCATGGGGATGGCGACGGCGGCCGAATTTGTCAAAGCCGGGGCCAATATTGCCATCGCCGACCTCAAAACCCAGCAATTACCGGAGAGCTACCTGGGCATTCCTTTTGATATTACAGAGGTTTGCGACTGTGAGAACATGGTCAAGGCTTGCGTTGCGCGCTTTGGCAGGCTGGATGTCTTGATCAATGCTGCCGGCGTCTGGGTGGAAGGTGAAAGTGCCGCCATGACCGAGGCCCAATGGGACCGCGCGCTGAATATCAACCTCAAGGGCACGTTTTTCACCTGCCCCTACGCCATACCGGAATTGGCCAAGACGGAGGGACAAATCATCAATATTGCCTCGGATGCGGGCCTCATGGGCAATGCCGGGGCTGCCATCTGCTGCGCCTCCAAGGGAGGTGTGGTGCTGCTCACCAAGGCCCTGGCGCTGGAAGTGGCGCCGCACGGCATTCGCGTGAACGCCATTTGCCCCTGCGATGTCGAAACCCCCATGCTCGATTTCCAGGCAATGCAATATGGCGCCGGCTCTGCCGAATCCTACCTGGGAAAGCTCAGGTCCATCTATCCGCAAGGAGCCCGCCAGCGCTTTGCAAGGCCCGCCGAAATCGCCAGTTTCATTTTCGCCATTGCCTCTCCAGAATTGTCGCCGATAACCGGCGCGGCACTGCCAATCGACTTCGGGACAACCGCCAGAAGATGATGGCAGCCCACTTGCAAATGGCAGGAATTTAGCGTCAATTGATTCAAGGCTTGATCAGCCGGTCAAAAAACTTAGGGAGTTGCTAGATGATCACGAAATTACTTATGACGGCTGCGATGTCGGCAATGATGGCAGTTTCCGCATTCGCTGCGGATGACAAACCGGCGATCGTTTTCGACATTGGCGGCAAGTTCGACAAGTCATTCAACGAGAGCATGTTCAATGGCTCGGAAAAATTCAAGACCGAAACCGGCACCGCCTACGGCGAATTCGAAATTGCCAATGAAGCTCAGCGCGAGCAGGCCATCCGCAATTTTGCCGACCAGGGTTACAGCCCCATCATCGCAGCAGGCTTTGCGCAGGCTGCCGCGGTTGAAAAGGTTGCCAAGGAATATCCGGACCTCAAGTTCGCCATTGTCGACATGGTCGTTGATCTTCCCAACGTGCAATCCATCGTGTTCAAGGAGCAGGAAGGTTCCTACCTCGTAGGCATGATGGCCGGCATGGCGTCGAAGTCAGGCAAGGTCGGCTTCGTGGGCGGCATGGATATACCTCTGATCCACAAGTTCGCCTGTGGCTACGCGCAGGGCGTCAAAGCTGCTAAGGCCGATGCAACAATTTTCCAGAACATGACGGGTGATACGGGTGCAGCCTGGAATGACCCTGTGAAGGGCGGCGAAATTACCAAGGGTCAGATGGCCCAGGGTGCTGACGTGGTTTACGCTGCCGCGGGTGCCACTGGTCTTGGCGTGCTGCAGGCAGCCGCTGACGGTGGCGCACTGGCCATCGGCGTCGATGCCAACCAGAACTACCTGCATCCCGGCAAGGTTCTGACCTCCATGCTCAAGCGGGTGGATGTTGCGGTCTACAATGTGATGAAATCAGGCAAGGAAGGCACTTTCAAGGGTGGCATCCAGGCGCTCGGTCTTGCCGAAGATGGCGTAGGCTATGCCATGGACGATAACAACAAGGCTCTCGTCACCCCCGAAATGGCTGCTGCCGTGGACAAGGCGAAGGCCGATATCATTTCCGGTGCCGTGAAGGTTCACGATTACATGGAAGACAATAAATGCCCAGTTGAGTAAACTCTGACGTATTGTCCTCTTCCATTCTGGGACATGGAAGAGGGTGCCCGGAAGGTCGGGCGAGGCCAAATTCAAGGGCAAACTTCTTCCGCCATGATGCCAGCCATTGAACTCATTGGAATAGATAAGCGTTTCGGTGCTGTTCACGCCAACAGGGACGTGACGCTTTCCATCGGGCAGGGTTCGATCCATGGCATAATTGGCGAAAACGGGGCCGGCAAGTCAACCCTGATGTCCATCCTCTTCGGCTTCTATGCCGCCGACAGGGGTGAGATCAAGGTAAAGGGCGAGTTCGTCAAGATCAAATCGTCCTCGGATGCCATCAGCCATGGCATCGGCATGGTGCACCAGCACTTCATGCTGGTTGATCCTTTCACTGTCCTTGAAAACGTCGTGCTCGGTGCCGAAGGCGGCAAACTCATTGGCCCTGCCCTCAACCGCGCACGCGAAGAACTCACGAGACTTGCCCGCGATTATGAACTTGAGGTGGACCCGGATGCCATCGTGGGTGAACTGCCGGTCGGCCTGCAACAGCGTGTTGAAATTCTGAAAGCGCTCTTTCGCGGCGCAGAGACGTTGATCCTTGACGAGCCTACCGGCGTGCTCACCCCCGACGAGGCTGACCACCTCTTCCGCATCCTCGGTCAATTGCGCGACCAGGGCAAGACCGTCATTCTCATCACCCACAAGCTACGCGAGATCATGGTGATCACCGATCACGTGTCCGTCATGCGCCAGGGCGAAATGGTGGCCACCTTGGAAACAAAAAATACATCAGTCGAGGAACTGGCGGAGTTGATGGTGGGACGGCGCGTGTTGCTGCGCGTAAAAAAAGGTCCAGCCTCACCCGGCGTGGTCCTGCTCGACGTCAAGAATCTCACCTGGAAGGATCGCAAAGGGACACCGCGCGTTGACAATGTTTCCTTTACCGTGAGGGCTGGAGAAATCGTCGGCATCGCCGGTGTCTCCGGCAATGGCCAGTCGGAGCTGCTGGAAGTGATCAGTGGAATTTCAAAGCCGACTTCCGGCCGGATCCTCTTTGAAGGCAAGGACATTGGCATTCTCGGCGATCCGCGCCACGTGCGCGAAGAGGGCCTTGCCCATGTGCCGGAGGATCGCCAGCACCGCGGGCTTATCGCATCCTTCGACGCATCTGAATCCAGCATACTTGGCTGGCACTACGACGAATCCCTAGGCAAGGGCTTCAAACTCGACCGCAGGGCAGTGATCGACCGCTGTGCGACGGAGATGAAGGAATTTGACGTGCGTCCTGCCGATCCGCTTCTTAAGAGTTCGAAATTCTCCGGCGGCAACCAGCAGAAAATCATTCTGGCCCGCGAAATCGGACGTGATCCCGACCTGTTGATTGTCGGACAGCCGACACGCGGTGTTGATATCGGCGCCATTGAATTCATTCACAAGCGCCTGATTGCACTGCGCGACCAGGGCAAGGCCATTCTGCTGGTATCGGTGGAACTTGATGAAATCCGCTCTCTGTCGGACCGCATCCTAGTGATGTTTGCCGGCCGCATTATGGGCGAGCGGGATCCACACACCGACGAGCGCGAGCTTGGCCTACTGATGGCAGGCGTTTCAAAGGATGCAGCATAGTGGCGGCCGGACGGGGCGAGCTTCCAGCCTGGGTAGACATGGGGTTGATCCCGTTCCTCAACCTGGTGGTTGCCCTGTTCGTGGCCGGTCTGGTGGTGGTCATCATTGGCGAAA
>Ga0315287_10000720_pt1 | contig 29420 bp, 22 predicted proteins | sample YL17G11_0_MG_FD_205037 | JGI IMG/M metagenome (GOLD analysis project Ga0315287, IMG submission 205037) | Sediment microbial communities from Yellowstone Lake, YNP, Wyoming, USA - YL17G11_0 | ecosystem: Environmental > Aquatic > Freshwater > Lake > Sediment | place: USA: Wyoming | collected...
TGGAAGAGGATTAGAATTTGAAATAGAAGACAGACATCGACAGTGCACGCACCAAAAACTGAAAAGTATACTGACACGCCCAAATAGAGCCCACTCGTGCCCGATGCCAGGGCGCGGACGCGCGCCGCGCGTGCGGAAGGAGGGGGGGGGGCAGAGGCGAAAACAACCCGCCCCCCCCACACACACACCTGACCCATTCACACCACCCCCCGCGTCCGTAGCTCGAAATCGGGATAGGCCGGCCCACCGTGGTCGACGTGGTCGATGCCCGCAACCTCGGACGCCGTGTCCACGCGCAGCCTGCCCGCGGCGCGCAGGGCGCCAAAGGTGGCGGCGGACGCGGACGCGGACAGGGCAGCAATCGCGGCCGCGCCCGCGACCTGGACGCCCAGCTGGCTCCACCCGGCCCGGCCCCGCGCGTACGCCAGCCCGCCGCACACCGGGACGTCCACGCCGTTGAGCGAGGCCAGGAGGTCGGGGCGGGCCAGGAGGGCGGCCGCCAGGAGGCCGACCACGGCGGGCGCCGCGTGGACGGCGACCGAGTCGAGGGGGTCGTCGAGGCCGGCCGCCGCCAGGCCGGCCGAGGCGGCCACGGTCGCCGCGCCCGCGGCCGCGCCCACCGCCGCGCCCGCCCAGGGGTCGACGAACGCGCAGATGGCGGTCGCGGCGACGATGCCGCCCAGGACGCCATTGGAGGCGGCGCGCAGGTCCAGGGTGGGGGAGACGGCCGCCCAGTGCGTGGCCAGGGCGGCCAGCCCGGCCGCGCAGGCGGAGAGCGTCGTGTTGACGGCCGCCCGGGCCGCCAGGGCCGCCCGGTCCGCGCCGGACCCGCCCCGCCCGTACGCGGGCGCAATGTTGAAGCCGTACCACCCAAACCAGAGCATGAGCGCGCCCAGGGCCATGGCGGAGGTGGAGTGGCCGGGCATGGGGCGGGAGGAGAGCGACCTGCGGCGGCGGCGCCTGTGCTGGTGTTTGCGGGGTGGGGAGGCGGGCGCGCCCTGCCCGCCGCCGCCGGCGGCCTTGCCCCGCCACGGCCACTTGGGTGGGGACGCGTGAGGCCCAGCATCGTCGGCGCCTCCCCCCAACCCCCGCCCATCCCCCCCCACCGCGCCCGGGCGGGGGGGAGGACCGCCAGACGGTGGCCCGCTGGCCAGCCCGCCCCCTCCTCCATCAAACCGCCCCAGGCGGGGGCCCGCCATGGCCGCCGCCACCCCGCCCGCCACGCCGCCCAGGAGGTGCACGAAGGACGCGCCCGCGAAGTCGATGAAGGGGCACTAGACAAGTGATGAGAGGAGGGGAGAGAGAGGAGGGGAGGTGGGTGAGGGCAAGCGTGCGTCCACTCTCGTGCGTGCGTGCTTTCTTTCTCCCCCTCCCCCTCCCCCGCTCACGCACCGGCAGCGCCCGGTTCAGCCAGCCGTGGAGCGCCCAGTGCACCGCCAGCGGGTACACCAGGCCCGCCATGACGGGCGTGTACGCCAGGTACGCCCCGAACTGGGCGCGTTCGGCCAGGCAGCCGGAGACGATGGTGGTCGCCGTGATCAAAAAAGCCCACGACTCAAACCACAGGGCCAGGCCGGCCGGGCTGGAGGCGGCGGCGCCCGTCAGCGCCCACCCCGTGGTGCCCAGCAGGCCGCCCGCCACGGAGTCGCCGTAGGCCAAGGCAAAGCCGACCGCCCAGTAGACGATGCCGGACAGGAGCTTGTCGATGAGGGTCTGGGGGGGGTGAGAAAATAAAAATGCAAAATGAGAGGCGGAGTGAAGGATGGAAAATGGGGATGAGAGATGGAAGGGGCTGAGGCACGCGCGCGCTTCTCCATTCTCCTCTCCACACCCCCAAATACCTTCAACAGGATGTTTCGCGTGTTCTTAGCACGCACGGACCCCAGCTCCAGGGAGGCGAAACCGACCTGCTGGAAAAAGGTGATGGTGCTGTGTGGAGAAGAGAGACGGGGGAGACGGGGTCAAGGTTTGAGAGACGAGCGCGGCGGCTAGGTGCGGGGTTGCAGCCCGCTCGCTCTCTCTCTGCACGCCCCCTCGCCCTCCCATTTCAAAACTCACGAAAACACCAGGAACGCCGTCATGTCGCCCGCATTGAACGTGTACTCCGTCTCCAGGCGGTAGGGTGGGCGTGGGGTGCCGGGGAGGCTGGGGGTGGAGGAAGCCATTGGAATGGAAAGAGGATGCGGCGTCTCCTCTTCGTCCGCGACCACGCGTGTGCCCCTGGCAATGCGGGCGAGCGGGGGGGATGGGGTGGAATGAGTTGGCCCCCCGCAGCCCGGCAGAGAGCGGCGGGGACTTCTCTCGTCCCGAAAAAAATAAAAATAAAAGTGAGTGAACTCCCTGCTCACAAGGGGAATGCCGTTCCTTTTGGCAGGCGGACCCCTCAAAAGCCCGACACGCACGCATACCCTTCTCCCTTTACACCATGGACAGCGGTGAGGTGATCACTCTCAACGTGGGTGGCGCCGAGTTTGCGACGACGGTGGCAACGCTGACCAAGGTTTGTTGTTAGAGAAAAAGAAATTGAGGGCGCCGACGGGGCTTGGCGATAGTCCCCGGAGGTGTGTGTGAGACGCCCTGCGTTGCACACGCTTGGCATTCGCCGCACACCACCCTCGGCCAGGCCCAGCATCCACACACACATGCCTACCCTCCCCGGTCCGGGCGTGGGATGCGAGGGTGGAGCCCGGGCGTGCGCGCCAGATCGCTTCTCCCCCTCCTCATTCGCTTCGCGTCTCTCCAGCCCTGGCACACTCGCTTCCCCTCTCACCCCGCCACTCGCATCTCACGCAGGACCCCCACTCGATGCTGGCCCGCATGTTTGCGGGCGACCTGCCCAACCGGGTGGACGCCAAGGTGAGGTCGAGACGGAGGCGGTGTGAAGGAGAGAGCGCCTGCTTTTGACTCGCTTGCGTTTCCTTGTTTTTGTGCTCTCTTTTTGAGACGCGCCCTGGTGGCTGGGTGCGAGCCCCCTGTCCCGCCCGCCACCCCGGTGAGATGCCAACTGCCTGGAGCGGTAGGCAGAGTGAAAGCCGGGCCTTCGGAGCCCTGCTATGGGGCGCATGGGACGCCGCGCGTGTGGTGCCCCGCGCATTTTCCAAAAACACGCACGCACGCACGCACGCACTGAACCTTCCTCCCCCTTCCTCCTAATTAGGGCCGCGTCTTCATCGACCGGGACCCCACCCACTTCCGCCTCATCCTCAACTTCCTGCGGGACGGCACCGCCGTCCTGCCCGACACGGACGCGGCCCTGGAGGAGGTGGCCCAGGAGGCGGAGTTTTACCAGTTGGCCGCCCTGCGAGCGGCGGTCGGCGCTGCCGAACCGCGGGCCGAGCCCCTCACCGCCGCCCACCTGCGCGAGTCGGTCGCGGCCGTGCTGCGCGCGGAGCCCCGCCTGAAGGCGACCCTGGAAATCTTGCTGGCATGCGCGTTCGGGGCGGGCGTCCTGCGTGGTGGCGGCTCCGTCCTGGCCGCCCTGGAAGAGGAGGGCGGTGGCGGCGGTGGTGGTGTGCGCGGCCCGCCCTCCGCCTCCGGCCGCCACCGGCCCGCCTCCGCCTCCACGCCCAGCCCGACCGCCGCCTCCCTGGCCGGCCCGGGCGCCAGCCTGCCCCGCATCCTGGCGGGCCGGCCCCCCGCCGCCCCGCCGGCGCGCCCGTCCCTCCCCCCGCCCTCCTCCCCGGCCGAGGCGCACAGGGGCGCGATCTCGACGCCCACCTCCCTCGCGGCCATCCCGCCGCGCTCCGCCTCCGTCGACGTCTCCCTGCGCGAGGCCGCCTTCAACCCGCTCACCCCGCACCCCCGGCGCGGTGGGGGCGCGCCCGCGGCCCGGGATGAGGCCCTGTACGTCGGCTTCCGGCAGGACATCAGGTTCTGGGGGTCGATGCACGCCGAAGCGTACGAGGCGAAGCACGAGTGCCACTTCCGGCACGAGGGCGGCACCCTGTCGTACGACCCGGCCGCCTACGGCGTGCCCCCGGAGGACAGGCACCACATCAAGGCGGGCACGGTGTACCGGCACCACTGCATCGACACGCTGCCGCCCCGCGCGCGCGCGCTGCGGGCGGCGGCGGCCTACGTGCTGGAACGCCCCGACGCGGTCGCCTGGGCGCTGGAGCTGTGTGGTTTCCGGGAGGTCGGCATCCGGGTGCACGCCCACCAGGCCGCCAGCACGGTGGACGGGTCGCCCCGGGTCGCGCCCGGGTTTGGTGGGGGCGGGGGCGGGAGTGCCGGCGGCCACGGCGGCGGGTCTTACTTCGGGGCCGCCGCCGCCGCCCCGCCGGTGGTGGCGACCTCCTCCACCGCGCCCGCCGCGGCCGCCGACGCGGCGGCTGCTGCGGCCGCCGCCGCCGCCGCGGCCGCCCTAGCGGGCCCGTCCAACCCGGCGGCCGCGGCGGCCGCCGTCATGGCCGCCCGGGACGGGGGTGGGATGTTTGGCGTCTCCTCCCCGCGCGCGTTCGACGCCGCGCTCGGCGGGGGTGGGGGCGGTCCGTTTGGGCCGGGCAGCAGTGGGGGCCTGGACCCGTTTGCCGAGCCCCAGCCCACCTTTGCAAACCTGCACTTCACGGTCACGATGAGCCTGTGAGCGAGCTTGTGAGCGCGCGCGAGAGGGGGGGTGAGAGAACAAAGTCTGGGAGCCGCGTCGTGCGCGTGAGCGCGCGCGTGCGCTATTTGTTACACATCACTAACAGCGACGACGCATGCATTCAAGAGCACGCGGAACGAGATTGAAGGAAAGAAAGAGAAGGGGCACGCGGGTGGGCGGGCGTGTGTGCCTGCACGAGGAGCACAACGCGCCAACCCCTGCCCCCTCCCCACACATTTCTCTCGTCCCGTGCGCGTTTGACCCTCGCGCTCTCACGCCATAGCCCCACGCCTTAAATATCACAAGAGAAACATATTCCCCTGGCCAGCGTCTCGCGCATCAAAAAAAGGCCGCGCGGGGCGAGCGGTGAGCGAGTGTGCTTCAGAAAGCGCACTCTGCCCCTGCTGGCCTTTCATCCCTTATTGTTATTTCACACACGCCATTTTTTTTTCACGTCGCCGCGACGACGCGGCTGCAGAACAAGGAGAGGAAACGTGCACTTTCCTTGTTTCATGCTCAGATTTCGCCCTCGACCACCGTCCGCATCCCCTTGGCCGCCGCGTCGGCCTCCAGCTCGGCCGCGACGCCCGCAGGCAGGCCGGCCTTCACAAAGCGCACGGCGTACGCGTTGCCGAGAGCGGCCGGGGGGGCGACGGACGTGGGGACGGCCGCCAGGGTGGCGGCGTCGCCCATGACGTCGATAGGGGGGATCGTCGTGGGCGGGGGCGTGGGCTTGGCCTTGGCCTTCGGCACAACCAGTTTGGCCAGGGTCTCATTCTTCTTGGCCATGTAGCCCGCCCGCCACTCGGCGACCTTGTCCCACACCTCGCCCAGGGGGCCGTCCGCCTTGGACAGCTTGGTCCCATTCTTGGCCTTGAAGGAGGTCTCCAGGCGGGTGAAGTCCGGGAATGCCTAGCAGAGAGAGAGCAGGGAGAGAGAGAGAAGGACGCGCGGAGTGAGAGAGCACAGGAGGTGGGGAGGAGTTGAAAAAAAGGCAATGCCCCCCTTCTCTCTTTTCCGCAACAAGGGGCCACGTTATGCGCACCAACGACCTTCTAATTGGCCGCAAACGCGAGCTCGAATCCACGGCTAGCAACCTGGATCAAGTTGGCTGCAATGAACGGCACTCGCTGGCAAGCAGGGCGCGGCGTGCGCCTCTTTTCAGCCTCCCACAAACCGCTGTGCTCTCTCCCCCTGTTCCTTCATCCCACCCTCTCCTCCGCTCTACTTACCGGGGGCTCCGCCGCGGACGCGGACGCAGCGGCCAAGGCTAGGGCGGCAAGGACGAGCTTGAACATGGTGAGAGAGACTTGAGGCGCTGCTGTGGTGAGTGTGTGGAGGCGTCTCGTGAGGGAGGAGAGCGAGAGGGGGAGCGTGGCGGGGGGCCGGGGACGAGAGCTCGGGGGACGTGCCCCGTCCACCCCATGACCCCCCGCCGACCACCTCTTTTCACCAGACCGTTCGCGCTTGGCGCCCTGCTAGCGCAATCTGGTGGGGTCGGGTGGGCGGGCCAGGCACGGGCACGGGGTGCGCCGGGAGGCCTGAAAGACACGCAGCGTCAAAAACGGCGCGCGCGTCGCCTGCGAGGCCCCGCAGTTTCCCCTCCCCCCCATTTTAGCGGGCCGGCAAGAGCCTGCATACCCCCACCGACCGGCGCAAAGGACTGGCATCAGGTTCTGTCTGCCAAGGTCGTTGAGAACGTGGACTATGATGGGCTTCCCAGCCCAGCAGAGATCGCAGCAGGGGCGCACTTCAAGCTGTCGTTTCGTTTCGGGCGCGCTCGCATGTGCGCGAGCGCGGGAGGGGGGTCCTTTCTCTCCTCTGGCCCGCCCTGTTCGGGCACTGACTCCCGTCCGTCACCCCAGCCAATGCCTCCACCATAGCGGGTAACTCCCTCTCAAGTTGGAGCGGGGCGAGACCACTCGACACCACGCACTCTTTTTATGGAGGAAAGGGAGGAAAGGGAGAGGAAAACGCGAAACTGTGTCCTCACCACCCTCTACCTTTCGACTCTTTTCAGCCCCGCTGAACTGATGGGCGCCTGTCTCTCTCCTATTCTCTCGCATCAGACGCCGCCCATGCGCGCACCTCACCTGCCCCCCTTGCACGCGCAACCAGCAGAGGCGTGAACAATCAAAAACGAGAGGAGAATAGGGCCTGGCATCAAATCACACACAGAACCAACAACCACCCCTATCATTTTTCTTTTTTTCTTTGTAATGTGCTTTCAGGGACTCTCTCGTCCGCGCCCGCTCACACACACAAGGGGATAGGGGTCAAGGCTTGCACGCCGCGCCGCAGGCGCAGCGCATCAGGTAGTGGTGCGCCAGGAAAGAGAGAGGGGAGAGAGCGGATGGTTCCCTTTTTTCTCTCAGAACTTGGCCGCGACCGGCGCCTCGGGCACCGCGTACATCGCCCGCTGCGCCTTCTCGTGCATCTGCGGGAACAGGCAGGGGAGGAAGGCGAGGGGCCAGAAGAAGATGGCCAGCAGGATGACAACCAACATGCCCGCCGGGGAGAGCGTGGAGCACTTCAGGCAGCCCGGCTCCGGGTCGACCATGGCGTACCCCACAGGCTGGGCGCCGACGGGCGGGCGGCCCAGGGGCAGGAGGACCTTGATGCCTGTTTTGGAAAAGAAGGGAAGGAGGATGATGAGAGATGAGGTGGGCCCAGCAAGGACAAGGACAAGCAGGCCCGGGCGCGGGCCATGCGCAAGAAGGGCGGGCAGGAGGTGACGGACTCGGGCCGAGGATGCGTGGGTGTGAAAAAGGTGATGATGGATGGATGGAAAGCGCCAACAACGGCCGGCTTCGGCTTCAACGGCTTCAATTCTTTGCCGGCCCTCCCAATTTTTTGCGTCCTCAGCCCTGCTCCCACTCCCACACCAACACACAACTTACCAGGAATCGGCTGGGGGAAGACGCCATTGCGGGCCCCGTCAGGGAGGCGAGTGCCGGCAGGAGCAGAAATGGCGGCCATTTTTTTTGGAGAGTTTTGGTGGAGAAAGTGTGCGTCTGCTGGAGAGAGAAGAAGGGCGAATTGAGAGGGTGTGTGAACGATCCAGTGTGTGAAAGTCGCACCAGGGAGATACGACCAACTATGGGCGTGCACTACCGTGGAGAATGGGGGCCATGGAGTGGGTTTGGTGGGCGGGCAAGGGGGCGGCGGCCGGGAGCAACAGAGTCCGCGGGGTGAGGATGGAAGCGCCGTTGATGCGAGGCCCAGCCCAGCCCATCCGGCTCAACTGCGGGCCAGCGCACGCCCTGGATGAGTTCCGGCAGTGGCTGGAGAGGCAGGAGGGGGAGCGAATCGGGGGGCGAAGGCGGCTCGGGGGGAGGGAGGGGGGTGGAAAAGAGAGAGGGAGAGAGAGGGGGGACGCACCTGAGAAGGAGAGTGGCAGTCGTCTCGTCTCTTCTCGCCGCCCTCACTCTCATTCCGACTCGCGACCGGCAGCGCTCGCGTGCGCCTCGCACGCCCATCCCATTGCACGCCACGTACCAGCGCGGCGTTGGCACCAGACCCACCCTGGGCCTCGCCTGGTGGACGGCCGCGAGCTCTGGGGCGCTGGCGCGCTGAAACGCGAGGACTGCGTGCGGGCTGTCTCGCCACCTTTCGCGCTTAGCTCGCTCCGCTCAAAAAACCTGCTCCACAACTCCTTGGAGAACACACGCGCAAGAACGCGCGACCGACACACTCACACACGCCTGGACACACACACACGCCATGAAGTCTCTCCCTCCACTCCCGCTCCTCCTGCTGCTGTTGCTCGCCCGCGCCGCCCCGTCCACCCCCGCCCCCACCCCTGCCCCCACCCCCACCCCCCCTCTCTTCGACCCGGCCTTCCCGACGCTCGCCCCGCCCAACGCCGACGGCGTCCGCCAGTGGGTCGGCCCCAAGACCCTGCTGTCCTGGTCGCCCCGGGCCTTCCACCTGGGCGGCTTCCTCAGCCACGCGGAGCGGGCGCACTTGGTCTCGACGGCCGCGCCCGCCCTCGCGGCCTCGCGCGTGCTCGACCCGGCCACCTCGGCCGAGGTACCGTCGCCCGACCGCACCTCCCGGGGCGCCTGGCTGGCGGTGGGGGCCACGCCCACCCTGCTGGGCATCGAGCGCCGCCTGGAGCTCCTGCTGGACCTGCCCCTGGCCAACCAGGAGGCAACCCAAATCCTGGCGTACGACGGGCCCGGCGCCTTTTACCGCCCCCACTCCGACCTGTTCTTTGACAATGCCTCCCTGGCCGTCGGCGGCCAGCGCGTCGCGACGATCGTCATGTACCTGACCACCCCCGACGCGGGCGGCGAGACCGTCTTCCCGGACGCTGCCGCCAAAGTGGGCGACGGGGCTGAAGCGAGGCGGCGAGGGCTGCCGGCCCCGCCCGGCGGTTGGTCCCCCTGCGCGCGGCAGGGGGCGGCCGTCGCGGCGGTCGCAGGCGATGCCGTCCTCTTCTACTCGTCCACCCCCGACGGCGGCACGGACGCCGCCAAGCATGGGTCCTGCCCCGTGCTGCGCGGGTCGAAATGGGTGGCCACCAAATGGGTGCACGTGAGACAGTATGGGAGGGATGCACTCTCGGAGGTCAAAAGCCGGCAAGCCTGCGTCAACCTGGACCCGGCGTGCACGAATTGGGCTGGGAGCGGGGAGTGTGAGGGCAAGAACAGGGAGTGGATGCTGGAGTGGTGCCGGCAGGCGTGTGTAGCGGAGGGGTGTTGAGGAGAGGATAGTGAGACGGGCGAGAGGTTGAAAGCGGGAATTGTCCTCACAACTCTCAAAGCACACAAAGCCTCGTGATCCACGCGCCTCGCACGCTCCTTTCACACACGATGCGTCTACTCGTGGCTCTCTTGCTGGCCTGCCTGGTGATAGTAGCGGGGCAGGGTGCGTACAAATAAGGAGAGAGAGAGAGAGAGAGAAGAGAGCGCGCACCGACGCGAGAGCGTTTTTTCTTCAACCCCCCCCTCTCCATTTTTCTCGGTCCCCACTGTCCATTCACGCAGTCGAGCCCGCCGCCGGGCCCGCCCTGGCCGACGCCGACGCCGCGCCCGCTACGGTGACGCCCATGGCTGATGCCGTTCCTACTGCGGCTGCTGCGGCTCCTCCCGTTGAGGAAGAGGCTGCTCCTGCTGCCACCGCCGCCGCCGCCGCCACCGTTGCCCCGACCACCCCACCTCCTCCTCCGCCCACCATGGCGGCACCCGAGACCACCGCGCCGACGGCGACTCCGCCGCCGCCGCCGCCGCCGCCGCCGCCGCCTACCACTCTTCCCCCTCCCCCTCCCCCCGAGACCACCAAGCCCCCTCGCCTGAGCCCCAGGGAGCGCAAGGAGGCGAAGCAAGCCGCGGCGGGCGCAACCCGCTGCTTCCCCGACCCCGACGCGCCCGGGGTGCTGGTCTGCTGCACGCCCGACGGGGCGGGCGGCGTGGCGTGCGGGCCCAAATCTTGAGCACACGCGATGTGAATGAGAGGAGAAAGAGAGAGAGCGTGTTTGTTGCGTGTTTTTTCTCTCTCTCATTTTTTTGACCTCTCACGCCCCATCCTCTTGCTCTCTTTCTTCCCACGCACGCCCCTTCTGCCGTCAGCGTGGCCCCGTTTTTTTTTTTGTAAAGCCACGCGGACTCGCGGCGCTCTACACACGGGGGGCATATCATAGGGCATGCGCGGGATGTAGCAAGCGAGCGCGCCGTGCTGTGCGCGCATGATAGGGGCACGCACACAACCACACCTCATGAAAAAAAAATGCAAAAAAAAACTCCTCCTTACCCCTCCCCAGGCGTCTTTCACACATTCCATCGCTTCACCCTTTCCTCTTTTCTCTTTTCAGGGCTTGACCTCGGCCACCGGCTGGGCGATGTCCGCCGGCGGCGCGGCGTCGACCGCCGCCTGCGGTGCCGCCGCTGCCTCCCCGCGGTGGGGCGGGCGGTGCGGCGCGGGCTTGGCGGCCTTGGGCTCGCGCTTGGGCGGGGGGACCGGCTTGGAGGGCTTGGGCAGGGGGGGCGCCTCCGCGATCCAGGACTGGACCTGCTTGATCTCCGGGGAGGCCATGAAGGACTGGATCTCGGCCATGGTGGGCAGGGTGATGGCGGGCAGGGAGTCGCCTGCAGGGAGAGAGAGAGGGAGGTGTGTGAGGTGTGTGAGGTGGTGGGCCGCGGCGGCGCGGGGCGGCCCCTGGCGCATGGCCCTCTCTCCTCTCTTTTTGTCTCTCTCTCTCTCTCTCCGCCCTCTATTTTTCATTACCCTGCTTGAAGGACACGGGCTTGGCGACAGCGGCCGTCGCCTTGAGCGACCGGGTGGCGGTCGCAGGAGCGGCGGCGAAGGCCGCCAGGGCGGCCAGGGCAACAAAGGCGGAGCGCATTTTTTTTTTGTGGCTAGGGACATGTGAGAGAGCGTTGCGCATAGGGGTGTGAGAAGGGTGGCCTAGATTGGCCTGAATCCCCCAAAAGGCGTCATTCGATAGAGCTGAATCACGCCTGAGGTGCAAAGGGGCGTGGGAGGTGGGGTGCTGGAGGGTCCCGTGGCGTGCTTCCTTGGACAAGCAAACCGCCGCGCCGCGGAAAACACACGCCCCCAGCTTCTTGTTCACACCACAACAACACTAGCGCCCTGTCCAGTAGCCCCAGCCCGTTTGGAGGGAATGGGGCAAGCCGGGTGTGTGTGCGTGCGTGTGCGTGTGTGTGTGGCCGGGCATGTGTGCTCATGCGCGTGTCACACCTCACCTTTTGAGTGTTGTTGAGAAGAGGGGGGCGGAGAAGAAGTGAGGGAGAGCGCGCCGCCGGGCTAGGCAAAATTCTGCTGCCCAGGTAAATGGTGTGCCACCATTTGCCCTCTTTTGTGTCTCTTCTAATTTCCGTCAACATCATGCTCTCACCTCCATCTTCATTGCCTCCGCCCTGGCGAGCTTGCTTTTTTTGTAACCACCGATTTCCAAGACTGCCAGAAAACTAAACGACGCGAGGGAATGCGCGCGCGTGACACACACACACACACAAACACGCGGGGGGAGAGGGGGGGGATGGAGAGGCCTTCTTGTCCCGGTACCCTCGCGTCATCGACACACGGCTCATCAAGTCGGGCTCAAGGCAATAGGCCTACCCACCACCACCACTGACCGCCCGCACCGTCTCCCCTAAAATCACGGCCGCCGCGACCCCGCCCACCGCGACCAGGCCGCCCACCCCACCCCCCAACAGCCGCACGGTCCCCGCCGGCGCCTGCCCAAGCTCCGCCCCGCGGCGTTCGACGGCCGCCATGGCGGCGGGCAGGAGCCCAAACAAAACCAGGACGCCGTACGTGCCCGCCGCGTTGAGGGCGCCGAAGAAGATGCCGGGCGCCGCCAGCGCGCCCGCCAGGGGTGGCAGCAGGGTCGCCGCATAGGGCACCACGCTCCGGGGCGGCACCCCCACAGCCTCCCCCACAAAGTCGGTGAGCGCGAGCGTGAACCCGATCGCGCTCGTCCCGACCGCCAGCAGCGAGAACGCGTCGATGAGGGGGGCGGTCGCCGGGGAGAGCGACCGGAGGGCGGCCAGCGGGTCGGCGCCGCCGCCACCGCTCAAGCCCGCGGCGGCGACGCTCCCGCCCGCCCCGCCAGTGCCGTCGCCCCCCTGCCCCAGGCACACGGCCTCCCAACAGACGAAGAGGGCAAAGGGCAGGGCGGTCCCGAAAACGATGGCGGCCCGCACCTTGCCCTTGTCGCCCTCCAGCTGGGTGACGATGACGGGGACGACGTTCTGGAAGACAAAGGCCAGGGCAAGGACGGGGGCAGCGGGCAGGAGGGCGTCCCAGTGCTGGGCGGCCGGCGAGAAGAGGGCGGCCGCGGAGGGCGGGCCGCCCGCGGACACGGCCGCCGCGCACAGGGCGAGGAAGGTGCCGACGACGGCGGCCACCGCCGCGCCGTTGGCCGCGTCCAGGGCGGCAGGCGAGAAAAAGGCGCAGACCGCCCCGATGGTGGCCACAAACAGCGCCGCGCCCGCCGGGTAGGGGAGCGCCCCGCCAGAGGCGTCGGCCAGGACGGCCCCCGCCCGCGAGGTGTAGGCGACGAGCAGGGAGGCGTGCAGGAAGGCGTACGCCCCGCCCGCCGCGTTGGCGCCGGCGCTGCCCAGGGTGCGGTCGGCCATGGCCCGTATGGAGGCGCCGCCGCGCCCCAGCTCGCACAGCGTGTTGATGTTTGTCTCCGCGAGGAGCAGGCCGGACGCGACCGCAAAGCCCCAGGCCCCGCCCAGGCCGGCGAGGGAGGGCAGGAAGCCGGCGGGCGCGGTGATGGCGGGCAGGGCGAGAATGCCTGCACCAACGGTCGTGCCGGCGACGAGGGCGGCGGCGCCCGCGGTGGACCCGGGGACGTGGCGCAGGTCGGGGCCGAGGTTTGAAAAGAGCCTTTGAGAGGGGGAGGTTTGAGGCGGAGGGGGCCCGCCGGCAGCGGCGCCCGCACTGCCCTCCACTCCTGCCACCGCCTCCTGGTCCGGCCTCGCCGCCCATGGCACACGTGCGGCACGTGCGGGGTGAGGAGTGCTTGGCCGACAGGGCCGGCCGGCCGGGCGAGGCGGGGCGTGGAGGTGCCTCATCGCCGCTGCGGAGAAAAATGGAAGAGTGGGGATTGAGCGTGCGAGCGAGAGAGCCAGGATGAGCGTTCATACGTGCAATCGTGTTTCTGTTCTTCGCGCGCCGCTCCACCACGCGTGCCCCGCCCTCCCAGGCCTCGCTCACGCCTCTCGCCCCCGTATCATGTCTGCCACCGACGCCCTGGACGCTTACCTGGCGTCAGGTAGCGGCCGCGAGCCGCCCAGCGTGCGCGCCCCTGGCAGCTCCGCCCCGCCGCCCGCCGCGACGGTTGCCTGCGCCCACTCGCCCGCGCCCGCCCCGGCAGCGGCGCAGGTGCCGGCAGTCGCCACTGCCGTCGCCACGGCCCCTCCAAAGAACCGGCCAGCAGGAGTCCAAGAAGCGGCCACTCCCCCGGCCACGCCGCCCTCGCCCGCCTCGCCCACGCCCGCTTCGCTCCTCGTCGACCCGACGTCTGCCCTGCTCGCCCGCTACGACCTGCCGGCCTCGCCCGTGCTCGGGGAGGGCTGGCGGGCGGCCACCACGGCCGGGGTGGTGGCTGGTGCGGCACCCGTTGCTGCCACCCCTTGCCCCAGTGGAGGAGCAGACGGCAAGGAGGCGGCGGCGGCGGCTGCGGCGGCGGCCCTCGTGGCCGCGCTGGCCCGCCTCGACGGTGCAGCCACCACCACCAGCGCGCCACACTCCCCGACTGCGCTCGCCTCCGTCGCTGTCGCTGACGTTCAGGAGGAGCAGGCGCCTCAGCCACCACAGCAGGAGATTGCCCCTGCGGCCGTCCCTGTTCCCTCCCCGCTCGCGCTGGTGGCGGCCGCGGTGGCAAGAGAGGAGGAAGGGAGCGGCGGCGGCGGCGGCGGCGGCAGCGGCGCGCCTCAACCACCCCCTCCCCCATTCCTTTCCCGCCCCCGTTCCGCCGCCAGCGCCGGCCGGTTTGCCATCCGAGTGGCCGGCACGCGCCACCCTCGGCCGGGGAGCGGGTCCAGCCGCCCCGCCTCCGCGGCGAGCAGCCGGGAGCTGGCGGCGACGGCGCCGCTCTCGCCGCCTTCCCCACGGCCCGCCTCCCCATCCCAAAAGCAACCGCACCACCCTGCCCACTCCCACCCGCCCGGCGAGCTGTGGCGGGCCTACCTGGCCCGCGGGTACGCCCGCCTGGAGGTGCTGGAGGCACGGGCTGCCTCTGCTGCTGCGCCTGGGGTGGCTTGAATGAGAGGGGACGAGCGCGAGCGCTGTGTGTGTGTGTGTTGTAAAGACAGAACAGAAACTGCCGCTGCCTCTCTCCATCTCCCACCTCACACCGCCCGCTTTTCTCACACCGCCACCTCCCCACCCCCACCCCCACCACCCCCGCGCTCCAGGTATTGGAAGCTGAAGGTAAAGTGCGGGGCGGTCCGCCGGATGACCCAGCCCGCGGCGGGCGCGGCCTCCCGGCGCCGGGACGCCCGGCGCCTTTCCGAGACGGCGGCGGCGGTTAACGGCTCACCGGTCGTGGCGGCGGAGCCAACGCTGTTGTTGGCGGCGCCGCCGCCCCCAGCCCCGCCCTCGCCAACACCGGCCTCGCCCGCCGCCGCCGCCGCCGCCGCCGCCGCCCCGAGCTCGGGCTCGAAAAACAAAAAGGGCCCCCGGTCGTAGGTGGCCGTGATGGTGCGCCCCACCACGGACGCCCCCGCCGGCCACCGGAACCAGCGGCCGTACAGGCCGTGGAACCGCCACCCGCGCGCCTCAAGGGCACCCGCTGCCGCGCGCTGGCCGGGGGACGCGTGCGGGGTGAAGTGGAAGGCCGCAAACAGGAGGTCCAGGTCAGGGGGTGGGGGGCCCGGGGCGGCCGGCGTGCCACCGCCGGCGTCGCCGCCACCGCCGCACCCGGTTGTCGGTGGCGGCCTGCACCCGGCCTGGCCGCCCGGCCACGACAGGGGCGGCTTCCACGGCGCCGCCGCCGGCGACGGCGCCGCCGCCGCCGCGCCCGCCCCTCCATGCACCAGGCGGACGACGGCCGTGCAGCCGGCGACCATGGCCGCCGTGTCCGCCCAGGGCGTGTAATCCCGGTCGTGGTGGTTGGGGCTGTGTGTAGAGAGGCGTGTGTGAGTGTGTGTTGTCTCTTCCTCTTTCCCCTCTCCGGGCGCAGCTGCGGCGGCGGGGGCGCTGCATCGCAGGCGACGCAGCAGAGGCAGGCCCTCTTTCTCTGTTTGGTGTCGGTCTGGGCCCCGAACGCGCGTGCGGTGGTGGTACGTGGTGCGCGGGGGAGAGGGGAGGGCAGGCGACCAGCACCCACCCGGCCACGCGCGCGCGCGGGGTGGGTGGTTTTTACACCACACCACCCGCCCGCGTGGGGCCGGGGCGAGCAGGCGAGCCGCCCCATTTCCTCACACACACACGCACACATGCGCACACACGCACGCACACACACGCACAGAAAGAGAGAGGAGGGGAGGCGGGGCGCGCCGGGAAGCGCACCCCGCCTCTCCATCCCCGCGCCCCTCCCTCTCATCAACCCCAGCCCTCAGCCCCCCCTATGGAATCCCCCAAACCCCCACAGCACCCGTTCCCGGTCGCCCCGCTCCCTCCCCTCGCCCCATACGCACAGGCTGGCATCCCAGGTCCCGCCCAGCACAGCAGCAGAACCTAAGGCCGCTTCGATGGAGGGCGGCGGCGGCGGAGCGGGGGCGATGGCGGCCGCATCCACAGCAGCAGCGCGTTGGGCAAGTGTGAACGTGAGGTGTAGTTGCTGACCCCCGCTTGGTAACGGGGCGAACCAAGCATCCAGCGCCCCGCGGGCCACCTCCTCGGCCAGGGCCGCCGTCCGGCGTTCCTCCAACCCTACCGCAGGGGCGCCGGAGGAGGTCGGCCGGGCGGCCGGGCGGGGCGGGGTGGCTGGGGGTGGGGCGAGCGCGTCTGCGCCCACCGCGCAGGCTGCGGCCGCGGCGGCCGCTGCCGCCGCCCCGCCACCCCCGCCCGGCCACTCCCACGCCTCGTCGCCCAGGTCCTCCTCCGCCCCGCCCTCCTCACCTGCCGCCTCCCAGCCCGTGGCCGCCGTGGAAATCAGGCTGGACGACGGCCGGGGCGGCGGCGCGGGCGGTGCCTTGAGCGCGGTGGCCGATGCTTCCAGGGCAGACAGCCCCCCTTTCTCCTTGCCTCCGCTCTTCGGGGCGGCCGCCATCCCGCCCGCCGCGTCGGTGACGGCTGCCGGCTTGTTCAGGAGGCTGCCCTCAAAGACGGGCTGGACGATGGAGGCCGGGGCGGCTCGGGCGGCCCGGGCGGCCGCCTTGCGCCCACCCCGGATTCGGGCGGGCTTGGCGTCGGCGGCCTCGGCGTCCGCTAGCGGTGGTGGAGGCGGAGGCGAGGGTGGAGGGAGTAAAGGTGGTGCGACTACCACGGACGCCGGCGGCGGCGGCGGCGGCGGCGGCGGTTGCGGCAGCAGTGGCGGTAGCGGCAGCAGTGGTGGCAGCGGCAGCAGTGGCGGCGGCGGTGGCGGCGATGGCGGCAGCGGCGGCGGTGGCGGCGGTGGCGGCGGTGGCGGCGGCGGCGGCGGTGGCCGTGGCGGCACGACGACGGCCCGCTGGGCCGGCGGCGCCTGCTGCGGCGGCGGCCCCACCGCGGCCGCCGCGGGCGCAAATCGGAAGGTCAGCCCGCCGGCGGGCGGGGCCAGCAGGGCCAGGCCGGTCGCGGCCGGGGGCGGGGGCGGCCGTGGCAGGGCCGCTGGGGCCGGGGCCGGCACCCCGCCCGCTGCCGGCGTCGCCGTCTGCAGAGGCGCGGCCGCCGATGTCGGGGAGGGCGAGGCGGCCGGGCGTGGCGGGGCGGCACCCGCGGAGGAGGAGGGGGCGGCGTTGGCGGCGGGCGCAAAGCGGAAGACGAGGGCAGCGTGTGGGGCGCCCGCGGCGGCTGCCGGGGTGGTGGCCGCCAGGGGAGGGGGCGCGGGCATCAGGTGGGGTGGTCCTGCCGGCGTCGCCACAAGTAGGGGCGACAGCAGGCCGGCCGGCGGACGGGCCGGCGTCGCCGCCCCGTCGGTGGGCGAGAGGGCGGCAGAGGCGGCCGAGGACGCCGGGCGCTGGCCGGCGGGCGTGGTGGGCGGCCCGCCGCCGCTCTCTGCCTCCTCCTCCCTAGCCACCACCTCCGCCTCCGCCTCCTTGGACTCCGCCGCCACGAGCGACGGCAGGTTGTGGGCCGGGATGCGGCCCACGCCCTCCGCGGCCAGGGCGGTCGGCAGGAGCGGGCGGCCGGCCGCGTCGGCCGCCGTGTCGTACAGCCGGCCGTCCTCATCGTCATGTCCCCAGTCGGGGCCGGCCGCGGCCGCGCCCGCCACGTACGCTTCCACCCGGTCCTTCAGGGCCGCGTCCACGTCGGCGGGCGTGACGGCGTCATTGCCCAGGGCCCGCAAGACACGTTCCAGGTGTTCCACGTGCCAGACGTGCCAGCCCGCCCGGGCCTCGAGCTCGGCGGCGACAGGGTCGGCGTCGGCGGCGGCCTCCGCCTCGGACCCGCCCTCATCAAAGTCGCCGCCGGCGTCGCTGCCGCCGCCATCGTCGGAGGAGCCGCCACCACGGTCAGAGGCACCGCCACCGGAGAAGTCGGAGGCGTCAGAAGCGTGCCCGCCACCGTCGTCGTCGTCAGAGGAATCCGAAACAGCGGCGGCCGCCCGCCTGCGCGCGCCCTTGCCGCCCTTCTTCTTCTCCTTGGCCGCGGCCGCCGCCGCCGCCTTCTTTTGTTTTGTGGAGGAGGGACCCGCGCCCTGGGCTGCCGTCACCGTCGCCACCACGCCCTTCCCGGACGCCCGGGCCGCCGCCCGGCGGGCCGCCCGGCGCGCGGAGGCGGCGTCCGCCTCAAGCTGCTCTGTCTGGACGCCCAGCTCGTCCACGGCCGCGACCACCCAGGCCGCCGTCCGGGCGCGGGCGGCCGCCGCCTCGGCGGTCTCGCCCGGGCGGGCTGGGAAGAGGGCTGCCCCCCGGGCCGCACCGCGCAGGGCTCCGCCCCCCGCCCCCGCCGTCGCGGCGGCCGTGCCCGCCTTGGCCCGCACGACTGCGCTTTCCAGGGACGCGATCGAGAAGGGGCGCTCCTCCCGCATCACCGTCCGCTCGTACCGGCGCAGGCGCTCCATTTCCACCTCCACCGCCCGCCTGGCGTCCGCCACGACGGCCGCACCCGCGGCGGAGGTCGCGTCCGCGCCCGGCCCGCCGCCGGCCTCCCACGCCCGGACGGCCTCCCGGTGGCGCTGGATGCGCTTGACCTCGCGCTTCAGCTCCGCGCGCAGGCGGCCACGCACAGCGTCCGAGGCGGCGGGCGGGAGCTTGGGGTACATGGCCCGGATGAGGGCGACCCCGTCCACGATGCGCTTCAAGGTCTGGGCAACGTCGCGCTGGGTCTTGCGGTTGTAGGAGACGACGGAGGCCTGGTGTGTGGAAAAAGGAGTGTGTGAGAGTGTTTTTTCTCTCTTTCTTCGCGGGCGCGGGTTTGCCAGCGGGCGTGGAAGCAGCAAAAAAGCAATCACGTCCCCCGGTGTCTCTCACCCTCGACGGCGCCAGTCGGTCCACCACATCTCGCTCCCCTCGGTAGTCATAGTCGAAGGAGCACACGTCCTCATCCCCATTGCGGCGCCCGCCGCTGTTGGGGACGTGGCGGGACATGAGGAGAGGGGAGAGGGGAGAGAAGGGGGAGGGCGCCGAGTGAGCGCGCCGCAGAAGAAGTAGATAAGGGACGCGCTGGCGGCCTCGTGTAAGCCTCGGCACACCCGTCTGTCCGTGGGGTTGGGAGATAGGTGGGTTGCCCTGAGCGGGATGAGGGCGTGTTTAGTGGGGCGAGGTGCGTGCGTGCGGGCGGGCGTGAGCAAAAGCAGGGGGGGGGGGAGTGGCGATTTCCCTCGCTGCCGGCGTGCGCCTGCGCCCTGGCCGTGCCAAAAAGATAGCCTTCCCCACACGAAAGCTCCCGCCCGCGCCGTGGGCGGTTGATGAGGTGACCTCTCCGGGCCTCAAGAGAGTGGCCGGGGCGCGGGAAAGGAGATAGCGGCGCGAGGTGCGAGCGCAAAAAAAAAAAACAAGGACGCACCAAGCGCGGCTGAGGGTAGAGAAAATGAAATGGGGGCGTGGGCCTGAACCCTTCCCTCCCCTTTTTTGCGCTTCCCCTTTCGGACACCTTTTTTGCGCTTCCCCTCTCCGCCAGGGTGCGCCCGCGCGCGCCCACGCCCCACAGTCCACCCCCGACCACAGCAAAAACCTTTGCATTCTTTCGTTGTCTACACCTTGCCCTCCATACCCTCCACCGCCGCCCGCCCCCACACTGCCACCGCCACCCGCCGCGGCAGGCGCGGCGGCCTCAACCCGGCCCCCTTGAGCGCGGCAGCCCCAACCACCGTCAGCATGCCCACGTGCGCCGCCGCGTTGACGGCCAGCACGCCGCCCAGGGTGGCAGCAATGGCGGCTTGCGATGGCGCGCCCGCCGTCCCCGCGATGGAGGAGACCTGGTCCACCAGGGCGGCCACGTTGCCCAGCAGCAGGGCCCACAGGTCCTCGCCCAGCGTCCACCCCGTGAGCGCGACATACCCCGCCGTCCCGCCCACCCGCACGGCCGTGCCGGCCGCCCAGGCCAGGGGCCAGGGCGTGCCTATCGCCCAGGCGGCGCCCAGGGTGGCGGCCAGGGCGCCGTAGTTGAGGGCGTAGGTGGCGGCCTGGACGGGGCCGAGGAGGACTGGGAGAGAGTAGAGAGTGAGGTGGAGGTGAGAGAAGGGAGAGCGGCGCCGCCTTGCGAAACACACAGGCCACCCAATCGAAAAGGGGGGAGAGAGCTCGCACACACACGCTGCGCGCGCCCCAAACCTCACCCCGGAGTGAGAGCGCGCGTCCCCGCGCCCGACTGGAAGGCCCGCATTTGCGTTCACCCCGACCTCCCCGCCCCCCCCAAAAGAAAAAAGGAAGAAACACAATATAAGCCCTAACGCTCTCTCGTCCTCTCTTCCATGCACGCCCGCGCCCTCTTCACCGCCGCCCGGGCTGTGGGCGCGGTGAGCGGGAGCCGGGGGTTGATGTCGTCCAGTTGTAGCGGGCGGCGGGTAGCCGTGGGCGGGCGGGTTGGCGGCGCAACGCCGCAGGCAGCGCCACCACCACCAACGGCCCGCATACGCGCCCGCCCGACCCAGCCCGCACTCGTTGCCGCTTCTTCCTCTCCTTCTTCTTCTCCTTCTTCGTCGCCGCCGCCGCCGCCGCCTCGCACGCGCGGTGGTGTGCCCGTGGCGGCGGCCACCAACATCCAGCAGCAAGAGGCCGGCGGCGGCGCGGACCGGCGAGCGGCCGCCGCGGTCGCGGTCGCCGCCGACGCAAAGGATGCCCCGGCTCAGCTCCACCTCGCCCCGCCGCCCGCCCTGGCGGGCGTGTGGGCGTCCTACAATGCGGCCCTGTCCCGCCACCCGGTCCTGGTCAAGTCGGCCACCTCCTTTGTCGGCTTCCTCATCGGCGACCTCATCGCCCAGGCCATCGTGGGCGCGCCGTATGACGGGCACCGCACACTGCGGCTGGTGCTGTTTGGCATGCTGATGGACGGGCCGATCGGTGAGTGATATCAAAGAGGGCAAAAGAATTGCCCACATTTAGAGGGGGCTCACAGAGAGAGGGTCTCACAGAGCGTGTCCCTGTGGTCGGGGGGTGGAAGAGGAAGGAGGGGCGGGCGTGAGAGAAGGGAACAAGAGAGAGAGAAAACGCTTCTCTCTCCATCCATCCTCATTGTCTGTCCAAAATCTCATTTCCACGCGCGCTCATTTAGGCCACGTCTGGTACACCACCCTGGACCGCAACGTCTACCCGGACGACCCCAAGTGCACCAAGGCGGTCCTCACCAAAACCGCCCTGGACCAGCTCCTGTGGGCGCCCGCCTTTTCGTGCGTCTTCTTCTTCTTCATCCACGCCCTGGACGGGCACCCGGAAGCGGCGGTCGAAGCCATTCGCAATAAGCTCGGCCCCATGCTCCTCGCCAACTACGCCCTCTGGCCCGCCGCGCACCTGGTCAACTTCCGGTTCGTGCCCTCCTCGCAGCGCATCCTGTACATCAACGCCGTCCAGATCCTGTGGTCGGCGTACCTGTCTCATTTGGCGGCCAGGGGGATGGGGTCGCTGCGGTGACAAAATGGAGTTTCTTTGGGGCACGCTCCCACACACACGCGCGTTGCGTGTTTGTATTTGATGATGATGACGGGACGACAGCAGAGAGAGACAGAGAGAAGGGACAGGGCGACGGTAGAGGAGAGAGGCGGGCGGGCAGAGAGGCAGGGCGGGCGCAGTGTGCGGCCCACCCTCACCCAAAAACCGATGGATGGAAGACCTCACCCAAAAACCGATGGATGGAAGAGGTTTGGGGGAGAAGGGGGGGGGGGGGAGGGGAAAGAGGAAGGGGACACGACCACCGCCACAACCACCATTTGTGCTGCAAATTAGCTCCCTCTTTCTTCCCCACACCACTCACCTAACGCCAGCAAGGCCGTCCCGGACGCGGCCCGCACGCCCGCGGCGGGGCCCCACCGCCCCGCAGCAACCGCGACGGGGAGGGGGAGCAGGTAGGACAGGTAGGCCTGGAGCCGCAGCACCGCGCCCAGGGCGAACGCCAGGCCGCCCAGGGAGGCCAGCATGGCGACATCCACCAGGCGGGCGGTGGCGGCGGCGGGGTAGAGGGCGCCGGCGTCGGCGGCCGCGGCGGCAGCCATGGCGGCCGCGTTGGTGGTGGTCGAGGTCGAGGTTGCGGGGGGCGAGGGTGCGGCGCCGCTCCCCTCCTCATCCTCCTCCTCCTCGCCCAGCGTGCCGCCGATGGCTGCTGCGCCTGGCCGGTGGTGGATCCAGGACCCACCGCTGGGGCTGTGTGTCGACAGGTGACCGGGAATGCGGCGGCGCGGCGGCGGGGCAGGGCTGGATGCGGGCGGCCGCGCCGATGGGCAGCAGCAGCGTGCGGTGGGCACGCTCCCGCCGCCCAGGCGCGTCACCGGTGCGGCGGCCATTTTTGCGGGCCTGTGTGTGTGTGTGCCTGTGGCCTGGCCCGACCAGTTATTGGAGAGAGAGCGAGGCTGGTTTCGATAAGTAAGGGCTCGCCGTCGGCGGGCCAGCGATTTTTGGGTCTGCAAAACCTGCCCCAATATAGCTCTCCTCTCCCTTCCAGTTATTTCAAGGCGGCACCGCCAGCCGCGCCCCGCTCCCCTCCACCACCCGCAACACGGCAGATACTAGGTCTGCATTCACCGCGCCGAACCGACGGGCGGCGGGCCCGGTCGTGTGGGCTGTCACGCCCAGGCTTAGGGACCAGGGCGTCAGGGACTTGAGGGACGCCCCGTAGGGCAGGGCCGGGTTGATGGAGGCGTGCGAGGCCAGGTAGGCCTTGATGCCGTCCGTGATGGCGGTGACCTGGTGAAGGGCGAGTGGGAGGGAGAGGGAGAGAGCGTGGTGGTGAGGTATGTTCTCTCTCTCAACCCATCCCTACCTCTCCATCCACACCCATTCCATCCCTCTCTGCCTCCCTCTTTCCCCTCTCTCTCTCTTACCTTTTCCAGGTCCTCGTGCCGGACGTCCACGGTCATGGCAAATTGGCGCGGGTCGTTGAAGCCCGTCAGCACGGGCGAGGCCCGGATGCGCGATTCATTGACGACCATAAAGTCGGCGAGCGACTTGTTGGGGATGGAGACGGGCGCGGCCCGGTCGGACCGGATGAGGGTCCGCATCGGGTCGATCCGCTCCACCACGCCCGTCACGACGGCCGCGCCGGAGGGTGTCTGCAGGGTTACCCGCTCCCCGACCACAAAGGGGCGGGTCAGGTAGAGCGTCAGGCCGGCGATGGCATTGGACGTGACGGTCTGGGCGCCGAAGCCGAGGGCGAGGCCGCCCACGCCCCCGACGGTGAGCAGCGGGCGGACGTCCACGCCCAGCGCGGTCGCGCACCCGACCGCCGCCGTCGCGATGATGGCCCAGGAGGCCAGGCCCGCAAAGGGGACGAGGATGCGTTCCAGGCCGTCCACGCCGTTGGTGGAGGGGCGGGCGGGCAGGCCTTTGGCGAGCGCCGCACCAGCACCAGGCGGCGGGGCGGCCTCGCTGCGGGCGGCAAGGCGCAGGGCGAGCGCGACCAGGCGGTCCTTCCAGGCGACGGCGAACCAGGCGCAGCCCGCGATGGCGGCCAGTTGGACGGCGTCCAGGGCAACGGCGTCAAAGGCGGCCAGGAGGCCGCCCACCCGGTCGGCGGCGGCCGCGGCGGCCGCGCCCGCAGGACCCCCACTCCTCGCCCCGCCCACCGCGGCCTTGCGCAGCAGGATTTGGAGGACCAGGGCGGCCGTCCGGGCGGCCTGGGCGGCCGCAGCCAAGGGCGCCAGGACGCGGGCTGGCCGCAGAGCCGCCCCGACCGCCGCATCCGCGGCCAGGGTGAACCAGGACGTGGATCGGGTGGGCGGCGGCGCGTCCCCGACCCTGGCGGCCGCGCCCGCCGCGCTCCCCTCCTCCTCCTCCACCCGGTCCGAGTGCGCGTCCGCGGCGGCCGCCGCCCGGGCGAGCAGGCCCACCGCCAGGGCCGCCACCGCAAAGGCCGCCCCGGCCTCGGCCGCGCCCCGCAGGCCCAGCTCCGTCAGGGGCATGTCCTTGACGGCCTCCCAGGCGGCCGCCGCGGCTGCCTTGTCACAAGCAACCGCGGGCGAGATGTCCGGGACGAACCAGGTGATGGAGGCTAGGGAAGGTTTGGCGGCGGGTATGATGGACTTGCGGGTATAGCGGCGGTGGAGTGTAGGGGTGCGCACGGCCGGGGCGGCCGGGCAGGTGCGGAGGAGGAGGGCGGGCATCGCGCTGGAGAGAAAAGGAGAGAGGATGGATGGGATGGATGGATAGGAAGAGGCACTGCGGGTCGGGCCGATGGGAGCCTCGCCGATGGGAGTCTCCAAAAAACAAAAAAAGACAATGCCTGTCCCTCCTCTCTGAGCCCGATCTCACACACCAGTCGACAGTGCGTCTACTGGCGGCGCGGTAGTGGGTAAGGGCGGGTGAGGATCGGGCGGGTGGGGGCGACAGGGTGGAGCAGGTAAGAAATAGAATTGAAGGTCTGCGCGCTTTTATTTTTTTCCTCGATGAGGAGCGGCCGTGCTGGGCAGTGGTGGTCTCTCCTTGGTCGCTGTCTGTTTGGCCGCCCTGCCGTCTGGCCATGGTGGCGGCAGCGGTCTTTTCTCACACGCACTCTTTTCTCTCTCTCTCTCTCTCCCATCCTCCACACCACTCAAGCCACCACAGCCGCCGGCGCGGTCGCCCGTAACGCCTCCGTCACGGCCGCCAGCTCCTTCACCCCGCGCACCAGGGCCGCCTGCGCGTCGGCCGCGCTCAGCGACGCGGCGGCCATGTCCCCGCCCCCGCCGCCCACGCCCGCTGCGCTGGACCCGCCGCGGACGGCCGTCACGGTGACGACCTCCTCGCCCGTGGCCGGGTCCACCCCCAGCTCAAAGTCCAGGTCAGAGACGACGGAGGGCGTGCCCGCGGCGGGCGAGCCGTCGCCGACGCCCGGGCCCCACAGCCGCTGGGCGCCCGACGACCGCAGGGCCAGCAGGGCCGCCCGGGCCTCCGCCGGCGGCGTGTCCAGCAGGGACGCCAGCTTGGGGACAGCGGCGGTCGTGTAGATGCGGAGCAGAGCGGCCACGGGCGGGGTGGTAGCCCGGGCGGCCACGCCCGCCAGGAACGCGCGCAGCTGTTGGCGGTAAGCGGCCTGTGTTGCCGAGGCGGGCGGGGCCACGGCCTCCACGCTGTCGGCGCCCGCGCCTTCCCCAGCGCCGGCCGCCGCCTCCGCCGCTGCGGCGGCCGCGTCCGCGTCGGCGGGGCCGACAGATGCGGGCACGAATTTGGGGCAGCCGTACGAAAACAGGTCCTCATACGCCGCGTCCCCAGCCGCCCGCACCATGCGGTCGACCTTGTCGCCGTGCTTCTCCCGCAGGGCGGCCGCGACGCCGTCGGACAGGGAGGCCGCCGCGGCGGGGCAGGCCGCCAGGGCCAGGGCCAGCAGGGCGTGGCACTGCTCGTTCTTTTTGAGGATCTGGTCGTAGGCCGCCGACCGCTGGTGGACCTGCTTCACCCGGGCGATGTAGGCCAGGCCCGCGCCCAGGGCGACGACCGCGTCCGCCGGGCGGCGGGCCATGAGGGCGGCAAAGCCGGCGTGGTAGTGGAGGGCGATGTGGCAGCCGGCCAGGCGGCGGGTGGCCAGGGGCGGCCCCCCTGGCCGGGCGGCCGCGGCCGGGTTCAGGCCCGGGCCCAGGGCCGCGAGCGCGCCCTCGTAATCGCCGACCAGGCAGTGCGCCCGGCACAGGCCGACCAGGGCGAAATAGCCGACCATACGCAGGGCGTTGGAACCGCCCGCCCGGTTGGGCGGGGCGCCGGCCTCCGCGTCAAAGGCTTCGGGGCCGCCCGGGGCGGCCAGGTCGGCCGCCACGCCGGAGACAGTGGACAACAGGTGCAGGTAAGTCAGCACCCGCGCCGCGGGCCAGGCGCCCGCCACGGACGCCAGCTCCGCCTCCGCGGCTTCCGTGGCCGCGGTGGCGGCGGGCGCAGTGGAGGGCGCGCCCGCCTTGCCCGCCGCCCGCCGGGCGGCCGCGCGCGCGCGCGCCTGGTGAAAGGCCTGGAACTGGTAGACAAACTCGTCGACAATGTCCGCCATCCAGGCGGGAGGCAGCTGGACGTTGAGCGGCGCGGATAAAAGGACGTTGAACAGGTCTTCGTAGTTGGCCCAGGAGGCGGCCCGGTCGGCCAGGGTGGGCGCGCACGAGGCGTGGAGGTGGCGGAAGGTGAGTTCCGAGTAGAGGAGCAGGAAGACGGCGTCCCCGCCGACCAGGTGGGAGACCGCGGGCGCGGGCGGCCAGGCCGCGCCGCCCCGGAAGCAGCGCTCACTGATCTTGGCGAAGGAGGCGTCCACCATGGAATGGATTTCCGCGACGTTGCGCTCACTGAGAGAGACGGGGTGGAGGGGCGGCGTGTGAGAGAGATCGACGCGAGCGAGCGAGGAAAAAAACGCCGGCGCGGGAGCAGGCGGTCGATCGGCGAGAGAGCAGCACGGAGAGTGCTTGCGGGCGCACGCAAAACCTTTCTCGCGCGCACCCGCCCTCTCATAGACGCTAAGTGGCACTACCCCTCGATCAGTAGGGCGCGTGGCGCGCGGAGCGCTCAGCTGGGGCAGCCGGCCTGCACGCGCGAGAGCGAGCGAGCGGCGGCGGCCTCCCTCTCTCGATGCGACTTTCTCTCCTCTCTCAGCTCACCGGATGTGGCGGTACAGGTACACCACAAATTGTTGCACCATTGGAGGCACGGTCGCGTCGGTCGGGATCATGGTGAAGTGGGCGCTTCTTTGTGTCGCGGAGCGCGGAACGAAAGAGAACTCGGGAGTGAGTGAAAGGGAAAGTCTCGACCCGCTCTCCTACAGCTCATCCCGCGCCCTCTCCCCTCCATCACCGCCGCCCGCACCTCCTCCTCCCCCCACGTCCACCACGCTCACGTACGCCCCGTTCAGGTTGCCCAGGTACAGCCGCCCACCGCCGGCATCCGTGACGGCGGAAGTGGAGGAGACGCGCTCCCCGCCCAGGTCGAACAGGGCGTCCAGGACGGCGCCCGTCCTTGCATCCACCTTGACGAGCGCGCCCCACTTCCCAAGGGGCGGGCGGGGCGCCCAGGCGGCGGCAAAGCGGACCAGCTTGGGGCCCAAGTACCGGGCCAGCGGCGAGGGCGGCGCCACCAGGGCCAGCCACAGAGCTGGCGGGCCAGCGCTGGCGGCAGCCGCCCGGGACAGGCCGTCTGGGAAGCCGGGCAACCCGGCGCCGGGCGGGAGGAAGGGTTCCACGCGCCCCCTGTCGCCCCCGCGCAGCCCCACCCTTACCACCCGCATCGCGTTCGTCTCCACGACCGCTGCATGTGTGGCCGGGGTGCCTGGGACCGGGGGCGGCAGCAGGGCGACCCCGTTCGCGTAGGCCAAGCCGGAGGCGACGACGGTCGCCACCCCGCTCGCTTCATCCCACGCGAGCAGGCGCCCAGTCTTGCCGCCTTGGAACAGGGACAGCATGTACGCCCGCAGCGTGTCCGCGAAGCCCTGCCCGTTTAGCACGGGCTGGATGGCCGCCGAATCGGTGAAGTAGACGGTCCCGTCGACGGGGTCGACGTCCAGGTCGTTGGCGTAGAGGATCGGGGACAGGCGGGCGTGGTGGGTTTCACTGCTGCCGCCCCCCCCCCCACCCGCCGCCTCATGCGCGAGCGAGGCGAGGACCTCCACCCGCCCGCCCCGCCCGCCCAGCCGCACCAGCCCCGCCCCGCCCGCCATGCAGACCAAGAGGTTGCCGGCCCTGTCATGGTGGAAGCCCAGCGGGCGGCCCGGGCCCAGGTGCGCGATGCGGCGTGGGGCCGAGAAGGCCGCCGCCTCGAGGCCCCCCGCTGTCGGCGCGTCTGCGTGCCACACAAAGCCGGCCCGGTCGCACATCACCAGCGTCCCGTTGGGCGCGACCGCCACGGACTCGGAGCCTTCGATGAGCCCATCAAACAGGCGGGTCGCGGACCGGAGGCGGGAGTTGGGCTTGAAGGGGCCCTGTGAGTGGAGAGGTGTGTGTGTGAGAGGGAGACAAAGGTTGAGAGAGAGCGAGGGAGCGCGCGCGCGTGCAAGCCACACATTCACACGCGCGCACCCAGGGTATCTCACCGTCAGCCCCACGGGTTTGGGCAAGTCCTCGGGGGCGATGGCCGCGACGGGTAGCATGCAGGGGTAGGGGAGGGGCAGCGTGTCGTGGCGGAGGGCGACTGAGGAGGTCGAGGGGTTGGAGAGAGAGAGGGTGAGAGAAAAAAAACAGCGTGCACTCTCCGTGCCGCACGCGCGATGCCTGCCTCTTTCACTCACCTAGCCCGACCACCGCCAGGGTCACGGCTAGGGCGGCATGGGTGCAGGATGGCATTGTGTGCGTGCGTGGGCGGCGGCTGTCTCTACTTCCCTGGGCAAAACCGCCGGGCACGCGCTTTTCTGCAAACCTCGCTCTGACCCTCTCCCTCGCCATGTCAAAACAACCTTTTTTCACGTCACTACACACGCCCGCCTCTCTCTCCAACCCTCCCATCAAAGCGTCCGCCATGGCCGCAGCTTGCCCAGGGCCAGGACGGCCCCATCCATGGCCGGCCCGAGCACGACCGACGAGGCCAGGCGGGTGTTGGGGCGGACCTCCACCGCGAGCTCCGCTAGCGCCGCCGCCGCGTCGCCCGTGTGGGCGGGCAGGGTCGCCGCGACTTCGGCGGGCACCATGACGACCGCCTCCGCCGCGCCCCGACCCTCAGGCGAGAGCGCGATCGCGTCGGCGTCCACGTCCGCGGCGAGCAGGGCTTCGACGAGGGAGGTGCCCGGCAGCGCGCGCAGGGGGTGGCGGGTGCCGTCCGTGGAGACGATGGTGAGGGAGACCCTGGTTGTTGTATTATGTGTTTTGTGGGGTGTTGCCGTGTGCGTGTAGCTGGGTGAGGTTGCTGTGTTGCGTGCGCGTGCTGGGCGAGGTGTTGTCATGTGTGCGTGCGTGGTCGAGGTTGATAAAGGTTCAATCGGCGACCGCCGCCCTCTCGTCTCTTTCTCTCCTCTGTCTCCTGCCCAACGCACGGGTGGACGGCCGCCGCGTGGGCCTGGCGAACCAGGCGTGGGGCGAGGCGGGAAAGCATGATGGCTGTGTGGTGTGCGGCTAGACCACAGGGCGTGGGGTATGAAAGGGCGCGCGAGAGGAGGGGGCAGTGGCGAGACGAAGACAAAAAGTGGAGGCAACAGTGCCGGGTGCATTCGCTAGGGCGAGTCACTCTCTATACGTGTGACTTCCTTTTTTGCGGGCCGCATCGATTGAGCGGGCGCCGCGGCGTCGAAGGGCAACGCACCTCTAATAAACAGCGCGGCCATGCCCCGCGGCCGTCCAGCCCGCGCTTGGTGGCTCGGCAGAAAGGTAGGATGGAACCAAGAGGGAAGGACAGCGCAAGCGGCGAGAGTTTTTTTTTTCTTTTTTTTCTTTTTTTTTTTCTTTTTTTTCTTTTTTTCCACCGGCGGTCCCACCCCCGCCGCTCGCCGCCCCCGCCGCCCCCCCCCGCCGCCCCCGCCGCGCGCCCCCATCCCAGTCGCCCCAGTCGCCGCCTACGTCACCTCCAGGCCGCCTAGCACGCACGCCCGCCTGCCCACGCGGCGGGCGTGGCGACAAAAAAACGGGGCGCGCGCGGGGGGGGGGGGGGGGGGGGGGGGGGGGGGGGGCGGGGGGGGGTGGGGGGGGGCGGGGGGGGGGGGCGGGGGGGCGGGGGGGGGGGGGGCGGGGGGGGGGGGGGGGGGGGGGGGGGGGGGG
>Ga0315287_10000721_pt1 | contig 29417 bp, 13 predicted proteins | sample YL17G11_0_MG_FD_205037 | JGI IMG/M metagenome (GOLD analysis project Ga0315287, IMG submission 205037) | Sediment microbial communities from Yellowstone Lake, YNP, Wyoming, USA - YL17G11_0 | ecosystem: Environmental > Aquatic > Freshwater > Lake > Sediment | place: USA: Wyoming | collected...
GAATTTCTAACGGGGTTCACTTATGATTCGTGATACCGGCGATAAATCGCCGGTCTATTTTCGAATATCCCTATTGGGATCTTCACATAAATCTGCCCCTTGTTCATAAGTTAGCGCTTATGCCCCCCAGGGGAGAGGGTAGGCCATTCATCCCCCCAGCAGAGCTGGGGGGTATTCTGGCATATTTTGATAAATTATTGAGCCAGAAATTGAGATAAAATGTGTGGCATTGCTGGATTATTTGATTTGTATGGAAAGCATAAGGTTGAAGGGGAACTCCTCGTTTCCATGGCGAATACCCTGAAACACCGCGGGCCCGATGATTCAGGATTTTATGTGGAGGATCATTTGGGCCTCGCTTTCAGGCGCCTCTCCATCGTCGATTTAGTGGAAGGCAACCAGCCCCATTATAATGAAGACAGGGATGTGATATCCATCTGTAACGGAGAGATATATAATTACAGAGAATTGAGAGATCTACTGACTTCAAAAGGCCACCGGTTTAATACGCACTGTGATGTGGAAATCCTGGTCCATCTGTATGAGGAGTATGGCTTTGACTTCCTGAATAAGCTAAACGGCCAGTTTGCCATGGCCATTTATGATAAAAAGGGGAGGACACTCTTTCTTGCCAGAGACCATGTGGGGATATCGCCCTTGTTTTATACAGTGGTGGGTGGTACATTGATATTTGCATCGGAGATTAAGGCCATTCTTATCCACCCCTCTGTACAACGTGATGTAGATCTGACAGGACTTGATCAGATCTTTACCTTTCCGGGTCTTGTTAGCCCAAGGACTATGTTTAAGAATATCTACAGCCTCGGGCCTGGACACCTGATGAAAGCCGGAAACGGTAATATTGAAACGATGAAATACTGGGATTTGAACTATCCTCTGGAAGACGAGCTTGAAGACTCAAGGCCTGAAACCTTTTATCGCGAAAGACTGGATGAACTCATCAGGCAGGCCATCAAATACAGGGTTCACGCTGATGTTCCTGTTGGTTTTTATCTTAGCGGAGGGGTGGACTCTTCACTGATAGCTGCAGTAATCAAGGATATTTATCCAGAGGGGGAATGGCATTCCTTTTCTATTGGTTTTAACGAGGCGGATATCGATGAGAGGAAATATCAGAGATTGATATCCAACCAAGTGGGTTCTACCCATCATGAGATTGTCTTTGACTGGTCTGATATAAGCAATCGACTGAAAGACGCCGTGTACCATGCTGAGTATCCCTTGAAGGAATCTTATGATACATGCTCTCTTGCCCTTTCAGAACTGGTCAGGAAAAATGGTTTCAAGGTTGTCCTCACAGGAGAAGGTGCTGATGAGATGTTTGCCGGTTACGTAGGGTACCGGTTCGACCAACTCCGTCAGGAACAGGAGGATGACCTACTTGATGTGGCCATCGCCATGGAGAATCAGATCAGGGAGAAATTGTGGGGGGACAGCCGCTTCCTTTACGAAAGGAATTTCTATGAGTTCAAGGAGATAAAAGCTGCCATTTATTCTGATGTGTTAAACGATAACTTGAACGAGTTTGATTGTACTAACCAGGAGGGGTTCATCGACAAATCGAAGGTGATTCACAGACACCCGATACACAAGAGGTCCTATATCGACTTCAAGCTTCGCATATCGGATCACCTCCTTGCAGACCACGGAGACCGTGTGGCCTACGCCAATTCCGTCGAGGCCCGTTATCCGTTTCTGGATATTGACGTAATCGAGTTTGTGAAAATGATCCCGCCAAACCTATTGCTCAACGGAGCAAAAGAAAAATATATACTGAGGAAGGTTTCAGAAAAATACTTGCCGGAGGAGTTAACAGGCAGAGAGAAATTTGCCTTTGTGGCACCAGGAAGTCCCTATTTGTTGAAACAGAATATCCAGTGGATGAACGATCTTTTATCCTATGAAAAAATTAAAAGGGAAGGGTTCTTTAACCCTGACACGATAGAACGGTTAAAAACGAGGTCCTGTGCAAATCATTTCACTATCAACCAGACCTTTGACAATGATCTATTGATGATCGTTTTGACCTTTGAGATATTTCTCGAAATGTTTATGGCTCCCAGGAAATAGGAGGATAAAAAATCTAAGATTGGGGGAATGAAGATGGCTAATTTTTTTTCGTTTTTGATCATACTTCTTTTGCTTTATGTACCCGTGGCAGCAGAGGAGGTGTCCGAGGGAAAGGGAACAAAAAAAATTGATAAAGATTATATTAAAAAATATTACCCTGAGGTCTACCAAGAGATCTATAGGGAGGGAAAGGAAGCCGCAATAAAGGAAGCGGAAGCTAAAGAGCGGGTTGTAAAACAGGAGTCTGATGACCAGAAGAAGGCGGAAGGCATGGAACCATCGAGGGCATCCCTGGGGGACTGGTGGAACAGGAGCTCTCTCTCTCAGCCCAATCCAGGGAAATTCCTTTTCCACACCGAAGGGGCCTTCACAGGGATGTGGCTCGGTGGAAACAACATGGGCGAGTCCTACAAGGGAAGAGGCAGCGTCAGCCTGAGAAGGGGTCGTTTCACCAATACCGTTTCCTACAATATCGCGAAGACGAAGATCGACCAAACCGACGGGGGCAGCACGAACCGGAACTATCAGTTGGCAGAAGAGGCCCTCCAGTTCGACTTGACCAAGACCTTTTTTACCGTGGCAGGGGTGCTGTGGGAGAAAGACAGCACCAACTACATTGGAGACCGTGTGATCTACTATGGCGGGGCAGGGGCCTACGTCCTTGACAGCGACAGGTTTAAGCTCAAGGTCGTCGGCGCCTACGGCCAGCAGCACGAGCGGTACAATGTCATCGTCACCGAACTGATCGGCCTCCGGGAGAAAAATACAGGAGTGCTCTACGGATATCAGTCTTTTGACTGGCAGTTCACGAAACGATTCTCCTTCCAGGAAGGGTTCCGGGTCCTCTGGGATATCAAGAACAGCCCCCGCTATATGAATGATCTTCACGGGGGATATTTCAACACGGGTGAAAAGCAGAGATTCCGCACCTTCCTCCATCTTGAATTGGACTATAAGATTACGCCCCACTTCTCGTTTCTCGTGTCGAGTGATACCCGATTTGAGAGCGTCCCCTGGCCGGACGTCAAGCAGAGGGATATCACCAACACCGTAGGGGTCAAGTTCAGCTATTAGCCGGACAGGGGGGCATGGAAGCAGTCGGGCTCCACGACAAAGGGGATCTACCATGGACAAGAGGATTATCCACAGCGTCTTTGAAGAGACCGTGGAACGGTTTCCGGAAAGGACGGCCGTAGAACATCATGCCAGGGCCGTCACCTACCATCAGCTGAACCGGGACGCTGACCGGGTAAGCCAGGCACTGGCAGCACTGGGCATGGTAAGGGGAGAGATCGCTGGCATCTTCATGGAGGAGGGAATCTCCTACATCGAGAGCCTTCTTGGGACCCTCAAGACCGGCGGCATCTTTATGCCGCTCAATACCCGGTTTCCACGGAGGAGGCTGGAGTACCTCCTGACAAAGACCCTTCCCCGGGTCCTGATCACCCGGAGCCACCTGAAAGAGGAGTTGACGCGTCTCATTGCCGACGCGAACCTCTTCGACCGCGTGAGCTGCCTCCTCGTTGTAGGCGAGGAGGAGAATCCCACCCCCTTCCGATTTCAAAATGGGGAATGGGTCCCCGAGCCCAAGCAGTGGCCGGAACAGAGCCTTCCTTTTGTCTCAGACCCTGGCGATACGAACTACATCCTCTTCACCTCCGGGTCAACAGGCGAGCCCAAGGCCATCGCAGGGTCCCAGAAAGGGTTGAGCCATTTCATCCACTGGGAGATCGGTGAATTTGGATTGGATGAAAAGGTCAGGGTAAGCCTGCTCGCCCCTACCACATTTGATGTGAGTCTCCGGGATATATTTGTCCCGTTGATTGCAGGGGGGACCCTCTGTATTCCTGACCAGGAAACGAGAATGAATGCGAGTCATCTTCTTGAATGGATGGAGGATTCAAAACTGACTCTCATTCATTGTGTGCCTTCCTTATTTCGCATGGTGATGAGAGAGATTGAATACCGTGGAAACGAAAGGAAGGCATTGCCCGATTTGAAATATGTTTTGCTTGCTGGCGAGGCCCTGTACGGAAGCGATGTCATAAAGTGGCGGCAGATCGTGGGGGACCACGCTGAGCTAATCAATCTTTACGGACCTACCGAGACAACACTGGCGAAGGCATTTCATAGAATAAAAGGCCAAGACCTTCCGCTCAATGCAATCGTGCCCATAGGGAAACCTATTCCCAATGCAGCCTTATTGATTATTAAGGACAAGAGGTTGTGTGCCATCGGGGAGATCGGTGACATATATATCAAAACCCCTTTCAGGAGCAACGGATATTACAATGACCCAGAGCTGAATTCTCAATACTTTAATCAGAATCCATTGCACAATGACACTGAAGATATCGTTTATAAAACCGGAGACCTTGGAAGGTACCTGCCGGACCGGAGTGTCGAGTTTATCGGAAGACAGGACAGACAGGTCAAAATAAACGGTATCAGAATAGAACTTGCCGAAATCGAAAAGGTCCTGATCAGCCATAAGGCCATCCGTCAGGTCTTGGTGATTTCATACAAGAAAAGCAACCGTGAAGATTCCCTCGTATGCTATACCACCGAAAATGAAAAGATAGAAACAGCCGATTTGATCGAGCACCTAAAAATATACCTTCCCGATTACATGATCCCATCGTTCTTTGTAACGCTTAAGGAATTTCCCCTTAATATCAACGGCAAGATAGACAGGAAGGCCCTTCCTAAGCCTGAAGAGCTCATGTATGAGAGGATAAACTATGAACCTCTGGCCAACAGGACCGAAGAGGAACTGGCAAGGATATGGGAAGAGACACTGGGCTTAAAGAGGATAGGGGCCAACAATCCCTATATGGAGATCGGCGGGAATTCTCTCAACGCCATTAAAATCATTTCTCGGATTTACAAGACCTTTGAAGTGGAGATAAGCATCAAGGAATTCTTCGATCATCCCACCATCAGGAAGTTATCACAACTGATCAACCGGTCGAAAAAGTTTGCTTACCATGACATCCAGCCCATCGAAGAACAGGAATATTATGACCTCTCCCATGCTCAAAGACGACTCTGGGTCCTGGATCAAATGGAGAAGGCCTTAACGGCTTACAATAATCTCGAGGCTCTTTTGATTGAAGGGGATTTTGATGTCCCTGCCTTCCGCAAGGCCTTTGAAGCCATGATCGAACGCCACGAATCTCTGCGAACCACCTTTGTCACCATCGAAGGTGAGCCAAAACAGAGGATCCATAAAGAGATGGGCTTTGCCATGGAAGAGATCGATCTAAGCGACAGAACAGACCAGGAAGATTGGGTGGCACGTCATGTCAAAGAGGAGGCGAACCTTCCCTTCGATCTGGGGAAAGGTCCGTTGTTGAGAGCGAAATTATTGAGGCTCAACGAGAGGAAATATATCTTCCTCTTCAACATGCACCATATCATATGTGATGGCTGGTCAATGGGGGTGATGGTAAAGGAGCTGGCGGGCCTTTATAATTCCTATGTGTCAGGCAGGGAAACGATATTGCCACCCTTGAGGATTCAGTATAAAGATTATGCGGCATGGCAAAACGCTTTACTGGGGTCGGACAGAGTAGAAGAGCACAGGCAGTATTGGCTTGGAAAATTATCAGGGGATATCCCTTCCCTGGATTTACCTACCGATTATCCCCGTCCCTCTATCTCAACCTTTAATGGGAAGACGGTGAGGCGAAGCTGGGAGAAGGCCTTAACCGATGGTCTCAAAAAGTTAGGCAGGGAAAAAAACACAAGCTTATTTATGATTCTTCTTGCCATCGTGAAGGTTCTCCTCTATCGTTACACATCTCAGAAAGATATCATTGTGGGCTCTCCTGTGGCAGCCAGGAACCACCCAGACCTTGAGGACCAGGTAGGGTTTTATGTCAATACTCTTGCCCTAAGGGATACCCTGGAAGTTCAAGACAGTTTTCTGACCGTCCTCTCGAGGGTTAAAAAAACCATGACAGAAGCCTATGACCATCAGTGGTATCCCTTTGACAAGTTGGTGGGAGAGTTAAATCTTAAAAGGGATATGAACCGTGGTCCGCTCTTTGATGTCATGTTAGTTTTAGAGGAAAGGGTTCAAGGTGAACTGGATCTTGAGAAGGCAAAGGTAACGGAACTTGAGATTGACTCAGAGAAAAGTAGGTATGATCTTACCTTTTACTTTGAGGAATCGGACAAGGGAATCAGACTCGATCTCAATTACAACACAGACTTATTCAAAGAGGACCGGATCCGAAGACTGGCGGCCAATCTTGAGGAACTTACCAAAAGCCTATTGGAAAAACCGACCCTGTCCATTCAGGATTTGAACATCCTGACAGAATCTGAAAAGAAGCGACTCCTGATTGATTTTAATAATACGAAGACCGTTTATCCCTTTAATAAGACCATCGTCGATTTGTTTGAAGAACAGGTGGAGAGGAACCCTTACAACACAGCCGTCATCTTCGAAGGAACCGAACTCACTTACAGGGAATTGAATGAACAGACCAATCAATTGGCCCACTACCTTAGGGAGCGTTACTCCCTCCAACCAGACGAGAGGGTTGGGATCATGGTGGACCGATCTGAATGGCTGATCATAGGGCTGTTAGGAATCTTAAAGGCAGGGGGAGCTTATCTGCCCATTGAGATGGCCTATCCGGACGCTCGGGTGGATTACATCTTAGAAGATAGCGGGTGCAACGTTTTGTTAATCGAGGGTGGGGATCAACGAGAAGAAGGGAGAAGAAAATATAAGGAACAAGGGCTAATAAACAGGGGACAAAACAGAAAAATCGACATCGTTGATATCCATACTGCCAAAAAAGATGTGAAATCAAATCCTCCACATATCACTTCGGGTTGCCATTTGGCCTATGTCATCTACACTTCTGGTTCGTCAGGTAACCCCAAGGGGGTGATGATTGAACATCACAGTCTGATCAACATGGCCCTGGATCAAATAAAATTTCTTGGCATCACTGAGTCAGATCGGGTGGCACAGGTTGCTTCGCCGTCTTTTGACGTGTCCATGTTTGAAATATCCGTTGCCCTCTTTTCAGGCGCGACGATTGTTATAGTAAGTCGGGATACGATCAGCAATCCTGGGAGCTTTGTAAAGTATCTGGACGAAAAGGGAGTCACTGTGATAGCCTTGACTCCCCCCCACTTGAATACACTGGATGGAGCCGAACTGAAAACGGTTAAGACCATCATTACCGGTGGAGAGCCCCCTGTGATGAGTGATGTTCTCTATTACAGCAGGAATAAACAATATATCAACACCTATGGTCCTACCGAAGTGTCGGTCAATGCTTCTTGCCACAAAATGGATCCTGATTTTTCATATCAGAGCAGCATCCCCATAGGCAAGCCCATATCCAATACGTCGGTATATATATTAAATGAATCCTTGAAACTTCTGCCCATCGGGGTGGTCGGCGAAATTTGTGTTTCAGGGGCAGGGTTAGCAAGGGGGTATTTAAATCATCCGGAACTCACGCAAAAACAATTTATTGAAAACCCTTTTCATAAAGGGGAAAGGTTATACAGAACAGGAGATCTTGGCCGGTGGCTATCGGACGGTAATATTGAGTTTATCGGGAGAAAAGACGAGCAGGTAAAGGTAAGAGGGTATCGGATCGAGTTGGGAGAAATAGAACAGCATCTTCTTCAACACCCGACCGTCAAAGCGGCGGCGGTTATCACAAAACCTTTAAAAGGCACAAAGGAATTAGTGGCTTATTTTGTTGGCGATGGGGAAGTTAACATTTCGGAACTGAGGCACCATTTAGAGGGGAGATTGCCTGATTATATGGTTCCGGGGTATTTTGTGCCGATGGAAAAACTACCCTTGACCCCAAATGGCAAGATAGATAAGAGCGCATTGCCTGAGCCTGAAAGACAGTGGTCTGATTTGAGAAAAGAGTATAAAGAACCCCGCAGTGAGTTGGAAACTCAATTGGCAATGATCTGGCAGGACGTATTAGGTATGGAGCGGATCGGCATCCATGACAACTTCTTCGAATCGGGCGGCCACAGCCTGAAGGCCATCAGACTCATCTCGAAGATACACAAAGAGCTTGGAATTGAGGTGAGTCTACGGGAGGTTTTCTCTTCCCCCACCGTTGCTGAATTGGCTGCCATTGCAGCTCAGAAGGAATCCTCGGCATTTATGAATATAACGCCAGCTGTCGAGCAGGGGTTGTATGATCTTTCTCACGCCCAAAGGCGATTGTGGGCCATTGACCATATGGAGAAAGACCTCATCGCCTACAACATTCATGGGGCCTATCTGCTAAAGGGAGATGTCAATGGTGGAGCTTTATCCTTAGCTTTTAAGAGGCTGATCGAGCGGCATGAATCCTTACGGACTGTCTTTATTATGTCAGATGGGCAACCTAAACAGAGGATACATCATGACACAGACTTTGTTTTAGAAGAAATAGATATATCTAAAGAAACTCGTCGTGAGGCCCTGGCAAAAAAGTATTCTAAGGAAGAGGCTACGACTCCCTTTGATCTGGAAAGGGGACCGCTATTGAGGGTGAAACTATTGAAATTAGAAAGGGGAAGGTATCTCCTTCTGTTTACCATGCACCATATCATAGGTGATGGCTGGTCAATAGGGGTGCTGGAGAGGGAACTCGTAGGTTTTTACAATGCCTATGCTTTAGGCGAGGAGAAAGCCCTTCCCCCATTGAGAATCCAATACAAGGATTTTGCCGCATGGCAGAACTTCTTATTGGAATCTGAAAGTGCAGAGAAACACCGGCGGTATTGGCACAGAAAATTATCTGGTGAACTCCCCGTGCTAAGCCTTCCTACAGATTATTCTCGCCCTTCTGTCCAGACCTTTAACGGGAGGACAATGAGCTTCGGTCTCGATGAGACATTAAAAGACGACCTTACGAATTTAGGCAAACAGTGCGGTGCGAGCCTCTTTATGGTATTGGTGGCAGCGCTGAAGGCGTTGTTATTCCGCTATACAGGGCAGACGGATATTATCCTGGGCTCGCCTGTAGCAGGCAGAGAAAACCCGGAACTGGAGGATCAGATCGGTTTTTATGTGAATACGCTGGCCTTACGGGATGAAGTAAAGGGTGAGGAAAGTTTCTTGAGCCTTTTAAAGAAGGTAAGGGAAACGACCATCGAGGCCTATGAACATCAGATCTATCCATTTGACAGCTTAGTGAATGAACTGAAGCTGGAGAGGGATTTGAGTCGCTCCCCTTTCTTTGATGTGATGGTTTTGTTGCAAACCAATGATCCCTTCGTACCGGAGATGGTGAATATCAAGGTGACCGAATTTGTCCAGGAACAGACTACCAGCAAGTTTGATATGATCTTTCAATTTGTCAACAACGGCCATGAACTCATGGCTCATATCGAATATAACACAGATCTATTTAAGGAAGATACGATCAGAAGACTATCTTCTCATTTCAAGGAATTGGTGCGTAGTCTGCTCGAAGATGGAAACAGGCAGATAAGGGATTTGAATCTCCTCCCCGAATCTGAAAGGAAATGTTTACTTGAAGACTTTAACGATACCTGGACGGACTACCCGAGAGAGAAGAGCATCGTGGATTTGTTTGAGGAGCAGGTGGAGAGGGCTCCGGATAATACGGCAGTGGTGTTTAAAGAAAGGAAGCTTACCTACAAGGAACTGAATGAGCTGGCTAATCGAGTGGCTCACCATCTGAGGGATCATTACGGCATCCGGCCGGACGAACGGGTTGGAATCATGGTAGACCGCTCAGAGCAAATGATCATCGGATTGATGGGAATCCTCAAGGCAGGGGGGGCTTACGTGCCCATCGATCTGGATTATCCCCCTGAACGAATAGCCTTTGTATTGAAAGACAGCGAATGCAGAGTGTTGATCGCGGAGAAAAGGACAAACCCCAACCTCAAACAACCGGGCTCAGGAATTAACATTCAGAATCTAAGCATTGTGGACATGACGACGATTGAAAATGAGAAGGAGTTCAATCCTCCCCATACGGTTTTGTCCCATCATCTGGCCTATGTGATGTACACCTCAGGTTCTACTGGAAAGCCCAAAGGGGTCCTGGTCGAGCATAAATCCGTGGTGAACCTGGTGAGAAATACCAATTATACAGCTATCAAGCCTTCGGACCACATCTCCCAGCTTTCAAATTATGCCTTTGACGGTTCAACATTCGATATCTTCGGCGCCCTGCTCAACGGCGCGAGCCTGTGGATGATCTCAAAGGACCTCCTCCTCTCGTTTGATGAGTTGTGCCGTTTTATCACAGAGAACAGAATCAATATCACCTTCATCCCCACCGCATTCGGCAACAAACTGATTGACATCAGTCCTCATGTCCTAAACATGTTTGATAAGATTTACTTTGGAGGTGAGGAAGCGTCCTTAAGGCATATGCGGACCGGGTTAAAATACCGTAAAAATCGGGATTCCATCGTCAATGCCTATGGGCCCACAGAAGCGACCACCTTTTCCGCTTACTATGTTGTCGATACCCTTGATGGAAGAGAGAGAACCATTCCCATTGGAGCTCCCATCAGCAATGCCACCCTTTATGTCCTGGATGAATCCTTTCATCTTCAGCCCATCGGTGTGCGGGGTGAAATTTTTATAGGGGGAGATGGAGTTGCCCGGGGTTATCTGAATAACCCTGAATTGACATCCGAAAAGTTCATCGATAACCCCTTCGTACAAGGGGAAAGGTTATTCCGGACAGGGGATATAGGCAGGTGGCTTCCGGACGGTCATATCGAATGTTTAGGCAGGAAGGATGGTCAGGTTAAGATCAGGGGATACCGTGTTGAATTGGGAGAGATCGAGAATCATCTGATGAAGCACCCAGCCATCCAGGAGGTTTCTGTGGTTGCGGGTAACACAGCAGATGGCAACAAGGAATTGATTGCCTATTTTGTGAATAAAGATGGATCGGATGTAAAATTAGATGTTTCAGGATTAAGGGGCTTTTTAAACCAATTCCTTCCGGATTATATGCTCCCCGCCTATTTTGTGCAACTGGACTCCTTGCCTTTAACCCCCAATGGCAAAGTGGATAGAAAGGCACTGCCCTCTCCCCATGCCTATACCCTGACCCAAGGGACCCCATTCGTAGCACCGCGGAATAAGATAGAAGAACAACTGCTAAGGGTCTGGGAGAGGGTGTTGGGGAGAAAGGACTTCGGTATTCATGACAATTACTTCGCTTTAGGGGGTGACTCCATTAAGGCCATCCAAGCCGTTGCCCGCTTAAATCAAGAAGGATTGAAACTTGAGGTGCGCCATATCTTCCAGTATCCTACCATAGCGGAACTTGCGCCCAGGGTGGAAGTCTCAAGACACGCTGTAGATCAAAGTGTGGTCTCAGGTCTAGTCCCCTTAACAGCCATTCAGGCATGGTTCTTTGAGGCGTGCCGTACCGATCGGCATCACTTCAATCAGTCCCTGTTACTCGCTTCAGCAGAAAGGTTTAACGAGAATGCCCTGCGTGCCGTGTTCCAGAAGATACAGGATCATCATGATGCCTTAAGAATGAGATGTTGGATAGAAGGGGACAGAGTGATCCAGGAAAATGTTGGGCTCAACTATCCACTGAGTTACCAGACAGTCAATTTAACTGAAGAAAAAGACGGGATTTCAAAACTTCGCCTCCATGCAGAAGAAGTTCAAAGAAGTCTACGACTGGAGAGCGGGCCGCTCATGAAGGTTGTGCTTTACAGATTAAAGGATGGAGACAGGCTGTTCATCGTGATACACCATTTCGTGGTGGATGGGGTATCATGGCGCATATTGCTTGAAGACATCGTCAGTGGATACGAACAGTGTATGGCAGGAAAGGAAATCAGGTTTCCCCTGAAGACAGACTCTTTCAAAAGCTGGGCTGATAAGATACAGCCCTACAGCAGGAGCGAAGCGCTATTGAAGGAAAAGAATTATTGGAAGACCATTGAATCCACCCGTATAGAACCGTTGCCAATGGATAACAAACCTCTTGAATCGGGAGGGAGTCGTTTCGGAGATAAAGGGAGTCGAAGCTTCACCTTAACAGAGACAGCCACAGAGGCATTGCTGACAAAAGCAAATCAAGCGTTTAACACGGAGGTCAATGACCTGTTGCTTACTGCCCTGGCACGGGCCATGAAGCGGTGGCACGGTGGAAGAAGGACGCTCCTTACCCTGGAGGGGCACGGAAGGGAAGAGGTGCTGGAGGGGATGGACATCAGCAGGACAGTGGGCTGGTTTACCAGCCTCTACCCTGTGATCATAGACCTGCCCGAAGGTGAGGATGCGGGCCGCCAGATCAAAAAAATCAAGGAGACCCTCAGAAAAGTGCCTAACAGGGGCGTGGGATACGGGGTTCTGAGGTACCTGACGCCCCTGGAACTCAAAAAGGAGATGGGCTTTAATCTTAAACCCCGGATGGCCTTCAATTACCTGGGCCAGTTTGATAGTGAGTCGAAGACAGGCCTCTTCAGGGTGACAGAGGAGCCCGTGGGCCTCTCTATCAGTCCGGAGGCCGAAGCAGCACACGACCTCGACATGAGCGCAATCGTCACCGATGGACAGCTCAGGGTCACCCTTCATTACGACCGGACGTGCTACCGGAAAGAAACGGCGGAAAACATTCTGGTTGCCTACAAAGAGGAGATTGAAGGCATCATCGCCCATTGTCTTGGCCGAGAATCGTCGGAAGGGGTGGTCAGTAACATCGACTATGATGGGTTGTTGGGAGAGGATCTCGACCGAATCCTTGTAAATCTTCCGGATCAATAACAGAAGTGTGAAGACGATCCCCCTCGGGTTGCAACACGCAGCCCTTCGGGGGGATCAGGAAACAGAAAGGAAGGCATGGCAGAGGAGTCAAAATATCTTCTTACGGTTGCTGAACTTGCCGAACTGACAGGAGAGACAGAGACGCAGATTCTCAAGGCCTTTGAAAACGATAGGCTCCTCCGTCTCTCCCGGACAAGGACGGCTATTCCTCCGCCCCTGGTCAGGGAATACCTGAGGAGGAAGGGATTTCCCGGAGGATTCAAGGTCATAGCCCACATCAACTTACGGGGAGGAGTGGGAAAGACCACCACCACTGTGACTGCAGCGACGCGGGCAGCAGCTTATGGATTCAGGACCTGTATCCTGGACTTGGATCCTCAGGGATCTTCCTCCCTGGCCCTCGACCGGGTCCCTGAGGAAGAAGATCCCATCTTTTACGACCTCTGGAAGGCCCCGCATGACATGCTCATGGGATCCCTCAAGGTTGTTCAGGAAAATCTCCTTCTGCTTCCCTCTTCTTTGGAAAACGGCCTTCTCGATTCGAGCCTCATCCATCCAGGGTCACAGAAAAAGGCGGTTCGGGAGACCTGTGAGGAACTCAGGGCAAACGAATTCGAGCTGGTCTTTGTGGATTGCCCCCCCTCGCTGGGCACGGCCGTCATTTCCACCATCTGTGCCTCTGATATCATTGTCATTCCCGTCGGGAGTGACGCTTTTTCCTTTAAAGGACTCTCTCTGACCCTTCGGGAGATTGCGTCTGTTTGCGATACCTTTCAGCAGCCACTCCCCGACATAAAGATCCTTTACACAAGATTTGACAGAAGAGAACGGATGGCCATAGATGGCCTCGATCGGCTTTCCTCCGGATACAGTGGCCGGTTTATTCCCATAGTGATCCGTATCAGCACTGAATTTTCAAAAGCCCTTGAAAAGAGGGAGACTGTTTTTGCATCGCACAAAAGGAGCAATGCCAGAGACGATTACGACCGATACCTCAGATACTTACTGGAGTTAGACAAATTCTTTCAGGGAGGATGTTGCCATGGTGGATCCTAAAGAAGCGATCGAAGCGAAGGTGAAAGTAAAACGGACCAGAAAGCGGCTCTATGACCCTCTGCCCAAAGAGGAGGTTGAACCTGTGGCGGCAGCGGCTCAAATAGACCCATTGCTGGAGCGCAAAGGGATAGAGGCCGGAGGCATCGAGGCCCCTGCTGAGACGGGGGAGGGCAGGAGTGTGGAACCGGAGCCGATGCCGAGGGTGGGAGAGACCGATGACGAGAGGGCAGGCAGGATGGCATCGGTCGGGATCATCCGGAACGCAGTCCTCTGGTCGATGGGGACATGCCTGATCCCCTTTCCCTTTCTGGACATGGCGGCTGTCACAGCCATTCAGATCATGATGCTGAAGAGACTCTGCAAGTCCTACGGATTTGAATTTTCGACCCAGCGGGGAAAGGCCCTGATCGGATCCCTCATCGGAGGGTTTCATGCGGGGTTGATTTCAGGGAGGTTACTTAAGGCCGTTCCTTTCATTGGTCCGGCAGCCATGGCCCCTATCGCCGTAGCAGATGGGGCGCTCACCTATGCCGTTGGAAAGGTCTTTGCCCGCCATTTCGAGTCAGGGGGGACGTTTCTCGATTTTGACCCCTCAGGCGCAAAGGCCATTTTCAAGGAGAAGGTCCATGAGGGCAAGGACTTTGTGCTAGCGATGAAGAAGTCCCCTTAGCTGTTTCTAGTGGAGTGAAACGCTTTGGTTCAGCCTGTGCAACGTGGTGTAGAAGAAATGAAATCTCTGGAGAAAGCCGGCAGGGAGCCAATACGATGGTAAGCAAGAACGATATAGCAAACATCTATGCACTGTCTCCCCTTCAGGAAGGGATGCTGTTTCATGCCTTCTACAACAGAGACTCTGACGCCTACTTCGAGCAGGCGTCTTACCTTGTTTCAGGCGGCCTGGACGTAAGACTCTTTGAAGCCGCCTGGAACGAGCTCTTCAGGAGGCACGACATCTTCAGGACGGTCTTCGTCGCTAAGGACGCCCCTGAGCCCCTGCAGGTTGTTTTGAAAGAACGGAGGGTCGTCTTTGTCTATGAAGACCTGCAGGGCCTTGAGGCGAAGACCAGGGAAGATTATCTGGCCGAGTTCAAGAGAAAGGACAGGAAAGCCTCCTTTGATCTGAGCCGGGACGTTCTGATGAGGTTCGGTGTCTTTCGCCTTGAGGAGGCTCTCTTCGAGATCGTCTGGAGCTTCCATCACATCCTCATGGACGGATGGTGCCTGGGGATCCTTGAAAAGGAGTTCTCCGTGATCTACCAGGCCCTCAAGGCAGGGACCCGTTATGAACTCCCGCCGGTCGTTCCCTACCGTTCTTACATCCTTTGGCTGGAGAAACAGGACAAGGCGAAATCGGCCCTATACTGGAAGGAGTATCTTTCCGGCTACCTGAGGCTGGCCAGCCTTCCGAAGAGGATTGAGGGTATCCTGTCGGACAGGAAGAGAGATTACAGACTAGGAGAGCGTTCCTTTACGCTCGATCGAGAGACAACAGTCAGGCTACGGGAGTTAGCTATCCGGAACAGGGTGACCCTCAGTACGACCGTCCAGACCCTCTGGGGGATTTTGTTGGCCAGGTATAATGGCGTTGAAGACGTTGTCTTTGCGGCTACGGTCTCCGGCAGGCCTCCCGAGATCAAAGGCATCGAAGAGATGGTGGGGCTTTTCATCAATGCCATTCCCGTGAGGGTAAGGCCCCGGTCCGATCGATCCTTTCCCGATCTGCTCCAGGCCGTTCAGGAAGAGGCCGGTGCAGGAAAGGGCCATCACTACTTCTCTCTAGCCGAGATTCAGGCCCAGAGCGATCTGAAACAGAATCTCCTCGACCACATCCTTGTCTTTGAGAACTTTCCCTTTGAATCGAGGGACAAGGGTGGCGACGGAAAGGGTCTTGGGTTTTCCGTTGCCCGGTTCGAACTCTACGAGCACACCCACTACGATGCCGAGATCCAGGTCCTGATGGGCCATGAAATGGGGTTCAGGATTCGCTATAATGAACGGGTTTACAGCGAAGGCCAGATCAGGAGGGTTGAGGAGGACTTGAGGGAAATCATTGCCGCGGTACTGACCGACGATCAGGTGAGGGTTGGCAGCCTGTTCGCCCGCGGCGTCTTGCCCCTTCGGTCAAAGGGCAAACGGATGGACCTGGTCATCAGTTCGACCTTTACTCCCGATCCTCTTCTCCCCTACATGGGATGGTGGTGCGATCAATTCGACATTCCGGTAGACGTTCGGCTTGCTCCTTATAACCAGGTCTTTCAACAGCTCCTCGACCCTGAAAACCTTCTCTCCCGGAACAGAGGGGTCAATGTCCTCCTCGTCCGTTTTGAGGACTGGATCCGCGACCTCCATGGCGACTCTGAAGAGGCCTGCCTTGACCATCTCGAGAAGAACTACTCCCTTCTGACTGACATCCTTTCGCGGAGGTCAGGGGAGGTTCCGACCTTCATCGGGGTCTTTCCGGTATCGACCCATCTCGACCTGAGCCAGAGGCTCCTCTCCCGCATCGAGGAGTTGAACCGGCAATGGAAGTCCTTTCTCCTGAAGCTCGATCATGCCTACGGAGTCGACTTCTCCGGCCTTGACCGCCTCTATGGCATCGATGATGTCTTCGATCCACAGAGGGACCGGGCCGGCCACCTTCCCTTCTCGGAAGAGTATTACGCGGCGATAGGGACCTGTCTTGCCAGAAAGATAGTGGCGCTCACGACCGAACCCTTCAAGGTGATTGCCGTCGACTGCGACAACACCCTGTGGAAGGGGATTTGCGGCGAGGATGGGGTCCTGGGTGTCAAGGTGGAAGGAGGCTATCTCGATCTCCAGCGGTTCCTTCTCGACCGATACAACGAGGGGTTTCTCCTTGTCCTCTGCAGCAGAAACAACGAAGAGGATGTCCGTGAGGTCTTTGAGACCCATCCCCAGATGCTTCTTCGGTGGGACCACTTTGTTACGGGCCGGGTGAACTGGGGCAGAAAGTCCGAGAACCTGAAGGCCCTGGCAGGAGAGCTCAGTCTCTCACTCGACAGTTTCATCTTCATCGACGACAGCGGCTCGGAATGCGCGGAGGTGATGACGGAGTGTCCCGAGGTCCTGACCCTTCGGCTTCCCCAGGATGAAAGACTCTTCTCCCTTTTTCTCGGCCACGTCTGGGCTTTTGACAGGCTCCGGGTGACGGGAGAGGACAGGAAGCGTTCCCAGATGTACGGCGCCGAGAAGAAGCGGCAGCAGGTCCAGCATGAGAGCCTGACCCTCGATGAGTTTCTCAAGGGCATCGATCTCAAGGTTGCCATGGGGCCTCTCCGGGAGGACCAGGCGGCCCGTGTCTCCCAGCTTACCCAGAGGACCAACCAGTTCAACCTGAGCACGATCCGGCGGACGGAGGAGGAGATCAGGGCTCTTGTAAGGGAAGAGGCAGTGATGTGCTGGACCGTCGAAGTAAGGGATAGGTTCGGAGAATACGGGCTAGTCGGGGTTGTGATCGGAAGAAGGAGAGAAGGCGTCAACCGATTGACGCTCGACACCTTTCTCCTGAGCTGCCGGGTGTTGGGACGCCGTGTCGAAGAGGCCCTTCTTTATGGACTGAGGCGCCACTGCGAAGAGCGCCAGATCGCGGCCATGGAGGCCGACTATATCCCCACAGGGAAGAATAAGCCCTTTCTCCAGTTTCTGGAGAAGACGAAGTGGCAGGCCGTAGAATCCTCTGCCGCCAGAACCCGGTATGAAATCGAGCGGGATTGCCTGCCTGGACCAGATCCTTATATCGATTTCAGTGACCATCTCCCCGGAGATTCTTCAGGGATCGAGAGAGAATCTCTCATGCCGGTTGAAACAGAACCGGACCGGTCCAGGCTTCAGGAAAGGGCAAAGGTTGATCCAGTGCCTTCCGGGAGATGGGTCAGCCAGCCGATCGGAAGAAGAGAATCGGGCGGAAGAAGAAACTCGGGGGGAAGAAGGGATTGGGACCTGAGTCTTTCCGGGGAAGAAAATCTTGTCCACAGGAGATATTACCTCCCCGTGGCCTGTTCCTCAGGGGATACCTTGCTTCGGTTGCCGGTAAACAGGCAAGGAATGCGGAAGGCGAAGATAGGATATGTCGAGCCCCTGAATGAAGAGCAGACAAAGATGGTTGCCCTCTGGGAGGAAGTCCTGAAGATCGATCCCATCGGCATAGACGATGACTTCTTCGAACTGGGGGGCCACAGCCTGACCGCGACCCGGATCGTTTCGAGGCTCCATAGGGTCTTTGGTGCGGAGGTGAGCCTGGTAGAGTTCTTTGACTACCCTACCGTGAGGAGGCTGTCAGAGCTTTTGAAGAAAAAGGCTTATCGCCAGATGGCGCCGATCGATACCCTTCCTCCGGCAGAGGACTATGAAGTTTCCCACAGCCAGAGACGTCTCTGGGTGATGGACCGGATGAGGAAGGGTTTTATCGGCCACAACCTTTCGGCTGCCTATCTGATCGAGGGGGAGTTCGATGACCTGGCCTTCAGGGAGGCATTCCAACTCCTGGTGAAGCGCCACGAATCGCTAAGGACCACCTTGATCAGCAGGGATGGAGATCCCAGACAGAAGGTTCATGAAGATATCGGGTTTGAGGTTGAAGAAGCGGATCTGGAAGACGGGGACGAAGCAGCACTCGAGGAGTATGCCGGAAAAGAGGCCAGGGTCCCCTTCGATCTTTCGAAGGGACCCCTGATCAGGGCGAAGCTGGTGAGATTCTCAGGAGGCCGGAGGGCCTTTCTCCTCAATATGCATCACATCATCTGCGATGGTTGGTCTTTTGGGGTCATGGGAAAAGAGCTGCTTACCGTGTATAAGGCCCTCTCCGAAGGGAAGGAGATTCATCTTCCTTCCCTTCCCCTCCAGTACAGGGATTTCTCGGCCTGGCAGAACCGCCTCCTCCAGAGCGAGAGGATGAGAGAGATGAAGGCCTACTGGCAGACCCGGTTGTCGGGAGAACTCCCCGTGCTCAATCTTCCCCTCGATCATCCGCGGCCTTCGGTTATGGAATTTGACGGGCAGACCCTCGTTTTTCATCTGGACGAGACAATAACGAATGGCCTTCTCTCGCTGGGCAGGAGGGAGAAGGTTAGCCTCTTCACGGTCCTTGTCACCCTGGTCAAGGTTCTGCTTCACCGGTACACGTCCCAGGAGGAGATCCTCGTGGGCTCACCGGTCTCCGCGAGAAGCCACCCTGACCTGGAGGCCCAGATCGGTTTTTACGTCAACACCGTCGTTCTCCGGGACCTTGTCCAGGCAAAAGAGACCTTCTCAGGCCTTCTCAGGAAGGTGAGGCAGACAGCCCTTGAGGCCTTTGACCACCAGTCCTATCCCTTCGACAGGCTGGTTGACGAGCTTTCCCCCCGGATCGATGCGAGTCGGCCTGTCCTCTTTGATGTCATGGTCGTTCTTCAGAATAATGAGAGGGTCGACGTCCGGCTCGATCGACTCCGGTTTACGGGGATCGATATCGAAACAGGGATAAGCCAGTTCGATCTCACCTTCAACTTCATCGAAACGGACGGGGTCATCAGGCTCGAGCTGAATTACAGCACGGCCCTCTTCGAAAAGGAGACGGTCCTCCGGATGGGAAATCATCTTTCAGAACTTGCAAGGGCCGCGATCGAGGACCCGGAGACAGAGATCGAGAAGCTGAGGATTCTGACAGAGAGTGAAAGAAGCGATCTCCTTCTTCTCTCCGATGGCCCGAGAATCGACCTCCCCGGGAAGAATACGATTGTCGACCTCTTTCAGAAGCAGGCGGAGAAGAACCCGGACCGCCCTGCAGTGATCTTTGAAGGCGGGACCCTCAGCTACCGGGACCTGAATGAACAGGCAGACGGCGTGGCCCTCTGCCTGAAGAGGCGTTTTGGAGTCGGTCAGGAGGAGCGGGTGGCCCTCAGGGCGGACCGGTCCCAATGGATGATCGTCGGGCTTCTGGGAATACTCAAGGCAGGAGGGGCCTATTTACCTATTGATGCGGATTACCCTCAGAACAGGGTGGACTATATCCTCAAGGACAGCGGCGTCAGGGTAATCCTGGTCAACCGCGGTGGAGATTATGGAGATGACGGGGAGGGGAGATCAGGTAAAAAGGAATGGACGGAGTTAGACATCGGCGAAGCCGCTGAAGAGAAAGGGGGGCTTCCCCACGTCTCCGTGTCCAGCAGGGATCTGGCCTATGTCATCTATACCTCCGGGTCGACGGGTGCCCCCAAGGGGGTGATGATCGAGCACGGGGGTTTTGTCAATATGGTCCTCGACCAGATCAGGACCTTTGGTGTTACTGAAAAAGACCGGGTGCTCCTCTTTGCCTCTCCTTCCTTCGACGCCTCGCTTGCCGAGATCTTCCATACGCTCCTTTCGGGAGCCGCCCTGGTGACGGTGAGCAAGAGAATGATCGGGAATCCGGTTGCTTTCGAAACGTACCTGAAAGAGAATGAAGTGACAATGATGACCTTGCCCCCTGCCTACCTTCCAAGCCTTCCCGGGGAAGGCCTTGGGACGGTGAAATCGCTCGTTACGGCAGGGGAACCGGCCATCGTCAGGGATGCCCTCCGCTACAGCCGGAAGATGCGTTACTTTAATGCCTACGGCCCGACCGAGGCCTCTGTCTGCGCAGCCATGCACCAGGTGAACCCTGACGCGGCCTACCCCTTTGGAATTCCCATCGGCAGACCCGTTGCAAACACGTCGATCTTTGTCATGGACGATTCTCTCGACCTTGTGCCCATGGGCGTGTTTGGCGAGATCTGTCTCTCGGGAGCAGGCCTTGCAAGGGGCTATTTGAACAGGCCGGAAATGAACCGTGAAAAATTTGTCGGGAATCCATTGAGGAAGGGAGAACGACTCTACAGAACGGGTGACATAGGCCGGTGGCTCCCTGACGGGAACCTGGAGTTCGCAGGGAGAAGAGACGAACAGGTCAAGGTGAGGGGATTTCGGATCGAGTTAGGCGAGGTCCAGCATGCCCTGCTTGAACATCCCGACGTGAAAGAGGCCGCTGTATTGCCCACAGACGTAAATGGTTCCAGGGATCTGGTGGCCTACGTTGTTACGAGGAAGGAGGTCTATCCGGGAGACCTTAGAAATCATCTCTTCGGAACGCTTCCCGAATACATGGTTCCCCGCTATTTTGTCCCCCTGGATGAACTGCCGCTGACGGCCAGCGGCAAGGTGGACAAGAGGGCGCTTCCTGGCCCGGGGGCAGCGGCCCTTCGTCAGACTGCCCCCTATGAGCCTCCCGCAGGTGATCTGGAGGAAAGGGTGGCCAGGATATGGGAGGAGACTCTGGACACACAGGGGATCGGCTGCCGGGACAATTTCTTTGAACGGGGCGGAAACAGCATAAAGGCCGTTCAGATGGTGGGCCGCATCCAGAAGGAGCTCGGCTACGACCTGACGTTGATGCCCTTATACCATTCTCCGACCCTCCGGGAATTTGTGAAGAGCCTCCTGAATGTCGAGGCCTTCAGCGCACGGTATGGGGACGAGTCGATCGTGCTGCTCAACCGGAAAACAGAAAGAAACATCTTTTGTCTCCCTCCCCTGGCCGGATACGCTGCAACGTACAAGGGGCTGGCCGATCTGCTCTCCGATTATTCCTTTTACGGTCTAAATTTCATCGAGGAAGAGAACCGGCTCGAACGGTACGTCAGCCTGATCCGAACAGTACAGGAAGAGGGGCCCTACGTCTTACTCGGCCACTCGAGCGGGGGCACGCTCTCCTTTGAGCTCTGCAGGGAACTGGAACGTCAGGGAGCCTGTGTTTCAGATCTTCTCTTCTTAGATTCCTGGAGAAGGGAGAGAAGGGGGAAACGGTCAGCCGGGGAGTTGATGGAGATCAGGGGCAGGTACTTCAGGGATTTTCTGGCCTGCGGCGAAAGTTCGGGAGACCTCGGCGATTACATTCAAACCCCCTCCATCAAGGATCACATGGCGAGAAAGATCATGCGTTATCTCGAACATGAGGAGAACACCCTTCCATCGGGGGAGATAGCTGCCAACATTCATCTCCTCCAGGCGGAGCAGCCTGAAGGCGGAGCAGCAAGCGGACATCAGGAGGTGACTCAGAACTGGGAGGAGTTGACAAGAGGCGTGTTTTCTGTTTACAGAGGATGGGGATTCCACATGGAGATGCTTCGGGGAGAGAAGCTCAGAAGGAACGTCGACGTTATACGAGGGATCTTGGATCAGATATTCAAAGACGATGGGTGAGAACCAGGGATAGCGTCACTCCATGCGGGGGTCTTGCGGGAATGGGAGCCTTAATTGAATAAGGCAAGAATCATCAAACGATCAAACAAGAAAGGAGAGTCAATCATGGAAAAGGTTCAGTTACGTCGGTTCGTGTATGCCATCGGATTATTGTTCGTTTTAACCCTGTTCCAAGGGGGGAGCTCCGCAGCCGAGTCCGGGAGCCAGGAAATTCAACAAGCCGAATCAATAAGACATTCCACAGCCCACGAGGTTCAGCAGCTTTTGGACCAGAAGGTGGCAGAGTATGGCATTCCCGGCGCGGTGATGGCGGTCATGAAGGGGGGGAGAAAGGCCCAGATCTTTGTGAGCGGCGTGGCAAGTCTCTCTGACAACAGACCCATCACCGGGAAAGACAGATTCCGGGTCGGAAGCAACACAAAGACTTTTGCCGCCATGACGATCCTCCAGCTCGCCCAGGAGGGCAAGCTCAGCCTCGATGCCAAGCTCGGTGACGCGCTCGTTAACTGGCCCCAAGGGATCGGGATCAAAAAGAAGATGTCAAACTTTGACGTTTCGAATATCACCATCCGACAGATGCTCCAGCATACCAGCGGCATCTTCAGTTTCACCGAGGATGATAACTGGGTCAATAATTTCCTCACGAACACCTACTACCGTTATGAACCGGACATGCTTGTCAGCATTGCCAATAGCCATGCCCCGTATTGCTCTCCCGGAGGCTGTTTTCACTATTCCAACACGAATTACGTCCTCCTCGGCCTGATCATTCAGGAGGTGACGGGCCAAAAACTTGAAACGGAGATTCGGAAGCGGTTTATTGAACCCCTGGGCCTCTCCAATACCCTTGTCCCCCTGATGGGACTACCGAGCATTCCCGGAAGCAGCTCCAACGGCCATGACATTATGGATGGATACTGGTTCGACTACACGATGATGGACCCCTCTTCAACCTGGTGTTCGGGGAACATGGTCTCCACGGCCGCAGACCTGGCGAAGTGGATCATGGCCCTCGGCAGGGGCGACCTGCTCAACAGAGCGTACAATGACCAGCAGAGGCAGTGGGTGAAGATGCCGGGGTATACGAGCCTCTACTATGGCCTCGGGGTCATCCATGACGACGCTTACGGACTCATCGGCCACCAGGGAGGCATCGTCGGGTACAGCACTCAGATGTATTACCTGGAGAGCGAGGATACGGCGCTCGTGTTTCTCTACAACATAACTTTTCCTAACACGGTCAAGGATTTCAGCGTGGTCATGACCTATGATGTTCTGCCTATCCTTTTTCCGCATAGGCGGTGGCCGTCAAAGGCAACAGTGGCGGCGGAGGGGGTCGAGCGAAAGTGGAGACCGGGGTTGTTGAACGAGTACTGATTTCGAAAGGGGGATGACATCGTCTGAAATCCGGAGTCTCTCTCCATGGCCTTTCCAGGAAAGGCCATGGAGTGCTCCTCCTGCGCGTTTGATCTCCCAGGGATAGAAGGAAAGAATCGATGAAGATTGGGCTCATCAAGTTGCTGAGGCAGGAATCGAAAGATACCAATATCCAGATCATGGCAGGTGCCGTCCTCTCGGGTCTTGCCAACGGCGTGATGGTGATCGTTATCAACGCCGCGGCCCAGAACTATGCAGAGCTCAACTTTCGATACATGTTCCTCTTCGTCATCTGCATTGCCCTATATATTGTCAGCAAGAGATATGCCCTGGCCAAGACGGCAGTCATTTCGAGAAATGCGATCTTCAAGGCCCACACGAGGATGGCCGACAAGATCAGGCGGTCGAGCCTTGTGCCTTTTGAGGCTGCGGGAAAATCGAGCATCTATGGCACCCTCTCCGAAAACACGGAGATCATTTTCGAAGCTTCCAGGCTCCTGGTCAGCTGCAGTTCCGCGGCGATCATGCTTCTCCTCTCCTTTACCTACATCGCCTTTCTGTCGGCAGCAGCCCTCTGGCTTACCGTGGGTTTGATGGTATGCGCGATCGCTGTTTATGTCCATAACCAGAGAGCGATCATGGAGGAATTGCGCGTCACGCTCCAGAAGGAGAATGAATTCCTCGAATGCCTCAACCACTTCCTTGACGGATTCAAAGAGGTGAAGATGAACCGGGAACGGAGTGACGATCTCTTCACGAATTACCTGGAGAAGATCTCGGTTGCCACCCGTCAGATGAAGATCAGAACGGATTCCCGGTTCATTTCCAGCCACATCTTTACCCAGTTGATCTTCTATATTTTGATTGCTTTTATCATCTTTGTTCTCCCTCAGATCAGTTCCACGCCGCCCGAGGTGATCGTTCAGATCATGTCGGTGATCCTTTTCACCACGGGCCCTATGGGCATCCTCATAGACGGCGTGCCGATCATCTCGAAGGCCAGTGTGGCGGTGGAGAAGATTCAGAAACTGGAGACCGAGCTGGATGCGTGGGATGACAGCCGGTTGACCGTCCCTGAAAACCCTTTCGGAGAAAGCAAAAGGGTCCCGATCACGCTGAACCGGGTATTCTTTCAATATCAGGATGTTGAAAATAAGAAACTTTTTTCAGTGGGTCCTGTGGATCTGACGATCCATCCGGGAGAGATCCTCTTCATCACCGGCGGAAACGGCAGCGGTAAGACGACCCTCATTAAGGTGATCGCCGGCCTTTACTATCCCCAGGGCGGGGTGGTCTCCCTTGGGGGTAGGCCGGTCAACTTGTCGAACTACGAGCACTACAGGGGGTTCTTCTCGGCCATTTTCTCGGACTTCCACCTCTTCGACCGGTTGTATGGCTTGAAGGATGTGGATGAGGCGAGGCTCCACAGGCTGCTCCAGAAGATGGAATTGAGTGAAAAGACGGACTACATCCAGGGCAGATTCACCCAGATGAAGCTCTCTACCGGTCAGAGGAAACGGTTGGCCCTCGTGGTCGCCCTCATGGAAGACAGGCCTATCTATGTCCTGGATGAGGTTGCCGCCGATCAGGACCCGATATTCAGGAAATATTTTTACGAGAAGCTGTTGAAGGAACTGAAGGAGCAGGGAAAAACCCTCATCGTCATCTCCCACGACGACCGATACTTTCACGTCGCCGATCGGGTTTTGAAAATGGAGTACGGGAAAATGTTGACCGAGGAAGAGAAACGACCATGAATACCGAGAACCAGGGAGGAAAGTTGGCAAAGGGGATCAGGAGGGTGAAAGTACTTGCCGGAAAGGGGTCTGTCCGATTAGGAGAAGCGAAGAAGCGGCTCAAAGCCTGGGTATGGGCCAATCTGCCGCAGATCCTGGTGACGGTTCTTATTCTGGCATTCCTGCTGGTTTACTTCTGGCACTCTATCTTCATCACGATCAAGTCTGGAGAGGCAGGGGTTTTTTACAGGAGATTCCGGGGTGGAACGGAGGTCGACAGGGTCTACCCTGAAGGGTTCTATGTCATTTCCCCCTGGGACACGATGACCATCTACAACGTGCGATTCCAGGCCATTTTTCATGAGATGCCGGCCCTGACCAAGAAAGGGTTGAATATCACCATCAGGCTGAACATCCGATATATTCCGCACTATTACCTTCTGGGTGTTTTGCATCAGGCGGTGGGTCCGAATTATCTCAACACGGTCGTCATCCCTGAAGTGGAGGGAACCCTCCGGAAGATCGTGGGAAGCCTCGATGCCGATGAAGTCTATACGACCCAACGGGGGGTTATCCAGACGCTTGTGAATGAGGCCATTGTCCAGGTTGCCCAGCGATACGTCCGGATTGACGATGTGAACATTACCGAGATCAGACTCCCCCTCAGGATCCAGGAGGCCATTGAGACGAAGCTGAAGGAACAGCAGATCGCGGAGGCCTATGTCTTCAAGCTGGACAGGGAAAAACAGGAGGCCGAGCGTAAGCGGATCGAGGCGGGGGGGATCAAGGATTACAATGCCATGGTGGGGTCCTCTCTGACGGAAAAGGTTCTTAAATGGCAGGGGGTGCAGGCGACGCAGGAGATTGCCAAGTCGCCGAACACAAAGGTGATCATCATCGGCGGTGGAAAAGACGGGTTGCCCGTGATCCTCGATACGAACCGGTAGATCGACCTGCCGATTTAACGCAACCTTGAGATTAAGGCTCATGGGATACAAAACGGGGCATGCTTTGATTCCATTGAACCCGGGAAAGGGGAGATGATAAAGAAGATACTGATCGTTCTGGTGTTCATCATTCTTTTTTTCTCTTTGCGCAAATGTTTTTACCATCCTTCCGAGGAAAGGTTTTCTCGAGCAGAGAAGGGGAAAGGGAATATCGTGGTTGGGCTTATCTGGGACGACTACTCGGAGCATTCCGATTTCGACGAAGGAGCCGATGTGGCCGTCGAGGAATTGAATGGGAAGGGAGGCGTTCTGGGAAGGAAGATCAGGATGGTCAAGTACGATGAAGAGTCTCTTTTTACCGGCGGGCAGGTGGCGAGAAGATTCGCAAGGAACCCGGACATGGTTGCAGTGATCGGACACATGTACGATGATAATGCCACGGCGGCTTCGGTCGTTTTTGAGAGAAACCAAATGGTCTTCCTCGCCCCCTTTGCAACCATTCCGGACCTGACGGGATGCGGACTCAAGTATGTGTTCAGGAACAACCCTACAGATACCGATTATGCCCGGGAAATCGCGAAGGTCATGAAGAGCCGGGGCCACGAAAGGGTCCTGATCATTGACGACAATACCCTCTACGGCCGGGCGCTCAGCAAATTACTCTACTCGGAGGCTAACCGGCAGGGTCTGAAGATTGCAAATCACAGGTCCTACTCCTACAGATCCATTGATCAGGATTTCAGGCCTTTCATTGCGGCGTTAAAGGAGCTTCAATTCGATACCATCTTCTTGGCTGCAAACATGCCTCTTGCAGCCAAGCTCATCAAGACGGCGTTCCAGATGGGGTTAAGAACACCCGTTTTCGGAGGGGATGCACTCGAATCCAGCGAGCTCTGGGGCATTGCCGGCCCTGCTGCAGAAGGGACGGTTATCCCAACGACTTACAACCCACATCTGCCGGACCCTGTGATCGACTTTTTCAAAAGCAGGTTTTTTGAAAAGAACAAGCGCTACCCCGGGGTCGATGCGGCTCAAGGGTACGATTCGATGCATCTTCTCGCCTTCTCTTTCGAGAAGAGCCAGTCCATCGTTCCTCTTTCTGTGAGCTCAACAATGCATTTTCTTGAAAATTGGCATAACGTCAGAGGGACCTACTCTCTGACCCAGACCGGAGATGAGAAGGGGATGCCCATCTACTTCAAGATTCTCCGCCAGGGGAAGTTCGAATTTCTGGAAGAATCGAAAGGTTTCAAAGATTAGACGAAAGGAAGAGATGACGATGATCTTTTTGATCTATGTTCTGGCGAGTCTGGTGATCGCCGTGATCGGTGTCAATCGGAAACTGGGTTTCTGGGGTTACTTCTTCGGTTCTCTCTTTCTGACCCCTTTTGTGGGCCTCATTCTCCTGGTCGCTTCCGATAAAAAGAAGAAGCCGGCATCCTGATAAGGTCTATCAGGGAGAGGAGAATAAGGATGGATACTCTTGGGTCAAAAGATGGAAGGATGAATCTCTTTTGCCTCCCCTTTGCAGGCGGGAGTTCCTACCACTATCGAGAGTTCCAGAAATTCACGGCAAGTTTCATTCATATTATCCCCATTGAGCTACCTGGAAGGGGGCGGAGGTTTTCTGAACCTCTATTGACGGATATTCACGAAATGGTTGAAGATGTGCTCATTCAAATAAGGCCTGAATTAGATAAACCTTATGCCATCTACGGCCACAGCCTTGGTGCGAAATTGGGATATTTACTAACAAAGCGGATCATCAATGGAAACCTGCCTGAGCCATTACATCTGTTCCTATCAGGGTGTGAGGGACCTTCCATTGAACCCAAAGAGAGGAACCGGCATTTACTTCCCAGAAAAGAATTTATGGAAATGTTAAACCGATTTGAAGGAACTCCAGTAGAGGTTTTGGAAAACCGTGAACTGATGGATTTCTTTGAGCCCGTCATAAGGGCAGACTTTCAGGCGGTTGATACATATGTTTACAACCAAAGCAAGCCCTTCGATATCCCTGTGACGGTAATGATTGGTAAAAATGAAAGGTTCACGCCCGAAGGAGTCATGAAATGGCAGGATATTACGACAAGAAAAATATCCGTCAAGGAGTTCCCAGGGGGACATTTTTCCCTCTTCAACCACTTACCTAAGTTGGGCAAGATATTCTCGGAATGCTGCTTTCATTCAGGAACTCATGAGGGAGAGGATGATCGAGATATTTTACACGCATTTTAGCTCAAGATTTCCTGATGAGAGATGGAACGAATACCTTTCCAACATGCCTGGATCCATCCGAGATAGAATCAATCGTTACAAAAGATGGCAGGACAGACAGGGGGTGTTGCTCGGTAAATTATTGCTTTTGGAAGGTTTGAAGGGATATGGCTATCGCTGTGACTGTTTGAACCATGTTTTGTCTGATGAAAACGGTAGACCGTTTCTCGATGATAGAATTGACTTCAATATTTCTCATTCGGACGAGTATACTGTTTGCACGTTAAGCGACAGAGGGAAGGTAGGCATAGACATTGAGAGGATCAAAGAGGTAGATCTATCGGATTTTAGAAATTATTTAACCCCTAAGGAGAGGGAAATCATAGCTCAATCGGAGGACCCATACAGGGATTTTTATAAAATATGGACAATCAAGGAAAGTGTATTAAAGGCCGATGGAAGAGGTCTCTCGGCCTCCTTGCTTGATGTCGATATTGAAGGCAAAAAAGCAGTATGGGATGGCCAAATTTGGTTTCTGAATGAGATAAACATTAACCCCAGTTACGTATGCCATGTGGCTTCAAACTTTCTTTCTCCAAGGTTCTTTGTGAGGGAATGTCAATTTCTAATAACGCGCCCTTCTTTACTCTTCCCTCGAGAAATTTCTGTATTGCCCTGAGTAATCCCTCTGAGTAATCCCTCTGAGTAATCCCTCAGTCTCAGGAGTTCTTGGAGATCTGGCGGGGATGGTGGAAAAACTTCTATTATCCAGCCAAAATGCGCTATGGAGGTCCTTGTTGCGAGATGCCTTTTAAACCATAGTCCTTTGGGCTGCATGTCATCTCTGGCGGTTTTTCAGGAAGGACGAGGCTTAATAAATAATTATCCTCCTGGAATACCAACCCGTTCTCATTTAAAAAGGATATTGTTTTTTGGATATCGAATTCTTGAATGTGGCCCAGGAGGGAGGCAAGTTCTTCCATTTTGGTCGGTCTCGTAAGACGTTCCAGCACG
>Ga0315287_10000723_pt1 | contig 29407 bp, 25 predicted proteins | sample YL17G11_0_MG_FD_205037 | JGI IMG/M metagenome (GOLD analysis project Ga0315287, IMG submission 205037) | Sediment microbial communities from Yellowstone Lake, YNP, Wyoming, USA - YL17G11_0 | ecosystem: Environmental > Aquatic > Freshwater > Lake > Sediment | place: USA: Wyoming | collected...
ATGAGTATCGGCTCAGGCTTTGGTATCCTCAGCCGAATATCGATCACCTCGGAGAGTGATTGAGGACCAGTATCTTCCACGATTCTGCGGTATTGAAATATGCCTGATCCATAAAAGTGCCACTCACCGATGGTGCCAAGTGGTCCTAGTCGCAGCAGCACTGGAACACTCATGTGAACTCCAACAGACAAGCTCCGATAACGTTCATCAAGTTTTCTGCCGGTTGTTCTCGTCGCTAGCTAGCTCTGCGCCGCCGGCACCTCGCCATAGTGCTTCGTGTACTGCTCGACCCAGTCCTCGGGCGGCTCGCCATTGTCGATCGGCAGGTGGCACTGCTTGTACTTCTTGCCGCTGCCGCAGTAGCACTTCGTGTTGCGGCCAAGCTTGGGCGCCGCGCGCTTCTCGGCGATGCGCTTGCCGCGCTCGTCGACCAGCCCCGGCTGGGCATGCCCGGCGCCGCGGATGTTGTAGGCGCTGACGCGCTCGACCTTCGGCTCCTGCAGGCGTACCAGGAAGACCTTACGGATCACGTCGAGCTGGATGCGCTCCTTGAGGTTCTCGAACTCGGCGAACGCCTCCTGCGCGTAGACCACGACGGGATCCTGCTGGCCGTAGCCGCGCAGGCTGACGCCGCTGCGCAGTTCGTCGAGCATGTTCAGGTGGTCGATCCATTCCTCGTCGATGCACTTCAGCGTGATCACGCGCTCGATCTCGCGCATCTGCGCCGCGCCGACCTCCTGCGCCTTCGTCGCGATCTGCTCCTCCGACGCATCCGGGAACTGCATCCGCAGGATGGCGTGGCCGACTTCGACTTCCTTCTGCTCGTAGAGGTTCAGCACTTTGCCTTCGAGCATGGCGATGATCTCTTCCGGCGACTTGCCCTCAATGTCCTCGGCCGTGAACTCGCTGATCGGAAAGCTCTGCATGGCCTCCGCTACCAGCGCTTCGTAATCGGCCTCATAGTGCCGCCCCGAACGTGAGGCGTGTGTATTTACGACGCGCTCCACGGCCTTCTTGATAAAGCCGACAGTTTGTTCCTTCAGGTTCTCGCCGGCCAGGATGCGCCGCCGCTCGTCATAGATCACGGTGCGCTGCTTGTTGACCACGTCGTCGTACTGCAGCACGTGCTTGCGGATGTCGAAGTTGCGGCCCTCGACCTTCTTCTGCGCGTTTTCGATGGAGCGGCTGAGCAGCCCTGATTCGATGGGCATGTCCTCCTCGATCTTGAGAAACTCCATCAGCTTCTCCACCCGCTCGCCGCCGTACATCTTCATCAGGTCATCCTGCAGCGAGAGGTAGAAGCGCGAGGCGCCGGGGTCGCCCTGGCGGCCGCAGCGGCCGCGCAGCTGGTTGTCGATGCGCCGGCTCTCGTGGCGCTCGGAACCGATCACGTACAGCCCGCCGGCTGTCGTCACCACGTCGCGCGCCCTGTCATACTCAGGCTTGAGCTTCGCCACCAGCTCGCGGAACATGTCGTCATGCTCCTCGGGATTGAGCCCCTGGCCGCGCAGCTGCTCGCGCGCCGCGAACTCCGCATTGCCGCCCAGCACGATGTCCGTCCCGCGGCCGGCCATATTCGTGGCGATCGTCACGGTATCCGGGCTGCCGGCCTGCGCCACCATGTACGCCTCCTGCTCGTGGTACTTGGCGTTCAGCACCTGGCATTTGATAGCATGCGCGCGGAAGATCTCCGCCAGCCGCTCGCTCTTCTCGATGCTCACGGTACCGACGAGCACCGGCTGGTGCTTCTTCTGGCACTCCACCACGTCCTGGGCGATGGCCTTGAACTTCGCCTTCTCCGTCTTGTAGACCACGTCGCTCTGGTCCTTGCGGATCACGGGCATGTTGGTCGGCACAACGACGACGTCCATCGAGTAGATCTTCTTGAACTCCTCCTCCTCGGTCTTGGCCGTGCCGGTCATGCCGGCCAGCTTGTGGTACAGGCGGAAGTAGTTCTGGATAGTGATCGTCGCCAGCGTCTGGCTCTCCGGCTTGACGCTCAGGCCTTCCTTAGCCTCGATGGCCTGGTGCAGGCCATCGGAGTAGCGGCGGCCGAACATCAGCCGGCCGGTGAACTCGTCGACGATGATCACCTGGCCGTCCTTGACGACGTACTCACGGTCGATGTCATACAGGCCGTGCGCCCGCAGCGCCTGCTGCACGAAGTGCGAGATCTCGGTGTTGACGTAGGCGAAAAGGTTCTTCTCCACGCCCGGTTCGTTCGGATCGTCGAGCAGCACGTCCGCCAGCTCGCGCTCCACTTTGTTGATGCCACGCCCGGTCAGCGCCGAGCTATGGCCCTTGCGGTCGTACTCGTAGTCCCACGTCTTATCCTTGTCGTCGTCGTGCTTGCGCCGCAGGGCCTGCTCGAAGAAGTCCTTGGGCTTGTCCTCGCCGGTGATGTCCTTTTTCGAGAGCCGCCGGATGACGCTGTCCACGCGGTTATACAGGCTCGTGTCCTCATTGCTCGTGCCGGAGATGATCAGCGGCGTGCGCGCCTCGTCGATAAGGATGCTGTCGCACTCGTCGACGATGCCGAAGTTCAGCTCGCCCTGCACCAGCTCGCGCTCGTGGATCACCATGTTGTCGCGCAGGTAGTCAAAGCCGAACTCGTTGTTCGTGCCGTAGACCACCTCCTGGCTGTAGACGTCGCGCCGCTTGTCGCCGCGCGTGTCATGCTGCAGCACGGCGACCGAGATGCCCAGCAGGCGGTAGATCGGCCCCATCCACTCGGAGCCGTGGCGCGCCAGGTAGTCGTTGACGGTGATCAGGTGCGCGCCGCGGCCGGTCAAGGCATTGAGCACCAGCGCGGGCACGGCGGAGAGCGTCTTGCCCTCGCCGGTCTTCTGCTCGGCGATGCGGCCCTCGTGCAGCGCGATGGCGGCGACCATCTGCACGTCGAAGTTGCGCAGCCCGATGGTGCGCACCGCGGCGTCGCGGCACAGCGCGAACACCTCGGGCAGGTTGTTGCGCAGCGCCTCGTCCACCTTGGGATGCGGATTGCCGTGAGCCTCGACTACCGCATGGATCTCGTTACGGATCTCGCTAATGCGCTCGCGCATCTGCGTGTCACTGAGCTTTTTCACGCGCGGCTCGAATACGTTGACCTGCGCCACGACCTTGCGCAGGCGCACCAGGTCGCGCTTGTTGGAATCAAACAGCACACCGAAAACATCCATTGCCTGCTCCTTGTATTGCCGCTGCAGCAGCATGCAGCCTGGGATGACGACACCGCTAAGGCGTCACGCCGTCAGCAGGCTGGGCTATGGCGCGCGCGCAGGAATGGCGCGGGCGATCCACGGATTGAGATGCGTGGACGGCGCCGCAGGATGCCGGGCCCGCGTGAAACAGCTCGCCGCGAGCGCGTATTGAGCAGTGACGATGCCGGATGGAGCTTCTACGCCGGTGAGCGCAATCAGCACGCGGCTGCTGCCCGCCAATGTCAGCGAGGCCTGCGCGGCGCAGCGCCGCACGGCAGCCTGAGCGGCCTGACCCGCCAGCCCGGCACTGGACGCGAGGCCGAGGCTGGCGCCGCCCGCCGGCGCTTCTGTACGCTGGCCGGTGGGCGAGAACGTGGCGACCAGCAGCAGCGCCAGCGTCAGGTACGGAGCCATCAGCCCCACCTGCCCCAGCTTGCTCTGCTGTCTCGTCTGGTTCATTGCCTCAGCGCCGCCGCTAAAAGTTCTCACGCTCGTAACGGTCGATCTCCTCCTGCACTTCGATGCTGTACTTCGCCCAGGGGATGGCCTTCAGGCGTGCCGGCTCGATGCTCTTGCCGGTCTTCTGGCAGATGCCGTAATAGCCTTCTTCGATCGCCACCAGGGCGTCCTCGATGTCCCGCAGCGTCTTTTCCAGGTTGCGGATCATCAACTCGTCCTTGGCCAGCTCGCTGCTTTCGGTGATGAAGTCGCTGTCGGGGTCGCCGGTGTTACGTTCGTACACGCGGTCCTCGTCCAGGCTCTTGCGGATTTTCTTGCGCAGACCGTTCAGCTGCTTGGTGATCTCTTCCTTCTTTTCTTCCAGCAGCGCCTGGTACTTCGGCAGGTCGGCTTCTTTGATCGCCATACGTCACTCTCGCTCGCGAATTAAGTCCAATCCAGTACTGTAGCATAAGCTCACGGGCGGTGATATCATCGCTCGGTGCAGATCATTGTAACCGGCGGTGCGGGTTTTATCGGCAGCAACCTGGTATGGGAGCTGGCGCGGCGCAGCCCCGAGGCGCTGATCACGGTCGTTGACGACTTCACTTCCGCCAGCTTCAAGAATCTGAGCGGCTTTGGCGGCGATTTCGTGGCCCAGCCCTGCGAATCGCTTGACTGGGAGCGCCAGTTCGCGGACGCGGAGATCGGCCTGATTTACCACCTGGCATCGATCACCGACACCACGGTGACCGACCAGCGCCAGATGGTCGAGCGCAACGTCGAGGGCTTCCGCCAGATCCTGCGCTTCGCGCGCGCGCGCGCTGTCCGCGTGGTCTACGCCAGCAGCGCGGCGACATACGGCCTGGCCTCGGGCCTGATGCGCGAGGATCAGCCGCCGGCGCCGGCCAATGTCTACGGCTTCTCCAAGATGATCATGGACAACCTCGCCCGCGCAGCGGTGCAGGGCGGCCTGAGCGTAGCCGGCCTGCGCTATTTCAACGTCTACGGCCCGCGCGAGGCGCATAAGGGCAAGATGGCCAGCATGATCTACCAGCTTCACCGCCAGATGCAGTCCGGCCAGCGCCCACGGGTGTTCTTCGACGGCCAGCAGCGCCGCGACTTTGTCTACGTCGGCGACGTCGTCGAGGGGACGCTTAAGGCTGGCGCGAGCAGCGCCTGCGGCGCCTTCAACATTGGCAGCAGCGTGGCGGCAAGCTTCAATGAGCTGATCGCCTGCCTCAATCAGACTATGGGTACCGACCTGGCTCCGGAGTACTTTGACAACCCATACGGCGAGTTCTACCAGACGCACACCGAGGCGGAGCTGACGAAATCGCGCCAGGAACTCGGCTATGCCCCGCGGTTCATGCTGCAGGATGGCGTGAACGATTACGTCAACTGGCTGAAGGCTAACTAGCCGCCGCTTGCTCCGCCCGACGCATAGCCGTTGGCCACGCTGAGCAGCCCCACCTCATCCAGCAGCTGGCCAAACAGCTCCAGTGCGCGCACGTGCCGCTCGCTCCAGCCGTAATCCAGCGCCCCGGTCAGGTACTGCTGGGCGAATGCCACGTCCCAATGCATGCGCTGGGCAGTTTCGCGGACGATCTGCTCCATCTCCAGCAAACCCCGCTGCGCCGCCCGCTGGACCACGGCGTCCACTTCCGCGCCGGCATCCTTTTGCGCCAGCCAGACCGTGAGCACCATCGGCAAGCCGGTATGCTCAAACCACAGCACTGGCAGATCCAGGGAGTGCGGCGTGCACCCGCGGGCTTCCAGTGCCGAGTCGCCGATCAGCAGGCAGGCGTCGAGCTCCGCCAGCGAGCGCAGCGCGTCCTGTGGCCGCACGGCAAACTCGATCGCCGCACCAGGGCTGAGCCAATGAAGCACCAGGCGCAGCAGCAAGTTGGAAGACAGGCTGGCAGAGTCCAGCGCGACGCTTCTCAGCAGGTGGAGTTCCACATTTGAGTACAGCAAAGCATCAGCGCCTGCTGACGACGCGCTGATCGCCTGGCCGGGAATCAGGCGGTAATTGCCGCTAAAATACTCGCTGCTGCTGACCAGCGCCGCATCCAGGGCGCCGGCCCGCAACAAGTCGGCCAGGCGCGCCGGCGTGGCATACAGCAGTTCGACGTCCGGCTCCTGTGCCAGGCCGCGTGACAATGGACGGGCATTGACGTATGGTGTGATCCCCAAGCGCATCACTGGAATATTAACAGACTGCGAGGCCTGATGCTTAGCGACCGTACTTACTACTCGACCGACAACCCCTGGGAGCGCCAGATCGGCTTCTCGCGCGCAGTGCGCGTCGGCAGCCTAGTGTTCACCGCCGGCACCATCGCCGCCGACGAGGACGGCGTGGTCCACGGCCAGACGTGCTACGAGCAGCTGTGCTACATCTTCGACAAGCTGGCACGCGTATTGCGCGAGGCGGGCAGCGACATCACGCACGTCGTGCGTGTCGTCTGCTACCTGACTGACCTGTACGATAGCGAGGACTTCACGCGCGCCCATGCCGAGTACTTCGGCTCGATCCGGCCCGCAGCCACCTGCATCGAAGTCAGCGCGCTGGTTTCCGAGGATGCGCTGGCAGAGATCGAGTTGACCGCGGTGATCCCGCAGTAGCCGGCGGACAGGCTGCGATTCTTGTTTGCAGCGGCTAGCGACGTTTTCGCGTAGTAAACGCGCCGCTATATCCAAGCTTCTTAAGCTTGTCCATCAGCGCAAACGTTTCAGGATAGCTAGCGAACTCACCCACGAACACCAGGGAGTCGCTGCCCGATTGGATTATTGACCCGTTCACGCCAGCCTGGCGCGCTTTTAACAGCGCTGCCTCAGCTGCTAACCTGTCTCGATAGCTTCCGGCATAGACTCGGTATTCGTACGGGACCGAATCGTTCTGCTCAGGAGCAACTTGGGCTGGCGCTGGCTGCCCTTCCGCCGGCAGCTCGATCGAGATCTTCACGCGCGCCCGCGTCGGCTCCTCCCAGAACACCTGCGCCTTGGCGGTGCCGCCGGGTCCCGCCACGAAGTGCAAGCTGCCGCTTAAGTCGACGGGCGGCGAGGCGTAGGCGACTTCTGCTGCGCTGGGTTGCGGCAAAGAGCTGCTGGAGCTGCCCGGCCCAGGGGAGAGGAATGCCATGGCCAGCGCCAGGCAGGGCCACAGCAAGCCAGCAACACTAAACCAGAAAAATGAGCTAGCCCTGAGCCGCATTCTGCGGTACATTATACTGAATCTGCCTGCCAGTACGGGAACTACGCGCTGCGCGGCCAGGAGGACAGACAATGAGGGTGGTATTGGTTACTTTGGCGACAGCGGCCATGTTTCTGCTGTGCCAGGGCTGCGGGGGAGCGCTGAACAAGACTACCAGCGGCCTCAAGCCAGGCCTGAACTACATGCAGCCGATCAAGTGGCGCATGACCTACCGCTATCGCGTGCGCGGCATCACTGCCAACGTTCCGCTACAGGGAAAGCGCATGTCGGCCATCGACCCCGCAAACGTGCCGGCCGTGGGCAAGGGCACGTGGGAGGTGTGGATGGATGCGCCTAAGGAGGGCGAAGAGCTGCGCGGGCTGAAGCTGGTCGACTCCACCATGCCGCCGACCAAAGTGACGACCAACGACGAGGGCATGACGCTGTATTACTTCGATCTGGCGCCGGACGGCTACCTGCCGCGCGAGGCGCAGTTCAGCATCACCTGGGAGTTCATCACCTTCGAGCGCTACGCCTACTGGCAGGGCATGAAGCAAACGCCGTACGATAAGAACTCCGACTTTTACAAGCGTTACACAAAACTCGGCGGCGAATTTACGACCAGCAAGGCAATGCGAAAGGAGATCATGAAGGCGCTGCCCGAGGACACGAGTGATCCGGTCAAGACGGCGCTGGTCTGCTACAACTATGTTCTTAACAACTTCAACTATGACTTTGGTCAAACAGAACTAGTAACTTACACCGGGCTGCAAGCGACGACAGACTCCTATCGCTGCTGGCAGAACAGGACTGGTCAATGCGACGAGTTCGCCAACGTGATGTGCGCCATGCTGCGCACGGCGGGTATTCCATGCCGGCCGGTGGGTGGTATGTCGCATGAACCACTGTCGCTGCAGAAGCTGGGAAACATGGCTGGCTTGACGCTGCCGGAAAGTGTCGAAAAGGGCCAGTACCTGCTGCTGGCCGGAGCGCACGCCTGGGCTGAATTCTACTTGCCAGATTATGGCTGGATCCCCATCGATCCAACCTGGGGCTTAGCTGGTCCAGACATGATGGTCGATCCCATGCTGAGCCAGATGGCTACCGTGCGCGGCATCTCATTTGCTGACTATTACTTCGGCAAGAGTGATCCGTACCGGATTCCCTGGCAGAAGTTCTGGGATATCAAGCTAGCGCCTGAGCCGAAAACACCTAAGGCCAAGGGCAGTGAGGTGTGGTTTATCGGTGCCACTGAGCGCCGCAGCGGAGTTAAGGATATCGTTTACGGGTGGGAAGGCACACCTGGGACAACCAAAAGCTTCGGCTGGGGCGGAGGTGGCTGAGGCAGCGGCGCCGGAGGTGCCGGCTGGTCTCGGTCTGAGGCCGTGAAGGGATTCAATTCTGATGTGGAAATCGAAGTCCTGGGTCCGCCCAGGAGCAGCGAAGTCAAGCCACTGATCAAGCAGATCCGTGAAGAAGGCGCCAACTACATCAACGTGCCGCCTTACCGAGGCGAATGGCCGTTCTACACCGCCGGGCGCGATGCGATGTCGGGACAAGCCGCGGCAGGCGCGCGCGAGGCCGACCACAGCAATTGCAGCGGCGGGACCTGAAGCGCCAAGTAGCCGGCGGTCGCCGGTTTCGAAGCAGGTGGTAGAATCGCCCTGGCACGTGGGGAGCCCCGCGCGTACGCGGGGCTGAGAGGGCCAGCGCGCAAGCGCGGCCGACCCAGAGCACCTGATCCGGGTAATACCGGCGGAGGGACGCTGCCGCTCTCAGCCCGGCCTGGCTCCCACGCGACTTTGATGATGCGCCGCTGCGCAGCGGACGGAACAGCTATGGGCAGAAAGGACTTTACGCCGATCGCGCCGAAGCAACGCACGCTGGGCACGCTGGATCTGCTGCTGATCTGGTTTGGCGCGGCCATCGCCATCACCGAAATCTGGGCGGGCGGCCTGCCGCAGCTTACCGCGCTGGGTCTGGCCGGCGGCCTGCTGGCGATCGTACTCGGGCGCTTCATCGGCAACGGACTGATGGGGGCGATGGCGCGTGCCGGCGCGGAGACCGGCTTGCCCACGATGGTGCTCACGCGGCCTACCTTTGGCGTGCGTGGCAGCTGGCTGCCGGCGTTCTTCAACGTGCTGCAGCTGGTTGGCTGGACAGGCTGGATGCTGTTCGTCGGTTTCCTGTACCTGGACATCCTGGCTGAAGCAGTAGGACTGCCGACGTTTGCCCAGCAGCCGCTGATGAAGTACATCTGGGTCATTCTCCTGGCGGCGCTGTGCACCTGGTGGGCATACGGCGGGCAGCGGCTGTGGCGCATCGCTGAGCGCGTCTGCGGCGGGCTGCTGCTGGCGCTGACCATCGCCATGACGGTGATCGTGGCCCGCCAGTACGACCTGGCCGCGCTGTGGGCGGCGCATCCCGCTGGCGGGCGGCAGCTGCTGGCGGGCACCGACCTGGTGGTGGCGATGAGCGTGAGCTGGCTGCCGCTGGTGGCCGACTACAGCCGCTTCGCGCGCAAGGCCCGCTCCGGCCAGCTGGGCACTTTCTGGGGCTACTTCATCGGCGGCGTATGGATGTACGCCGTAGGCCTGCTGGTGGCCGTCGCCACGCTGCCGCAGGCCGGCGCGGAGGCCGCCTCGCCGGATCAACTGGTGATGCGCGTGATGGGTAGCCAGGGCGCCGCCTGGGCGCTGGCAGCGATCGTGCTGGTGCTGCTCAGCACGGTGACCACCACGTTTCTCGATATCTACAGCACTGTCGTCAGCACGCAGAACCTGCTGCCGCGCTTTCCCGAGAAGGGCGGCACGATCATCGCCGGCGCGCTGGGCGTCGTCGTGGCCCTGGCGCTCGACATTACGCTGTACGAACCCTTCCTCAAGGCCATCGGCGCGGTGTTCCTGCCGGCGTTCAGCATCGTGCTGGTTGATTACTTCTGGCTCTACCGCCGCCGCGTGCAGACATCGCAGCTCACTTTGCTGCGGGGCGCCTACTGGTTCAGCGGCGGCTACAACCTGGCGGCGATCCTCGCCTGGATCATCGGCTTTGTGGTCTACGACTGGGCGCAGGGCTTCGCTTCCAGCGGCTACTTCGGTGGCCTCTTCGGCTGCCCCTTTGGCTGCACGCCGCTGCCCACGGGCGCCAGCCTGCCCTGCATCGCTGCCAGCGTCGTGGCGTACGTGATCCTGCGCGCCATTCTGCGCACCGGCAGCCGCGCCAAAGCATCATAGGAAACTCTGCAAAGAAGCGGCAATTGACGTGGGCACGCTCCTGCCGGGCAGTGTGGCAGCTGGCTACTTGTGATCCTTCTTCGTCTCTTCGTAGGTCAGCACGGCGAGGAAGGCTTCCTGCGGGATGTCCACGCTGCCGATCATCTTCATCCGCGCCTTACCCTTCTTCTGCTTCTCCAGCAGCTTGCGCTTGCGGCTGATGTCGCCGCCGTAGCACTTCGCCGTGACGTCCTTGCGCATCGGCGCGATGTTGGCGCGGGCGACGACGGTGTTGCCGATCGCCGCCTGGATGGGGATCTGGAACTGGTGGCGCGGGATCTTGCGCTGCAGCTGCTCGACAACCTTGCGGCCGCGGTAATGCGCCTCGTTGCGGTGGCAGATGAAGCTCAGCGGCTCGGCGCGCTCGCTGTTGACCAGGATATCCACCTTCACCAGGTCGGCTTTCTCGTAGCCCGAGAAGGAATAGTCGAAGCTCGCCAGCCCGCGCGAGAAAGTCTTCAGCTGGTCGTAGAAATCGTAGAGGATCTCGGCCAGCGGCAGCTTGAACGTCAGGTTCAGGCGGTCGGCGCCCAGGTACTCCGAGTGCGTCATTTCGCCGCGGCGCTTCTTGGCCAGCTCGATGATCTGCGACATGTGCTTGTTGGGCACGATCACCTGGCCGGTGACGATCGGCTCCTCGATGCGGTCGATCTTGGTGGTGTCAGGCAGGCGGGACGGGTTATCCACCACCTGCATCGTGCCGTTGTTCAGGTAGACGTGGTAGACGACTGACGGGCTGGTGGAGACGATGTCGAGGTCATACTCGCGCTCCAGCCGCTCCTGCACGATCTCCATGTGCAACAGGCCGAGGAAGCCGCAGCGGAAGCCGAAGCCCAGTGCCTCGCTGCTCTCCTGCTCGAAATGCAGCGCGGCATCGTTGAGCTTGAGCTTCTCCAGCGCATCGCGCAGCTCCCCCACCCCTTCCGCCTGCGAGCTGTAGAAGCTGCAGAACACCAGCGGCTTGGCTTCGCGGAAACCGCTGATGGATTCGCTGGCGCGCCGGTCGGTATAGGTGATCGTGTCGCCGACTGGCGCTTCGTCCACCGTCTTGATGCCGCTGACGATGTAGCCCACTTCGCCGGCCGCCAGGTTGGCCACAGGCTGCATGTCCGGGTTGAAGATCCCCACCTCGAGCACTTCGTATTTGCGCCCGCTGTTCATCAGGATCACGCGGTCGCCGGCCTTCACTGCGCCGTCGAACACCCGCACGTAGATGATCACGCCGCGGTACTTGTCGTAGTGGCTGTCGAAGATCAGCGCGCGCAGCGGCGCGGCGAGATCGCCAGACGGCGGAGGCACGCGCGCCACCACCAGCTCGAGCAGCTCCTCGACGCCCGCGCCGGTTTTCGCTGAGACCTGGGAGATCTCCTCGGGACTGCCACCGATGATGTGCACGATTTCCTGCGCCACTTCGTCCGGGCGGGCGACGGGCAGGTCGATCTTGTTCATCACCGGGATGATCTCGAGGTTGGCGTCCAGCGCCAAGTAGAGGTTGGCCAGCGTCTGCGCCTCCACGCCCTGCGCCGCGTCGACCAGCAGGATCACGCCCTCGCAGGCCGTCAGGCTGCGCGAGACCTCATACGTAAAGTCCACGTGGCCGGGAGTGTCAATCAGGTTGAGCTCGTAGGTCTCGCCGTCGTGCGCCGGATACTGCAGCCGCACCGCCTGCAGCTTGATGGTGATGCCGCGCTCGCGCTCCAGGTCCATGCGGTCGAGCACCTGCTCCTTCATCTTGCGCTCCTCGATGGCGCCGCAGATGTTGATGAAGCGATCGGCCAGCGTGGACTTGCCGTGGTCGATGTGGGCCACGATGCAGAAGTTGCGAATCAACGCTTGCTCAGCCATACGGCACAGGCATGATAACAAACCGCCGGCGACTAGGGCGCAGGCCGCTGGCCTGCGGGATCGCGGGTGCGACGCCCACGCCCCGGCCTGCTGTTAGCCGCTGCTATTGCTGTTGGCGGACATCGCGGCGATGGCTTTTTCCACCGCGGTGCTCTGGCTCTGCAGCTGGCTAAGCTGTGTCTCCAGACGCGCGAACTTGTCGCGCAGGCTCTGCTCATATTCGGTCGCGCGATCCTCCATGCGCTGGATCGTCGAGTTGTAGTTCTGCACCTGGCGGTCGAAGCTGCCGTTTTGCTTGATGCGCTCCAGCACGAGCCCACCGACGCCGGTGATGTTGTCGATGTACTGCCGCGTGCGCCGCGCCACGCCGCCGGCGACTTTCGGATCGGGCCCGAAGAAGATGCCCGGCTGCCAGCCAAGGATGCCCTGCAGCGTATCGGCGCCGGCCGACATGTCGAGCAGCTGCAGCAGCGACTGGCCGTCCGTCTTGGCGACGCGCAGGTTGAGCTGGTTCAGCGCGTCGTAGTACGGCAGCATCGAACTGGAGAGCCCGACCGCGTTGAGCTGGGCGTTGATGGCGTTCAGCACGACCGTCTGGCTGTAAGTGCCAGCGTTGAAGTGCACCTGCGCCGTGTTGGTGCCGTCGCCGATGGAAAAGCGCAGGTCGCGGCTGACCGTGATGCCGCCGCTCAGGCTGACTGCGCCCTGGTGCGTGTAGCGGCTTTCCAGCATGCTGGCGAACAGCTTGTACAGGTCATCGCCGCCGTCGGTGATCGCCTGCTGCAGGGCGCTATCGCTGTCGAAGAGGATCTTCAGCGTATCGCGGTCGGTGGTCGGCGCGAACAGCCGCCCCTGGCTGGCGCTCGCCGCCTCCACGCCCGCGCCGACTTCAGCTGTCGCCATCCCCAGCTGCGACAAGCTCTGATACGGCCCGACGTTATCTACCAGGCCGGTGACCAGGTTCTGCATGGTGCGCGTGATCTGCCGCAGCGATGAGTCGTTAGCCACAAACGCCCGGCTCAGCAGCTGCTCGCGCGTCGTCAGGTAATCATCGATCGCCTGGGTGGTCATGGTCTGGGCTTTCGCCTCGTTCAGCTCCACGGTCTGGGCGCGCTCCTGGCTGCTCAGCGGCTTGGCGTTCATCAGCTCCATCGTCTTGTTGTACTCAACGACGAAGTCGAGCAGCGAGGTCTGCATGCGCTCGGTGTCCGCGGTGATCGTGATCGTCTCCGCGCCCGTGGTTAGTGCGTTGAGAGACAGCGTGACCTTGTCAAGCACGTCGCTGACGCTGTTGCTGTTGCGCGTATAGCTGATGCCGTCCACCGTGAACTGCGCCGTCTGCCGCACGCTGCCGATCTGCGACGGCACCGTGGTGTCCGCCGTCAGCGACACGGCTTCCAGGAAGCTGGAGGTGTCCGCGGGATCGCCGAGGTTGATGCGGAACGCCGTCGTCGTGTCCGTCAGCTTCTGCGACAGCGTGAAGCGGTCGGCCACCGGATCGTAGCTCGCCGTAACTCCGGCGCCCGAAGCGTTGATCTTGCGGATCACGTCGGCCATCGTGTCCACGCCCGCGTCGATGGCGATGCGCGTGCCGTTGATCGTGAATACGCCCGAGGTCACGCTGCTGGTGAAGCCGGCCTGCGCCAGTGGCAGCACCGTGTTCACATTGCCGCGCTGCTGGCCGGCGACCTGTACGCCGCCGTTCGCGTTCAGCAGCCCGGCAATGAACATGAAGTTGCTGGTATCGCCGCCGCCGCCCAGCGTCACGCTGGTCGGCCCGAAGCTGTTGGCGCGCAGGAAAAAGCGCAGGTTCGCCGTGTCGAAATAAGCCGTCACACCGGTTTCGCTGGAGTTGATCGCCGCCAGCACTTCGTTGACCGTCGTGGTATTGACGTCGCCAATGTTGATGCGCACGCCATTGATGGTGAAAAACCCGTTCGTATGGAAGTTGGGATTGGTGCTGCTGTTCTCCGGGGTGATGGCAAAGCCCGCCTGCGCCAGCGTCAGGTTCGGATTGAGCGCTGGAATCTGCGTCGGCGGATTGACGGCGATTCGGTTAGAGCCGAATACGTAGGTGTACATGTCCTGCGTCGTGTTCAGCTCGGCACTGTTCGCCGTCACGATCGTCGCCACGCCGGGGTTGATCCGCCCGGCCCCGCCGTTGATCGCCACCCCGCCGATCAGCCCGCTGATGCTGCCGCCCTCCGTCCCCGTCCAGATGCGGCGCTGCATCGGCCCGCCGTTGTTGGGCGTGAACCAGTCCACCACGGTGGCGTCGGTCGTGACGGTCGTGGCGCCGAATGTCCAGGTGGCGTCGTTGGTAGCTGAATCCAGGTCCGTGGCGCCGGCCTTGATCAGCCGGTCCATAATACCGCCCGCCACGTCGTAGATGCGGATGTTGTGCCCGCCCTCGTTGGCACTGATATCCAGCAGATACGAGGCGCCGCTGGGTACAAGCTGCGCCGTCACCGCCGGCACCTGGGTGTTGATGGCGTCGACCAGGTCCTGCACCGTCGAGTACTCCGACAGGCCGGTGATCGTCACCGGGCCCAGGCTGCCGGCCGCGCCGTCGACGTCGATGGTCAGCATGTCGAACTGCGTCACCAGGTGGCTGCCCAGCGTGTTGCTCGGGTCGCCAATCATCGTGCCGCCATGGATCAGCCCGGCACGCCCGTCGGTGCTGGACAGCAGGTGCTGCCCCTGCCCTTCCACGGTGAAGCTGCCCGTGGTGACCATCTGCGCCGCATTGTTGCGGCCGGGTTCGGCGATGCTGAAGCCGCCGAGCTGGAACTGCGTAGCTGCGCCCTGGTCGACAAACTGCAGGCCGATGCTGAGCTGCGAAGCTCCCGCCGCCGTTCCTGTCAGCACAATCTTGCCGTTCTCGTACGTCGCATTCGCCGTCAGGAACGCAGCGCTGACCGAGTTGACCAGGTCGTCGATCGTCTGCCCGCCCGCTGCGCCCGTGTAGGTAAAATCGGTAGCCGCGATCGCGCCGCCCCCGGACTCCGTGCCGGTGATGCGGATGATGTCGCCGGCATTCAGCACGCCGCTGAGTACCTGGTCCAGCGTCGCCAGGTCGGTGGCGCCGTTGGTTTCCAGCGCGCCGGCCGTGGTGAACGTCACTGTGTGCAGCAGGCGGCGACTGGTCGCGCCTGCGCCCGCCACGTTATTGCCGTTGATGAATGACAGCGTGCTGCCTGAGTAGTCGGTGTCGTGGAACAGCAGCGCCAGCGGCGGCGTTGTAGTGTTGAAGGTCACGTCGCCAGCGACTGAGGGGTCGGTCTCAATGAAGGTCAGTTCGCCATTGCTGCCCACGCTCCCGGCGATCTCGCCGTGGAAAACCTGGGCGATCGTGGTTGCCAGGCGCTCCAGCGTGTCCGTCCCGTCGCCGGCGAAGGTGAAGGTACCGGACACCGCCGTGCCGTCCTTCAGATTGCCGCTGAGGGTGATCGTGTCGCCTTTGGTGATCGAAGCGCCGGCGCTGCCCGCCTGCTGCGTGTCCTTGATCAGCGTCGTGGCCAGCGCGCGCGTCGCCTGGAAGTCGCCGAACGGCGTCAACGAGGCGATGCCCATTGTCTGCGCCTGGCTCAAATTGGCGACTTTGCTGTATAGCTCGCCGTCCAGGCCGGAGGCGGCGCGGCTGGCCTGCGCCAGGCGCGAGATGCCGACGTTGTGCGTCCCCAGCGCCGCGCCGGCCTCAGCCGTCGCACTCACGCGCCCCGCGCTCGATGCTTCCACTTTGCGCGACAGGAAGGTGCTTTCAAAGCGCAGCGTCGAGAGCGCGTTGTTGAACTTGCCGAGCTGCGTATTGACGCTGTTCATCACCGACTGGTTGAACAGCAACTGGCTGCGGGCGGAGATCAGCTTCTCCACCGGCCTGCGCTCGACCGCCACCAGCTGAGAGATGATCGTATTCCAGTCCGTCCCGCTGGCCAGCCCTAAGAACTGCACTGAGCTCATCCTGCCACTCCGCGTACAAAATCGGCGGCCGTGTGCCGCTTTACCCGCTGCCAGCTTGAGCTGCTAAAAGATGCGATTGAACAGGAGCCCAATGCCATCCTTGAAGCTGGTGAAGTTTTGCGCGAACTCGCCGGGCGGAATGCGCCGGATCACCTCGCCAGTGCGCGTATTGCGTAGCACCACCTGTATCTCGTGGTTCTCCTTGCTGACTGAGAACTGCGCCTGAATCTCGAACATGTCAAAGATGAGGTTCATCTGGTGCAGCGTGTCAGCAATCTCCTCTTGCGAGAACAGGTTCTTCACCGGTTCCGTGGCAGTGGCCCCTGCATCCGCAGCAGCGCCCTCAAGCTGAGCGACAGGCTTGCGTTGCACAGCCTCGGGGGATGCACGGCCGGCTGGTTGCGGGGGAGTAGGCACGGGTAGCTCCGTCCTCTGCGGCGAGATACCCATGAGAGCTTCAGTCATGACTAACAACCTCCTCCATGAGGTGCTAAGTATGTAAATCTTAACACCAAAACGGCGGCCCTGCATTCTCCAGCCAGCCTATTTATCGGCAGCAGCGTTCAACAGCTGCAACTGCGCAAACGTTTATGGTATGACTTGTACCTGCGGTTACATAAATATGAACTGCAGCTGCTAGATGATGCCCATCAATGGAGCATTGGTCGGCAGCTCGTCCAGTTTGACCTGGACTTGATGCGGCGTCGACCTGACATCGCTGCGGCTGTATACATCAACGCTGTACAGATCAACTCTGATGGTGTCGCCGGTCTTGAGGTTGCGCACAATATCCAGCAATTCGCGATCGCTGGAAATCTTTTTGCCGTTGACGCCCGTCAGGATCATGAACCGCGACTGCCCCGTGCGCCTGTCGCCAGCCAGGGGGATGATGCCCGCTCGCGCGGCAGGACTGTCTTCGTAGACCGTCAGCGGAACGATGCCGTAGTCCACAGGCAGCTTCCATTGCACTGCCTGGGCCTTGCTGATCACGCCGACCTCCATGCCCAGCCACGGGCGCTTGACGCGGCCAAACTTGATCAAGTCCTGCAGAACGTCTTTTGCCGTATTGATTGGAATGGCCAGGCCAATGCCGATATTTTCGCCCGTGTTGGAGACGATCGCGTCGTTGATGCCAATCACTTCGCCTGCGGCGTCCAGCAACGGCCCGCCTGAATTGCCAGGATTAATCGCCGCATCGGTTTGAATCATGCCACGCAATGTCTGGCCGGTTTTACTGGCGATTTCGCGCCCCAGCGCACTGACCACGCCGACGGTGACAGTCCAGTCCAGACCTTCAGGATTACCGATGGCCACAACCCACTCCCCAACCTTCAGCGCGCTGCTGTCACCGAGCGTGGCCGTTGGCAGATTGGCGCCGGCGTCTACTTTGAGCAACGCTAGATCCGTGCCGGGGTCCTGGCCGATGATCTTCGCCTTGAACTCGCGGCCGTCGTTGAGGACCACGACGATCTCCGCGGCATCCTGAATCACATGGAAATTGGTTAGGATGTAACCTGCCTCGTCGACAATCACCCCGCTGCCTGTGGCCTCGGTCTGCACGGGCCGGCGGAACAGGTCGAAGCCCTGGCTGCGGTTGGTGATGTGCACCACCGCCGGGCTGACCTTCTCGTAAACTGCCGTGACAAAGCTCCCGCCCACCCCGACGTCAGCTGCCATGTTCACCTTGGCGCCGCTCTGGCTCGAGTCATTGATGAAGACCGTGCCAGGCTGTGAACCGCCCGCCTCAATGTGGCCGGCGCTGGCCTCCCGCGCCAGCAGCGCCATGGCGCCGACGCCAACCAGCAGCCCTACAACCATGCTTAACACGGTGACGGTAGTGATTCTCAAGGTGGTCATGATCGCGATTATATCCTTGACTGACTTGAAGGTATCTACTCACTAAACATAAAGCCAGCCGCTGCCGGTAGAATATTAGTAGCGCGGCTAAGCCGCCTGCATATGACGCAAACAACGAGCAAGATGTTTCAGTGGGCAGCCCTTTGCGGGCTAGTTGCCGTTTTCAGCCTGCTGCACAGCTGCAAGCCGCTGGTGCACCAGACTACCGCGGCGACCCAGGGCACGTACCTTGTGAGCGACGGCAAGCTCTACATGAGCGACGAAGTGTTCGACCTCAAGGACGAGGCGAAGTATCCGCAGCCCAAGATGGAAGGGCTGGTGAACCCGACGATCTACGGGATCACCGATCGCGAGCTGACGATGTACCGCTGCACCTGGTGCCACGAGTGCGGCTTCAAGCAGGCCTGGGACTGGGACCATTACGGCAGCAAGGACTGGAAGCCGCGCTACCGCGGCGAGCAGTGGCAGCCGGTCCTCGAGCGGATGATGAAGATGGAGAACAGCTTCCTGCACGAGGAGCAAATCGTCCGCCGCATCTACAAATACCTGTACGAGGACTCCATCGGGAAGTACAACGAAGGGACGGACACCAAGGGCGCCGCGCAGGTTGAAGTCGACACCAACGCCACCGAAAAGCCGGCCGACCAGGCTGCTGACACGGCGGCGGCTGAGCAGACGCCTGCTCAGCCAGCGGAACAGCTTCCCGCCAGCGTTCCTCCGCAGTAACCATGCCGCGTCAGCGGCGTATAGAATCAGTTGTCTTGAGCGCTCCTGATCAATCTGCGCATTTGTATCCCGAAGCGCTGCGTGCCGCACTGGCTGAGTACGCGTACAGGCTGGGCTTCGATGCCTGCCGCGTGACGGCGCCATGTGCACCCGCAGCCGAGGTCGAGCATCAGCAGCAGTGGCTGCGGGATGGCAACTCCGCGGCGATGGATTACCTGGCGCGCGATCCGGCAACCCGCTACGACGCGCGCAGCCTGCTGCCCGCCTGCCGCAGCGTGATCGTGCTGGCGATGAGCTACTACAGCGGCGACGCAGGCCGCGCTGCGCCTGAGCCTGTCCGCGTCGCCAGGTACGCCTGGGGCGAGGACTACCACGCCGTGCTGCGCGACAATGCTGAGCAGCTTGGGCGCTGGTTGGATGAACGCGTGCCGCAGCACCGCTATCGCGTCACGGTGGACAGCGCGCCGCTGGCGGAAAAGGCTTTCGCCGTCGCCGCGGGCGTGGGCTGGCGCGGCCGCAACACGCTGGTGCTGAACGAACGCCTCGGCAGCTACTTCATGCTGGCGTGCCTGCTTAGCAGCGCCGAGTTGCCGCTGGATGAAGCAGCCATCGACCGCTGTGGCAGCTGCCAGCGCTGCATCGAGAGTTGTCCAACATATGCGCTAGGTGCCCCGGGCATGCTGGACGCGCGCCGGTGCATCAGCTACTGGACGACATCCAGCAAGCAGCCTCCGCCGCGGGCTGAGATGCTCCACGGCTGGCTGACTGGTTGCGACCTGTGCCAGCAGGCCTGCCCGCACAATGCTGCGCCAGCGATAACGCGCGAGCCACGCTTCGCGCCGCTGCCAGGCCTGCCTTCCATGCAGCCTACAGCTGTACTGCAAATGAACGAAGCAGTCTTCCAGCAACGCTTCGGGCGGACGGTGCTGGCGGGTAAGGGACTAGCGCGTCTGCAAGCGATCGCCAAGTTGCTGCTTAGCGAGACGTAGCTGGCCTAGCGAGCCTCGTTCCATGCGCCGTGCCTACTCGCGCTTCCATGCTGGCCGCGTGCCACCGCACCGCGGGCGCAGCATCACCGCAAGCAAGACATGTCCAAAGAAGAACACGCCCAGCGGGATCAGCGCCAGCAGGTAGCGATCGCGGTCCGCCTTCCGCGTGCCTTCCAAGGCCGTGGCGGCGTTCAGGCGGTCAGCCGCCTGCTGGGCAGCATCCTGAGCCTCCTGCACGGCGAAGCTTGCCTGCACGGCCTGCTGCGGCGTGTAGAGCGCGCGGTCGCGCCGCTGGGCCTCCTGCATCTTAGCCAGCTTATCCTGCTCCGCGGTGCTCTCCTGCGCAGCGCTGGCCATCTCGGCATGCGCCATCTTGTAGCTGACATCAAGGCGGCAGGCGCCAACGCTGGCCAGCGCAATCGCCGCCGCCAGAATCAGCGCGCCGACGAGGCAATAGATGAACAAGGCTGTTCGCATATCGTGTCGTGCTTAGCTCAGCACTGTTCCTCCGACGTAGGCGCGTGCCCTTCGTTCAGCCAGCAGCGCGAGGTGTGCCGCTCGCCGACGGCATAGTCCGGCGGCGCCTCTCGCACGCAGCGCTCCATGGCGTAAGGGCAGCGCGAGGCGAAGGCGCAGCCCACCGGCGGATTCGTGGCGTCCGGCAGCAGCCCACCCAGCGGCTCGACCGGCGTGGCATGCGGCTCGGGCCGCGGAATCGCTGCCAGCAGCGCCTGCGTATATGGGTGGTTGGCATGCTGATAAACCGACTCCACCGGGCCGCACTCGGCAATCTCGCCAAGATACATCACTGCCACGAAGTGGCTGATGAAGCGCACCACTGCCAGGTCATGGCTGATGAACAGGTAGGCGATGCCATGCTCGCGCTGCAGGCGCTTGAGCAACGCGAGAATCTGCGACTGGATGGATGCGTCCAGCGCGCTCACCGGCTCGTCGGCGATGATCAGCGCCGGCTTAAGCGCCAGCGCCCGCGCGATGGAGATCCGCTGGCGCTGGCCGCCCGAGAACTCGTGCGGATAGCGCTGCACGCTGTCCGGCGGCAGCTCGACGTCGTTGAACAGCTCGGCGATGCGCCGCTGGTGCGTCGTGCGCGGCACGCCGTGGACGACCAGCGGCTCGCCGACAATGCCGCCAGCGGTCTGGCGCGGATCGAGCGAGCTTAACGGATCCTGGAACACAATCTGCATCTCGCGCCTCAGCGGCTTGAGCTGGCTGATGCTCAGGCCGGTGATCTCGCGGCCGTTGAGCTTGACGCTGCCGGACGTCGGCTCGATCAGCCGCAGCACCAGCCGCCCGGTGGTGCTTTTGCCGCAGCCGCTCTCGCCGACCAGGCCCAGCGTCTGCCCGGCCTCGACCCGCAGGCTGACGTTGTGCACCGCGCGCAGCATCTTGCCGCGCTGGCTGGCAAATCCCCCAGCCTTCACCGGAAAAAGCTTCGTCAGGCCGCGCACTTCCAGCAGCGATGGCATCTAGTCTTCCCTGCTCCGCTGCGCTGAAGTGATGTCTTCGCTGGCAGTGCTGTACTCGGCGACCAGGTAGGCGCGCAGCGCCTCAGCGGCGCGGCGTTGCAGCCCGAGAATATCTTTGATGTCGCGCACACCGATGGTGCCTGCCTGCACGCGCGAAGCGGGCAGCTTGCTTAAGTACTGCCGCAGCTGCCGGCGCGTGAAGATGTAGCCTTCGGCGGTCGCCACCAGCCGGCCCGCATCGAGCATCCAGTGGATGACGTGCTGGTGGCTGGGGAACTTCGCGCGCAGCAGCGCCACAGGCAAGCCTTCGCCGCTTTGATATAGCTCCTCGACCTTGGCCACTACTGCCGCGTCGCCTGGCTGCAGCGCTGGGCGGAAGCGAGCGTCGAGCATCACGCGCAGACCGCCTGGCTTGTCGTGCTTGATCGGCAATTTGTGGAGCTTGCCAAAGCGCTCGAGCGCTTCGTCCGCCAGCGCTGGCTGATTCAAACCCAGCAGCCGTGCAGCAGTCTTTGCGTCAAGCTCATCGCGCAGCGGATTCGCCGTCTTGCGCTGCGCCAGCTGCGCCGGCAGCGCCTGCGCCATCACGTCCAGCTGCGGACCCCAGGCCAGATACGCGCCAGCCCTGACGACATGCGCCGGGATGCCGTAAGCCTTCTCTCCAAATGTTTCTGCAGCGTGCTTCAGCTCAGCTTTCGCCAGCGTATCGTGCAACGCCAACTGCAGCGCGAACCACAGCAGTGCAAAGCTCTCAGGATGCCAGTTCCATTCACGCAGCATCCCCTCCGCGGCTTTCAGCTTGCCCTGCCACCTGACTGCCGGCCAGCGCAGCATTTCCGCAGTCATCTTCTCCAATACCAGCAGCCTCTCGGCGGCTTTGCCCCCGACTCGCCCGCGATGGACTTCGATCACCGCCAAAGCTCCAGCAGATGCACCTGCCCCCGGCTCGCACTCACCAATCACAATGCCAGTATCCGCGGCCACGTAGTGGGGCCTGAACAGGAAGTGCTGTGTTTGGCTGCCAGCGCTGGCGACCAGCTTCAACTCGCCGGGAACTGCTTTGCGCGTGACCAGCACAGCCAGCCAGCGTGAGCCCTGGCGCGTCGCGGCGCGCGCGCGGCTTGCTGCATGCTGGGGCTGTATCTGGCTCGGCACCCGTCCATTGTACAGCCGTGATGCTGGCTGGCAGTAGCGTCTGCTGCAGCTACCCGCTGCGCCCTTCCAGCTGGACCAGGCGCTGCTCGACCAGCTGCGCGTCCTCCAGCGTATCCACGCTCAGCGGGCTGTAGCTGCAGTCCACGGTGAGAATGCGCACGCCGTTGTACAGCGCCCGCAGCTGCTCCAGGCTCTCTGCGCGCTCGATGGCAACCGGCGGGCAGTGGCACAGCTTGGCCAGCGTCTCGCGCGAGTACATGTAGATGCCGATATGCTGCAGGTACGACGCCGCTTCCGCGTTGCGCGGGAATGGAATCGGACTGCGCGAGAAGTACAGGGCGTACGCTTCTGCGTCTCGTACTACCTTGACCACGTTGGGGTTATTTATCTCGTCCGCCGGCGTGCCTGGCGGGAAGGGGCAGACCAGCGTGCTCATCGCTGCCGCGGCTGCCACGGTGCGCGTGACCAGCTCGTCGACGGCAACAGGATCCAGCAGCGGTTCGTCGCCCTGGATGTTCACGTAGTAGTCGGCGTACTCACGCTCGGCGACCTCGCCGAGCCGGTCGGTGCCGCTGGCATGGTCGCTGCGGGTCATCACCGGCCGTCCTCCGAAGCCCGCGACGTGCTCATAGATGCGCTCGTCTTCCGTGGCGACAACAACGCCGTCAAGGGTCTTGCAGCGCACCGCGCGCTCCCAGACGCGCTGCACCAGCGACTTGCCGGAGATGAGTGCCAGCGGCTTTCCGGGAAAGCGCGTGGCGCCAAAGCGCGCGGGAATAATGCCGAGTACTTCCACGGCGCCGATTATAGCCGCCGGCTCACCAGCGCTGAGCTGATCGCAAAGTTGCTTGTGGCTTAGCCGCCGCCATGCGGGTTGGTCGTGCCGCCACCTTCGCTGCCAGTGCCACCCGCGCCATGTGGATTGGGCATGCCACCAGCACCGCTATCCGCACCACCCGCGCCGTGCGGGTTGGGCATGCCGCCCATGCCCTCAGCGCCCATGCCGCCTCCACCCATGCCTTCGCCATGCGGGCTAGCCGGTGGCGGCGGGGGCTCCTTGCCCTCCAGACGGGCCAGCTGCGCCTCAGCCTGCCACTTCTCGTTCGCGTCCTTGGCCAGCGCCAGGCTCTTCTGCCACGCGGATTTCGCCTTGGCCTTGTCGCCGGACTTATCGTAGGCCTGGCCGAGGTTGAACCACGCCTTGTACATCTTCGGCTGGGCGACCGTGACCTGCTCCAGCTCGGTGACCGCCTGCTTCTTTAGCTCCGGCTTGCTGCCAGTCTCACCGGACTGCAGCAGCATCGCCGCTCGGTCGACACGCACCATCCAGTAGTCCTCGCCCTGCGCCTCGGGGGTAGCCTTCTTCAGGTACTTGTCGTACCACTCGATGGCCTTGTCGACGTTGCCCATGTCGTAGTTGATATCGCCGATCAGCGACATCACCGGCAGCTTGTCCGGCGCCATCTCGTTGAGCAGTGTCAGCGCTTCCAGCGCGCCCGGCAGGTCCTGTCCGGCAATCGCCGCCGAGGCGATATCAGAGGCCGTCTGCTGCGCCTTGTCTCCCAGCGTGGCCTTCTTGGCCTTCAACTCCGCCAGCGCTTTCTCCAAGTACGGGCGGATCTTCTCCTGACGGCCGATCATGCCGTACGTCTGGTACAGCGTCGTCAGCGCCTCGACGTCCAGCGGATCCTTCTCGATCTTCTTCTTGGCCTCATCCAGCCCGGCCATCATCTTTCCCATCTCAGGATTGGCCGCTGCTTCGGCATGCGGGTTGGCGGATGAGGCGCCGGCGCCCATCGTGGCGCTGCCCTGCCCATTGCCGCCGCCCTTTGGCATCAGCAGCAGCCAGCCGACGACGCCGATGGCGGCCACGACCAGCAGCAGTGCCAGCCAGTTCACAGCCTGCCTGCGGCCACCCGCAGTGACAGCGGGCGGAGCCTCGCTGGCCGCCGTCTGCGCCACAGCGTCTTCTGTCAGCGGAGCGCCGCACTGGTCGCAGTAGCGTGCTTCATCGCGGTTTTGCGCTTTGCATGAGGGGCATGTAATATACATGGCTGAATATACCTAACAGTACAGGATTTAATTGTGAGTCCACTGGCGAAAGCGAACTAGAGCACTTCGTCTTCCGGCACCAGCAACCCATAGCCACCATCCCGGCGCTTGTAGACGCAGTTCACGGTGGCCGACTCATTCACGAATAGATAGAATTCACGTCCGGCTAGCTCAAGGTTGGCGATCGCCTCCGCCGCGGAAAGCGGTTTGGCGGGGAAGCGCTCGACGTAGACCACCGGGCCGATCACTTCCTCTTCATAAACCGGCGGCTCGACCGCGACAGCTTCTGCTGCGGCGCGCTCGCGCGTCTTGTCCATGCGCTTGGTCTTCACGCGCCGCAGCTGTTCTTCAAGCTTCACGACGACGCTGTCCACCGCAGTGCGGAAGCTTTCCTTCTCTTCCTGGCTGCGCAGCGTGGCGCCCGGCGTCTGCAGCGCCACTTCCACGCCGAATGATTTGCTGCGTTTCTTGCTCGCACCTTCGACAAATGTCACAGTCGCCGACTGGATGCGCTGAGAGTATTTCTCCAGCTTGCCAATCTTGCGCTCAGCGTACTTGATGAGTTCATCAGTGACGCCGGAATTCTTGCCCTTGACGGTGATCTTCATTGTGCCCTCCGATCCAGCATGTCTGAGGCTTGAGGATACCCCTAGTCCGGCAATCTTATCACACACGCCCTGTCGCAGCGCTGCCGCGCCGGGTCGGCCAGCGCTGCCGCCAGGTGCAGGACTGGTGCGCGCGCGCATGCACCGCAGCATGTAAATCGCAGCGGCACGGCTTCGATGATATAATTCCGGGCTCGATTCAGGCTGAGTAGCTCAGTGGTCAGAGCGAACGGCTCATAACCGTTAGGTCGAGGGTTCGATCCCCTCCTCAGCCAGTTTCGACCTCCCTCCTATTCCCCCTGCCGACAGCCGGCAGTGTCCGCGCGCTCCCGCTAGCTGCGCTCGACGTCGCGGTGCTGCACGACGACGCGGTAGCCGTCGCGCACTAGGCGCGTCGCCAGCTCGCTGGCCAGGCAGACGCTGCGGTGCTTGCCGCCCGTACAGCCCATCGCCACAACTGTGCTGAACTTATTCACCTGGCGATAGTTCTGCAGCGCGAAGCCCAGCGTCGTGTGCACGTGCTCCAGAAATTCCTGCGCCAGCTCACTGCCCAGCACGTACGCTACGACGTCGGGATCGATGCCGGTCAACGGCCGCAGCTCCTCGACGTAAAAGGGATTGGGGAGGAAGCGCGTGTCGAACACGAAGTCGGCGTCGGCGGGCAGGCCGTACTTGAAGCCAAAGGAGACGATGATCACCGACAGCGGCGGCAGGCCCTCGCTGCGGCCGTACGTCCCCAGGACCAGTTCGCGAAGCTGCCGCGGCGTCAGGTTGGTCGTATCCACGACCCGCGTCGCCAGCTCCTTCAGCGGATCCAGCCGCTGCCGCTCCATCCTGACGGCATCCTCGATGCGCACGCCGGTTCCCAGCGGCGGCATGCGCCGCGCTTCGCTGAAGCGGCTCACCAGCACGCGGTCGTCGCAGTCGAAGAACAGCACCTCGTACTTGTAGCCCCGCTGTGAAAACAGCTCCACGACGTCGCGGAAATGGCGGAACAGGTCGCCGCTGCGGATGTCGCAGACGACAGCGATGTCCCGCGTGTCTTCCGTCACCTGCGCCACCAGCTGCAGGAAGGTCTCGATCAGCGTGGGCGGCAGGTTGTCGATGCAGAAGTAGTTGAGGTCCTCAAAGCAGCGCAGCGCGGTGCTCTTGCCGGCGCCCGACATGCCAGTAAGAATCACGAGCCGTGGCGGCAATGCTCCCATTTGCCGATTATACATGGCAGGCCAGCCTTGAGGTTATAATCCGTGGACTGATGGACAATACCCCCGATACCCGTTTGCAGCACGCTGCCTTCGAGCTTTCCCGCTACCGCTACCAGCAGGCGCTGGCGCTGGCGCAGGAAGTGCTGGGAGAGCTCGAAACCGGCGTGCAAAGCCGCGCCTCAGTGGCGCGCGCGCATGAACTTGCCGGCCAGGCCGCGCTCGGTATGGGCGACACCGCACTGGCCAGCGAGCACCTCAGCCACGCCATCGAAATGCTGTCTGAGCTCGGCGAGAGTGCGCGCATGATGGCCTGCCAGCTCGGGCAGGCAGAGTGCAGCATGCGCCGTTCGGACCTGGCCAAAGCCCGGCACATCTGCAAGCACGTGCGGACGCAGGCGGAGCATGATGGACTGGAGAAGCTCGCAGCGCATGCCGAGCTGACCTTGGGCAGCATCAAGTGGATGCAGGGCGACGCCGAGGCGGCGCTGCTACATTTGGCCAGCGCCGCAAGCCGCCTGCGCGAACTCGGCGAGCAGGCGCTGCTCTACCGTGCATACAGCTCGGAAGCCGCGGCGCGCGTGATGCTGGGCGAGGATCTCGCCGCGCAGAAATTGCTGGGCGAGGCTCTGTACTACTTCCGCACCGTTAACGACGCCACCCTGATTGCGCGCTGCCTGAATAACCTTGCTGGCATTGCCTACGCGCAGCACGACTGGTCGCGGGCACGGGAGTATCTGCTGCAGTGCGTCAGCATCGAAACGGAAGTGCAGGACCGCGGCGATCTCGCCCTGGCGTGGTACAACCTGGCGCTGGTGGAATTGCGGGAAGCCAACACTAAGCTGGCGCGCAAGTACTTCAACCGGGCTTTCCAGCTTGCTCAGGAGTGCGGCGACCGCGACAGCGAGGCGGCGGCGCTGATCCAGCTGGGGGTAGTCTGCCTGCTGGAGAGCGATGCCGAAGAAGCGCTGAACTATGCCTCGCTTAGTGAGACGCGCGCCGAGGGCTCCTCCAGCGCCATGGCAGCCACGGTGCAGTCGTACATTTCGCTGATCCTGCTGGCCAACAACCAGGTCGAAGCGGCAGCGCAGCGCTGGTCAACTCGCACCAGCTTCGAGCCTGCATCCACGCTGGAAACGCTTGGAGAGCTGCTGCGTTTTCTGACATCCACGGACTTCTCGCCCAGGTCATCGCTGACCCCAGAGGCCCGGGCCATGGCAATTGCGTGGCAATCCGAACTGGTTATTCCGGATGGAATATAGCTTTGTCGCCTGCCGCTTATGCTGGCAGCGGCCCGCCGCTACCAGGACAAAGGTGCAGAGGGCTCCAGGAAACGCCCGAATGTCAGGTTACACCCAGGCTAAAATTTCCCCTTCGAGGCGAGAAGGCTTGACATCCAGCACGCACAGAGGATAATGTTTTACGAGGGACGAGTTTACCGCGCAGTCGCGGAGAAGAGTCTTAGTTTGCTTATCCCCTTACTGTCCCCCCCTTGGGAGGATGATCTCTGGATCATCCTCCCTTATTTTTTTCTCAGCCGCAAAGCTCGCTAGTCCTTGCCTTTCCGCTCCTTCTGGTCCGGCGGCATCTTGTGCACGATCTTGCCCCAGTACTCCTTGTAGTTGAACTTGGGGCTGTTCGACGGATCGTGGCACTGCTGGCACGTCTTATCATTCGCGGGCTGCATGCCAAACTTGTCACGGCCATCGGCGCTGAAGCCTGGCGCCTTGGTGCCACCCTTGTGCATCGCTTTCACGTGGTACTCGCCGGGGCCGTGGCAGGCCTCGCATTGCACGCCGCGCATCTGCTCCTGGTTGTCGGCGACGTTCCACCCACCCGACCACAGCTTGCCGCCCATCGCGTAGTGGCCCGTGACGTGGCACTTCGAGCACTGCGCGCTTTTTTCCTCGCCTTTGCCCTTCGCCGCCAGGTTCACGTACGCCTGTGCGTGCTTGGATTTCGCCAGCAGATCGACCATCTCTTCGTGGCACTCGCGGCAGGCTTCATAGCCCATGTACGTCGGGTGCCGGACCGGCAGATTGCGGTTGCGCTCATCCTCGCGGTTCTGAATCTCCTCCATCTGCCACTGCAGGTTGTCGAGGATTTTCTGGGTGTCTGGATCCGGCAGGATCTGGTCGCTGATCGCCAAGCGCAGGGGGTTGATGGCCGGCGGCGAACCGTCCCTGTTGAAGTAGACCTGCACCCGCACCAGGTCTTTGGCTTTGTCGTAGGGCTTGTCCACGTAGACTGGATACTTGGCTGCCGTCGAGCGCTCGCCCTGCAGCGGATTCGGGTCCGTCACGCCGATCGCCAGCAGCACGTCGGGCAAGGCGCCAATGGCGGTAAGGTCCGGGCCCTCGTACAACGGGTCAGCGATGGTCACCACCCATAGGTCTGCCTCGCGGCGGTGTTTCTTTAGTATCTGCTCAGCCACCGGACCGCACGGCGAGAGCTTGTAGCCGTAGCCTTCCGGCAGTTCGTCAGCGATGTTCGTGTCGATCAGATGGATCACGCCGATGCGGTAGTCTGAAGCGTATTTTGTTATCACAAACGGCTTCACCAGCTTGGCTAAATCCGCGCTCTTGTCATCGCCAACAGTCGGCGTCGTAAACGACAGGTTAGCTGCAGTCACTGGCAGCTTCGGGTCGTTCAGCAGCGCGAACAGCTCCTGCTGCTGATAGCGCAGCTCGTTGAAGCCCAGCCCTACCGAGTTGTAGCCCAGCAGCTTCATCGAGCTGACGACGCCTTCGGACTCCGCCTTGCGCACCGGATCAGTTGGATCGGTGAAGTTACCGAGCTCCACCATCAGCACTTCCGGCGGGCGGCCCTCATCCGTCGGCTTGCTCAGCAGCGCAGCCTTGCGCTCCTCCTTGATCAGGCGCGCCTTGCGCACCTCGCCGCCCTTCTGTCCCGAGGAGCAGCCGCAGTTCTTGATGTACGCCAGGGTATAGCCCGAAACCAGCACCGTCAGGCGCGAGATCTGCGGGCGAGCCGCACAGCCGGCCGGCAGCACGCTGAGGCCACCCACCAGCATCGCCAGACCGGCGACAGTCAACCACTGCGTCCTTGGATTCATAGCTCCACCGGCAGATGACGTTTGATTGTAATCATATGTTTAGTTACCTTAGCCTGCAGCGCGATGACGTCTACTCCTGCGGCAGCCGCAATGCGTAGTTGTTTACCGTAGTCCGGATCGATATCGTCCGCCGGCCGGAACGATTCACAGTCGCCACGCTGCACGAAAAACACCTGCAGCGCGCGGTCGCCGTACTCCACCATGCGCTGCAGTTCTACTAGATGCTTTTTGCCGCGCTCGGTTACAGAATCAGGGAAATATGCCACGCCATCGTGCATCAGCGTGGTGCTTTTCACTTCTACCCAGCAGCGCCGTAACATGTCGTCGCGGTGCACGCGGCACAGCATGTC
>Ga0315287_10000724_pt1 | contig 29388 bp, 18 predicted proteins | sample YL17G11_0_MG_FD_205037 | JGI IMG/M metagenome (GOLD analysis project Ga0315287, IMG submission 205037) | Sediment microbial communities from Yellowstone Lake, YNP, Wyoming, USA - YL17G11_0 | ecosystem: Environmental > Aquatic > Freshwater > Lake > Sediment | place: USA: Wyoming | collected...
CCGCGCAGGCCGGCAGCGGCGACCTCTTCGACCGCCTGGCCGCCGGCCTGGAGTCGCTGGACGCCCTGCTGCCCCGCACGGGCGCTGATTTGGCGGCCGCGCCGCCGGGGCGGCCGCGCGGCGACCTCGCGCTTGTGCGCGGCGCGGGCGCGCCCGCGACCGCGGCCGACGCGCTCAACTGGCTGCTGGATGGAGCGGCGGCGGAAGCCGCGGATTTGGGGGCCGACGGGGGCGATCCATCTTCTCTGCCGCGCGCCGCCGCGCGCGACGCCGCGGCGGCCGCCCTCGCGCCCCTCGCCGCCGGCGCCGGGGGCGGGGGCGGGCGTGGCATCTTGAGGAGACTGCTGAGGAGGCGCGCCGCTGCCGCGGCAGCGGACGACGAGGGCGGCGGCGAGGCCGACGCGGTCGAGGCGGTGCTCGAGGCCGCGGCGACTGCCGCGTCCGCCCGCGCGTCCAAGCGCGACGGCCGCCCCGACACCTCCCTCGTGCGCTCGTCCTACGCCGCCGCGACCAAGGCCGCCGCGGCCAACGCCGCGGCCGCCGCCGCGGCTGCCGCGCGCGAGCGCGCGGTCGCGCGCCGCGAGACCGCCCTCCGCACCCGCTCCTACACCGCCCGCTCCCAGGACGAAGCGCGCAAGGCCAACGAGGAGGCGTTCCTCGGGTTGCCGCCGCCGGGCGGGCTGTCGGAAGATGAGGACGACACCCTGCCCTCGGAGCGCACCGCGGCCGCGCCCACGCCGCAGACGGATGTGCGGCTGCCGACCGCCGCCAAGCTTCCCTACGCCGACGTGGGGGCCGCGCGCCGGGGCGCGCCCAAGCCGGCCGACCGGCCCAAGGCAAAGGCGGCCGGCGGCCCGCACGTCGACCTGGTGGCGCGCGGGCTGTTTTGGGCGGGGGCGGGGGCCGGCGCGGCGTCCTCCCCTCTGGCCAAGCTGCGCCGCGCCCTCCCCGCGCGCGCCGCGGCGCTCCTCCCCTTCATCTGGCCCGACGCCGCGTGGGCCCTGTACGCGTCCACGCCCGCCGCGGCGGCCGTGCTGGGCCCGCGCTGGGCGGGCCGGGCCGCGGGCGAGACGGCGGCCGACGCCCGGTTTGCCGCCGACGCGTGCGCGCGCGGCGCCGCGCTGTCCCTCGCCGCGCTCGCCGTCGTCCCCCGCCCCGTGCCCGCCGCCCGCCTGGCCGCCGCCCTCGGCGACGCCATCGCGGACGCGGCCGCGGGCAACGCGGCGGCCGCGTTCCGCGCCGACGCCGCGCTGCGCGCGCGCGCGCTGCGCGCGGGCGCGCTCCCGCCGCTGCCCACGCCGGGCGACGTGGCGCGCCTCGAGTGGCCGCCCCTGGCGACCGCGCGCGCGGTGGCCGCCGCCGGGCGCGCGCTGGCGGCGCAGGTGGGCGGCGCGGCGGCGGCCGCCGCCGCGGCCGGCGGCGAGGGGTGGGTCACCCCGGCGGGCGCCATCCCCGGCGGCACCCGCTTCCTGCTCGCCGCCGCGCCCGGCGACCGCGTCATCGTGCACGTGTTCCCGCCGCCGCGGGCGCGGGGGGCGGCGCGGCCGCGGCCGGTGCTGGTCGCGGCGGGCGCGCCCGGGTCGGCGGCGGCAGCGCTGGGCGCGTTGATGGGGCCCGGCGCCCGGGATGCCGTCGGCTCCGCGCGCGCCACGACCCGGCTCGCCTTTGTCGTCAACGCGGGCCTGCCGACGGCGACCGGGTGGCTCGCCGGCCTCGACGCCGCGCGCGACGCGCCGCACACCGTGCAGGCCCTGCCCGCCGCGACCGCCCGCTTTCGGCTCGGGTCACAGGGCGAGGGCGCGGGCGAGATGCTGCTGGGGCGGCGTGGGGGCGTCTGAGGGCGGCGGCGGCTCTGTGAACGAGGGCGAGAGCGGCGGCCCCCTCTCGCACACCGCCGCGGCATGCAGCGGCCCCCGCCCCGGCGGCCGCCACCCCCCATGCGGCCGCCAGCGATGGCCGGCCGAGCCCGCGCGGCCGCGGCCCGCGCGCTCACGTGGCGCGGCGACGGCGTCGTGCTCGGCATCGAGTCGTCGTGCGACGACACTGGGGTCGCCCTCGTCACGGGCGGGGGGCGCGTGCTGGGGCAGGCGCTGGCGACGCAGGTGGGGAGGGGGGAATGCGGGGCGCGAGGGCGGAATTGGGCACACACCGCGCCGACCGCCCGCCCTCCCTCTCTAGGCCGACCTCCACGCGCCGTGGGGCGGCGTCGTCCCCAAGCTCGCCCAGGCCGCGCACGAGACGGCGATGGAGGCGACGATTGCGGCGGCCCTGCGGGACGCGGGGGCGGGGTTGGGCGACGTCGGGGCGGTCGCGGTGACGGTCGGCCCCGGCCTCTCGCTCTGCCTCCGCGTCGGCGCCGCGGCGGCCGCGCGCCTCGCGACCTCCATCAACGTCCCGCTCGTCCCCGTGCACCACCTGGAGGCGCACGCGCTCGTGGCGCGGCTGGGGGGGCGGGGCCCCGCGTTCCCGTTCGTCGCGGTGCTCGCGTCCGGCGGGCACAACCTCACCCTGCTCGTTCGCGCCCCCGGCGACTACGTGTCGCTGGGCGGCACGTTGGACGACGCGCTCGGGGAGGCGTACGATAAAGTCGCGCGCATGCTGGGCGTGCCGCCGCTCCCGTCCGGCGGCGCGGCGCTCGAGGTGTTTGCGCGCGGGGGCGACCCTGCGGCCTTTAAATTCACGCCTCCGCTCACGGGCCGCCCTGGCGCCAATGTTTCCTACGCGGGGCTCAAAACCGCGGTGCGGCTGGCGGCGGAAGCGGCCGCGCCGGGCGACCCCACGCCCGCCAACGAAAGCACCCGCCGAGACATCGCGGCCTCGTTTCAAGCGGTCGCCGTCCGCCACCTGGCCCAGCGCGCGTCCGTGGGCGCGGGGTGGGCGCTCGAGGCGGAGCCGGCGTGCACCGCGCTCGTCCTGTCGGGTGGCGTCGCGGCAAACACGCTTGTCCGGTCCGCCTTTGCCGACGCGGCAGCCGCCCTCCACCTCCCGCTCGTCGTCCCGCCGCCCGCCCTGTGCACCGACAACGGGGTCATGGTCGCGTGGGCGGGCGCGGAGCGCCTCGCGGCCGGCGTCGCGGTCCTCCCGCGCCCCGAAGGCTCGCCCGAACCCGCGCCCGAGGGGTGGGTCGACGTGCGGCCCCGGTGGCCGCTCACACTGAATGTGGACCCGCGGGCGGTGCCGGCGAGCACGCGGTCGGCGCGCAAGAGCCGCCTCTACGAGGACCTGACGTCGCTGACCGCGGCGGCGCGCGCGGCAGGGGGAGAAGTGGGCAAGGTGGGTGCTGGCGCCGCCCCTGAAGGATCGCGCGGGCGCACGGCGGGCGGGTGAGAGAGCCCGGCGGCGTGGAACCAAACTGAACCGAATGTCGACACGCGCAGTGTGGCCCCTCTCTCCCTCCCACCCTCTCTCTCCTCTCCTCCCGTCACGGCTGCTGCATGCATGCGCGCACGTCGTCCGCCCAGGGTGACCCGGCCAGGATGGCGTCCCCACTGCGCAGCGCGTCGGCGAGCGCGGCGACGGCGGCGGGTGGCACGCCCGCGCGCGCGGCGCCGCCGACGCCCAGCGCGGCGCACGCGGCGCGCGCGCGGGCCGCGATGATAGCGGCGCCGCCGCCCACGGGGCGCGGGGGGGGGCGGGGTGAAGCGGGAGGGGCGGGCGGGTGCGCCTGTACCGCGGCGACCGCGGCCGGCACCGCCGCCGCCACCGGCCCCGCGACGCCCGCCCCCCCCGGCGGCAGCAGGTGCTCAAAGTTGCAGCGCGCGCCGTAGACGCACGACCCCGCGGTCGCCCAGCGGAAGCAGATGCGCGAGGTGGGGAGGCCGCTCGCGCCCGCGGCCGCCGCGACGCAGTCGGCCGCCGCCGACTCGCCCGCCTCGCGCAGCTCGTGCGCGCCGTGCGCGTACGTGCACGCGTCGCCGTAGCGGCAGGTGCCTTCCGCAAACTGTGGAGAGGAGAGAGACGAGGGGAGGTTGGGGCAAGCGCCGGCGCCGGCGCAAGCCGCACCCTCCCCGCCGCCGCCTCCGCCCTCCTCTCCCACTCCTCCACACCTGTGTACACACGCGTGTCTTATAAAAGCTGGGGTCGCGCCGGTCGAACGCGCGCCCGGGGCGGCCCGCGCCGGCGGGCGGCACGCCCCCCGCAAAGCCGCCCGCGGGCAGGTGGCCGCCTGGGGGGCGGGGTGGGCCGCCGCCGCCGCGGCCGCGGCCGCCGCCAAACATTGGGGGGCGAGAGAGAGGGGCTTGGAGTGGGGGCTCGCTGCCGGCGCCGCCCGCCTCTGCCTCTCCACTCCATCGCCCCTCAGCCACCCTAGTCAACATCTGAGCAATCGCCTGAACGCCGCGACACAGGCCCGCCATGGGGCCAACAGTCGGCCGCATGCCAATGTGCGCCGCCGTGCTGTCGCCGGCGGTCACGGCGCCGCGCCCGCTGCTCTCCCGCGCCCGTCCAGTGATCCCTCTCGCCGCAATGTCGTCAGACGGCCGGGGCCGGGGCCGGGACCGGTCCCCCGGGCGCGGCCGCGGCGAGCGCTTTGCCCCCGCCGGCGGCCGCGGCCGCGGCCGCGACGCCGGCGGCGGCCGCGGCCGGGGCGAAGGGCGAGGTCGTTTTGGACAGCGCGCGCCGGCGCGCGCGCCGCCGCGGCGCCCCTCCGGCCCGCCCGCCGGCTTCTTCTCGGCCGACGCGTTTGCCGACGCGGGCGCCCCCCCCGCCCTCGTCGACGCCTTGGCCGCCATGGGGGTGGTGAAGCCGTCTCATATCCAGGCGGCGGCGTTGAAGGCGTTGATTGGGGGGGGGGGCGATGCCGCGGCCACCCCGCGGCACGTCGTTCTCGCCGACCACGCCGGGTCGGGCAAGACCCTGGCGTACCTCACCCCCCTCGCCGCGTCCCTCCTGGACGCCGACGCGACCCTGGGCCGCACCGCTCCGGGCGCCCCGCGCGCCCTCGTCCTGGCCCCCACGTCCGAGCTGTGCGTGCAGGTCCTGTCCGTCGCGCGCGCGCTCGCGCGCGGCCTGGCCTCGACCGGCCACGCCCCCTTTCGCTCGGTCGCGCTCACGGGCGGGCACCCGTGGCGCACGCAAAGGGATGCCTTGGCGGAAGGGCCGGACCTGGTGATCGCGACCCCGGGCCGCGCGGCCGAGCACGCGCGCGCCGGGGGGCTGGATCTCAGCGCCGCCACCACCATCGTGCTAGACGAAGCAGACGTGCTGCTGGCCGACTCGGGCGCGTTTGCGGAGCAGGTCGCGCCGTTGAGAGCGGCCGCGCCGGCGACCGCCCGATTCGTCCTGGTGACCGCCACCCTCCCCGAACCCGTCTGGGCCCAGCTGGAGGCCGACCCCGCGTTCGGCGGCACGCTCGGCCTGCTCCCGGTGCTCGGCCCGGGCCTGCACCGCCCCGCCCCGGGCGTCACGCAAGTGGTCGTCGACTGCTCGGGCGGCGACGACTTCACCGCCGAGGGCGGCCTCGCCCGCAAGGCGACCGCGCTGGTCGAGCTGCTGGCCAAGTCGCGGGACACGCACACGGTCGTGTTTTGCAACACGGTGGACGCGTGCAGGAAGGTGGAAAACGTTGTGCGGCGCCAACTGGCCGCGACCCACACGGCGCACGCCTACCACGCCGCCGTGTCGCGCGAGGCGCGGGACGCGTCGCTGGCCGCGTTCCGGGCGCCGGGCTGGGTGGCGGGGGGGCGCGAGGCGGTGGCGGCGGCCGGCGCGGACGACGACCGCCTCCCCCCCTCGTCGCGCCACGTCCTCATCGCCACCGACCGCGCGTCCCGCGGCGTCGACACGACGGCCGCGTCCCACGTCGTACTGTTTGACTTTCCGCGCGACCCGTCCGAGTACGTGCGCCGCGCGGGCCGCGTCGCGCGCGGCGGCGCGGGCGGGGGCACGGTCTCCCTCCTCGTCCTGGGCCGCCAAGTGCCCCTCGCGCGCGAGGTGGTGGAGCGGGGGGCCGCGGGGCTGCCCGTGCACGCGGTGCCGGCGGGCGGGGCGTAGGGGAGGAGGCGGAGGGGTGGACGCGCGGCCGGTGTCAAGACTCACCCTCATCGCTTGCACTCCTCCCCACCTTCTCTCACCACCCGTGCAGCGGCAATCTCGCTGCTATAGCGCGCACGTCGGAATGAAACCGGTCGGTCAGCGCACCCCCGGAGCCGGTGGCGATGGCGACGACGTCGGCCAAAATGTCGGCGTGCCCCAAAACGTCCACGTGGTCTGCGCTCCTCGGCCCGCCCCGCGTATTCAGCCCCGCTTTCAAAAAGTCGAGCGGGGCATGGCGCGACTCGCGGGTGACGACGCGCGCGTTCCCGGGGTTGAGAGCTCCGTCGCGCCAGTGGCGAGCGCACAGCGCGCCCAGGGAGAGCAGGGGGACCGTCCCGTCGCCGTCGGCGAGGCGGACGCCGTCGTCGACACCGCCGAGAGGGTGTGCGGGGACGCCGGCGGAGAGGAGGGCGGTGCCGGCGGATCCGTTCTGGGCGAGGCCGGGCGCCGTCGCGGTCGCCCGCGCGTCGATGCGCAGGCCTCCCGCGTCCTTTTTGTACACGTACGCACGCTCGGTGGGCTTGCCGACGCCGTAGAGACAATAAATCGACAGCCCGGGAGCGTGCGGCAGCGGGCACTGGAGCGCCGACCCGCCGCGGCCGCAGTCCGCGGGCCGCGCGCCGGGGGGGGAACCGACGCCCGCCTCGCGCGCGCGGGCGGCGACGGCCGGAGGTATGGCGCCCAGCAGCAGGTCCAGGGCGGCGGTCGCGTCGAGCGGTTTTGGGGGCCCGTCGCCGTCGCCGTCGCCGTCGGCGCCGCCGTCGTCGCCCGCGATCGACAGCAGCGCGCCAAAGGACGCGCCCTCGAGCGCCATCGCCGGCCCGTCGTCCGGCGCCGCCGTCGCGTTGCCCCACGCGCGCGCGCCGCCGACGGGGAGCATGCCGAGGGCGCCGGGCCAGGAGCGGAAGAGGGCGGCGCGCGCGGCGCGGGAAACGAAATTGTCCCCAAGGAAGGCCGCGACAGCGCCCAACTCGGCTGTGTCGCGCGCCTCGCCCGAGAGCAGGGCGGGCAGGGACTTGACCGCGCCCAGGGTGGGGCCCGCGATGTTGGCATAGTGCGCTACGTGCGTTTCGACCCACCCCGGCGTCTGTTTCTCCACAAACGCGAAGAATGCCCTCGCGACATTGTCGCCCCACGAGTGCGCGACCAGGAACGCTTTCGCGCCGCCCGCCGTCGCCACCATGGTCTCGACGCGGGATCGCATGCGGGTGAAGAGACCGTCCCGGTCTTCGAGGGCGGCGATGGACAGGCGCCAGTCGTACGGTTCGGCCGCGAGCGTGTTGGCGTCGTACCCGGCGGCGGCCAGCTCTTCTATCAGCCGCGCCCACACGCCGTAGCCGGGCAAAAAGTAGTCGACGCCGGCGAGGCCCGGGACGGCGCGCAGGCGGACGCGAGAGCCGGCGCCGTCCTTGACGCGCGGGTCGGTCCCCGTCTCCGGGTCGAGCGCCATCGTCTCCAGCCAGCACGCCTTGTCGGTCAGCAACCGCTGCGTCATCGTGATTCCTCCCCAAAAGCGCGACCGGAAGTGGGGCGCCGCGCACGGCGGGCCGGCCCACAGCTCGAGCGAGGAGGTCACGAAGCCGGGAATGATGACCACTGGGTGCACCGGCCCCGCCCCCGCCGCCGCCGCGTCGGACCCTGGGTGCGGTATCTCTTCGCGCGGCAGCCTCGGCAGCGCGCGCGCGAGGTCGAGCTCGGCCGCGAGGTCGGCGACCGCCGCGAGCGACACGCGCAGCTCCTTGTTCTGGGCGGCCAGGCCTGCGGCGGCGGCAAGGATCGTGGCGATGCTGGTCACCGCGATGAGGGCGCGCCGGGAGCGGGGGGCGGAAGGGGGTGGGGGCGGTGGCTTGGGCGAGGCTTTCGCGCGCGGCCTCGAGCGCTGGGAAAGGGGCGTGAGGCGGGCGTGGGCTGCCTCCTCACCTGCACCATGCACCCGCCATCCGAACACGCCATCGCACGCACCGAGCGGGGCGGCGGCGGCGACGCCGTGTTGCGCGTCGCGGGTCGCGCGCGCGAGCGCGGCGGCATCGCGGCGCCGCGCGCACTAGCGGCCCGGGATGAGGGGTGCGCGACCCGCCGGCGCGTCCGGATCAGACGGCGCCGGTCGTGGGGCGACTGGGGAGAGTGAAGCGGGGGTCGGCGCGGCGCCGAATTGCCGCCACACCCTCCCCGCCCCTCCATTCCCCCCACAACCCGGCATGAAGCAGCGCCCGTCCGCCTTGGCGTCTCGCATTCGGCGCCTAATGCTGGCGGACGACGACGTGGGCAAGGTCGCTGCCGCGACGCCGGCGCTGATTGGTGAGTGAAGAGAGAGGGGTTGGGGTGCCTGCGGGCGCTTCCACGGTGCAGCGGCGCTTGACAGGCGGCGAGCGGGCGGACAGGTCGACCCCTTCCCCTCTCACAGGCCGCGCACTGGAGCTCTTCCTCACGCGCCTCGTGCAGGCGGCCGACGCGCTCGCCAAGCAGCGCGGCGATAAGACGCTGACCGCAGGGCACTTGTGAGCGTGGGAGAGTGGGGCTGGTGATGGTGCTGGGGTTTCGCAGCGGGCCGCGAAACTCCAGCAGCTCGCCGACGTGCGCGCCCGCTCTCTCCTCCTCTCTGCAGCAAAGCCGTGGCGGCCGCCGACCCAGTGTTTGACTTTTGCAAGTCCCTACTCGAGGTCGCGCCCGACCTGGCCGACCCCGGCGACAAGGGCGCCGGCAAGGCGGCCGCCGCGCCGCGCACCAAGCGCGCGGCCGCGCCCGGCGGCGGCGCTAAGCGCCCCGCCAAAAAGGCGACCGCTGCCGCGGCCAGCGACGACAGCGAGACCGAGACCGACGAGAGCACGCCCGAGTTGGGTGGGGAGGAGAGCGAGGGGGAGGAAAAGGCCGCGCCCGCGGCCGCCGTGCCCGCCGCGCCCGCCGCGCCCGCGCCCGACGCCGCCGCGCCCGCGCCGGCCGCGCCCGAGGCCGCCGACGAAGACCCCGACGTGGCGCCCGCGCCCGACCTGGGCGACGAGGGGGGGGATGGCGGCGATTTCGTGGAGTTTGGCGAGGAGGATTTCGACGCGTGAGTGTGTGTGTTCTCTTTTGCCGCCGCCGCCGCTGCCCCGGGTTTGCAAAACCGACACCCACCCACACCCACACCCCCGGGTCACGGCAAATACCGAATCTGGGCCTCGAGCGTCTCGTAGTGCAGCGGGTCGCTCCCCACGCCCTCCCTCACTTTAATCACCTCCAACCGGTGCTCGTCCGCCGCGGCGTCGCACCGCTCCTTGAACGTGTCCTCGTAGAGCACGGTGAACATGGCGTTGGCCCACTCAAACCATTCCCGGGTGCAGGCGGACGCGTCGGTCGCCGACACCGACTCGTGCATGAGCCCGTTGCCGCACTGGGCGCGGAGCAGGGCGCGCAACGCGGCCACGCGCGCTCCAGCGTCGGCGGTCGTCAGCGCGTCCACCATGACGGCCAGGGGCCAGACGTAGCCGGGGGGCGTGTGCGGCGAGCCGAGGCCGGTCAACACGGGGCCCTCGAAAAACCAGTCATTTTTGGTCGACAGGACGCGCGCCCGCGTCGTCGCGTACATGGCCGGGTCGTAGTGCGGGTAGCCGAGCAGGGGGATGGAGAGTAGGGAGGGGACGTTGGGGTCGTCAAAGTCGGCGAGCGCGTTGCCCAAACCGTCCACCTCGTACGCGTACGATTTGGTACCGTCCTCGTGCGTGACGACGCCGTGCGTGTCGATGCCGGCCCGGATCTCGCCCGCCAGTTTGGCGGCGGCGGCGGCAAACTTGGGGCACTTCCACACCTTGGCGTTGATCTCCAGCGCGCGTTCCAGCGCGCCGGCGGCGTACATGTTGACGGGCACGTTGTAGCCGTAAGTTTGGGGGTCGTCAGAGGGGCGGTAGCCAGACCAAGTCATTCCTGTGAACGCGGTCTCTGGCCCCAGCCCCCCTCTCGGCAGCTCCGAGTAGCGGTAGGGGGAGAGCGACTCGTGCTTCTGCTCCCGGGTCCAGACGTCGACCAGGAGGGCCGCGGCGTCGAAGATCTGGGACTCGTTAAGAAATTGAGACGGCGCGCGCACGCCCGGCGTCGCGTAATAGTTCCAGAGCATGTTGAGGAAGTAGGCGCCAGAGTCGAGTTCATAGTTGCGGGTCGAGACCCAGCCGCCGCGGCCGATGACGCGGTCGGCTTTGGAGAGTTTCGCAGCGTCGCGCCACGCCTCGCCGTACGCGTTTGCGTAAGGATCCTGCGTGATGTAAAACGCCTGCGTCCGCATGGCGCCCTCGAGCACCCGCTTCAACGCGGGGCGACTGGCCATCCGCGGAAAGTAGGTCGCGAGCTGGACGGACGAGTCGCGGATCCACATGTCGTCGATGTCCCCTGTCGCGACAAACACGCGCGCTCCGTCGCCCCGGGGGCGGACCGCGGTTTGAAGGGAGTGCCAGAGGGTGCGGCCGCAGAGAGAACGCAGGTCGGCGCGTTCGGTGGGGGTCAGAAGGCTGGGAGAGAGGGTTCAAAAGGTGGGGTGCCGTCCCCTGCGCGAAAAAGGGGGCGGAATGGCGCGTCCGCCACCCTGCAGCAAGTGGCGTGCTCGCCCACGGTCTCTCGCGCGGCGGCACGATCCCGCACGGCCTGGCGACGCCGCGCCCCCCCTCCAATCTTGTTGTCGGGCGCGCCCCCGATCCCCTCCATCCCTCTCTCCTACCTCGACACGTTGGCGCTCAAATCGGGCCGGCTCGCGCTCGACCCGCCGCTGGCCCACACTTCGGGCTCGGCGTGCGCGAGCACGCGCCGCACGGCGGCGCCCGAGGCGCCCGCGCGCCGCGGCGGGCGGCCCAGAGCGACCGCCGTGCCGGACGTCACACCCCCGTTGGACGCCGCACGCAGCTTCGTCCCCACAAACGCGCCCGCGTTGAGCAGGACGAGCGCGGCGAGCAGGCCGCGCGCGACGGGCGGGCGGCGCCGCGCCTTGGAGTGGGGCGAGCAGGAGGCCATGGCGTGGAGAGGAGGGGAGGGCGCCTCTCGCGCGACGGGGCGCCCTGCGCAGGGCGGGAGTGAGAAGAGAGTGCTCGCCGCCAATTGCCATCGCCGCCGCCGCCGCCACACACTCGCCCGGATCCTCTCGATCCGCCCTCCCCCCCGTCGATGGTCAACACGCGCCGACGGTCCACGGGCGACGGCGGCGGCGACGGGCGCGCGCCGCGGCGGGACGGCATGAGCCACGGCGGCCGCGCCGCGCCCTCCGAGAGTCTCGCCGACGACAGCAGCAGCAGCAGCGAGGTTTGTGCGCGGGATCTGGTCGGTCGCGGGTGGCGGCGCGGGCGGCGGTCGACGCCCTCCGTCTTTCTCAGGACGGCTCCCCGGCGCCGACCCGCCGCCGCAAGGCGCCCTCGCCCGCGCCCTCGTCCGGCGACGACCGCAAGCGCGCTCGCAAGGAGGAGAGTGACGGGGAGGAGCGGGGCGACACGCCCGTGCTCGTTTCGGACGGCGACGGCGACGACGCCGCGCCGCGCGCGGTTCCCCCCGTCGCCCCCTCCCCCGCCGGCCGCCGCCGCGTCCTCTCGTCGGACGACGACCCCGACGACCCCGACGTGGGCACGCCGTCCAACTCGGACTCGAGCGACGGCGACGACAGCGGCAGCGACGACGAGAGCGGGAGCGACGACCCGCGCCGCGGCGGCTCGGACGACGACCGCCGCCGCTCCGGCCGGGCCCGCCCCCCCGTCGACCGCTTCACGCCGCGCGTCGGGCGCCACTCCGAGGCGTACGAGACGCGCGGGTCGCGGCGCGCCCGGCGGTCGTCGCCGGGCGGGCGCCGCTACCCGGCGCGCGACCGCGCGGCGCCGCCGCCGCCGGCGTACGTTCCCGAGCGCCCGCGCACGTCGGGGCAGAGGCCGTCGCGGGACGAGTATGCCGGCCTGGACGCGCCGCGGTGGCCGTCGCGCGGCGACGCGCGCGCGCCCGACGCGCGGCGCGCGCGGGACGAGCTGGTCGCCCTCGACGGCGCGGGAGCGGGGGCTTCGTGGCGGTCGCTGGCGCCGGGCGCGGGTGGCGGCGGGTGGGCGGGCGCGGGGCCGCCGCCCTGGCTCGCCGGCGACCGCGACCGCGGCGGCGGCGCGAGCGCCGCCCAGGCCCCGCCGCCCAACGCCGAGATCACCCCGCTCGACGTCGACCCGTCCCTCGGCTTTGACGCCGTCGGCGGCCTGGACGCGTACGTGGGCGCGCTGCGCGAGATGGTGCACCTGCCCCTCGTGTACCCCGGCCTCCTCGCGCACTTTGGCGGCCTCGACCCGCCGCGCGGCGTCCTGCTCCACGGCCCGCCCGGCACGGGGAAGACCCTGGTCGCGCGCGCGCTCGCCGCGTCGGCCGCGCGGTCGGGGAGGAAGATCACGTTTTTCATGCGCAAGGGCGGCGACGTCCTCTCCAAGTGGGTCGGCGAGGCCGAGCGCCAGCTGCGCGCCCTGTTTGACGAGGCGGCCAAGCGGGCGCCGTCGATCATCTTCTTCGACGAGATCGACGGCCTGGCTCCCGTGCGCTCGTCCAAGCAGGACCAGGTGAGGGGGGCGGGGGGTGGGCGGGCGAGGGGGCGCGCGCGCCGCCACGCTGTGGGGCCCCCCCCCCCCCCCCCCCCGCCAGGTCCACGCCTCCATCGTGTCCACCCTGCTCGCCCTCATGGACGGCCTGGACTCGCGCGGCGCGGTCGTCCTGGTGGCGGCGACCAACCGCCCCGACGCGGTCGACCCCGCGCTGCGCCGCCCCGGCCGCTTCGATCGCGAGCTCCTGTTTCCCCTGCCGGCTGCCCCGGCCCGGCGATCCATTTTGGACATCCACACGCGGGCGTGGGCGGCGCGGCCGCCGGCGGCGGCGCTCGACGCGCTCGCCGCGCGCACCGCGGGCTACGCGGGGGCGGACCTGAAGGGCCTCGCCGCCGAGGCCGCGCTCGCGTCCCTGCGCCGCACCTACCCCCAGATTTATGCGACGGACGCCAAACTCGCCCTGCCGGACGCGCCGCCCGCCGTGACGGCGGCCGACTGGGCGGCCGCCCTCCGGTCCGTCGTCCCCGCCGCACACCGCGCCGCCGCCGCGCACGCGCGCCCGCTGCCTGCCGCGCACGTGGCGTCATTGGGGCCCGCCCTGGAAGCGGTGCTCGCGGGGGTGGCGGCCGTGCACGCGGCGGCGGGGGCGCTGCTGCGCGTGCGTGCGCGCGGCGGCCACGCCGGCGGTCTCGCTTCGGCGGCCGCCGCTCTCTCCGACGACGACGAGGACGACTCACTCTGGGACGCGCTCGACGGAGGCGCCGGCGACGGGGCGGCGCCCTCGGCCCGCCCCGCGCGCACCCCCGCCCCCGACGTCCCGGCCCTTGTCCTCGCGCGCTCCGCCCCCCCCGCCGCCCCCGCTCGCGCCCTGGTCACCGGCGCACCCGGCTGTGGCGCGTCCGCGGTGGCGGCTGCGGCTTTGGACGCGCTGGAGGGCCTGCGCTGCGTCCCGCTTTCCCTCCCCTCGCTCCTTGCCGCCGGTGGGCGCTCGCCCGAGGAGGCCGTCGTCGCCGCCTTCACCGAGGCCCGCCGCGCCGCGCCCGCCATCCTGTTTCTGCCGGCCGCCGACGCGTGGTGGGCGGCCGCGCCGCGGACGCTGCGCGCCGCGCTCGCCGCGTGCGCGGGCGAGCTCGCGCCCGGCACGTCCCTCATCCTCCTGGCCTCCGCTGACGCGCCCGCAACCGAGCTGGATCCCGAGCTGGTGGCGTTGCTGGCGCCTCACGGGGGGGCGGGCGTCGTGGTGTCGGTCCAACCGCCGTCGGCGGCGGGCCGCCGCGCGGTGCTCGCGGCGGCGGCCGCCGACCTCGCGCGCCCGCCCTCGCGCCGGCGGCCGCCGCGCGCGGCCGCGCCGCCGCCGCTGCCGCTGCCGCTGGCGGCCGAGGTCGAGGCGGGCCCGAACGCGGCCACCACAGCCCCTCCCCCCCTCCCCCCCTCCACCGCCGCCGCCGACACCGCCGCCGTGCGCGCCCTGCGCGTCGCCCTGCGCGGCGTCGCCACCCGCCTGCTGCTCGACCGCCGGTTCCGGGCCTTTGCCGAGCCCACACCCGGCGACGGCGCCGACTCGGGCCCTTGGATCGCCGATCTCCTCGCCCGCGTCGACTCCCGGTACTACCCTACAGCCGCCTCGTTCATGGCCGCAGTCGCCGAGTTTCCGGTCGCCGCGCGCGCCGACGCGGCGGGCGCGCGCGATGCTGCGGCCGCACGCGCGGTCGCCGCTGCGTGCGCGTTTGAGGACGAGGCCGCTGCCCTGCTCTCGGAGCGGGTGCCGCCCGAGCTCGAGGCGCGCACGGATCAGATTGCGGGGCGCGGTGGTGGTAGCGGAGCGGAGGAGGAGGAGGGCGGCGAGGAGGGCGACGAGCTCGCCACAGAGGCGGCCACCGCCCCTGATCTGCCCGCCCCCGCGCCTCCAGCCCCCGCCCCAGTCGCGCCCCCTCTTCCACCGCCCCCTCTTCCGCCCCCCTCGGCCGCAGAAACCGCCCTGGCCGAGTCGGCGCTCGCCGCTGCCGTCGCCGCGACCGACGGCTGGCCCCTGGCCGCCGTCGACGCGGCCGCCGCCCGCCTGGCGGGCGCGGCGCGGGACGCGCGGGAGGAAGATGATCGGGCGGCGGTCGTCAAGCGGGCGCTTGAGGCGGCTTTCGAGTGATGGTGGGAGGAGGGGGGTGGGGTCGCCGCGCGCTTCCGCCGCCTCTGCAGACCCGGACCCAAGCCTGCACTACAGAGCGCGCGCCCCGCGCGCCGTGCTTCGAGTCGGCGATCTTTGAGTCGCCCGGCGGGCGGCGCCCCGGGGCGGGAGGCCCCCGCGGTGCCGGCCCGGCCGGGCAGCGATGAGCCTCGCGGCTCCACCGGCAACCAGCCCCCGTGATGACACCCCCCACATCTTCGTCCCTCACACCCGCTCCCACACCGCGAAATACGCGGCACACCACACGCGCCCCGCGGCGCGGTCGTGGCGCACGCCCGGGAAGAAGCGCGTCTCAATTTCGGCGGGCGCCACCAGGTCGACGACGCGAAACCCGAGCGACGCGGCAAAGGCGGCATGCTCGGCGGGCTCGTGCGGGAAGCCCGACCGCAGGGGCTCGCCCTTGTCCGCAAGCCAGAGGGCCACGTTTTTGTAGTCCCTCCACTCGCCACCGACGCTCTTGCCGCCGCTGGCGACGCAGGAGGCGGGCAGGAAATCAAACGCCATGTGGGCGCCGCGTTGGAGGAGGGTGGCGACCGCGCGGAGGCACGCGGTCGCCGCGGTCGGCGGCAGGTACATGAGCACGCCCTCGAGCGTGGCCACGGACGGCCTCCGCGGGTCGTAGCCTTGCTCTTGAAGGAGTTTCAGGGCTTGCGATGGCTCGCGGAGGTCGGCGGCCACGTACTTGGGCCGCCGCGCGGTCGCCGGCACGACGCGCACGACCATCGCCTGCTTCTCCGCCGAGACAGGGGGCAGGTCCAGCTCGTAGAAGGCGGCATCCGACTCGGGCGCGATGCGGTGGGCGCGCGTGTCGAAGCCGGCGGCCAGGATGAGGACCTGCGCCGCGCCGCCCTTCACCGCGCCCTCCATGAACCCGTCCAGCCACCGCGCGCGCGCGTCGAAATAGTTGCACGTGCCGGGTGCGACGAGGTCCACGGTGAACGAGTAGAGGCGCCACGCGTTGCGCGGGCCCAGGACGGCGACGAACGCGACCTTGTTGTAGAGGAACGCGCGGTGCGGCATGCGCGCCTCCATGATGGCTTTGGACAGGGGGTCGGCAAACGCGCCGGGGCGGCCGGCGGCGGCGTTGGTGAGGCGCTGGATGAGGACCTGGGGGGTGGGAGAGGGGGTTGAGGGGCATGGCGCACGGGGCGAGCGTGGCGTCGGGGGGGCTGCGTTCCTCCCGCCTCCCCGCACCATGTCATTGCTGGCGCGGCAGTTCATCCCGAAGCGCCGCATGAGCTTCATGCGCGAGCCTTTGTGGTGCGGAACAGGCGCGTCCGGGTCCACATTCTCCACGTCGGCCGCGGCAGGCGCCTCCTTCGCCTCCTTCTTGTGCGACCGCTTAAGAAAGGGCATGTCGGCCGGACGGGGGGCGGCCGGGGCGCGCTATGTCGGCGCTGGGCGAGAGTGGCGCGCACAGCGACGCGCCGTGCGACATTGCCGCCACTCCCCGCGGTTGTTCGCCGCCGGACCGCCCGCCTCGGCCGTACCCTGAGCCTCATCGTAAGTGGGGGGGTGAGTGGGCGCCGTCGGCGGGCGCGGCCGCCCCATGCCACGCTCGGACGCGCGCATCGACAGACGGAGCTCCTGAGCGTTCGGCTGCTTCCCGCACGCCGCGCGAGATGTCGCGCGAGGGTTGGGGTTCCGTCGAGACGCGACGCGCGGCGGCGGAAGTCCTGTGGCGCCCGCACGTGCATGTGCCGCGGCGTGGCTTTCGCGCGCCAGCGCGCACCCCCCCGCCCGCCTCGCCCGCCCTCCCCGCACCGCCACGGGCCAACCCTTATATCGTGTCCCGCGTCGGAGGCGGAATCGACCTCACATCGCCCCCTCAAAACCTTGCAGCTCGCCATGCGCCACGTCGCTTTCCTCCTCCTCCTTGCGGCCGCCCGCGCGGCGTCCCCCTCCCCCGCCTGCATCGTCGAGTACTCGACCGAGACGGTGGCCACCCAGGCCGCCGAGGGCGAGCGCGCGCTCTCGGCCCGCGCGGTGCCCGCCGCCTTTGTCGGCCGCGGCGCACTCACGCTCGTCTCGCACGCCGCCGCCGACCTCCCCCCCAACGCCCGCCTGGCGGTCGAATTCGCGGCCCCTGCCGTCGTGGGCGGCGCGACGGGGATGGAGCGGGTCGCGCCGTCGGCCGGCGCGAACGAGCAGTCCTTCATGGTCGACGCGCGCGACGCCGCCGGCCGCCCCACGGTCGCGTACGAAGTGGCCGGCCCTTCCTCGGACTATGCGCCCGCCGCTGTCTCCCTGGCCGGCGCCCCCTGCACGGTGCGCCCCGCCGCGGCGTCGGTCGCGCCGTCGCCGCCCACCGAGATCCGCAAGCTCGGCCCCCCGGGTTACTTCAACAAGTTTCTGGAGGAGAAACCGGTGTCGACCCGCGGGGCGCAGCTCATTGGCGTGGATGGCGCCCCTCTCACGATCAAGGGCGTCAACTGGTTTGGCTACGAGAACGGGCAGACCAACCCCGACGGCCTGTGGGGCAAGGTGGACGACGCCATTGTGGCCGACTTTGTCAACGTCGTGTGGCGCATGCAGTTGCTCGGGTTCAACACCATTCGCCTCCCGTTCTCGTTCCGCGACCTCGAGTCGGCGACGCCGAAGGACCCCAAGTACGCGACGTGCAAGGCAATCACCCCTGCCGAGATGGCGGCGTCGGTCACGCCGCCCGGCGTGACGCCGCCCGTGGGGCCGGTGCCGCCGATCCGGGCCCCCGTCGCGAAGCACGACCCGACCATCTGCAATGATTACGTCCCCATGGACTCGATGCGCAACCGCTTCTTCTGGGCCATGCGCTACATCGCGGCCAACGGGTTTTACGTGATCATCGACGACCATTTGGCGTACGACACCTTGGTTTTGGACGACGCGACCAAATGGGTCGCCTCGTGGAAGGCCCTCGCCGCCGACATCGCCAAAGACCCCCTCCTAAAAAACCGGGTCATGCTCGACCTGCTCAACGAGCCGGACGCGCGCGGCATCAAGTGGCAGACGGGGCCGAAAGGGCCCGGTTTCGGGATGGCCAAATATTACGAGGACGCGATGGACGCCATCTACGCCGTTCACCCGACCGCCCTCATGCTCATCGAAGGGTGCGGTCAGCTGGGTTTGGTCGCCATGAACTGGGGCGACGGGTTTGCGACCGACGCGGCGGTCGTCAAGGCGGGCGGCGTCGAGGACGCGCGCCCCTTTTTCGAGGCCATCGTCAAGAAGCCGTACGCCAACAACGTCGTCATCTCGCCCCACATCTACCCGCCGTCCATCTCGACGCACAACGAGCCGGAGGTCGTGCTCGCGCCGGGGCTGTTCACCCGGCTCGACAACTCGTTCGGGTATTTGACCAAGACAGGGTTTTGCCCCACCGCGGGCGGCCCCTGCAAACTTTATCCGGTCGTGTACGGCGAGACGGGCGCCAAATTCGACAAAGAGCTGGACGTCAAGTTTTTGGAGGACTTCGCGCGGTACATGACGACGTCCACCGACGGCCACGCCCCCACGCCCAACATGGTCTGGTGGTGCTGGAACGCCAACTCGGGCGACACCGGGGGCGTGGTCAACGACCAGTGGAAGGAGATCAACTGGTTTAAAATCGGGTGGTTGATGCGCGCGGCGGGGTTGGCGCCGTGGGCGCTCGACGGCAAGCCGCTCCCGGACGCGGCCAACAAGCCGCCGGTCGGGACCGTGGGGGCGGGCACGTACGGGGCCAACGCGATGTTTGACCAGGGGGCCGGGAAGCCACCGGCCGCGGTGGCGGCGCCGGTGCCGGCGAAGCCGGCGGCGCCCGCCGCGCCGGCCGCGACGCCGGCCGCCACGCCCGAACCGACCGCGGTCCCGGCCGCCACCCCGCCCGCTGCCCCCTGCCCCGACACCGCGCCCGACTCGCAGTACACGTGCGCCCAGCAGGCTTCCTGGGGCAAGTGCGGCGAGGACTGGCTCGTGCGCGGCGGCTACTGCCAGAAGGCGTGCGGCCGCTGCCCCAAGCCGCAGGCCGTGCTGGAAGCGTCGGCGGATGGCGTTGCCGTCGCCGGCGCTGGGGCGCCGACGGCGATGGCCGCGGCGGCCCCCGGCGCTGCCCCGCGGCGCGCGCGCGCGCGCGCGACCGTCGCGGGCGACACCCAGGCCGTCGCCGCCGCGCTCGCGGCGGCAGGCCCCGGCCAGGAGGCGACAGCGCTCGAGGCGGTCGAGGCCGTGCTGGAAGGCGCGTCCCCGGCGCACGTGCAAGCCGTCGTCGCGCAGCTCGAGGCCGCCGACGCGGTGGCCACCCTCCTCCAGGCCGTCGACACTGACCCCGCCATCACCGACGCCGCCGTCGAAGTTCTGGCCTCGTACGAGGCGGCCACGGTGGAGGCGGCCATGGCGGATGGCCAGGACTAAAAAGGAGAGAGGGGGGCGCTGAGCGCCTTTTTCCCCGCCTCTCCCCCTCGCACTCGACCCCACGCCCCACCCCGATCCGTCCGGCATCCCCACCGCATCACGCTGTAAACGGCCGACGACAAAACGACTCGCGCGGGTGGGAGCGGGAGGGCAGCGGTGGAGAGCGCGCGCGCGCCACCACCACCCCGGCCCCCTCTCTTTCATCTCTGCGGCGCGCCGGGCGCGAGTCACACACACGCGCGCACTCACCCCCGCCGCCCGCCCCGAGCACGCGGCGCCGCACGAGCCCCGCCAGCCTCTCCCCGCGCACCCTCCTTTTCAGAACATGGCCGCCCCCTGCGCGCGCTCCTTTTCGTACGTCTCAAAGTACTGGTAGATGATGGTGACCGCGAGCAGGATGCCGGTGCCGGAGCCGATGGCCCCCATGAAGTCGGCGATGATCGTCAGCGCGCCGATGCACATCCCCCCAAACGCCGCGGCCGTCGGGATGTAGCGGTTGAGCTCCTTTTTGAGCGACTGCACCGTGTCGCGGTGCCCCTGCAGAAACATTTGTTGCTCCCGCATCGATTTCGCGACGTCGGCCGCGGACGAGCCCGACACCTCAATCCACGTCTTGGAGAACAGGGCGCACGCACCCAGCATGAATGAGACGTAGAACAGGGTGTGGATCGGGTTGGCGGCGGCGGCGGCGAGGGAGGCGGGGGCGGAGATGTAGTGCACGAAGCCGCCGACGGGGTGCATCTGGCCCGTGTATTCGGATTCTGGGGCAAAAGGGAAGGGTTGGGTTGGCGTTGGGGAGTGCGGGGTCGAGGTTGGGGTTGGAATGAGGTCCCGGCGCACCCCCACTCTCCCCCTCTCTCCCCCTCCTCACCTTGCCACCGGCCGAGCAGGCGCACGAGCACGTTGCCCCCGTACCGCTTGTAGAGGAGTTGGGAGATGAAGTACAGATTGGACACGAGGGCCGACTGAAGAGGGGAGAGCGAGGGGAGAGGGGCGTCGGCGCGCGCGCTCCGAGCGCCCGCCCAAAACCGTCCCCTCCTCCCTCCCCCCCCCTCCCGCCACCCCACCTGGAGAATGATCGGCATGTTGGACGTGTAGAACAGCTTGATAGGGTAGTTCTGCTTGGCCCCCCGCCGGTTCTTGGAGCACACGGGCAGGTCGACGCGGAAGCCCTGGAAGTAGATGACGACCAAAAAGACGGCGACCGTCGCCAGCAGGTTGGTCACGTTGGGCAGGTTGGGCCGGTAGAACGCTTCTTTGAGGGCTTTCGTTTTGTCGGCCCGGGTGAGCACGAGGTGGAAGAGCGCGATGACCGCGCCCTCGAACTCGGCGCCGCGCGCGCCCGTCACGGTGTAGGGCGAAAACGCCTTCCAGATGATGTTTTCGCAAATGTTGGTCGCGATGAACAGGGAGATGCCTGAGCCGAGGCCGTAGCCCTTGGTGAGCAGTTCGTCCAGGCAGATGACGATGATGCCCGCGGCGACGAGCTGCAACACGATGAGCACCGCAGACGCCGCCCCGAGGTCGCGCACGTCGCCGTACATGCCGGACACGACGTAGGCGACGGCTTCGCCGACGGTGATGAGGATGCCGAGCAGCTTCTGGGCGCCGTCGCTGGAGCGAGGAGAAGAGGAGTAGGGGGGTCGGGATGGGCGCGTGCGCCCTCGAGGGCGCGCCAGGGCTTCAGCGGTCCCCCTTTCAACGCCCAAATGACTGCAAGCGCTGCCTCCGCCGCCCCCCCCACCCCCCACACTCACAGCAGTGCCCGGTCTTCGGGCACGGAGTTGTCGATCTCGATGATTTTAGACCCCGCCAACAGCTGCATGACGAGGCCGGAAGTGACGATGGGGGAGATGCCGAGCTCCATGGTGGTGCCGCTAGGGGGAAGGGAGGGGGTGGGGGCGGCGTCGGCTCGCGACTCCCGCCGGCGCGCGCAGGCGGGCAGCGCGAATCGGGCGCCGCGGGCGCCCGCGCCCGCCCCGGACGGTGTGAGCGATCGGCCGTGCATCGCCCGCGCGGCCGGCGGCCGGTGCGGCGGCCGCCAGACCCCACACCCTGGCGCGGCGCGCGCCATCGCGCGCGGCGCAGGCGGGCGGCGGCGCGAGCCCGCCTGCCGATGCGGGCGACCGCCGCAGGCCGATGATCGCGCGTCACGGGGCACTTGGGGATTGGGCGCCGGGACGCGCGGCGCGCACAAGGCTCGCGCTGCCCCCGCGCCCGCCCGCCCGCGGTCCCCCCTCCCCCCTCCCCCGCACCGGTTAGACGCCATGATCACGCGCGCCCAGTAGAACGGGTCCGACCCCGCCTGCTTGTTGATGCCGTAGAGGGGCAGCTGGGAGCAGACGAGGAAGATGAAGAGCGACGTCGCAGTCAGCAGCGCGCGCTGGCGCAGCGGGACCCGGCGGTCGGGGCGCTCCACTTCGGGGAGGAAGGGGAGGAAGGGGCGGACGAGCTCGAGGGGCCGCATGGTTGGCGGCGGGTTCGGGGCCGCGCGAGAGGAAGGAGTGAGGGAGCGCTGACCGCCGGCGCGACCCAGTCACTCTGCGGCTCGGGGCAGCCCTCCCACCCACCCCGCGCGTGGTCGATCGATCGCGCCCCCCCTTCCGCCCCGCGCGCCGGCGCCGAGCGCGCGGGGCGCATGGACGCACGTAAGGATGCGGCGCTTTGACCCGCGCGCCGCGGCCGCTGCTGCGCCCCATTCTCACATCCTTCCCTCTCCCACAGCGGATCCTGTCACGGCGGCCGCCCTGGAAGATTTGATGGATGCTTTCCCCACCGTCGACCCGTCGCTCGCCGCCGACGTCCTCCGCTCCACCTCCGGCCGCGTCGCGGCCGCGTCCCGCGCCCTGGCCAATATGCTGAACGACGCGCGCACCGATGGAGGCGGCGGCGAGGCGCCCTGGCGCGACCGCGAGGGGTGGCCAGCCCAGATGCCGGCGTCGGCGGGCTCCACGCCCCGCGGGCCCCGCAGAGCCCGCCCGGCGCGTCCGCCGGGGTTTGACCCCGCCGACGCGTTTGGCGCCCCCCCGGCGGGCGCGGCGGCGGTCGGGGACGACGCGGTCGACCGCCTCGCGGCGGGCCTGGCGGCCAGCCTCGGCGGCGACCTCTTTGCCGCGCCCGACGGGCGCTGGGGTGGTGATGAATGGTCGATGCCGCTGACGCGGGGGGCGGCGCCAGAGGTGGCGCTGCCTCCGCCCGCGCCTGGCCGAGGGGCGCCCTCCCACCCTCTGCCGCCGTCCGAGGACGAGTTCGGCGCGGCCGGCGCCTTTTTTGGCCCCGACGACGACGCGTCCGAGCGCGGGAGCGTGCGCGCGCCGTCGCCGCCGCGCGCGCGCGGGCCGCGCCCCCTCGTCAGAGCCGGCCCCGAGTGGGCCGGCCCGTCGCTGCCGCCGCCGCCGCCGCAAGCGGCGGCCACCACCATGCGGCCGACGAACCAGGTGGGAGAGGGGCGGGGGGAGGGAGGGCAGGCATGGAGAGAGGACGCGGCCCTTGCCCACCCCTCGCCCCCGCGCTCGCCTCGCCCGCCTCAGTCCGTCGTCATCCTGGTCGGCCTGCCCGGCTCCGGCACATCCGGCGCCGCGGCCGTGTTCAAGGGCGCCGGCTGGTCCGTGGTCGGGGACGCGGACGGCGCCAACGCGCGAGCGAATTTCGGCCAGGCGCTCTCGCACGGCCAGTCCGTGGTCGTCGACCGCGTCAACTCCCTCCCCGACCAGCGCGCGGTCTGGATTCGCATCGCGGCCAAGAGGGGCGTGCCCGTGCACGCGATAGAGCTGCGCACGCCGCTGCACGAGTGCGAGCGCGCGGCGCTCGAGTCGAGGCGGCCGGGTGTGTCGCCCTCGACCACGCTCCGCGAGGTGCGCCAGCGCGCGGGAGACCTGAAAGAGTGCACGCACGGCGAAGGGCTCGACACCATCCTGCGCCCGTCGACGCCGGCCAAGGCGGTGGCCGACGCGCGCGAGTTGATCCTGGCGGGCCGCCGCGCGGCCGCCGCGCCGGCCACGCCCGAGCCGCTGCCGCTCCCGGCCGCGCTGAGCCCTCCCGCGCGCACGTCGCCCGCGAGAAAGCGTGTTGAGCCCCCCCCCCTAAAGGCGGCCGCCGCGGCCGCGGCCGCGCCTCCCGCCGCGCCGCCCGCCGCGGTCGACTTTCTGCGCAACGCCCTCGGCCTGCCCGAGGCCCAAATCGTGGACGCGCTGGCTGCGTGCAATGGGTCGGCGGCGGGCGCGCTCGACATGCTGCTGGCGGCGGGCGTGGGGGATGGAGGGGGGGCACCGGCGCCGACCGCGTCGGCCGCCGCGCCCCCCTCCCCGTCCGCCCCCCCTGCCCCCACCCAATGCTGCGTCATCCTCGTCGGCCTGCCCGGCTCCGGCGCGTCCACCGCGGTCGCCCTCTTCCGCGACGCCGGGTGGCGCGTCGTGCGCGCCGACAGCAACCAAGCCAAGTCCGCCCTCGTCCAAGCCCACGCTTGCGGCTGTTCGTCCGTCATCGACGGTGTCAACGCGACGCCCGCCGAACGGGCGCCCTGGATCGCGCTGGCCCAGGAATGGGGCGTCTCCGTGCACGCGCTCGAGCTGCGCACGCCGGTCGACGCGTGCAAGAAAGCCGTGCTCGCGTCCGTGGGCACCTCCAAGATCGAACGCAAGCAGGCGGTGCGCGACGTCGAGCTGGCGGCTGCGACGGTGGTGGAGTGCGACCAGTCGGAAGGCTTCGACCGCGTCGTCCGCGCGGAACGCGCGGAGGCGGCCGCGACCCGTGCCGCCTCGTTCGGGCGGTCCCCGCCCATGCTGACCACCGTGCGCACGGCGGTCGCGCCGCCGGCGCCGGCCGAGCCGGCGCCGGCTTTTGTGCGGCCGCCGCGTGCGGTCGGGTCGCCGCCCCGCCTCGTGTACGGCTCTCCTGAACAGCCCGGCCTGCGCGCCGCGCCCGGCGATTTCACCCGGCTCGCGGCGGACGACGAGGCGGCCGCGTCGGCGTCGTCGTCGGTCGATTTTCTCTGCACCGCGCTCGGCCTGCCCGAGGACCAAGTGGTCGCCGCGCTCGCCGCCTGCCACGGCTCGGAAGCAGGCGCCCTGGACCTGCTCCTGGCCCAGGTGGTGGCCGCAGACGACGCGGTGGCGGACGACGCGGCGCCTGCCGAGGCGGCGTCCGACCCCGTGGGCCGCCTCGCCGAAATCTTCCCCGCCCTGTTGCGGTCAACCCTGGTGGACGCGCTGGACGCGGCGGGCGGCGACGAGGCTGCGGCCCTGGAAGCCCTGCTGGTCGGCACGCCATCACCCGCGCCCGCCGAGAAAGGCGCCCTGCTCCAGGCCCTGTTCCCCTCCGCCGACGCTGGCTCCGTGCGTCAAGCCTTGCGCGACGCTGGTGGCGAAGCGGACGCGGCGGCCGCCCTGCTGGCGGCGCGCGGGGAGGAGGCCGCGTCGGCCGCGCTCGCGCGCCGCGTCGCGGTGCGCTCGCTCGAACCCTCGCCGGATCGCGAGGCGGAAGAGGAGTCGCCGGCCGACGCCGAGCCGAGATCGCCGCTCGCGACGGCCGCTGCCGCCGTCGCGGCCGCGCCCGCGGACGCCGACCCCGCCGACGTCCTCCTCTTCACGGCCGGGCGCCGGGTCGATCTATCATCGGCATCCAGCTGGGCCAAGCCCGGGCGCGGGGGGAGGCTGGTCGGCGACGGCGCCGCGCAGGCGACCCTGCCCCCCACGCCCGCCCGCTCCCTCCCCGTCCCCACCCTCCTCCCCAACCCCCCGCCCGACCCCCACGCCCTGCGCCGCCTCCCCCGCGTCGCGCCCGGCGACGAGGCGGAGGCCGGGTTTGCGCCGCGCGGCGCGACAGTCGCCGACCCCGCGTATGGCGCGCACCGCGCCGAGGCCAAGCGCCTCTTCAGCGAAGCGGCTCGGTGTTTGTCCGCCGCGGCCGACGCGCGCGCCCGCGGCGACAACAAGGCCGCCGCGTCGGCCGCCGCCAAGGCGTCCGACCTGCGCGCGCGCGGCGAGGCGGCCAACGCCGCCGCGCGCGACGACATCTTCCGCCGCCGCAACGCGGCCTCCACGTCTGCCTTCCACGTCGACCTGCACGGGCTGCACGTGGCGGAGGCGCTGGACAAAGCGGTGCAAGTGCTCGACCACGCGCTGCGCAACCCGCAAGACCCGCTCGCCGGCACGCACGTCGTCCGCGTCATGACCGGCCGCGGCACGCACTCGGGCGCGACGGGGGCGGCACTGCTGCCGGCGGTGCACGACTTGCTCGCGGGGTGCCACCTGCGCAAACACGTGAAGGCCGAGTCGGGCGGCGGCGTCTTCGCCGTGTCGCTGCCGCCGCCGCTCGCCGCGCGCACGCGGGCGGCGGACCTGCTGCCGCGCGCGGCGGCGGCGGCGCTGGAGAAAGCGCGTGCGCGGCGCTCGGCGCTGTGACGAGACGAGAGGAGGGGGTGGGTCGCCGCGCTGCGTCGCCCTCCCCACCCTTTCACTCCCTTCCCTCTGCACGCATGCCCCCCCCATTCGCTTGCTCCCACACCCCAACGGCCCCGGCCCCCGCGCCGGCGCCGGCCCTGGTCTTGCCGAAAAAGTGTTCACCCCCGCCCTCCCCAATCCACCGCCCCCGCACCACCCCCGCACCGTCATGCAAGACCAGGGCCGACCCAGCATCACAGAGATGGAGAGAGAGCGTGGCAGAGTCGGTGCGGGTCACATGAGGGCGCGCGCCTCGCGCTCGCCTTCTCTCACCGCGCCGCGGCGTCTGTGAGCGCGCCCTCGAGCTCGTCCAGGTCGAACTCGCTGTCGTCGTCGTCGCCTTCGTCGAGGTCTTCCTCCCCTTCTTCGTCGGGGTCGGAGGGGTAGGCCGCGTCCGACCCGTCGTCGCCCGCGTCCCCCGCCCCCCTCCTCTCAAACCATTGCCGCCCCGTCGCCCGCTCCTCGCCGCCCGCCGGCGTGGCGGGCCCGCCGCCCTTGGCTTCGGCATAGAACGTGGACGCCCACGCGGCAAACGTGGCGGGCGTGACGGGCGTGCCCAGGGCGCGCGCGGCGGCCGCGCGCGCCTCCTCCTCCTCTTGCAGCACCTCCTTGGATTTCTCGGCCGGCGCGGTGGCGGTCGAGTCGGCCCCGACCCCGGGCGCCACCATTTCGCGGAGCCAGTCCTGCGCCGCGGCGACGACGGCATACATGACGGGCGTGCCGCTTCCCGCCTCGATTTGCGCCTCGATGGCCGCCCCAACCTCGGCCAAATCCGCGTCGGACAGGCCGCGCACCGACCGTGGCTTGACGAGGGGGGCGGTGTCGGGGTAGGTGGGGGGGTAGGCAAACGCGAGGTCGAGCTGTTCTGGTGAGGGGGAAAGAGGGGAGGGAGCGGCCGCGTCGGCCGGCGCCCGCGCCAATCTTCCGCCCTGGCGCTCTCCACGACACCCTTTATTCTGCCACTCACTCGCGTGGTCAGCGGCGGCCTCGCCCGCGTCGCCGCCGGACGTCGGCGTGATCAAAACTCGGTACGCCGGCGCCTCCTCCGCGGGCGGCCACCCCGCCGGCCGCGGCCCGGTCAATGGGCCGCAGAATTCGTCCATGAGGATGGCTTCCAGGGCTTCGAGCTCCATCGCCTGCTCCGCCGCGTAGTCGGCCATCCTCGGTTCGGCGTCGCCCCGCCCCGGGGCGGCGGCGTGCGGTCGTGCGGGGCGGTGGCGGCGCCTGCGGCGCGGCGCGTGGGTCGCCCGCCTGCTGGCACGGCGGGAGTGACGGCGGCGCGCGACCATCGGCAGTCTGCGCGCGAGTGCCCGCGCTCGGCCGATCCGGCGGGGCTCGCGCTCCCTCCTCCACACCCCGCCCGTCACCATGGGTCGGGGCCGCCGCCCTGGCGGCCCCGGGGAGGACCAGTTTGGGGACCGCGGCGGCGGCCAAGACCCAGACAGGGCGCCCGCTGCCGGCCGCGGCGGTGGCGGCGGCGCAGGCGGTGGCGGCGGGACGGCCGGCGGATCGGTGAAGGGCAAAAAGAACGACCTGGACTTGCAGCCCGTCCGCGCCCTCCCCGCGTTTCTCCGGGAACACGCCCACCTCCTCGGCCGCGGCCCCGCCCCCACCGCCGGCGCCGCCGCGGAAGCCGACGCCGACGCCGCCCTGGCCGCGGCGGACGAGGGCGACGCGCTGCGCGCCGCGCTGCGGGACGACCCGTCGCTCGCGGCGGCCCACCCCAAGCTCGCCGCCGCAGCGGCCGAGGCCGCCGCCGACGCGGCCAAGGAGAAGGGGAACGCGGCGTACGCGGCGGGCGAGTTTGAAGCGGCGGTGGCGCGGTATGGCGAGGCGGTCGAGCTGGTGGGTGGGCGCGCGGTCGAGGGCGCGGCTACCTACCTCTCCAACCGCGCCGCCGCCCTGCTGGCCCTGAAAAGGCACGATGAAGCCGTGGGAGACGCCCGCGCCGCCGCCCGCGCCCGCCCGGGCTGGGCAAAAGCCTGGGTGCGCCTCGGCGAGGCAGCGACCGCGGCAGGGCGCTGGTCGGACGCGGTCGACGCGTACAAAGAGGCGGCCCGGCTCACGCCCGGCGACGCCAAGGTGGACGACGCGCTGGCGCGGGCGCGGGGGGCCGAGTCGCGGGCGGTGGCCGAGGGGCGGGTCGAGTTTCGAAAATATAATTCCGCGCGCGCTGCGCCCGCGCGCGCCCCCGCCGCCAAGCGGCCGCGCCCCGCGGCGCCGCCGCCGCCCGCTGGCAAGGCCAAGGCGGCCAAGTTGAGCTTCGCCGACGACGACGAGGGGGAGGGCGAGTAGGGAGCAGGGAGGGGAGCGCGGCCGCCCACACCCTGTCCTTCCCCCCTCCCCCTCTCCCGCGTCACGCCCACCGAGATTGCAGTTCGCGAAATGGGATGGCGGTCACACGTGTGAACTTTTGTTGGGACGCGCGCACCAAAAATGAGAGGGCCGCCCCAGGGCGCCCGGACGCTCCCCCCCTCCCCCCCCTTGTCTCCTCACCCTCCCCCCGTGCTCCCGTGCCGCTCCGCGCGCGCCGACGCGGCGCCCGCGCCGACCAGCACCCCTTCATCCCCCTCGACGTCGGCCACCGACTCCACGCCCGCGGCGGGTGTCGGCGGATCGCGCGCGAGCGGGTCGCCGAAAAAGGGGTGCGCCAGCGCCTCAGCCGCCGTGATGCGGGACGCGGCGTCGTACGTGAGCATGCGGGCCACGAGGTCGGCCAGGTTGGCGGCGTGGGGGGCGAGGGAGGCGTCGGCGAGGGCGGCGAGCTGGGCGGGCAGGGGGGAAACCTTGGCGACCGCGCGCACCGACCGCCGCGACGACGCGCCGGCGGGCCAGTCCAGGCGGCCGGCGGCGTCAAACAGCTTGGCGGCGGCGCCGGTCGCGCCGGCGGCCAGGGGCGGCGGCACCGGGCCGAGGACGGCCTCCATCATCGCGACGTGCTCCAAATTCTCGTGCGTTTGAAACAGCGCGTCCCCCGTCGCCAGCTCCACCAGGATGCACCCCGCCGACCACAGGTCGGCGGGGTACGACCAGCCGAGGCCGAGGATGACCTCGGGCGCGCGGTAGTGCCGCGTCGAGACGACCGCCGAGTGGTGCGCGTCGTCGAACGTGGCCGACCCGAAATCGATGACCCGCACCTCCGACCGCTTGGGCACGCGCGCCGGGGCGCGCGGCCCGTCCGGGGGCGGCCGGTCGTAGTCGCCCGACGCGAGGAGCACGTTTTCCGGTTTCAGGTCGGTGTGCACGAGTGCCAGCGAGTGCATGTAGGCCGTCGCCTCCAGCAGCTGCCGCCCGAACGCGCGCACGAGGTCGGCGGGGAAGGGGCGGTACGCGTTTTTTCGCAGAAAGTCGTAGAGCGACGGGCCGAGCCGTTCAAAGACCATGCACACGTGGCCCCGGTAGTCAAACCATTCGCGCAGCGAGACGCAGTGGAAGCGCGAGGCCGGGTCGTTGGCCTCCAGGGTGGCCAGCACCTCGAGTTCGATCATCGCCGCGTCGCGATATTTTTGGACAGCGCGCACGATCTTGATGGCGACGTAGCCGCGCGTTTTGCGGTCCCAGCATTCCAGCACCCGGCCAAATGTGCCTGAAGAAGGGGGGATGGGCGGGTTGGAGTGTGTCTTTCTCCGCTGCGCGCGCCGCGCCGCGCGACGTCGCGGCGCGCGCCGATGTCCGCGCCCTCGCCCCTCCTTCACCCTCCCCACCACCACCAACCTTCGCCCATTTTGGACAGAATTTTGTCTGGGGGGGGGGTGAGGGGTCAAAGCGTCGGCGCGCGCCCGGCAGGGACACCCCTCCCTCCCCATCCTGCCTAGCCACCCCACCTTTCGACTCACAGCGCGACGAC
>Ga0315287_10000725_pt1 | contig 29387 bp, 25 predicted proteins | sample YL17G11_0_MG_FD_205037 | JGI IMG/M metagenome (GOLD analysis project Ga0315287, IMG submission 205037) | Sediment microbial communities from Yellowstone Lake, YNP, Wyoming, USA - YL17G11_0 | ecosystem: Environmental > Aquatic > Freshwater > Lake > Sediment | place: USA: Wyoming | collected...
TTTTCCTTGAATTCCAGGAAATCGCCCTTGTGCTTTATCGGAGGATATTTGTGACGGAAAGAGAGCACCTGGCGGATGTTTATGCGCCGGAGCATGAGGCCTTCGTTGAAGAGCTTCTTGAGGAATGCAAAGTTGAACTCGTAGGTGTCCTTCGTCTCCCCTTTGAGGCCGCACACGAAGTTCAGGCCGGGAAGGAGCGCGGGCAGTCCCGTGGGGGACGGCTTGTTGCCTATTTCGTTTATCAGCCTGATGGCGCGAAGGGTCTGCTCCGGGGTGGCGTTGAGGTTGTTCTCACGCGCCACGAGGCTGTCAGCGCTCTCGAGGCCCAGCGAGAGCACATTCCCGCCCGTGCAGTGCTGCACTATGAGCTTCAGTATCTCTCGGGATTCGTTCATGTGGGTCGCGATGATGGCCGGGTTGGCGTTGTCGGTGTGGAGGACCTCGAGGTTGGGCGCCACATCCCTTATCCCTGTCAGGACCTTCTTGACCATCTCGGGCTTGGGGCGCGGCATCTCCCGCCTTCCCAGCTCGTCCGTGCCGTAGCAGAAGATGCAGGATGCCCCTCCGAGACGGAATGCCACCGCTCCCTTCTCGGCCAGAACAGCCGCCTCCCGGATGACGCTCTCCGGTTCACGGAAGACCGGTTTTCCGTACAGGATGTCCGTGCAGTATCCGCATCCGCCGCTCAGGTAGCGAACGCAGCCGCGGTAGAGCGCCAGCTCCACTATGAGCGGCCTGGGGTAATCGGGGTGGTGCTGGATGACCTCTGCGCCGTGGCAGCCCCAGCGCTCCTCTTCCTCAAGGATCCTGTGCCTCTCGATCCAGTTGCCGCAGATGAGGCGGTCGTAGAGCGAGGCGTCTGCGTCGTCGCGAGCTACGTAATCGAACTTCTTCTTTATGGGCCCGAGGTCGTCGTAGCAGAAGCGGGCCAGAGGGCCGCCCAGCATCTTCTCGCCCTTGAAGTTGCAGGCGAGCTCGTCCAGCTCGTTCAGCGACATCGGCATCCCGCGCAGGTACTTCCCCGGCACGGTGGCCCCACCCGTCACCGCCATTATGTCGCAGGTGTAGAATTCGCGGGCCTTGTCCTTGGTCAGCTCGAACGAGGACATGTTGGGAAGGGTGGCCATGCCGTGCACGATGCCTGCGGCGCGGGCCTCGTCTATTGTAAGATAGACCCAGGTGTGGCCCAGCGATGCCGCCGCTCCGGCAAGGAGCCTCGGGTAGGGCGATATGTAAGGGGGCACCCCCAGGCAGGAGGGCTCGTCGACATAACCGTCGATTATGGCGACCTTCACGCCTTTACCTTATTTCTAATCGACTATTTTATAGTCGGCATCCACGGTGTTCTCGTCCTTGGGGCGCTTCTTCTTGTCGCTGCCGCCCGAGCCATCCTCGCCGTCCTCGCCCTGCGCATCGCCGTCCTGCGACGGCGGCGGCCGGCCGGCCTGGGAGCGCTGCTCCGCCTCCTTGGCCGCTGCCTGCTGGTACATCTTTGTTGTAATGCCGTGGAGCGAGGTGGTGACCTCTTCCGAGGCGGCCTTCACCTTTGCGGGGTCGTCGGCCTTGAGGGCGTCCTTGAGCTTCGTGAGCGCACCTTCGACCTTTTCCTTGTCGTCCTTGCCTATCTTTTCGCCCATGTCCTTGAGGAGCTTGTCGGTGGAGTAGACCAGCGACTCGCCGCTGTTCTTGGCCTCAACTTTCTCCTTCTTCTTCTTGTCCTCGTCGGAGAACTTCTGGGCCTCCTTGACCATCTTGTCGATCTGGTCCTTCGTGAGCTTCGTGGAGGCGGTGATGGTGATGGCCTGCTCGTTCTGGGTGCCGAGGTCCTTCGCGCTGACGTTCAGTATCCCGTTCACATCTATCTTGAACGTGACCTTTATCTGGGGGATGTGACGGGGCGCAGGGGGAATCCCAACGAGATGGAAAACTCCCAGCGAGGTGTTGTCCCTCGCCATGGGCCTCTCGCCCTGGAGGACATGTATCTCCACGGTCGGCTGGTTGTCCGAAGCGGTCGTGTAGGTCTTGGACTTCTCCGTGGGAATGGTGGTGTTGCGGTCTATGACGATGTCCATGACCTCGCCGTACGTTTCCACGCCCAGCGACAGCGGGGTGACATCCAGAAGAACGATGTCCTTCATCTCGCCCGTCATGACGCCGCCCTGCACGGCCGCTCCCATCGCCACGCACTCCATCGGGTCCACGCCGCGCTCGACCTTCTTTCCGCAGTAGTCCTCGACGAAACGCTGGACAATGGGCATCCGGGTCGGCCCGCCGACCATGATGACGCGGTCGATGGACTTGGGGTCCATTTTCGCGTCCTCGATCGCCTGCTTCATCGGCCCGCGGCACCGTTCTATCGTCGGGTTTATGATGTCCTCGAGCTTGGCCCTCGTGAAGTTGTAGGTGAAGTTGACGGGACCGTCGGGCTTGTTCCACAGGAACGGCAGATTTATTTCCGTGTCCAGCGTCGTGGAGAGCTCTATTTTGGCCTTCTCGGCGGCCTCCCGGACCCTCTGCACCGCTGTCTTGTCCTTCCGGATGTCGATGTCGTGCTCCTTCATGAATTCCTTCGCAAAGAACTCGGTCAGCGAATTGTCCATGTCCGTGCCGCCCAGCTGGGTGTCGCCGGCTGTGGAGATGACCTTGGAGAGCCCCTCGCCCATGAAGTCCATTATCGTCACGTCGAGGGTGCCGCCTCCCAGGTCGAACACCATGACCTTCTGCTCCTTGTCGCCCTTGTCGAGGCCGTAGGCCAGTGCGGCCGCCGTGGGCTCGTTGATGATGCGCACGACCTCGAGGCCCGCTATCTCGCCTGCGTCCTTCGTGGCCTGCCTCTGGTTGTCGTTGAAATAGGCGGGGACCGTGATGACGGCCTTCTCGATCTTCTCGCCCAGGAATGCCTCCGCATCACGCTTTATCTTCTGTAGTATGAACGCGGATATCTGCTGGGGCGAGTACTCCTTTCCCCTGATTTTGACCTTGTAGTCCTGGCCCATCTTCCTCTTGATGGCCATGATGGTGCCCTCGGGATTGGTCACTGCCTGCCTGCGCGCCGGCTCCCCGACGAGGAGCTGGTTGTCCTTCGTGAAGGCAACGTACGAGGGGAAGGCCTTCCCGCCGATGCTGGTCCCCTCCGCACTTGGAATGATGGCCGGCCTGCCGCCCATCATGACCGACGCTGCCGAGTTGCTCGTTCCCAGGTCTATCCCAATTATCTTTTCCATCTTTCTCCCTCCATCCTATCTTGAACTTTTGGACTTGTCCTTGTCATCCTTGGACTTTTCTGTTCCATCTTTTGATATCAGCTCATCATCATTGATTCGTTCATCATCCTTGACATCCATCCCGCACGGAGCTGGAGGTCTGGTGACCACGGCCACCTTCGAGGCCTTCAGGACCCTGCCATCGAGAGTGTATCCGCGCTGTATCTCCTCGACTATGACATACTCGGGCTTCACCGTGTCGGGAACGAAACACACCGCCTCGTGAAGGGCTGGGTCGAACTTCTTCCCGGACGTCTCTATGGCATGCACGCCCTCCCGTTTCAGGAGGTCTCTTGCGCCGTCGAGCGTCATCTGGAGCCCTTTCATCAGGGGGCTCTCCGGCGGAAGGCTCTTCCTTCCTGCGTCGAGGGCCCGCTCCATGTTCTCCAGAACGCCGATGAACGGCACCAGCAGGCACGCCCTTTCATTTGCGACCGTCTCCTTCTTTTCACGGTCCGAGAATTTCTTGAAGTTGTCGTAATCCGCGGCCACGAGCATCAGCTTCGACATGTTGTCGTCGGCACGCCGGCGCGCCTCGTCGAGCTCGCGTGTGAGCGCCTCGTTCCTGGCGATGAGCTGTCCAGCCTCCTGAAGGGGCTCAAACTCAGGTGGGATTGTCGATTGTGCGGTTATCGCGTTCGGCTGCGTGACGATGGCGCTCTGCGGAGCGTCCCTGTGCGCCCCGCAAGAAATCTGCCCCCCAACGCCATCCTTCCGCGTCATATCCGGTGTCGGCCCCTGCACACCAGCTTTCCGCATCTCTTCCCGGTTCTGCTCATCTGCGTCATTCGAGGCGGCCGCACCGCCCTGGTTCGGGGCTTGTTTCTTTCTCGACATATCATCTCACGCTGGTTGTGAACCTGAGGTTGTGTAGTGCACCATTAAGCCGTCGCTTCTATATATATTTGACGCCGGGCGAATAATTACATGCCCGAAACGCCTTGCGGCACCGGATGGGACTGATACTCATCAGGTACGGGGAGCTCGGCCTCAAGAGCCGGCCTGTGAGGATGCGCTTCGAGCGTACGCTCCTGAAGAACATCGAGGACATATTCCTGCGCGAGAAGGAGGAATGCCTCACCTCGAGGGAATGGGGCCGGATGATGGTCCATGTAAAGGATGACGGGAAGGCCATTCCCCTGTTGCGTCGCGTGTTCGGCATAACCTCGGTCAGCCCCGCTGTGGAATGCACCTCCGGCAAGGACGAGATCGCGGATACCGTCGGGAAACGCTCCGTAGGTATGGTCAAGGACGGCAGCAGTTTCGCCATTCGCGCCAGACGCAACGGCACGCATCCGTACACGAGCCAGGAGCTTGCTGCATACGTTGCAGGCTCGGTGTGGAAATACAACAAGGGCCTGAACCTGAGCGTCGACCTCGACGAACCGGACGTGGAGATATCCGTGGAGGTCCGTGAGAAGAAGGCGTTCATCTTCGTGGAAAGATATTCGGGCCCGGGCGGCCTGCCGCTGGGCACGCAGGGCCGCGTGCTCGTTCCCCTCGAGGATGAGAGGTCGGCCGCGGCAGCATGGCTCATAATGAAGCGCGGCTGCTGGCCCGTCCTCGTCAGCGCAGGAGCGCGGGGAACGGAAATGTTCGAGCTCCTCGGAAAATGGGCGACGAACCTCACGCTGCACCAGTTCAAACAGTATGCATCCGTCAAGACCGATTCGGGCCCGCCATATTTATCCCCGCAACCCGGAACGCCACATTCCGTCGGGGAGCTCGCAGATTACGCCAAGCACAAGCACTGCGAGGCCATCGTCTCGGGACAGACATATTCGGACCTGGAACAAAATATCCCGACCGCGGACATGCCGATACTGTTTCCGCTCTGCGGATTGTCCACCGATGAGCTTGGGAAATTGATAAAAACCGTCAGGGAAGGCTGAGATCGAGCGCTCATCATATTATTCGGCCGTGCTCAGACGCCCTTCATTTTCTTGAGCGTATCGATCTCGGATTGCTGGGAGTCAAGGCGGGATTGGAGCGCCACTATCTTCTCGTGGAGCTCCCTCACGACGCGTGCGACCGGGTCGGGCAGGTCTCCGTGCGCAAGGTCCGTGGACTTGAGGCGCCCCTTCTCATCGCGCACTATGCGCGCCGGGACTCCTACCACGACCGCGCCCCCGGGAACATCCTCGACCACGACGGAACCGGCGCCGACGCGGCATCCTTTTCCGAGGGTGATGTTTCCCAGAACGACCGCATGCGCGCCCACCACGACATTATCCGCGAGCGTCGGATGGCGCTTCACCTTCATCGTGAGCACGCCGCCCAGTGTTACGCCCTGGAACAGCGTGACGTTGTTACCAATGATGGCCGTTTCGCCTATGACCACGCCCATTCCGTGGTCTATGAAGAAATCCTTGCCGATGGTCGCGCCCGGATGTATCTCGACGCCTGTGAGGAAGCGGGCGTGCTGGGAGAGCTTGCGCGCCTCCAGTTTATTCCCCTTGAGCCAGAGCCTATGGGCCTTCCTGTACATGAGGATGGCCTGATAGCCCGAATAGCAGGTCCGGACCTCCTCGGGAGTGCGTGCCGCCGGGTCGCGGCGCATTATGCTCCTTATTTCCAGCTCATCTTCCTTATTCGTCATCACACATCACGGATTCATGCCCATCCGGCCCATGGCGGGGGCATTCAACTGGGAGCACGGACCATGGTCAAATAATTAACTGTCCGTTCCCACCGGACAGGCCCACCCGTTACTCGATTCCCTCGAACATTGCCGTGCTGAGGTAACGCTCGCCGGTGTCGGCCAGAATCACGACGATGAGCTTGCCCTTGTTCTCCGGCTTCTCCGATATGACTGATGCGACATGGACCGCCGCTCCGGAGGAGATGCCCGCGAGTATGCCTTCCTCCATTGCGAGCCGCCTTGCCATTGTGATGGCATCATTGTCGCTGACCTGTTTTATCTCGGAAAGGAGCTCCTTCTTGAGGATTTCAGGGACGAAACCTGGACCGATGCCCTGTATCTGGTGTGTGCCGGCCTGTCCGCCGGAAAGAACTGGAGAGCCTGCGGGCTCCACCCCGATTATCTGGATGGCCGGGTTCTTCTTTCTGAGGGTCTGCGCGAGTCCGGTGATGGTCCCGCCGGTGCCCACGCCCGCCACGAGGATGTCGACCTTTCCCTTGGTGTCCCTCCATATCTCCTTGGCGGTGATGGCCTTGTGGACCTTGGGATTGGCCCTGTTCTTGAACTGCTGGAGCATGATGTAGCCATTCTCCTTGACAAGCTCCTCGGCCTTCTTCACGCAGGCGGCCATCTTTTCGGCCGCAGGGGTGACTATGAGCTCTGCGCCGTATATCCTCGCCAGCTTGCGCCTCTCGAGGCTCATGTTGTCGGGCATCACCAGAACGAGCTTGTAGCCCTTTACTGCGCAGACCATGGCAAGGCCTATGCCGGTGTTTCCGCTCGTGGGCTCGACGAGGGTGCTGCCGTGCTTCAGAATCCCCTTCTTCTCGGCGTCGAGGACCATCGCCAGCGCAGGCCGGTCCTTCACGCTGCCGCCCGGATTGCGCGATTCCAGCTTTGCCGCGACGGTGGCCCCGCCTACCTTGATGACCCTGTTCAGTTTGATGAGAGGAGTGCCGCCGATGGCCTCCAGTATATTGTTCAATATCTGTCTTGTCATATGGCATTCCACGTTAGGGGGGCATCGCATTCCCACCTGATTAGCGTATTCATCCAAGAGGAGACCACGGTTTGAAGCGGTTACTGGGAGAGATGGCTCCGATGTCCGTTCGACCTTCGGTCGAACTATCGCGGAATTGCGTTGCGATTCCCCGAGGATGCATACCTCCGGCCGAGGCCGGTGGTCGGTCATCAATTATTTATCACAGGGAACGGCATTCCGGACACAACAACGGGGTGCGGGACACGGGATTCGTTCTGAGCGCGATGGGGATGCACATCCGCAAGAAGCTCTCGAGCGGGCCGAGGTATCCATACATGGTCGCAAAGGAGATATTCATCCTCAGGGAGCTCTTGAAAAGGCGCTCGCCTTTGAATTGCCTCGAATGGGGCTCAGGATACAGTACGATATTCTATTCCGGTTTCCTTGGGAAAGGGGGACATTGGTACTCCATCGAGCACGACAAGAAATGGTTCGAGGAGATAGGGCCCCAGATAAAGAGGCTGGACAATGTGAAGCTCGCCCTCGTGGAGCCGAACCACCAGCCCTGGACCGATGAGCACAAGGACGGCTCGTTCGAGGACGTCAAGGACTACATCCTGTATCCGAAGGAGAAGCTCGACCTCAAATTCGATTTCATCCTGATAGACGGCAGGGGCAGGAAGCACTGCCTCGAAGAGGCGCAAGAGCTCCTCCGCCCCGAAGGTATTGTCGTCGTTCACGATGCTAACCGGCCCCAATATTTCGAAGGTCACGATAAGGTTTGGAAGCACGAGCATTTCCTCAGGGACGGCCAGAACGACAAGGGCGGGCTGTTCATCGCCTCCGACGCGGACATCGGTGCCGAGATGGAGGAATACAAAGAGGTCTGGGCCACGTCGGAGCGCTGGGAGAAGAAGAAAGGGTTCGGAATGGCGTTCAAATAAATATCAGAAATGAATTGAAAAATTAAAGAGCCCCGCCCTTTCGGGCGGGGTGTTGTTCTAGGCTCTGTTTCAGTTGCGCTTCCTGCCGAGCAATGCGAGGCCGATTGCGACCGCTCCGATGAGGAAGACCAGCTCGAAGCCCGGCTGGGGCTTGGGCTTGGTATAGGTCACGGATATGGTCTGGCTCGTCTTGAGGCCCGCACTGTCCGTTGCAGACACGGTTATGTTGTTCTTGCCCTCCTTGAGGGTGATGTTGACGTACCAGATGTTCAGGCCAGTTACAGTCACGGCCACGCCGTTCACGGTCACCTCGATGCTCACGAGGCGGACGTTGTCCGACGCGGTGCCGGAAAGCTTGACCTTGTCCTTCGTCAGCTTCGCGCCCTCGGTGGGTGAGCCAATGGAGACCGCCGGCGCCTGGCTGTCCACAGTCACCGTTGTCTGGGTCGTGTTGCTGTTGCCCGCGGTGTCGGTGGCCCTCACGGTTATCGTGTTGCTGCCCTGCGTCAGGGTGAGGTTGGCCAGCGTCCAGGCGGTGGTCCCGGTTGCGGTGACCCACGCGCCGGTGCCGAGCTGCACCTCTATCTTGGCGATGAGCATGTTGTCCGTGGCTGTGCCAGTGACGGTGACCGTGTTCACGGTGAACGCAGTCCCGCTGGCCGGAGTTGCAATGGCCACGGTCGGCGCCTGGTTGTCGAGGTATAGCTGCCTGTTGGCGTAGGCCCAGTTGTTGTTGCCGTCGACGGCCCTGACATAGACCGTGTTGCCGCCGGCGACGAGCGTCACGTTGGCGCTCCAGGTCCCTGTGCCTGTGCAATTCGCCCAGGTCATGTTGTCGAGCGAGTACTCGAGTGCTGTCACACCCACGTTGTCGGTGGCGGTGCCGGTCACGGTGATGTTGGCCGTGACGAAGCCAGCGCTCTGCGCAGGCGTGGTTATGGCGAGGACGGGCGGCTCGGAGTCCGGAGGCGCACTGACGTTGAAGGTATAGTTGGCGAAGTCCGTCTCGACAAGGAGGTAGCCCGTGCCCGCTGTCGGCTGGGTGACATTGACGTATGTAACAAGCCCGGAGTTGACCCAGCTCGAGGAATCGATGTAGCTCTTGGCGGCGTCGTGTACAGTCACCTTGCCCTTGTTCGCGCCGTTAAGGATGGTGAAGTTGACGGTGAGCTTCTGGTTGGCCATGCACGGGAAGCTGTAGTAGTCCTTGTCGTCCGCGTCGGCCATCCATCCGGAATACCACTTGTTGAGCTCGATGGGCCTCGGGGTATTGATGTCGTCACCTGCGTTACCGATGACTCCGGCGTCGAACTGGTCCTCCAGCAGGATGGTGAACGTGTAGCTGTTCTCGCCCTCCAGCAGGACGTAGTATTGCCCGGTGCCGGCGTTGTTGGTTGTGTAGTTGAAGCTATCGCCGACCCCGGGGTTCGTCCAGGAGGTGGAGATGAGGTAGTTCTTGTCAGGCTTGTAGACGGATAGCTTCGCGGTACCCGTGTCCATGATCCCGACAGTCAGGTCGATGAAGAACCTCTGACCTGCGCTCAGGTTGAACTTGTAGAAGTCGGCCTCATCGTCATCGTTGAGCCGCCCGCTGTAGGTCCCGTTGCCAGGGAGAAGGAAGGCGACGTTCTTGTCGTCCGTGACATCGGTACCGGAGCCGACGTCGTCGGGCGGAATGAGGGTAAGCACGAATGTGTAGTTGTTGTTCCCCGACTTGACGTCCAGGTAGTAATTGCCTCCGGTTGCATGGGAGGTTGTGTGCCAGACCGTCTCGGAGATGCCGGGATTCAGCCAGGAGGTCGAGTTGATGTAGCTCTTGTCCGGCGCGTGCAGGCTGAGCTTGAGGGTGTCGGTTCCCTGATTGGCGACTGTCAGGTTGGCCTTGATGGTGTAGCCGGCGGGCACGGTGAAGTTGTAGTAGTCTTCCTCGTCCAGGTCGCCCAACCATCCGGTGTAGGTGCCGGGGACTATGGCCCTCGGGGCTATGTCGGTGTCGCCGGCATCGCCCAGCTGCCCGGCGTCCCACTGGTCGTACACCGCCAGCTTGAGGGAATAATTGTTGAACCCGTTGGAGCCGCCATCGACCTGAATGTACCAGTTGTCGGCATCGGCCGGGGTCTGGCCTATCGTGTACCTGAGCTCCTCCGACAGCCCGTTGGCGAGCCAGGATGTGCCGTCGATGTAGGACATGGCCGTGTTGTACACTTTCATCTTCAAAGTGTCGGATGCCCCGCCGGCGGCGGTCACGGTGATGTTGGCCGTGAACCACTGACCGGCTGTCAGGACGAACTTGTAGGTGTCCGTCTCGTCCACGGAGGTCGTGAGGTTGCCGGTGTAGGTTCCGGAAGTTATCAGGTTTGCCGACCCAAAGTCATCATTTTTCTCGGTCTCTCCGCTCACGGCGCCGGCAAGGGCGCCGAGCCCCCCGAGCACCATCATCGCGCATACGAACAAGGTCATTTTTCGATTCATGGTGATACACACACAGACCGCCTAACCACTATCGGGGATATAAAACAGTTTTGATTCCGCCAAACTGGTGGAGCATCCACTGAGTAATGCATTGCGTACAATCGGATATTACAGGAAAATGATAAAAAGAAAAGGGAACGGACGGCTATTTCTTGGCCGTCATCTCCTCCTTCCTGAGAAGAAGCGCCCATTCCGTGTCCACGATGCCCTGTATCTCGTTGAGCATGTCCTCCTTGAGGTGGCGGAACCTGCCCTGCGTCATCAGGTATTCCTTCACGGGCTTGGTCTTGGCTGGCTTCTTGACCGTGTAGACGCCGTTCTCCACTTCGTAGAGCGGATATGTGTTCGTTTCCACCGCGAGACGCCCTATCTGGATGGTCTTTTCGGGGTCCGACTTCCAGCCCGCGGGGCAGGGGCAGAGCACCTGGATGTACTTGGGCCCCTTGATGGACGCCGCCTTCTGGAGCTTCTTCATGAAGTCCTCCGGATAGGAGATGCATGCGGTGGCGGTGTAGGGTATCCTGTGGGCAACCATTATCTCGACGCCGGATTTCTTGGGCTCCTTCTTCCATTCCTTGTTCACGCCGACGGGAGTGGTGGTGGTCCAGGCGCCAATGGGTGTCGACGACGAACGCTGTATCCCCGTGTTCATGTACGCCTCGTTGTCGTAGCAAACGTAGATGATGTCGTCCCTTCGCTCGACGGCGCCGGAAAGGGCCTGGATGCCTATGTCCAGCGTTCCGCCATCGCCGGCCCAGGCCAGGACGTTGACGTCCTTGATGCCTTTTGCATCCAGGGCGGCCCTGACGCCGCTGGCCGAGGCTGCGGCCGTCTCGAACGCTGTGAACAGGATGGGGACCCGGATGGAGCAGTTCGGGAACGTGCCCGGCATGACGGCCCAGCAGCAGGCAGGAACGGTCATTATGGTGCGTTTCCCGAGGGCCTTGAGCGCCACCCTCAGAGCGAGGCAGGCGCCGCAGCCAGGGCAGCCGGCGTGTCCGGGCGAGACCAGCTCCTCGGCTGGCATCGGCAGTTTCACCATCATACCACCTCCGGGGTCTTGAGGTCCACCCATTCCTTCTCGGAATCGAGGCCGGACTTCTTTATCTTGAACAGCTTGTCATATAGCTTCTCGACGGTCTTCATCGTGATGTCCCTTCCGCCCACGCCGGCAATGAAGTTCTTGATGACGGGCCTGTCCTTGAGCTGGTACATGGCGGATTTCACTTCCGTGAAGAACGGTCCGCCGTCACCGAAGGTGTAGCAGCGGTCCATCACGCCGATGGTGTTGACCTTCTTTCCAAGCGCCCGGAACTCCTCGGTCGGGAAGGGCCTGAAGCAGCGAATGCGGGCGAGGCCTACCTTCTTCCCCTCCTTGCGGAGCTTGTCGATGACCTCGCGGATTGTGCTTGCGGCGGTGCCGGCGTTGACGAGCACCACGTCCGCGTCCTCGGTCTTGTACTCGTCGAGCAATCCACCGTAATTGCGGCCCGTGAGCTTCTCCCATTCCTTGTCGGCCTTCAGTATCTTCTCGCGGGACCTGTCCATGGCCTCCGCTATGAGGTACCTGAGCTCCATGTACCACTGGTGGGGCATGGAAAGCGAGCCGAAGCCATGCGGGTCGTCGATATCCAGCTTCGCCTTGGGCTTGAACGGAGGCAGGAAGTCGTCCACGAGCTTCTGGTCCGGGATGTCGACGGGCTCGTAGGTGTGGGAGAGGTAGAATGCATCCTCTGTCACGAACGCCGGGAGCGATATATCGGGGTCCTCGGCCACCTTGTAGGCCAGGATGACATTGTCCAGCTCTTCCTGAGTGCTCTCGGAATAGTACTGTATCCAGCCGGTGTCCCGCTGAGATATGGAGTCGGTCTGGTCCGCCCAGACGCTCCACGGCGGGGCGACCGCTCGGTTCACGTTGACCATGACCACAGGGAGCCTGGCGCCCGACGCCCAGTGAAGGAGCTCGTGCATCAGCAGCAGACCCTGGGACGATGTCGCGGTGAATGTCCTGGCACCCACGCTTGCGGCGGCGATGCAGGCGGCCATGGCGCTGTGCTCGGATTCTACGCAGACGTACTTGGCCTTCATCTCGCCCGACGCCACGAAGTCCGCTATCATCTCCACTATAGCCGTCTGCGGGGTGATGGGATATGCTGCGACGACCTCTGCGCGTACGAGCTTCGAGGCGTAGGAGGCGGCGTAATTCCCGTTGATGAGCTTGCGTACCATGTTCACTCCTCCGAGACCATGGTTATGCATTTGGCGGGGCACTCCGCGGCGCAGATGCCGCATCCCTTGCAGTGGTCGTAGTCGAATATGATGCCGGAGCCGTCCTCCTTGACCACGATGCTGACGTCCGGGCAGAATTTCCAGCATATCCAGCACTTCTTGCACTTGCTCTCCTCGTATATCGGGCGGAACGTCCGCCACGAGCCCGTCTTGAACGCCTCCACAGTGTCCTCGTAGGTGATCGGGGCGTGCGGCAGGTCCTTGTAGCTCTTGAGAATCTTTCCCATCAGACCACCAACCTTTCGAAGGCTTCCTTTGCCGCGGCAGCGTTCTCCTCCTTCCGGACGGGAACGGCGTAAATTATTGCGCCGATGACCGAGTCAAGCTTGACTATGCCCAGAAGCTTGACCATGGCGCCGATTATCGCCGTGTTGACGATGGGGGCCATCTTGCTGCCGAGGCCGTGCTTGATGGCGATGGCGGTGGCATCGACGGTGGCGACCTTGTGCTTGAAGTCCTTGAACATCTCAGGTTTCTTGGACGAATTTATGAGAATGCGCCCGTCGGGCTTGAGGCCCATCGCCACGTTGACATACTTCATGAGGAAGGTGTCCAGCACGACCACGACGTCCGGCTCCGTTATCTCGGAACGGATCCTTATAGGTCGGTCGTCCATCCTCAGGAAGGCCGTCACGGGCGCGCCCCTGCGTTCTACCCCGAAATACGGGAACGCCTGTACATTCTTCCCCTCGTCGAAAAGCGCCGTGGCGAAGATGGTGGATGCTATTACCGCGCCCTGACCACCCCTGCCATGGAAACGTATTTCCAGCAAGTTGAATTACCCCCGGTCTCCTGAATATTATCATTGTTATTAAAGCTATTCGAACGGAGCGCGAGGTCAGCCGTGGCCGTAGCTTCGGGATGAACGAGGATATACTCTTTTAGTATAGGTCCCGAATGTGCGCGTACAACAACGGCGGCCCGTGCTGCCGTAACGGGTGGACGGTAAAGCATGCCCCGTCATTACAGTGCCCATCTCGCCGAGGTCAATGGCGGTGGTGAGGGCCCCGTTTTGACGGCGACAGCCGTCGCCGTTGTTGACAATGATTAAATACCCCACAGCAAATTAACCACCCTCGGGGAATTGAGATGTCACAGGAACCGGATATTGAAAGGATAGGCACATACGTAAAAGGTCTTGACGAGAGGATGGAGGGCGGCATCCCCAAGGGCCACATCACTCTCATCTGCGGGCGTGCCGGCTCCATGAAGTCCACCCTTGCGTTCAACATCATCTTCAACGCGGCCAAACTCAAGAAGACACGCTGCATATACATTTCCCTCGAGCAGCGCGGCGAGAGCCTCCTCCGCCAGATGAAGAAATTCGGGATGGATATCGCCGGAATGGAGGAGATAATGATAATGGACCTCGGGAAGCTCCGGAGCACAAAGGAGCTCTCAATAGCCCCGAACCAGCAGGACTGGATGCCGGCCATCCTGAGGGGCATCACCGCATACAAGGGGACATTCGGCTGCGAGATCGTGGTGATCGACTCGCTGGATGCGCTCTACACGCTATCGTCAATGGAGAGCCCGAGGGTCAAGCTGTACCATTTCATAGAAGGCCTCAGGGACCTCAACCTCTCAGTGTTCCTTATATCCGAGATTAGGGAGAGCGACTTCAAGTTCGGCCAGTTCGGGGTGGAATCGTTCCTCTCGGACGGCATCATCCACATCGACCTGTCGCGGGAGGGGAAGCAGGTCGGCCGTTACATCAGCATAGCCAAGATGAGGGAGACCAACCATGTCCAGGGATACTTCCCGCTCATAGCCGACAGGACAGGCTTCAGAATAGTCACGAAGTAACCGGGGCGCCGCGCCCGGGAGAGTCGGATGCCAACAAAGAAGAAGGTCCGAGAAAAACCGCCCCAGAGCGCGGACAAGGATTCCAGGAAACCTGAGGCCAAACCGCCGGTTGGCAAGTTCGCCCCGATTATCGAAGAGCTCGGCAAGATGCAGAGCAAGATTGAAGGAAAATCGACGGACAAGCAGCTCTCGCTCCAAGAGAAGCTCATGATGGAAATCGAGAGCGAGCTGCTGAAGAAGGAAGAGACCGTCCGGCTCAATTTCGGGGAGATCTTCAGGAACGATCCTCAGGCCCTCGTCGAACTCATCTCGACGATGCGCCGCTACGGCGACGCCGAGATTCTTAGAGACCTGCTCTTTGCGGTCGAAACGCTCTACGAGCACAAGGTCGAGGACATACCAGGCGGAAAAGAGTTCTGGGACAATGTCAGGACCGAAGCGGCCCCGCCCATTTCGCGTCCCGCCATCACCCTAGCGGACGAGAGGCTACAGAGGCTCCAGTCCATTGACATCCTCCGGGAGGCCATGCTCTCGTACGATATCATGTCGAGCGCACCGGAAAGCCCCGGCCCCGATGAGATGGTCGAGGAGATCCTGGAGCCGCTCGTCGAGGACAATCCCGAGGACTTCAGGCCCGCTGCCCATCCCGAGGACACGCTGCCCGCTCCCGACATACCTGTCGATTGGCATCCGGAAACTCCGGCGGCGCAGCAGTCCGCAGGGCCCACATCGCCGGAGACAGCGCCCGTGAGCACCACGGAGGCCATCGTGCCCGTCCCGGCGCTCAAAAGTCAGGTCCCCGTCATTTCCGAGGAGGAGCTTGAGGAGCTGAAGAAGAAGGAGGCGGAGATCGCCGTGGCTCTCAAGGACATTTCGGGGCGCGAGAAGGCCATTATCGAGGAGCGCACCCGGATAGAGACGCTCAACGAGGAGAACCGGACCACACAGGTCCGCCTCAAGGCGGACGATGAGGAGCTCGCCAGGCGCACGGAGGAGCTCGCCGCCAAGGAGATGGCCCTCGAGGAAAAGGAGAGGGAGCTCCGGAAGGCCAACGACGAGATACAGCACAAGATCGCGGAGCATGCGGACGAGACCGCCCATTGGACCGGAAGGCAGGCCGAGCTTCAGAAGGCCTTCGAGGAGACGCAATCCATGCATGCCCAGACGAAGGAGGACCTGGTCCGCCTCAGGGCGGAGGCGGACTCGCAGAGAAAATCATCGGAGCGTATTAAGAAGAAGGAGGAAACGCTCCTCGAGGCCGAGAAGAAGCTGGAGGCGGACAGGAGGGCCCTTGTGGCCCTTCGCCAGACACTCGAGCAGGAGGCGAGGAGGGTCAAGGCCCTAGAAGAGGAGGTCAATGCCCGCCCGCCATCGGTCCAGAGCGTGGTCCCGCCGGAGCTCGATGCCAAGGTCAAGCAGCTCGAGATGGAGCTTGAGGCCGTGAAGGCGGAGCTGGTGCGGAAGGAAGGACGGGCCACAGCCGACGGGATCATGGTCCGCGATGAGATGGAAAGCCTGCGCACCGAGCTCGCAAAGCGGGACGAGGAGCTTGCTGCCAGGAACAAGGCCATTGCCGACAAGGAGAGCGCAATTGCTGCAGAGAACGCCCGCATCCGGGCGAAGGAACTGGAGCTCGAGCAACAGCGATCACATCTCATCGAGGTGGCGCGCCAGGTCAAGGAAAGGGAAGAGGAGCTGGACCGCATCCAGGCGGAGCAGGCCACGGCCGCCCAGAGACCGCCCGAGGTCAGGACCGCGCCTCCGGCAACCCAGCCGAAGCCCGCCGTGCCCGCCCCTGTCCCACCGGCGCTCCCGAAGACGCCCGCCCAGGTTCCGGCGGCGACGCCGACACCGGTCAAGCTGGCAGCCGGAGAGCCTCAGCCCATTTCAAAGGTCAGGTGCCCCGGCTGCAAGAACATCATCCCGCTCTACACGAAGGAGCGCCCGCTCAAGATCAAGTGCACCGCATGCGGGAAGGAAGGCACGCTCAAGTAAACTACACCGGCCTAAAAGCGGAGGACGCTTCGGCGTCCTCCTCTCCTTGGCGGCCGGAAGGCCGCCTGCGGGGCCGGTGCGTCCGAAGAATTGCGCTGCAATTCGAGGAGAGGATGAACGAAGTTCATCCGGTTTCCACACTGGGTGATTCTATGCGTCCATCCCGCCGCCAAATCGGTGGAATTTCATTCCACCTTTCGAGGGAAATTCCACAGAGAGGGGGAAAGAATTTCCCCCGAAGCGGCGGGCGTTTTCGCCCATAATGTAAAGCTCACGTGCCGTAGCGCCTCTTTCTTTTCTGGTATGACCTTATCGCCCTGAGGAAATCGACCTTCCTGAGGCCGGGCCAGTATATATCCGCAAAGTAGAGCTCGGAATAGGCCAGCTGCCACAGGAGGAAGTTCGAGATGCGCTCCTCGCCCGAGGTCCTCAGTATCAGGTCGGGGTCCGGAAGGTCGGATGTGTACAGATAGGTCGAGAACATCTTCTCGTCGATATTCTCAGGCGAAAGCTTGCCGTCCTTCGCCTCCTGCGCAATCTTACGAATGGCGCATAGTATCTCTTCCCTGCCGCCGTAGGCGACCGCGATGTTGAAGAAATACTTGTCATAGCCTTTGGTCCTCTCCTCGGCGTACTTGATGGCGTCCTGGACCTCCTGGCTGAGCAATGATATCTGTCCGATGGCCCTTATCCGGATCTTGTGCTTGTGGGCGCGCTCGTCGTCGCCGGCCCTCCTGAAGTTGTCGGCGAACAGGTGCATGAGCGCTTCCACCTCCGTGGGGTTGCGCTTCAGGTTCTCCGTCGAGAATGCGTAAACGGTGAGGACCTTGATGCCGACATCGAGGCACCAGCCGACGAGCTCCTCGAGCTTGTCCCTGCCGAGAACATGGCCGGTGAGCGGGTCGAGCCCCATCTCCGAGGCAAAACGACGGTTCCCGTCCATGATGATGGCCACATGCAGGGGTATCGTGTCGGACTTGACCTCTTTCACAAGGGCGTTCTCGTAGGCCTGAAAGGCCACATCAGTGAACACCCTGGATATGTCCGCTATACCGTTGCCTCCAACGGCATTAGAAAGGGTTGGCGCTTAAAATAGTTTGCCCGCAAAAGTACTAAACCGGCGAAGCTGTTGTGGGTTGCGGGACGAACATGGAATCGGATGTCGAGATATTCATCAAGCACCCGGGAGACCTGAGGGGAGCGGCCGTCGTCGAGGGTTTTCCAAGCGTGGGGCTCGTGAGCACCCTTGCGGCAAACTACCTTGTCACCCAGCTCAAGCTTCCAAAGATAGGCTGCATCCATTCGAAATACCTGCCAGTCACGTCCATAATACGGGACGGCGAGCCGAACCATCCGGTGCGCATCTACGGCGACAAGAGGCTCGTGGTCTTCATCTCCGAGTTCAGGCCGCCGGCCCAGCTCGTGGGACCGATAGTCGAGGAGATACTCAAGTGGACCAAGGACGCAGGCTGCGGGCTCATAATCTCGACGGAAGGGCTTCCCATCTCCGAGGAGACGGACCCAAAGAAGATCAATGTCTTCGGGATAGCGAGCACGAAGGATGCGCGGAAGCAGCTGGACGAGAAGAAGATCCCGCTCCTCAACGACGGCATCATCACCGGCATTTCCGGAGTGCTCCTCAATGAGGGAGCGAGGCTGGACAGGGATGTGATGTGCATCATCGCCGACGCCCACGAGAGCTACCCCGATGCACGCGCCGCCGCCAGGATAGTCGAAACGATAGACGCGCTGTTGCCCCAGATCCAGCTCGACACGAAGCCGCTCTACGAGGAAGCGGAAAGGATGGAGAACGAACTGAAAGTGGCGCTGGCCCGCGTCAAGCCCACGCTCGCCAAGCACGATTCTCCCGGCCAAGACACGGGCCCGGGATCCATGTACAGATAGTGCACCGGCCCCCTCCCGATTAATAGACCCCTTCCAAAAGATTTATACTATTAATGAACATCTCAACCGCGGGTATATCCATGGCGATGAAGGACGTTCCGCGCAACTGGAAGGACCTCAGCACGCCCGAAGGGCTCCAGTTCCATTTCTTCTGCGACCACTGCGGCCAGGCCTACGAATCCAGGTTCGTGGCCAGCAAGAAGGCAAAGTGGTCGAAAGGCTTCGCCGTCGCCAGCGGTCTGTTCGGCGCACTGGGAATGCGAACCGCCAGCCAGATATCACACGTGGGCGCGGACGCCACGGACACGAGGGCCCGCGACGACCACCAGTACGGGCAGGGCAGTTACTGGACCGGCCACGCCCATTACCGGACCGCAGGCTACGAGAAGGAGTACGACGAGGCCTTCGACCAGGCATGGGCCGAAGCCAAGCCAAATTTCCACAAGTGCCCCAAGTGCAACTCCTGGAACTGCAACTCATGCTGGAACGCCGAGGTTTCGCTCTGCAAACAATGCGCTCCCATTCTCTCCGTCGAGCTTGCGGCGGCCAGGAGCCAGGTGCAGGTCCAGCAGATGAGGCAGCAGGTGGCCCAGACGCAGGTGTTCTCGGGAGACGTCAGCGGCCGCCAGGCGCTCTGCCCGCGCTGCGGCGCTCTTGCAGGAAGCGGAAAGTTCTGCAACAGCTGCGGCTCCCCGATTGGAGCCCAGGCGTGCCCCCAATGCGGCGCCCAGAACAATCCGGGCATAAAATTCTGCGGCGGCTGCGGGAACAAGGTCGGATGATTCAGGGAATTGCTAAAAATCGTTTCAGACGATTACATGTCCGTTAGTCCTCTGCCGCAATAACCGCGGGTCCGCTGCTATATAATTCTGAATACAGGGGATAGGGCCTAAAAAAACTCATCGCCGCCCAAGCTGGCGTCCCCCTTTTGCGGCATCTATCTTTTCCAGCGCCCGGCGATAGATCACCTCATCGATACCGACACAAAATGAGGCCCCGAGAGGCGGGTAGAGTGCTCCTTTGAATGAACGCAATCTCTTTTTCAATCCACTCACATCAGAGGATATGTAAGCATGTAGGAATTTTCGAATCTCCCACATTTCTTTTTTCGCATTGGAGCATTTTTTCAACTCTTTTAGATATGAGTCATAACTTTTAATGGCCGCTCGATAATCTCCTGCGGCGATTAGATATAGTGCCATGTCATAGAATTTAGGGTAATACGCCTCGATACCATATCCAATCTTCCGGTTGTACTTGATGATTTGGTGGAAATAATAGTTCAATTCTTTTTTCAATCTGAGATTGTCCCCCATGTGGATGAGGTTGTTGAGATACATCTCCGGAAAATCACCCAAGTCCCATTTTCGTCCGGCATATTGCTTTTTAAAACATTCATCGGCCTCGATGAAATTTTCACGTCCTTTTCCCAAATCTCTCAGATAGTACCAATGGATACAACCATACTTGTAATAATAGTACCCGAGGTTAGGATGTGCTTTACGATCCTTGATTTTGATATTATTTATTTCCATAAAACGGAGCATATGCCGCTCTTCCTTCTTGATCTCTCTGCAAGCTTTTCGTTTGACGTCGGATTCCCAAACTGTTCCTCGCATAATGCCCCATCTTCAATAAGCAGATTTGGAAATATATATAAATTTGCTCAAGTTGAGCCATACACCCGCGGGGAACGGAAACATTATTAGCTCCGTGACCATTGATAATCGAGAGGAAAAATATCCCTGATCATCCCCAGAGGAAATCAGAATGAAGGTGAAGGAGGTCGTGAAATTGCTCGCAGCCGACGGCTGGTACTTGGTGGCCGCCAAGGGAAGCCACCGCCAGTTCAAGCATCCCACGAAGCCCGGGCGAGTGACGATTGCCGGCAATCCGAGCGAGCGTCTTGCCCCCGGGACCCTGAACAGCATCCTCAAACAGGCCCAGTTAAAAGAGACAAAGAGGAGGTAAGAAAAATGTATAGGTTTTTAATTGTGATAGAGAAAGCAAATGGCAATTACTCAGCATACTCCCCTGACCTTCCGGGCTGCGTGGCCACCGGCCGGACCCGGAGCGGGGTCGAGAGGCGCATGCACGAGGCGATCGAAATGCATATTCAAGGGCTAATCGAAGATGGAATCAAGGTCCCTGCCCCTTGTGCTATTGCTGAATATATTGCGGTCCCCAGGAAGGGGAAAAAGGAAGTCGCAGAGACTGCCTGATTACGCGATAAGCCGTTCACCGCAGAACGGGCAGAACACTGGCGTCTTGGGCAAAGCTATCTCCTGTCCGCAGTACGGGCAGTTCTTGAAAGACTTCGTGGCTGGCTGGACCGGGGTGTCGGGCGTCTTCGAGCGGGTCATTATCGTGTCCTCGAGCGGGCCCTGCGCGCCGGTAATGTTGCTCCGGCTGACGAGCGAATCCTGAACGATGGCTCCTGTCTGGGGCTGGCCTTCGACCTGGACGCTCCCGCCCTGGGAGCCGCCGACGGTGCTCCTGTTGAGCACGGAATCCTTGATGATGGCCCCTCCGGCCTCGACGTTGTCGCCCGCGACCTGCTTTCCGATGAGGGTGCCTATCGCCCCTATCGTGATGTGCTCCGCGATCTTGTCGGGTTTACCCTCGATATCGAGCCAGCACGATGTCCTCGCCTTGAGGGCCATTCCCTTGGGGTCCTGGTATTCCCCGATGATCTCCACAGGCACCTTTCCGGCTGCCATGGGCCGGACGCCCACGCCGAAGGCGAGCGATTCGCCCTGCTTCACAAATGGCAGGTCCGAGGGAACCTGATATTCCACCGGGCCATTGACCTTGACGAGGAATCCCCTGGCGGCGCCCGTGCCCACATTGGCGATGCGCAGGTCTATCTTGCCCCACTGCTCTATCTTGAACGTGGATGCGCCGACGATGCTTATCTGGATGAGAGGGGATATCTCGGTCTTCATGCGCTCCATCTGCGATATGCCCGCACGGATGGCGTCCTTGGCGCCGGAGAAGTTCTCATCCTTGACGGCCATCTCCACCGCCTGCTCTATGGAGCCCACGGCCTCGGCCGATACACCGGCGGTGCGTGCGGCCGCCGCAGCCCTCCTGAATTCGCCCAGGGGCATGACGAGCTCCTTTGCGGAAACGAGACGCTTGCCCCTCTCCTGAAGTGCCGCTATGGACCTCACGACCTCGGCCAATGACGCTGCCGATATGCGGGCGCCGATGTCGGTGATGTCCTTCTCGAGCTGGACCGGGATGCCCAGATTCAGGGCGCGGTAGCCATTGAGCGCCGTGTTCACGGTCGCTATCCTCTTCCTCGCCGCCGCCGTCGCTGGCTCGGCCGAACTGAAGACTAGCAGCTGGCCGCTCTTGGTTCCCGCCAAGAGCTCCAGCCCGCTGCCGCTCAACGCCACGGAATAAACGGAATTGCCGAGGTTCTGCTTCCAGAGGATATTGCCGTCGAGGTCGAGCATGTAGACATGGTCGTCGTCGCTGCCGACCGCGACGACGCCGGTAGCACGGTTGACGGCCACGGAATAGACGGCGCTGCCCACCCTGGCGCGCCAGAGCAATTTGCCCTGCGCGCTGTAGCAGAACACAACATCGTCCCACGAACCCGCCAGCACGAGCGAGCCGTCCTCGGAAACGGCGGTGGCCTTGACCCATCCGCCCGGACATTGCCTCCAGAGCACATTTCCGGTGCGGTCGAGCGCAAAAAGTGAGCCGTCCGTCCCGCCTGCGGATATGATGCTGCTGTCGGGAGAGCATGCGGCACACCACAGGGGCACGGCGATGTTCTGGTCCCAAATCAGCTGGCCGGAGTGGTTGAGGCAATATATGTGGCCGTCGGCGGATGCGATGAATATGAGCATTCCGTCCGTCGTGGTGGCGAGGCCCCAGACATGGCCTTTGGCGACGAAATTCCATTCGGGTACGCCATTTCGCCCGATGCACGTCACCACCTTGTCATTTCCCGAAGCGAGTATGGTCGAGCCGTCCCGGGATATGGTGATGGCTCGCTGCAGGAGGCCCAGCGTCTTGAGCCATACCAGGGTCCCTGAGCGGTCGTAATATCCGGCGCCCTTGTCGCTTATCGCGACCATCGTCGAGCCGGATGCGTCCACCGCGACGCCGTAAACGGGCTCCCCGACCGGGACACGGAGAAGCAGCTTGGCGGTATTTTCGTCGGCCATGCTCACACCTCTATCCTGGTCGGGTCTCCATCCATCTCGAGACCGATCGCGCCGTCGACGAAGAACTTGCCCGTGCTCCCCGTGTCGAGGTCCTTGAAATCGACCTCCCAGACCGGCAAAAGAACGGTCCGGAAACCGGAAGGCTCGATCCCGAAAAGGCCCTTGACCTTGCTTGCTATCTCCGTCTCAGTGAAACGCAGCTTCACGTCCTCGAATGGCGGGACGTCGCTCTTGGGGATTTCCGTGAACTGGGCATACCTGTCGAGGTCCTGCACGTTCTCTATCCGTCCGTCGGCCGTGTCGGAAAAGAGCATCTTGCCCCTCAACTGCAACAGCCGGCCGTTGAAGCCGCTGAAGTACAGGTTGTCACCCTGGCTGACCTTCTTCTTCTCGAACGGATAGCCGGGGTCGATGACCTTGCGGCACTCGGCCATCAGCAGGGGAATCCGCTTCAGGCGCGCCTCGCCCGCCTCGCGGCCCTTCTTCATGAACCCCTTCTGGCCGCCGCCGCGCACTACCATCTTGGCCTGCTCGGCGTTGCATCTCAAGATGCATGTGAGATAGGTATCCACTGGCATTCCCCGACGTGAACGCTCCACCGGAACTATAATCCTTTTGGCACGGGCGCCTATTTGTGGCCCATCAGTTTCGGCAGGTAGTAGTCGATGGACTTCAGGAGGTCCACGAAGATCTCCTGCTCCCCGCTACGCTCCACCTGGAGCTTGGCCTGCTTGAACCACGCCGGAAGGGACGATGACCGCTTCGTGATGACCTCGAGGAAATCGCTCTGCGCTATCTTCCTGGGGGGCTTTCCTGACAGCGCTTCCGTGAGCGGAATGTCGGAGGCCTCTGTGCATATCTGGGCGATGTCCGCAGAGGAATAGCCATCTGTCCTGGTGGAGAGCTCGTCGAGGTTGACGTTGGAATCCACGGGCCGTTCCTTCATCTGGATCTTGAAAATGGCCTTCCTTGCTTCAAACTCCGGCGGCGGTACGAACACGAGCTTGCTGAAACGGCCTGGCCTCCTCAGCGCCGGGTCGACATCCCAGGGAGCGTTCGTGCCGGCCAGCACGAGCACCTTCTCGAGCGGGCCCTGCACGCCGTCGAGGTTGATGAGCATCTCGTTGACGACGCGCTTGGCGTAGCCTTCCTTGGCCTCGTCCCTGCGGCCGCCGATGGCGTCCACCTCGTCGAAGAACAATATCGCGGGCGCATACTTGCGGGCGCTCTCGAATGCCGCCCTCACGTTCCGCTCGCTGTCGCCCACCCACTTGGACAGTATCTCGGAGATGGTCATGGTGAGGAAGTTGGCGTTGCACTCGCCGGCTGCAGCCCTGGCTATGAAGGTCTTGCCGCAGCCCGGGGGACCGTAGAGCAATATGCCCTCGCCGGCCCGCTTGCCGTACATCTTGAATATCTCGGGGTGCTGGAACGGGTAGACGATGGCCTTCCGTATCTCCTCCTTCACGGATTCGAGGCCGCCGACGTTCGTGAAATTGATGTTCGGCTTCTCGATGGGCACGACGTCCTTGAGCGCATCCTCCCCGCCGCCGCTTCCGCCGCTGCTCCCTCCGCCCGAGGCGCGGCTGGACTGCGGCTTCATGGAAACGGATTTCCCGTAGAAGGTCTGGGCCATGTTGGCCCGGAATTCCTTCTCGTTCTTATCGCTTGAGGCCTTGGAGGCGTTCAGGTAAGCCTCGGCCGCCTGAAGGTAGAGGTTGCGGGCGTTGTCCTTGTCGCCTTCCTCCTCCTTCTTCCTGGCGGCGGTAGCGTAAGCCTTTCCCTCGGCAACATAATTGTCAGCGGCACCCATGTCCATCCACCACCGGAGATCCTTTCCGGGCGATTACGCCTTCTCCCGCTCCTTCTTGATCTTGTCCTCGAGCGCCGTTTCATCGCCGGTCTCGCTCTTGAGCTCGGCCATGAGCTCGGATTTGAGGGAATCCTGCTCCTTCGAGGCCTCAGGCGAGGTGAGCGTCTCCATCTGGGTGGAAAGCATCTCGGAGGTCGCTGTAACCTTCTCCACTGACGCTCGGATGTTGGTGATGGCCTGCTCCATCTTCTGGCTGTCAAATCCCATCGCCTTCTGGGCGACGGCGAGGTCCTTTCCTATCTCGACTATCTCGGTGAGGCTCTGCTGGTCCTCCAGCGCGTTCCTCATAGTCGAGGACATCTCGACCATGCTGCCGACGGTGTTCAGCTGGCCCTGGAGCGAGCCGAACTGCTTGGACGCCACGCGGAAGCCCCTCTCGTCGCCGTTCTTGAGCGAGTTCTTGGCTTCCTCGCGCGACTTGTCCCGGCGCTCCTTGATCTGGTCCTCGCGCTTCTCCAGCTTCCTCTCGGAAATCGATATCTTCGTTATGAGCTCCTGCGGTGTCATCTTCTTCTTGAAAAGGTCAAGCATCCTGTAAGCCTCCCCAATAGGAACCTAACGTAATCACTCTTAATAAACCTTTGGAAATGTCCTAGTCCATGAAGGAGTACTCGTCCTTTATCTTGCTGACGACAATCACCTCGTTCTTCTCCAGCCACAGCTTCAGCATCTCGTCCATCTCCTTGGGCTGGAGGCCCAGCCTCTCCGTCAGGACGGCGCGGGTGAATATCCCGTGCTTGTCCGCCACGAGCTTGATGGCGCCATGCATCATGGCGGGCTTGACCCCCTTCTGGAACCATTCCGAGTAGACCTTGGTCTTGAGGTCATCCTCGTTGCAGATGACCGACGAGGCCGAGAGGTCGTACAGGAACAACGACATGCTCGGGTGCTTGAACGTTTTGAACATGGGCACCATCTCGGGAGCTGCGCGGGTGGTCACGTAGCAGCGGGCCACGAACAGCTCCGCACCGCGGGCGCTCTCCGCTTCCGTTACAAGCGCCTGCCTCGCAGGGGGCACGGAGTATGCGGCCGAGACGATTATGCATTCCTTGTTGAATATCCCGTAATGCACAAGACCCTTGACGGAAAGCCCGTCGGGGGACATCTGGGGCTCCCACTTGCCGTCGCGGATGAACAGGCCGGAAGGCATGTAGTCCGGAACCGTCTCCTTCATCTTCACGAATATTTCCTTCATGAGGTCCTTGACGCCGGCGGCGAGCTTCTTGTCCTCCTCGGCTCGTGCGGCCAGGACGCCCTTGAATTTGCCCTCGAGCTCCGTGACTATCTTCTCGACCTCGGAGACCTTGTCGGGGTCGTTCATGATGGCCCTTGCGGCCTCCCATGTCTCGGGAGCGGTGGCCTTGTCGACGGCGCGGAGCCTGTCCCATAGCCGGAACAGCACACCCACGTCCTCCTCGTACGTCTGGAACAGCGCCTCTGCCTCATCCATCGGCTTGTCGGGAGCGCCTTCTATCCTTGCCACCTTGTAGCCCTTGGCGCGGTACTCCTCGAGGCGCTTCCGCATCTCCACGCGCCGGTCGGCCTCCGTCTTCCTCTTGTAGAACTCGCGCGCCAGAAGCGCGACCCTGTCGCCGGCCTCCTCGATGGCGTCGGGGTCGAAGAGAAGCTTGTCTATTACCTTGACATCATCCTCATTTCCGGAGGTGTCGATGGACTCCAGCTTCCTCCGCAGCTCCAGCAATTTGGCTATGTCCGCGTCGAACAGGCCCAGCTGCTTCTCGATGGAGATGGAATCGTTGTTGGGGTCCTCGAGGAGCCCTTCGAGCCTCTTGGTGGCATAGCCCTTGTCGGCCCAGGACTGGATCCTCTGGCGGTAGAGGCCGAGCTTCTTCTCCTTCTCCAGCTTGGCGGCCTCCGAGGCCTTCCTGGCATCATCCTCCCTGCGGGCCTTGATCTTTCCCTCGAGCTCCGCCAGCTTCGCCTCGACCTCGCCGACGGCGTCGGGGTCACTGAGCTTCTGGCGGATGGCAAGCACATCGTCGGGGAAGCCCTTGAAGTCCATGGCGTTGAGCTTGACCTGCGCCTCACCCAGCCGGCGGACGTCCCTCTCAAATTCCCCGAACGTCTGGTCGCAGATGCGCATGTCGCCCTGCATCGCCTTCAGCAATCGCGCGGTGATGTAGCCCTTCTGCCTCCAGAAATCGGCCTTGGACTGGTACTCAGGCCGCCTCGATTCCGCCCTCGCCTTCTCGCTCCTCTCATCCGCGACCTGGTCTATAAGGGACTTTCCGCACATGCCAACACCCTGGTAAATTCCGAAGGAAATCGGCCGTATTAAACCTTCCCCCCGACCAATTCAGCGTCGGGGCCCATATAGGGGTCCGGACGCCCGCCCCGCCGGCTCTCAGGGTGGAGTCACTTCGCCCGGACCGCCTGCCCTCTCGAACCGGAGCTCCGTGTGCTTCTTCATCAGGCCCTGCACCTCCCAGCTCCTCAGCAGCACGCGGCAGGCTTTCTTGCCTTCAAGCCTGATGCCCAGCTCATGCCGCAGCTCCCGCATTACGGGCTCGGGCCCGGTGATGCTGCCAAAGAAGAAATCCTGAAGCGATGACAGCGTGACGTCCATGAGCGCCTGCAGACCGTCGCCCCTGAGCGCGGATATCACGCAATGCCTTTGCGGGTTCTGGGCCAGAAGTACCCTGTCCACCCTCAGCTGGCGCTCCACATCCTCGACGAGGTCGGACTTGTTCAGGGCCAGGATGATGGGTATGTCCTTGGGTCCGTTCTTGAGTATCCCGAGCGATGTCTCCAGCTTGGACATCATCTCCGATACATCGTCAGAGAGGTCGAGCACCAGGATTATGGCGTCGGAAAGGAAGGCCTCCTCGAGCGTGGACTGGAAGGCCTCCACGAGCCACACCGGCAGTTTCCGGATGAATCCGACGGTATCGGTCATCAGGACGCGGGAGCCCTGAACGGGCATCTTCAGCACTCTTGTCGTCGTGGATAGAGTGCTGAAAAGCCTGTCGTCCACGACGGCGTCCTCGGTGCAGATGGACTTGAACAGCTGGCTCTTGCCCGCGTTCGTGTAGCCCGCCAGCGAGATGAGCGCCTGCCCGCCTCGGCGGCGGGTCTTCCGGCGCTGGGCGCGCTCGCCCTTGACCCTTTCGAGCTCCTTCCTAATCTTGGCCATCCGCGACTTTATCATTTCGTAGTATTCGTCGACCTGGTACGAGCCGCCGGCGAAGAAGAGGCCGGGATGCTCACCCGTCTTGGTCCGGTGTATGTATTCCTTCACGAGGGGCACGTCGTAGTTCAGCTTTGCATACTCCACCTGCAATCGCGCCTCCGGGCTGTTGGCCCGCTTCTCGAATATGTACAGGATGAGACGTATCCGGTCGTAAACTGGGATGCCGAACGCATTCTCGAGATGGAACGTGTGGCCCGGCTTGAGCTGGCCGTTGAAGATGACCATCCCGGGCTTTTCCCACTTCACCTCGCTCTCGTACTCCTCGTCCTCCTCGATGTCATCGTCACAGGTGGAAACCTCGTCCCCCGTAAGCGCTCTTCCGGTGGAGATGTATTCCTTTACCTGCTTGGCCTTCCCCTCGCCGATGTACAGCTCGGGATGCGGATGTTTCCTCTTCTGGATGTATGTCTTGATTATCCTGTAACCGGCGGAGCGGGCAAGCTCGCTTATCTCCGCTACATCCTTATCCGTCGAGAGAAGCACCGCCGCCACCAATGATTCCGCCATCAGACCGCAATTGCCCGAGAGGTAGATGAATTTACCCGAACGGGGTCTTGCCCCACAGTTCTGCCAGTCCCGTGTCAGCATCCACCATTGATGCATCTGCCGAGGGACATGGTTTTTCACTGACCACATAAATGTATTTTTAGGAAAGGACCAAAGTGTTTAAATCGCCTCATTATGTTTGACATCATATCATATTGGACGTGATATGAATGAAATACGCACGGAGAATCGCGCTTGCGCTGGCAATCTTGAATATCTTCATCTTTGCGCAGCCCGCACTGGCCACAAACGACCCCCCGATGGGCGGAGGCTGGATTAACGGGACGTGGACGGTCACGGACAACAGGATGTACAGCAACGTCGCCATCAATGTCAATCGGGGCAACGTGATAATCCAGTCAGGTGCGTCGCTCACGCTCGACCACGTGAACCTCCAGATGCTTGAGGACTGGTCCGGCCAGTTCCAGATAGAGGTGCAGAGTGGCGGCACCCTCAACATAGTGAACGGCTCATGGCTGTACTCCAACAGCGGAGACCGGCACTTCTACCTAAGGGTCAGGGCAGGGGCCAACGCCAGCTTCGCCAACAGCACATTCAACCAGATCGGCAACATGTGGACCACGAACCCGCGGGACCTGAACGGCATCTACATCGCCGCTGCTAACGCTTCCGTGGACAACTGCACATTCAACGACGTCTCGTACGGCGTGACGCTGGACAATACTGATGCGCCCGTAACGAGCTGCACGTTCCGCAACTTCCAGTACGCCGCCATTGCTCCGGTGAACAGCGATTCTCTCATCTGGAACAATACGATGACTTACATAAAGACCTCGCCCAACCCGTGGGGCATCGATGGCAGCGGCGGCCAGCCGACCATATCCGGCAACTCCATGTGGACGCTCACGGGCGCGATTTACCTTTACGATTCCACGGCGAACATCACCCAGAACACCATCAGCGACTGCTATTATGGCATCTATTTGTACGCCGCCTCCCCGAACATCACGGACAATCGAATCCTCAGCAACCTGTACGGGAATATTATGTATGACAGGAGCGGCCCGCTCATTGCCAACAACACATTCGACAACAACGAATACTTCGGCCTCCTCATCCAGGACCATTGCAATCCAATCGTTCAGAACAACTTCATCAACAGGAGCGGCTGGAACTACTACAGCGGCTGGGGCGCCGGAGCATATTACGACGACCACAGCAACGGGGAGTTCTCCAACAACACTGTTTACAACCCGTGGAGAGGGCATGGATTGCAGGTCTCCAGTTCCACTCTGAAGATGGAGAACTGCAACATCAA
>Ga0315287_10000726_pt1 | contig 29362 bp, 24 predicted proteins | sample YL17G11_0_MG_FD_205037 | JGI IMG/M metagenome (GOLD analysis project Ga0315287, IMG submission 205037) | Sediment microbial communities from Yellowstone Lake, YNP, Wyoming, USA - YL17G11_0 | ecosystem: Environmental > Aquatic > Freshwater > Lake > Sediment | place: USA: Wyoming | collected...
CGCTCGAGGATACGGCACAGTGGGACCGCACCGTGCCCACACTGTTCGTCTCCAACCACACCAGCTGGTGGGACGGGTTCTTTTCCTTCCTCCTGACGCGCGAACTCGGGCTTACCTGCCATGTGCTCATGGAGGCGGTCAACCTCAACCGGTACCCTGCCTTCAAGACCATCGGCACGCTGCCGGTGCGCCGCGACAGCCTGAAGGGCTCGTGGGAGGATCTCATGTCCGCCGGACACGCTCTCCGCCCCGGCGTCGGCATGTGGGTGTACCCGCAGGGCGAGCGGCGGCCCGCGGCGGAGGTGCCGGCGCGCCTCGAACGTGGCGCCGCGCTGCTCGCGGTGCGCCATGACGGTCCGCTGCGCATCTGCCCCGTCGCCTTCCGTTATCCGTTCATGAGCGAACAGCTGCCGGAGGCGCTGGCCCTGGTTGGGCGCTCTTGGCTGCATGATGGCGGAGGTGATCGCAAGACGCTGACCGAGCGGATCAGCGGGGCCCTGAGGGAGACCGTGGCCGCGCTCGACGCGCGGCTTTCGACCGAGGCACTGGACGGGTTCCGCATCCTCGTGCCAGGCAAGCTCTCCATCAATAAGCGCATGGATCGCGTCCGTCACTCGCTCGGCCTGTTGAGAGGATCGTTCGAGGCCCGCAATGGATAGCTACCAGATCTGGAGGACCCTGCACGTCACGGCCGCGGTGCTAATCGTCGGCAACGTCACCGTCACCGGCTTCTGGGCCTACTTCCTCTACCGACAGCGGCACGCCATTGGCTTTCGCCCAATCGCCCGCGGCATCCTGTGGACCGACATCATCTTCACGCTGGTGGGTGGTGCCGGCCTGACGATCACCGGAATCCTCATGGTGCGGGCCCAGCCGATATCCATCCTCGACACACCATGGCTCAGGCGCGGCGTCGCGATGCTCGGCATCAGCACGCTGGTATGGCTGGTGTCACTGCTGCCCGACCAGCTGCGAATGGAACGCCTCGATCAGTCGGATGACCGTGGCATGCGACGGCTCTTCACTCGCTGGAGCGTCTTCGGGTGGGCATCGACCATCCTGCTGTATATCGGCCTGTGGTCGATGGTCATGAAGCGATAGCCCGAGCGGGTACTCCCCGCGCGGATGATCCGCGTGCGCGGGTCGGCTGCGTCGCTGTCATCGGGGCCGTCTGCCGACGTTGCATTCCAGATATCCACCATCAAGTGCCAGCCGTCGTCGCCCAGCGCAAAGCACATCACGTACTTGCCAGAATCGGCCGCCGCGTCGTCCGTCGGCGCCACATGGTACGTCCCGACCACGTAGCCGTCCCGCTCATGCGCCACAACGCGCACGGTGTCCAGGGTGAGGCCGCGCTCGAGGCCGTCCTGCCAGAACTCCATGATGGAGTCCCGCCCCGCGACGATTCCCCCATCCGGCGGCAGGAGCAGCGCCTCCTCGCCGTAGAGCACGGCGAGCTCGCGGGAGTCACCATGGTTCGAGGCCTCCTCATACACCTTGACCAGTTCGGCCAGTTCTCGTCGCGCATTCGCGGCGTCGCGGCCGCTCGCTCGCCGGCTGCAGGCACTGACGGTCACGGTTGCCAAAAGCACCATCGCGAAGCGTGAGACTGTCATTCTGGCCGCTCTCTGGGTAGCTTCATTGAAGCAGGAGTGGCAGGGCCATTGGGGCGCTGCCCGAAAGAAATGCAAGAACAACCAGTAGCATCAAAGGATTCTGTGGCTCGTCGTCCTCGCCGGCGCTCATCTGCCGGAACTGCCCCCGTGTTTCACCGCTCGGCCGGGCGCAGCATGCAGTCGCATCGTGAGTGGCTTCTCTCGCAGCATGGTTCGGTGTGCGCCTATTGCGGCATCGACACCGCGTCCGAACTCATCACCCTCGATCACGTGCGGCCCCGTCGCGGCCAGACGGCATACGACCGTCCGGACAATCTGGTCCTCGCCTGCCGCGAGTGCAACGCGGCAAAGGCCGATACGCCATTCATGGCGTTCCTCCTGGCCAAGCGAAGCCGCGGTGTGTTCCTGCTGCACTACGGTGATCACCTCTCCGAGCCGCTCAAGGACATTGCCCGCCAGGCGTCCGAACGGCCGATCCTGGAGAAGCAACGGTAGGCCAGGCGCAACGCCGGCCGCTGGAAATGCAAAGGGCGATCCCACGGGATCGCCTTTTTTTCGTGACGCCGGAACGCGCTACGCGTTCCGCGGCGCAAGGGCCTCGGTGACGATCCGGTTCTGCTCCAGCGCGTGCGCCGCGGGGTACCCTTCCGCCGGGCTCGCCCGGTCGGGACGTCCGACATAGGCCAGGGCGGCGCCGGTGGGGAGCACCTCGCGCAACTTGGGCTCGAGGTATGTCCAGGCGCCCATGTTCCGCGGCTCCTCCTGTGCCCACGTCAGTTCCCTGATGTTCGGGTACCGCGCCAGCGTCTCCCGGATCTCCGCCCACGGGAAAGAGTAGAGCTGCTCCACCCGCACCAGCGCGATGGAGCGGGACTGCTGCTTCGATGCCTCCGCCAGCATGTCGTAGTAGATCTTTCCGGTGCAGAGCACGACCCGCGTCACCTGGTCCCGGTGGCTCCCCACTGATGCGTCATCGATCACCGGCTGCCAGCGTCCCTCGGCGAGGTCCGTCAGCGTCGACGTTGCCCGCGGATGCCGCAGCAGGCTCTTCGGCGTCATGATGACGAGCGGCCGCTGCCGACCCCGCTTCGCCTGTCGGCGCAGGAGGTGGAAGTATTGTGCCGGGGTCGTTGCGTTCGCGACCCGCATGTTGCCCTCGGCGCACGCCTGCAGGAAGCGCTCGAGCCGCGCGCTCGAATGTTCCGGGCCCTGCCCCTCGTACCCGTGCGGCAGCAGGAGCGTGAGCCGGGTCGTGAGCCCCCACTTCGACAGGCCCGATGACAGGAACTGGTCGATCACCACCTGGGCCCCGTTGATGAAGTCGCCGAACTGGGCTTCCCAGAGCACGAGCGCATCGGGCGCTGCGGCGCTGTAGCCATACTCGAAGCCGAGCGTCGCGAGCTCCGAGAGCGGGCTGTTGTACAACTCGAAGGGCGCCATCGAGCCCGCCAGCTTCTGCAGCGGACACCACGTCACACCGGTATTCACGTCATGCAGCACGAGCTGCCTCTGGCTGAAGGTGCCGCGCTCCACATCCTGCCCGGTAAAGCGCAGCGGCACGCCCTCCGTCAACAGGCTCGCGAGCGCCAATGCCTCGGCGTGGGCCCAGTCGATGCCTCCCTCGGGTCCCAGCGCGGGCCGGCGGCGCTCGAGCTGCTTCACCAGCTTCGGGTGCACGTTGAAGTCCGCCGGCCAGCTCAGCAGCTGATCGTTGAGGGCCTTCAGCAGCTCGGGGGCCACGCGTGTGTCCACCTCCTGGCCCGCGACCACCTCCCTGCGCGTCTCCGGCGACGTGGACTTGCCGGTGCTCGCCTTGAACGCCTGCTGGACCTCGACCAGACGCTGGTACGCTGACGCTGCCAGCACGTCGGCCTCGTCACTGGTCAACACGCCCTCCGCGACCAGCTGTCCCGCGTACTTCTCCCGCACTGTCGGCAGCGCCTTGATCCGGTTGTACATGAGCGGCTGCGTGTAGCTGGGCTCATCACTTTCGTTGTGCCCATGCCGGCGGTATCCCAGCAGGTCGATGAGGATGTCGCGGTGGAACTTCTGCCGGTACGTCATCGCAAACCCTATCGCGCTCAGGCAGTTCTCGGGATCATCGGCGTTGACGTAGATGATCGGCACGTCGAAGCCCCTCGCGAGGTCGGAGGCATACCGTGTCGAGCGGGCATCGACACTGTCGGTGGTGAAGCCGATCTGGTTGTTGGTGATCAGGTGAATGGTGCCGCCCGTCGCGTAGCCGTTCAGCGCGCCAAGGTTGAGTGTTTCCGCGACAACGCCCTGGCCCGCGAACGCCGCATCGCCGTGAATGACCACGGGGAGTGCGGCCGATGCGTCGTGGTGCGCGTCGCGGCCGCGCCTCTGCGTCTGCTCCGCGCGCGCCCGCCCGTCAACCACCGGGCCGACAAACTCGAGGTGGCTCGGGTTTGGTACCAATGTCACGGTGATCGCCTTGCCGCTTGGCGTGAGGTACGCGCCCTCGGCGCCATGATGGTACTTCACGTCGCCTGTTCCGCCTTCGGGGGTCAACAGGCCGCCCTCGACGTGCCGGCCTCCCTCGAACTCGGCAAAGATCGTGTCATATGGGCGCCCGATGGTGTGCGCCAGAACGTTGAGGCGACCCCGATGCGCCATGCCGATGACCACCTCACGTGATCCCTGATCGTCGGCGGCCGTCTCGATGATGGCATCGAGCATGGGCACCAGCATGTCCACGCCCTCAATCGAAAAGCGCTTCTGGCCAAGATATGCCTTGTGCAGGAAACGCTCCAGCGCCTCCACCTGGATCAATCGTTCCAGCAGGCGCTTCCGGCGTTCGGTCGGCAACGCCACGGAAACCGCGCCAGATTCGATCTGCTCACGGAGCCACATGCGCTCCTCGTGACTCGCGAGGTGCTCGACCTGGTACGCGAGCGTGCCGCAGTAGGTCTCCTGCAGGAGCGGGTAGACATCCAGCAGGGTGTCGCCGGGCACAGCCACACGCAGCACCGCCGCCGGTATCTGCGCCATGACGTCGGGCGTGAGTCCGAGCGGGACAGGGTTCAGCGCCGGGTCTCCGATCGGCTCACTGCCGAGCGGATCCAGATGGGCGGCGAGATGCCCGTGGGTCCGGAAGGCCTTCACCAGCGCCATGCCCGCGGCGACGTGGAACAGCGCGGAAGGGGCGATAGGGGCGGTGGCGACCGGTGCCGCGCCGCCCACGGCGCGGACCGCGTTCACGGCCCCGGCCTCCGTCACCGTCACGCCGAGGGCGGCAGCGACATCGGTGTAGAACGCGTCCGCTCCCTGCAGCAGCGCATCCACCGTTCCGAGGAACGCACCCGACTCGGCGCCTTGGATGACGCGGTGATCGTAGGTGCTGCTGACGGTCATCACCTTGGAGATACCCAGCTCGGCGACGCGCGGTGCCGCCACCGTGGCGAACTCGGGCGGGAAGGCGATCGAGCCGACCGCGATGATGCTCCCTTGGCCGACCATCAGTCGCGGTACGGACGCACGCGTGCCGAGGCCGCCGGGGTTGGTCAGCGACATGGTGGTGCCGGCAAAATCGTCGGGGACCAGCTTGTTGGCGCGGGCCTTGTCCACCAGGTCTTCATAGGCGCGGAGGAAGCCGGCGAAGTCCATCGTCTCTGCGCCCTTGATGACCGGCACGACCAGGCCCCGGCTCCCGTCCTTGCGAGTGACATCCACGGCGAGACCGAGGTTGATCCCCGGGGGCGTTAACCGTACCGGCTTGCCTTCCTGCTCGGCGTAGGCGTGGCCCATGGCGGGATGCTGTTTCGTCGCGCGGACGATCGCCCACGCGATCAGGTGCGTGAAGGAAATCTTCTCGCCGCGGCCGGCCTGCTTGAGCGCGGTGTTGAGTGCCTTCCGGGCGTTCTCCAGCTCCGCCACCGGGAGCTCGCGGAAGGTCGTAGCCGTCGGGACCGTGAGGCTCTCGTTCATGTTCTGCACGAGCCGCGCAGCCGGGCCCTTGATGGGGACCGCCGAGGCCGACAGGGTGGGGGCGGGCGGGGCTGACGGCGCGGCCCGGGGTGTGGAACTGGTGATCACTGGCTCCGGCGCTACAGTTCTCCCCAGCGTTTCTGTCCCGTTCGAAGCCGGCGCCTCGCCGACCACGCCGCTCTCGAACAGCTGGCGCCACTCCGTGCCGACCGAGGCCGGATCGCGGAGGAATTCCTCGTACATCACTTGGGCGAAGCCGGCGTTGGCCGTCTCGAACACATTCGGATCCACGGACTACTCCCCTGGTGTGATCGGCACCCCGGCTAGGACTGCCGGGAAGGCAAACCCCTCGAAGTTAGCGGAAGTTCGGGCATGGCGGTGGGGGGCAGGGTCCGGCCGGTCAGGGCCCGGTAGGCCGCCACCTCCCGCTGCTGCTCCCCCAGGGTCCAGCGAAGCTCCCGCCCCAGCAGTTCGGCCGTCCTCGCCGCCGCGGCTGCACCCTGGTCCCTGGCCTCATAGAACAGGTGAATCCGTCGCACCAGGACGTCTGCCACCGACCGCACAAACTCCTTCCTGGCGGCATGCAGCACCTCCGCGGCGACGGCAGGATGATCCGGCTGCAGCCGCTCCGCGAGCCCCGGCTCGCTACGCATCAGGTTGAAGATGCCGGCCGCCTCGGTGCCGTAGTGCCGAAGCATGTGCTCGACGGTGGCGACGTCAACGCCGGAATCAAGCCCCAGCGCGCGGATGGTGCCGAGGCTGGCAGACTCGCCGCCGGGCAGGGGCTCGAGATCGGTGCCGGCCTCGGCCGGCCACGCCCCCCTGGCCTCGGTGTTGAGCCGTTTCACGACGTGGTCGACCACCTGCGAGGCCATCAGCCGGTATGTCGTCAGCTTGCCGCCGGCGACGGTGACCATGCCGCCGGGCCCGTCAGAGACGACATGCTCGCGTGACACCGCCGTGGCGCCGATGGCGCCATCCTCGATGAGCGGACGCAGGGCGGCCCAGGTGGCCACGACGTCCTCTTCGGTCAGATGCGCATTGGGGAAGCGGCTGTTGGCCGAGCGGAGCAGGTATCGTATGTCCTCGGAGGACGCGCGCACCTCGTCGGGCGACTCGGCGGTGTCCGTATCGGTGGTTCCGATGTAGGACCACGCGCCCCAGGGAAGGATGAACATCATCCGGCCGTCGAGGGGGCTCGTGAAGGTAATCGCCTCGTGATTGCCGATCCGCTCGCGCGGCACCACGGCGTGGGTACCCTTGGTGAGGCGCAGCAGGCGCTGAGCTTTGGGATCCTCGAGCCGGCGAATCTGGTCCGCCCATGGACCGGTGGCGTTGACCACCATCGAGGCGCGAAGAGTGGCTTCCCGGCCGGTACGGACATCGCGAACCATGGCGCCGGTCACGCGGCCGTGGTCCCGAATCAACCCGGTTACCGCAGTGTAGGTGAGGATCGTCGCGCCGTGCTCGTGCGCCGAGCGCGCGGTGGCCACCACCAGGCGGGCGTCATCACACTGGGCATCGAAGTAGCGCGCCCCTCCACGCAGCCCCGCGGCGCGGAGCCCGGGCTCCCGCGACAGCAGGGCGCGCTTGCCCAGCATCTTGTGGGGGCTCACATTGTGGAAGAGCGACAGCAGGTCGTACATCCACATGCCGGCGGCCAGCTGCCAGCGGCGGAGCCGGTCGCCGTCGTGCACGGGAAAGATGAACGGCAGCGGCCAGACGAGGTGAGGTGCGATGCGCCGCAGCACGGCGCGTTCGCGCAGTGACTCGAATACGAGACGCAGCTCACCGTGCTCGAGGTAGCGGAGCCCGCCGTGCACCAGTCGGCTGGAGCGGCTGCTCGTCCCGAAGGCCAGGTCGTTCTGCTCAACCAGCACCGTGCGCATGCCCCGCATCGCGGCGTCACGCGCGACACCGGCACCGACAATGCCACCACCGATCACGAGGAGATCCACGGCTCGACTCGCTGTTTCCTTCAGTGACGCCGGCCGGTCCGATTCCACGTGCCTCCTCACCCTCCCCTCCCGCTCACGCGGCCCAGTACCTGGTTTGCCTGGCAGGCCGACCGGATCGTGCCGGCCAGCCGCGTCCTCGACCTCGCCTGCGGCAACGGCCGGCATGCGATCGCCGCGGCCCAGCTCGGCGCGAAGGTCGTTGCCGTCGACCGCGACCCCGACTGCCTGGCATCGGCGCGCGCGTTCGCCGCGAAGGCCGGCCTCCTGGTCGACTGGCAGGAGGCCGATCTCGAGGACGAGTGGCCCGATTGGGGCGTCTTTGATGCAGTGCTGCTTTTCAACTATCTCGACCGCCCGAGGTTCTCCCGCGCGCTCGACGCGGTCCGGCCTGGCGGAATAGTCATCGCCGAAAGCTTCCTCACGACCCAGCGTGAACAGGGCTGGGGCCCGACCGCCGATGCGCACCTGCTGCTCCCGGGCGAACTCGCCCGGCTGGTGGCACCCTTCGAGATCGTACACGGGCGCGAGGTCGCTGAGCCTGTCGATACCGAGCGCTGGCGCCATGTTGCGAGCGTTTGCGCGCGCAATACCCGATGAAGTCTAACGAGGGCCCATCCCCATGTCCCTCCCCGTGACCGGCCGTCGCGTCGCGATCGTCGCCGGCCTTCGCACGCCCTTCGCCCGCAGTGGCACCATTCTCCGCGATGCGCCCGGCGTCGCCCTGGCTCGGCATGCCGCCCGCGAGCTGCTCTACCGGGCGGAGCTCGATGGCGCGCTCGTCGACGAGGTGATCCTGGGCCAGGTGGTGCCGTCCGTCCTCACGCCCAACGTCGCGCGCGAGGTCAGCCTGTTGCCGCAGTTCCCCCGCACGATTCCGGCGTACACGCTCAACCGCGCCTGCGCGTCGGCCGCGCAGGCCATTACCAACGCCGCCGACCAGATCCGGCTCGGTCACGCCGCCGTGATCCTCGCGGGCGGCGTGGAGGCGCTCTCCGACATCCCGGTGCTGCACTCCCGCCGCTTCAGCCGGCTCCTGGTCGATGCAAGCAAGGCGAAGACACTCGGGCAGCGGTTGGGCATCTTCGCGCAAGTGCGACCTCGCGACCTGGTTCCGGTCACCCCGGCCATCGCGGAGCCCTCCACCGGCGAATCGATGGGGCAGTCGGCGGAGAAGATGGCGAAGGAGAACGGCATCAGCCGCGACGCGCAGGACCGGCTTGCGCTGCAGAGCCACGCACGGGCAGCCGCGGGTACCGCCGACGGCCGCCTCACTGCCGAGATCGCTCCCTGGTTCGGCGGCAAGGGTGGTGATGAGGTGGTGGCCAGTGACAACGGCATTCGGAGCGATACCTCGCTCGAGCAGTTGGCGAAGCTGCGCCCGGTCTTCGATCGGGCCTATGGCACCGTCACGGCCGGGAACAGCTCACCGCTGACCGACGGCGCGGCGATGGTGCTGCTGATGGAAGAGGAGCGGGCGCGCAGTCTCGGCTACGAACCGATCGCGTTCCTGCGAAGCTACGCCGTGGCCGCGGTCGATCCAGGGTGGCAGTTGCTCATGGGCCCGGCGTACGCCGTGCCCAAGGCGCTGGAGCGCGCGGGCATTTCCTGGAGCGACGTCGGCCTGGTCGAGATTCACGAAGCGTTCGCGGCGCAGGTGCTCTCAAACGTCCAGGCGTGGGGGTCCACCCTCTGGGCCGAGCGGCTGGGGCTGCCCGGCCCCGTCGGGGAAGTGGACTGGGAGCGCACCAACGTGACCGGCGGCTCCATCGCCATCGGCCACCCGTTCGGTGCGACGGGCGCGCGCATCGTCACGACGCTCGCCAACGAGATGCGCCGGCGTGATGTGCAGTTCGGACTGATCTCCATCTGCGCGCAGGGCGGCATGGGCAGCGCCCTGGTCCTCGAGAGGACATGAGCATGGCCGCCTTCACCGTCGCAATCGAATTGAGCATCGCGGTCGTCACGCTCGACGTGCCTGGTGCGCCGGTGAACACGCTCTCCACGGCCGTCGCACAGGAGCTCGACGCGCTCCTGACGCGGCTGGAGGGTGATCCAGCGGTGCGCGCCGTCGTGCTCATCTCGGGGAAGCCCGACAACTTCATCGCCGGCGCCGACATCGAGGAGTTCACCCGCCTGCGGACCGCGGAGGAGGCCACGGCCCTGAGCCGGCGCGCGCAGGAACTGATGAACCGCGTGGCGGCGAGCAGCAAGCCGGTCGTCGCGGCGATCCATGGCAGCTGCCTCGGCGGCGGGTTGGAGCTGGCGCTGGCCTGTCACTGGCGCGTGGCGACCGAGCACCCCAGGACCCAGCTCGGACTGCCCGAGGTCCAGCTCGGCATCATCCCGGGGGCTGGTGGCTGCAACCGCCTGCCGCGGCTGATCGGCGCTCGCGCGGCGCTCGACATCATCCTGGCCGGCAAGACTGAGCGCGCGGCCAAGGCCCGCAAGCTCGGCCTCACCGATGAGCTGGTCCATCCGGCGATCCTGCGCGAGGTGGCAGTGCGCGCCGCGGCACGTCTGGCCCAGGACGGGACGCCGGCTCGGTCACCGAGGCGCGGCGTGCTCGGCGCGCTGCTCGACGGCACCGCGCCGGGGCGCGCCCTGGTGTACCGCATGGCGCGGAAGCAGGTGCTGTCGAAGACCGGGGGACACTACCCCGCGCCGCCCGCAGCCCTCGAGACTGTTCGCCTGAGCCTCTCGCGCGGCATGGAGGCAGGCCTCGCGTACGAGGCACTTCGCTTCGGCGAGCTGGCCGTGACCGAGGTCTCGCGCAACCTGGTCAACATCTTCTTTGCCACGACAGCGCTCAAGAAGGACGAGGGGGTTCCGCCCGGAACGGCGGGCCCACTCGTCCCGGTGGACCGCATCGGTGTGGTTGGAGCCGGGTTCATGGGTGCCGGCATCGCCGGTACCGCCGCGCTGAACGCCGAGGTTGAAGTGCGCATGCGCGACGCCGACCTGCCTCGCGTGGGCAAGGGGCTCCGGACGGCGACGGCGATCCTGGATGAGCGGCTGAAACGGAAGCGCCTGACCCGCCCGGAATACCAGCGACTGGCGGCGCTCATCTCGGGCACCGCCGATGACAGTGGTTTTCGCGCTGCGGATCTCGTCATCGAGGCGGTCTTCGAGGACCTCGAAGTCAAGCGGGGTGTGGTGAGCACGCTGGAGCATGCCGTCGGCCCGGACGCGGTCATTGCGACGAACACGTCGACGATCCCCATCGCCGACATCGCAGCGCGCGCCGAGCGACCTGACCGGGTGCTCGGCATGCACTTCTTCTCGCCCGTCGAGAAGATGCCGCTGCTGGAGGTCATCCCGCACCGGGGCACCTCCCCTCGCGCCATCGCCACGGCGGTGCGCTTCGGCCGGCGCATGGGCAAGACCGTCATCGTCGTCGGTGACCTCCCGGGCTTCTGGGTCAACCGCATCCTCACGCCGTACCTCAACGAAGCCGGCATCCTGCTGATGGAGGGCGCGCCGATGGACGTCATCGACCGCGTGATGACGCGATTCGGCTTCCCGGTCGGTCCAGTGACGCTGCTCGATGAGGTGGGGCTCGATGTGGCGCAGAAGGCCGCCGGCGTCATGCACGGTGCCTTCGGGGCGCGCCTGGCCCCGTCCGACCTCGTTCGCACCATGGCGGCTGACGGGCGCCTCGGCCGCAAGAACGGCCGTGGCTTCTATCGCTACGAAGCCGGGAGGCGGCGCGGCCCCGACGACTCCGTCTACGCGCTGGCTGGGGTCACGAAGCTGCCGAATATCGACGAGCCCTGGGTGGAGCGTCGCCTGGTCTACTCGATGCTTAATGAGGCGGCTTTGGCCGTAGCCGACGGCGTCATCCGCTCGCCCCGCGACGGTGACATCGGGGCAATTTTCGGCATCGGTTTCCCGCCCTTCAGGGGCGGTCCGCTCCGGATGATCGATTCAGTGGGTGCCGCGCAGGTGGTTCGCACGCTGCGCGAACTGGGCGACGCCCATGGCGGGCGGTTTGATCCCGCGCCCGCCCTCGTGGAGATGGCTGGACGCGGAGGGCGCTTCTACGCGGATTCCTGACCCGGGATCAGGAGAGTACGTCGCCGTTGGGCGGCGGCGGCGGCGGCTCGTTGGTCGGCCGGGAAGCGGCCCACGTCTCCCAGGTTAGGTGGCAGCGATCCTGGAAGTACTCGGCGGGATGTCCCGCTCGATTGAGCAGGGCGTGGAGCATCTCGTGGCGCACGACCATTTCATGCTCCACGTAGTTGCCGGCCAGCACGATGCGCACCTCATCGCCGGTCTTGATGCGGATGCCGACCTTCTCCCCCTCCGCGGTGGGGAAGGTGGAGACACCAGGCACGACGTACCACTTGATGCGCCCAAGGGTGCCTCGAATGCCGGAGCAGCCCTCGGTGCTTGCCCACCAGACCTGATAAGCGGTCGGCGGCACGAACTCCTGCGCCCCATCGGGCAGCGCGCTCGCGGGTTCCGTGGTGCATCCCAGCAATGGGATGAGCAGCGCGGGAAGGAAGGTTCGGCCGATCGGCCGACGCCGGTACAGCGGTTCCGGTGCCTTGGAGGACCGGTTTGGAGCTGGCGTGGAACGCATTGCGTCTCCCACGCCCGATAATTTCCACCTTCGGCACCGAGCTATCTCTTGCGCAGGGGGCGCTTGAGACCTCTAGTTTTGCGGCCCCGGATCACTCCGGGTGTGCTTTATCGGGCGGTCAATGGGTTGACCCTATCACCGTCAAGTTTGACGGCACCTCGAACCTACGGACGGCTGGATAGGCGGTCAACGAGGCCAAAATTGACTATCGTAAAACATTATTCTACAGTAGTTTATATGTGTTTGCCGACCAGTTTATTGACATCGCTTTTGACGCCCAGCAGTATTACATGTCGATCCGGTGCAACAGAAATCGCTATTCTCTGCCCTCATTGGTGGACATACAACACTTTTCGGAGTTTTCCAGTGACTCGCTCCTCGGTCTGGCTGCTCGCAATCGCCTCGTTTTCCGTCGCTCAACTCAACGCGCAGTCGCTCCCGGTCGAGGACCCGGTGCTGCGGCGGCTCTGGTCGGTCGGCATCGACAGCAGCCAAGTCTATGAACTGGCGCAGCCGCTGATCGATTCGATTGGTCCCCGTCTCACCGGCACCCCGGCTATTCGCTCCGGCAACGACTGGCTGGTGGCGCGCTACCGGCAGTGGGGGATCACCGCGAGGAACGAGCAGTATGGCACCTGGCGCAGCTGGCGGCGCGGGATCACGCACTTCGACCTGGTGTCCCCGCGAGTTCGTTCGCTCGAAGCGATCATGCTCGCCTGGAGCGCACCAACGAAGGGCCGGGTCGAGGGCAAGGTCATCATCCTGCCCAATGTGGCCGACAGTGCGGCGTTCCACACATGGCTGCCAGCCGCGAAGGGCAACTTCGTCCTCGTGTCGTATCCGCAGCCGACCTGCCGGCCCGATTCGAACTTCAAGCAGAACGCGCTGCCGGCCACTTGGGACAGCTTGCAGGCCAGTCGCAAGCGCGGTCGCGAGGAATGGGCGGCCCGGGTGCAGCGCACCGGCCTGCAGGGCCACCCGCTCGCCTCGGCGCTCGCCGACGCGGGCGCGCTGGGCGTCGTCACGTCGCTGTGGTCACAGGGGTGGGGTGTCGACAAGATCTTCGGGACGCGGGCCTCGAAGGCGCCCGTGGTCGACGTGAGCTGCGAGGATTACGGCCTGCTCTTCCGCCTGGCAGAGCGGAAGCAGTCGCCGGTGGCGCGGCTCGAGACCCAGTCGGAGGCGCTGGGTGAACAGCCGGTGTTCAACACGATCGCGGAGATTCGCGGCGTGGAGAAGCCCGACGAGTACGTCATGCTCTCGGCGCACTTCGACAGCTGGGACGGCGCGTCGGGCGCCACCGACAACGGCACGGGCACGATCACGATGCTGGAGGCCGCCCGTCTGCTGAGCGTGGCGTACCCGAGGCCGAAGCGCACCATCGTCATCGGGCACTGGAGTGGTGAAGAGCAGGGCCTGAACGGGTCACGCGCCTGGGCCGCGGATCACCCCGAAGTGGTGCAGCACCTCCAGGCGCTGTTCAATCAGGACAACGGCACCGGACGCATCCAGACCATCGGCACCCAGGGACTGGTCGGCGCCGGCCTGTTGTTCGCCGGCTGGTTCGCGCGCCTTCCCACCGAACTCACGGCCGACATCAAGCTGCAGATTCCGGGGGTGCCAGGAAGCGGCGGCACCGACAACGCCAGCTTCATCTGCTACGGCGCGCCGGCATTCAGCCTGGGCTCGCTGCCCTGGGAGTACTTCACGTACACCTGGCACACGAACCGCGACACCTTCGACAAGATTGTGTTCGAGGAGTTGAAGCAGAACGCGACGCTGGTGGCGATGCTGGCGTATCTCGCGTCGGAAGATCCCGTGCTCATGTCGCGTGACCGGCGGGTGATGCCGGTCGACACGACGACCGGCAAGCCCCGCCCATGGCCCGATTGCACGACGCCGGCGCGGGCCAGTCCGGAGAGCCAGCGGTAAGCGCTCCCCATCGAGGATAGGCAACCCGGCGACCGCCCCTTAGCTTGGGGGCGGTCATCGGGGTTCCCCAGCAAGGATGCTGATCGCATGATGCGCAACACGCTGCTCTGGCTGTCGGAACAGCAGCAGATCTTCAACTTCGTACGCCGCAACGGACTGGCGAAGCAGTTCGCATCGCGGTTCGTGGCGGGCGAGACGATTCCCGAGGCCGTGGCCGCCGCCACCGCGCTTGAAACCAAGGGCATCACCGCATCGCTGGACCTGCTGGGCGAGAGCGTGACGCAGGCGTCGGAGGCTGAGGCGGCGTGTGCGCAGTACGTGCAGATGGTCGACGAGATGGCGGCCGCGCACGATCAGGTGAACGTCTCAGTCAAGCTGACACAGATGGGCTTCGACATCGACGAGGACTTGTGCCTGCGCAACATGACGCGCATCCTCGAGCGGGCCGAGCAGCACGAGGGCTTCGTGCGGCTCGACATGGAAAGCTCGGCTTACACCCAGCGGACACTCGATTTCTTCGTCCACCGGCTCTTTCCGCGGTTCGGCAAGCACTGCGGCGTGGTGATTCAGTCGTGCCTGAGGCGCTCGGATGCGGACATCCAGCGCCTCATCGACATGCGGGCACGCGTGCGCCTCTGCAAGGGCGCGTACCTCGAGCCGGCCGATGTGGCGTTTCCCGCGAAGTCGGATGTGGACAAGGCCTATGTGCGCCTGGTGGAGCGGCTGCTCCAGCAGGGGAACTATCCCGGCATCGCTACCCACGATGAGGCCATTCTCGGGCACGTGCGAAAGTTCGCGCAGCGCAACGGCATCGGCGCCGAGCGCTTCGAGTTCCAGATGCTGTACGGGGTGCGCCGCGACCTGCAGGAGCAGCTGGTGCAGGGCGGCCACCGCATGCGGGTCTACATCCCCTTCGGGACCCAGTGGTATCCATACCTCATGCGCCGGTTGGCGGAGCGGCCCGCCAACATCGTATTCATCCTCGGCAACATCGTGAAGGAATCCGTCCCGGGCCTGTGAGCGAGTTCACGTTGGGTGGGTACATGGCGAAGCACGAGCGGGCCGCGGCCTTCGAGGGCGCCGATGGCCAGCCGTATTCGGCGGCCATCTACGTGGACGACGAGCCGGACGCGGAGGGACGCTTCGGCGCCGCATTGCTCTTCGTGCGCTGGGCCCTGTCGGGCGACCGGCCGGTCGGTCACGTGGAGACCCCGGTCCTCACGCGCGGCGCCACGCCGGGGGAGGCGAACGACCGGCTCGAAGCGTGGTCCCTCTTCGACGTGAAGGCCGCACTCGACGAAGCGATCGCCGCCGCGCCCAAGCCCTGGTGACCAGTCGTCGGGGCACCGTCCTCGGGCGGGATGGTGCAGCCTACCGGGTGCTGGCCGTGGGTGAGGAGCTGCGCGCGGTGCTGCGCGGTCGCATGAAGCAGCAGGGGCTCAAGGTGGTGGCGGGTGACATCGTGACGCTCGAGCCCGAGGCCGGCGGCGAGCTGTGGGGCATCATCGAGGTCGAGCCGCGCCGCTCGGTGCTGGAGCGGCGCATTCCGGGTGGACGCGGCACTCGCACCATCGCGGCAAACATCGACCGCATTTTCGTGGTCACGGCGTCGCGGGCCCCGGCGCCGGTCCCCTCAGTCATCGATCGACTGCTGGTCCTCGCCGAAGCCAACGATGTCACGCCCGCCCTCGTCGTCAACAAGACCGACCTCGATCCCGGAACAGCACTCATCGAGCGCTATCGCGCCGCGGGGTATGAGGTCTTTCCGGTCAGCACCAAGCTGGGGCACGGGCTCGAGGCGATCCGCGGCTGGCTGCCGAATCACGCGTCGGTGTTCACCGGCCCGAGCGGGGCGGGGAAATCGAGCCTGCTCAATGCGCTTGAGCCGGGTGTGGCACTGCGTACCGCCGCGGTGAGCGATAAGATCGGGCGCGGTGTGCACACCACGGTGAGCGCCATCATGGTTCCGCTGTCCGGTGGCGGCTGGCTCGTGGACACGCCTGGTTTCAGCGAAGTGGGGCTCTGGGGACTCGAGGCGCGCGGCCTCGCGGAGTGCTTTCCCGAGATGCGGTCCGGGCTCGGGAAATGTCGCTTCCAGGACTGCCGGCACGTCAGTGAACCGGGGTGCGCTGTCCGCGCGGCGGTAGCGGAGGGCGCGATCCACCCCGACCGGTACGCCAGCTACCTGCTTCTGCTGCAGGAAACGGAGGAGGAGCCGCAGGATTGGGAATGATCCGGAGTCGAGCTTAGCGCTTGCGGGTCCAGCGGGTCGCGTCCCGCCCTTCCACCTTCGCCATCATCCGGTCGAAGGCTTCCTGCAGGTCGATTCCCTCGCGGTTGGCCATGCAGATGAGCACGAACAGGATGTCCGCCATCTCCATCGCCATATCCCCGTCGGCCTCGTCCTTCTTCTTCGTCTTCTGCCCGAACCGATGGTTCACCTCGCGCGCCAGCTCGCCCACCTCTTCCGACAGCCGGGCCATGTTCGTGAGGGGATCGAAGTAACCCTCCTCGAACTGCGCGATCCACGCATCGACACGCGCCTGGGCTTCAGCTAGGGACACGGAGCTTCCTCACGTCTTCAAGTCCTCACATCCTCACGTCCTCACGTCCTAATTCTCCGGCCAGCTGTCGGTCCAGGCGTTGGCGACAAGCGTCAGGTGGCCGTAGCGAGCGAGGGCGGAGGCGACATCGCAGGAGTTGTAGCGCAGGTTGATTGCGTCCCCGCCGTTCTCGCCGCTGTTGCTCTCGGCGAATGACTGTCCCAGTTTGACGTCGAGCCCCGACACCATGGCCCCCTCCACTGCCGGCTGCCCGATCACGATGAGGCGCCGCCCGACCAGGATGACCCCCGCCCACGTGAACCCGGTGGTCAGGGTGAGGTCGCCGGTGACGACGATCAGCCCGTGTCCCGACTCGCCGCCGGCCAGCGTCACGGTGCCGTCCACCCGCACGACCGGCCAGACCGACGCGTTGTAGGCCGGCCATCCGCTCACGCCGGTGAGGGTGTAGTCCGGCTGCAGGACACCGGTGTTGACTATTCCATTCCAGTCAATGTGCACGTCCGTCTCGGCAGTGGCCGGAAAGCTGCCGGGACCGCCAAGGGTGGTCATGGAGGGAACGGGGTTGGGTGGCGCGCTGAATCCGCTGCCGAACAGCGCCGGGGGTGCCACGAGCTGATCGGGCACCGCGATCCCGGCCACCGCCGGGCCGGGTGTCGCACAGTAGTCGTTGCCGTCCAGCGTGCCGGCGTTGCTCTGCGAGCGCAGGCCGGAGATCGCCGTCCAGGCGGCATCCACGTCCATCGACACCCCCGCCCAGGTAGCGTACTGCGCTACGGTGCGTTGCGCCGGGGGGGTATTGACGCTGTATCGCGGCGCCCCGTGGCTGACGCCGCGTGAGCGGACCACGTACAGGCTGGGCGTGGCGCCATTCGGTGGCCGGATCTCGAGCAGCACCACATGAGCCGTGTCACGCGCTCCGATCGGAATCGCGATGCTGTCGTTCGGCACGGGCTGGCTGTCCATCAGTGCGGCGTACCGCTCCAGCCCCGACTGTGCCACGGCGAATGCGTCCATCTGGGCCTGCTGGTCGCCCACGATGCGGCGCTCCTCGGACACCCGGCTGAACCCGGCCGTGACGGCCAGCGCCAGCAGCGCCATCATGAGGATCACGAGGGGCAGCGACACACCGCGACGATTCCGGATCAGCCGTGGCTCAATCACGGCGGTTCTTGAAGAAGATCGACGTCGTGAGCTGGATGCGCTTTTGGGTAGTGCTCCCGTGCGGCACCGTTTCACTCATCCCGTCGAGGTGAACCTCAATGCCGCGCGTCATCGTGATAGGTGATGGCGTTGCATCCTGCGGGACGTCCGATCCCGTCACATAGAAACGGAACCGGGCGGTGGTATCGAAGGGGGCCGCCAGTTCCTCGCTCGCGCCGCCGATGACATCGCGCCACAGGGCGATGGAGCCGGGCAGGGTCACTGCAAGGGCCATGGAGGGCGCGAAGTAATAGCGCACGCGCTGCAGCAGCATCACGTTCATCCCGACGGTGGGCACCAGTCCCGAGTACCCGCCGGACGTGCCCATCGACGGCGCGCCGAGCTGCACGACCCGACCCGCCGTGCCCCCACCCGCCGACGCCGGCAACGTCACGATGTTCGCCGCATTGCACACCGCGATATTCCCGGCACTGAGCGTTGGGCTCCCCGTCATCCGGTAGCGGTACTTGCCGCTCGCCGCGTCGCGCCACGCCCACCCCGCGAACCGGGCTGCGGCCCACGCGCTATTGTCGATGGGGAGCACGGAGACAACCAGCGGTATGCTGGTGTCGCAGGCGACCCCGAGGGCGTATGGTACCCGAAAAGTGATGCTCTGCGCACTCGCACCGGCCTCCAGGGCGCTGTCAGCGTTGACCGCCTCGAGATCCGCAAACAGGCGGTTGAGCGACCCACGGGATACTGAGCGTGCCGCACGCCATGCCTCGTTGTTGCCGGCCGAGCGGTTCTGCGCCATGATGATCTGGATCAGGGCCGCACCCACGATGGCCGTGACGGTCATGGCCACCAGCAACTCGACCAGGGTGAGGCCGGTGCGATTGGACCGACTCGCCCGCGTCATGGAGAATTGAACGGATTGGTGAAGAGCGCGTTGACCCGGTAGAGCGTGACCGTGTCGGGCGCTGTCAGGAGGCTGTCAGCCGGCATCACGATGATGCGCACCCGCCGCAGGCTTGGGAGGGTGTCGACGATGACAGTGCACAGCGAGTGCTGAAAGGCCGGCGTCACGTCAGTCGTGCAGCCGCCGAGCACCTCGGTGGCGGGAATGGCCATGTCGCGCGATGCCGCAGCCACCAGCGCCGCGGTGCGGTACTGGCTGGCCGTGACACTGTTGGACTGACGAGACACGCGCACGAGCATTGGCCCGAGCACCACCACGATGAAGCAGAGCAGGGCAAGCGTGGCGAGCGTCTCGACCAGGGTAAAACCGCGGCGCCCGGCATGCGGAGGCTGCACCGAACGTGTCATCGCACCACTCTCACAAGGCCGGCGCTCGACATGGTGATCTGGCGATTGGCTGCTCCAGCGGCAATGGTGACGGTCAGCGGAAGCGTCGCTACACCTGTTGGAGACACGGTGACGCTGGACTCCGAGAGTAAGAGGGAGTCGATCTGGTATTCGGTGTCCGGTCCGAAAGCCCGGCGCTGGTAAAGCGCATCGGTAGCGAGATCGCGGATCTCGATGGCCTGATTGATACAGTCGCACGAGACCGTCACCGGGCGGCGCTGGCGGCTCGCGAGCGTGAAACTGTGCTCAAGGATCAGGGCCACCAGGCCCGCGGCGCGATCCACGCGCGTACTGCGGAATGCCTGGCCTATCCGTGGGATCGAGGCGAGCATGAGGATGCTCAGGATGACAAGCACGACGAACACTTCCACCATAGTCATTCCGCGAACGTTCCGCACCGTCATCAAGCCCTCCTCGCAGGCCCGTCCAACCCTGAAATATACTAACCCCAAACCCTTGCCGCCGCCCGTAGTCCGGATGACCTGATTGACCGGGCGGTGTCACCGGCCTAACCTCCCCAGTACCACCATGTCACAAGCGGAATCCCATGCGCTCCCGTGACCGGATTCTCGAGAATCTGGAATCGATCTATCGCGACTCCTACGAGCGCGCCCGGTCCGAGGGGCTCGCCGCTCGGATGGTCGAACTCGACAACGCGTACATGCGAGACCAGCTGATGCTGGAGATCCTCCTCGACATTCGCGATCTCTTCTCCGTGGCTCCCGCCGCCAAGGGCGGGAGCGCCCTCGAGACCCTGGAACGCCTCCGCAGGCTCGGCGGACGCTGAGCATGCGTCCCCTGAGCCTCCTCCTCGCCGCCCTGCACCCGAGCGGCTGGGGGCCCGAGCAGCGAATCACGATTCTCGGCGGACCCGTGGTGTATGAGATCCCGGAGCCGTCTCGGCGGTAGAATGACGCCGGCGGATCAAACGAGCTAAGATCAGATGCAGCAATAGCTTGGCCTTTCTGTTTCGCTGACTACTGACTCGGGCTATCTTCCCGAGTCCCCGGCCTGTTTCTGGGCCCACCTCCGCTCCTCCAAAGATCACAATGGCCACTCGCACTCCCAGTCGCTCCAAGGCCCTCGCGTCCGCCAAGCTCGAGAAGGCGGACCTGGTCGAGTTCCACCGGGTCATGCTCCTGTCCCGGTGCATCGACGACCGCGAGATCCAGCTCAAGCGCCAGAACCGGATCTTCTTCCAGATCTCGGGCGCCGGCCATGAGGCCGTGCTCGTGGCGGCCGCGAAGGTGCTCCGCCCGGCCTACGACTGGTTCTACACCTACTATCGCGATCGCGCGCTCTGCCTCGGCCTCGGCATGACGCCGACCGAGCAGTTCCTGTCGGCTGTTGGTGCGGCGGACGACCCCAATTCCGGCGGGCGACAGATGCCATCGCACTGGGGCCACAAGGACCTGAACATCGTCAGCGCGTCGAGTCCCACCGGCACCCAGTTCCTCCAGGCGGTGGGCTGCGCGGAAGCGTGGTTGCGCCTGAGCCAGATGCCGGAGCCCACGCGTCCCGACGTGCCGTTCCACGGCGATGAAGTCGTGCTCGTCACCACTGGCGACGGCACCACGAGCGAGGGCGAGTTCTGGGAGGCACTCAGCAGTGCCACCAACCTCAAGCTCCCGGTCGTCTTTCTGGTGGAGGACAACGGGTATGCCATTTCGGTGCCGGTCGAGGTGAACACCCCCGGGGGCTCGATCTCGAAGCTCGTCACCGGCTTTCCGGGCCTGTACATCCAGGAAGTCGATGGTTGCGACCCGATCGCGTCGTACGACACGATGACACGGGCGGTGGAGTACTGCCGCGCGCGGAAAGGTCCCGCGCTGGTGCACGCGCACGTGATCCGGCCGTATTCCCACTCGTTGTCGGATGATGAGGTCCAGTACCGCAGCACGGCTGAGCGCGAGGCCGACGCGGCGCGGGACCCGCTGGTGACCTACCCGCGCTGGTTGCTGGAGCAGGGCATCGCAACGGAGTCCGAGCTTGAGCTGATCCGGCAGCAGGTGGAAGAAGAAGTGCAGGTATCCGCCGAGGTGGCACTCGCGTCGCCCCAGCCGGGCACCGACACCATCTACAACTATGTGTATTCGCCCGACGTGGATCCCGCGTCGGAGCAGTTCGATACCGAGGACGATCCGCGCTTCACCGGCGAGCCGACCACCATGGTGGACCTGCTCAACGGGTGCATGCGGGACGAGATGACGCGTGACGCGCGCATCCTGCTCTTCGGCGAGGATGTGGCCGACGCGACGCGCGATGACTGCCTGACCCAGGTGAAGGGGAAGGGCGGCGTCTTCAAGGTCACGTGGGGCCTGCAACGGCAGTTCGGCAGCAACCGCGTGTACAACACCCCGCTCGCCGAGGCAAACATCGTGGGCCGCGCGATCGGGCTGGCGACGCGCGGGCTCAAGCCGATCGTCGAGATCCAGTTCTTCGACTATATCTGGCCGGCGTTCATGCAGCTTCGCAATGAACTCGCCCTGATGCGCTGGCGCTCGAACAACTTCTTCAGTTCCCCGGTCGTGGTGCGCGTCACCTACGGTGGTTACCTGAAGGGCGGCGCGGTCTATCACTCACAGACCGGCGCCTCCCTGTTCACGTCGATCCCCGGGCTGCGGGTCGTGTGCCCATCCACTGCCCTCGACGCCAACGGCCTGCTGCGCACCGCAATCCGCTGCGAGGACCCGGTCATCTTCCTCGAGCACAAGCACCTCTACCGCCAGACGTACAACAAGGCGCCCAATCCCGGCCCGAATTTCATGATTCCCTTCGGCAAGGCACGCATCGCGCGCGAGGGGACCGACCTGACCGTCATTACCTACGGCGCGGTGGTCCAGCGCGCGGTGCTGGCGGCAAAGGAGGTCGAGGAGCGTCACGGTGTCAGCGTCGAGGTGATCGACCTGCGGACGCTCGCTCCGGTGGACTGGGACACGCTGTTTGCCTCGGTGCGCAAGACAAGCCGGGTGCTCGTGGCGTACGAGGATTCGCTTTCCTGGGGTTATGGCGCCGAGATCTCGGCGCGCATCGCCAGCGACTGCTTTCATTGGCTGGATGCGCCGGTAGGGCGCATTGCCGCCACGGACACGTTTGTCGCCTATGCTCCCGAACTCGAGGACGTCATTCTTCCGCAGGTCGATTCCATCGCACGAGCGATGGAGGAACAACTAACAGCGTGAGCACGCCATGAGCCGAATGCTTCACCGTCTGTTGCTCGCCGGCGTCATCGTGTCCGCCGCCGCGCCCGGGCTCGCGGCGCAGGGGCCGGATAATCACCTCTACGACCGTTTCCAGGCCTTCGGTGCACTGTCGCTGCTGGTGCTGAGCACCGACATCCGGATCAACCCAGCCAACGGTGACGGCACCGAGATCAGTGTCGAGAGCGTCCTGGGCCTTCCCAAGACGACGTGGCAGCCTCGCGCGGGGCTTCGCTTCCGCATGGGCCGCCGCAACGAGCTCGAGGGCGCGTTCCAGTGGGCTTCCCGCACGGGGAATATTACGCTGGCCGATAGCATCGTCGTTGGCGACACCACGTTTCCGGCCGGCGCCAGCGTCCAGTCAAAGCTCAGCACCAGCCAGCTGACCGTGACCTACCGCTTCGCGTTCACCGCCAAGGAGCGCACCCAGATCGGTGTCGGCGTGGCACTCGGCGCCATCTTTCTGAACGAGTCGATCGACGCGCTGGCGAGCGCTGGCGGCAGCTCCGTGAGCTACTCGCAGGCCGAGAACTTCCCCGGGCCGACGGCGTCCCTGGGACTGTACGGGCGCTTCAGGGCTGGAGAGCGCTGGTATTTCGAAGCCGACGTGCGGGGCGTCTATGCGAAGGTCAGCAACGTCAAGGCGGGGATCATCGAGCTGGGCGGGGACGCGCGCTACTTTTTCAACAACACCATCGGCGCGTCGCTGGGGTACGGGCTCGGCTTCTACAAGGTGACGCTGAGCCGCGATGGTACCCTGGTCGACCTCTCGGGCTCGTTCAAGTACACCATCCAGGGCTTTCGGGGCGGGGTGATCGTAGCGTTCTAGCTGGATTCACCGTTCCATGGCCTCCTTGACCTCGCCTGCGGCGGCGATCGCGTTGTCCACGTTCCTCGAAAGCGCGCGCGCCGCCTGAGTGGCCTGGGTGATGTCGCCCATCACCTCGGACACGTTCGACGACTTGAGCTTGAGCAGGTCGAGTCGCAAGTTCTGCATCGCCAGCACGCACGAGTCGAGGTGACGCGCCACCTGAGCCTTGCGCGACTCCAGCTGCGCCACCGTGCTCTTCTGCCGCTCCAGCAGCGAGATATGCCGGTCCCGCTCCTCGTCGGCTGGCTGCGCCTTGAGCGCGGCGATCCGTTCGTCGATGCGGCTGGCACCACCCTCGGCCATCTCGCCATCCATCATGTGGAGCGTCCGGCCGAGGTCGAGCGCCCGCTTGTAGAGCCCGTCCACCGTCTCGTTGATGTCCTTGAGGACTTCACGCTCTGACGGCGGAAGGCGCTCGACCAGCTTGAAGATCGCGTCGCGATCGCCGTGCACTTGGCGGATGAGCGGAAACTGCTCCCCGAACTCGCGCTCGGGTGGCGCCGGGACCGCCTTGGGGAGCATTCCCTTGCCGGAATCGCGGCTCGACTCGATCGAGTCGGGCGCCGCCGGCCTCCGGAGCACATCGCGCCAGCTGTATCCGGCCTGCCAGAGCTTGGAGTAGTTGCTCAGCAGGCCGATTCCCATGCCGGCGGCTGGGAAGAGGAACCACGGCGGATCGAGCTGGGTGGTGGCCACGTTCATCAGGAACAGGCCGCCATTGACGGCGAGCCAGGTGGCGAACTGCGCCCTGACTTTCTGGACGATCTTGGGTTCGCCGGTGTCCGGGATGGCCATCTCGCCGCTCTTCTCGTTGCGCTCCTGCCACGCCGGACGCCGGTCGTACCGCCGGTCGGGCGGACGAGAACCCCGCGGCGCGGGGAGGTTTGCGAGGCCGGGGATCGGCTCGTTGGCGCCGCCACCGATCGGGCTGCGCGGATTCGCCGTGAGTGGTCGCCGGCCGGCCGCTGGTGGCCGCTGGTTCCCAGTGCTTCGCGTCGCGCCGGCGCGCCAGGACGTGCCAGTGGGCCGGTACCCGGCCACCGTGCGGCTCTCGAGCGCGCGGCGCAGCGCATCAGCCGTGGGCCAGCGATTCTCGGGATCCTTCTCGAGGCAACGCGCCACCGCGAGGGCCAGGTCTTCCGGTACGTCGGGCCGGACGCGGCGGATGTCGGGTGCAGGCTCCGTGATCTGCTTCATCAGGATGCCAGCGACCGTCGGCGCATTGAACGGGAGTTCGCCCGCCAGCATCTGGTAGGTGACGATGCCGAGGCTGTAGAGGTCGGACCGACCGTCGATCTCCTTCTCGCCCGCCGCCTGCTCGGGGCTCATGAAGGCCGGCGTCCCGATGGCCACGCCCGCGCCGGTCAGCGTCGCGCCCGATCCCATCGACAGCGCCTTCGCGATGCCGAAGTCCGTGACCATCACCCGGCCACGGGTGCCTTCCAGCAGGATGTTGTCGGGCTTGATGTCGCGGTGCACCACCGAGACGGCGTGGGCGGCGCTGAGCGCGTCGGCGCTCTCCTTCATGATCCGGCGCGCCTCTTCCGGCGGCAGCGGTCCCTTCCGCTTCACCCGGCCAGCGACGGATTCGCCATCCACGTAGCCCATGACGAAAAAGACGATGCCCTTCGCTTCACCGACCGAGTAGATCGGCACAATGTGAGGGTGCAGCAGCTGACCGGCGGTCTGGGCCTCGCGCTTGAAACGCTCGCGGATGTCCTGCTGGAATGCGAGCTCAGGCGGCAGCACCTTGATTGCGACCCGGCGCTTGAGCTGCTCATCGCGCGCGCGATAGACCACGCCCATGCCGCCCCGCCCAATCTCCCCTTCCAGGGTATAGGCGGTGCCCAGCGCCTCGGCGACGCGAGCGGCAAGTGGCTTGTCGAACGAGTCTGACATCCGCGCGAAGGACTCCGGTCGGACGGGTAATTGAGGTGGCTCGGCCGTTTGAGCGACCGAGGTGCCAACACCCGGTAGCCCATGAATTTGACTGTTCTTCATGAACGGGGCAACGCCTTGTCGGGGAAGGCTGCCCTTACGCGCCGGGTATCACAAAGATTCAACTTGCATCGTGCACCGGGCTGTGCGGCGGCCAAAACGGCAGCGTGGGTGCATTCAGGGCCGCCGTTTCCGGCTTGCCCGGACCCGGAGCGCGGGGATCGTCATTGACACATGACGGCCGAAGTGCTTCAGGCACAACACGGAAGCCCGCGCGGCCAGGCGTGGCACATGGGGTGCACCTACACCTCCGAACTTTCTCGCAGGCGAAGTTGCTTGCGCCGCAAAGGCAGGATTCAATGGAAGGATCGAACACAATGAATGAACGCCTGACGCTTCCGGTGCTTCCGCTCCGGGAGGTCGTGCTGTTTCCCGGCGTCGCGGCGCCCATTGGCGCCGGTCGGCCCGGTACGCTGAAGGCGATCGAGGCTGCGCTCACCACGCCCGAGAAGCTCGTCTTCGCGGTGTCGCAACGGGAGAACGTGGAAAACGTCAACGCCGATGTGCTTTACACCATCGGCACCGTCGCGCGGATCGGACAGATGCAGCGTGGTCTCGCCGGCGTGCAGTTGCTCCTGCAGGGCGAGTATCGCGGCATTGCGATGCATTACTTCGAGAAGGACGGATACCTCGCCGCCGTGGTGCGCACCGCCGAGGAGATGGCGGCGCTCAACCCGGATGATCCGGCGTTCGTGGCGCTGCACCGGGAGGCGCGTGCGCGCGCCGCCGAGCTGGGCCAGAAGTCCGGCCTGCCGGAGGAGGTCGTCCAGCAGGTGCTGGGCGGTGTCAACGATCCTGGCCGGTTTGCCGACCTGGTGGCAGGCTACATCGACATTGCCCCGGCCCAGCGGCAGGGACTGCTCGAGAGCCTGTCGGTCGAGGAACGCCTGCGTCGCGTGCTCGTGCACCTGCAGCGGCAGATCGGCGTGCTCGACGCGCAGGAGGACATCAAGTCCCGCGTGCAGGAAGAACTGGGCGACCGGCAGCGCGAGATGTTCCTGCGGGAGCAGCTCAAGACCATCCGGAAGGAACTGGGAGAGGACGACGAGTCATCCGACCTGGAGGAACTGCGCGAGAAACTGGACGCCCTCGACCTGCCCGAGGACGCCCGCCGGGAAGTCGACCGCGAGTTCGGCCGGCTCGACCGGATCGGCCGTGAATCGATGGAGTCACAGGTCATTCGCACGTACCTCGAGACCGTGGCCGAGCTGCCGTGGAATACGCGGACCGAGGAGCACTTGGACCTGGCCAAGGCCTCGAAGATCCTCGATGAGGATCACTATGCGCTCGGCGACGTGAAGGACCGGGTGCTGGAGTTTCTCGCGGTGCGGCAGCTGAGGCAACAAGTCGGCAGTCGGCAGTCGGCAGTCGGCAGTGAGTCGGCAGCGGTTGTGGAGACGGAAGGGACGCCGATACCCTCTGGCGACTCAGGACTGACTGACGACTCACGACTGACGACTCACGACTCCTCGGAAAAGCAGGCCAAGGGCCCGATCCTGCTCTTCGCCGGTCCTCCCGGCGTGGGCAAGACGTCGGTGGCGAAGTCGATCGCGCGGGCCATGGGCCGGAAGTACGTCCGCATTTCACTCGGCGGCGCGCGGGATGAGGCGGATATCCGCGGTCATCGGCGCACCTACGTCGGTGCCATGGCGGGCCGGATCATCCAGGGGATGAAGCAGGCCGGAAGCCGCAACCCCGTTTTCCTGCTTGATGAAGTGGACAAGCTGGGCGTTTCCTTCCAGGGCGATCCGGCCGCCGCGTTGCTTGAGGTGCTCGACCCGGCGCAGAACGACACCTTTGTCGATCACTATCTGGGGGTGCCGTTCGACCTGAGCGAGGTGCTGTTCATCGCGACGGCGAACTTCATCCAGAACATCCCCGGACCGCTGCTCGACCGGATGGAGGTCGCGGAGTTCGTCGGATATACCGAGGGTGAGAAGCGCGAGATCGCACGCAAGTACCTCATCCCGCGCCAGCTCACCGAGAACGGGCTCGATCCGTCACAGATCGAGATCACCGACCCGGCGCTCAGCCACGTGATCACTGCGTACACCCGGGAATCCGGCGTGCGGCAACTCGAGCGCGAGCTCGGCAAGCTGGCGCGGAAGGTGGCGCGGAAGGTGGCAGCGAAAGAGGTGGAGCGGGTCTCGGTCGATGCCGACCTGGTGACCGCCCTGCTTGGCCGGCCGCGAGTGCACCCGGAGAAAGCGATGCGCACCGACCAGGTGGGGGTTGCCACCGGCATGTACTACACGCCTGCGGGCGGCGACATCATGTTCGTCGAGGCGTCCACCATGCGGGGCAAGGGTGAGCTGGTGCTCACCGGCCAACTGGGCGACGTGATGAAGGAGTCGGCGCGCGCCGCGTGGACCTATGCCCGCTCGCACGCGGCGGGGCTGCGGATCCCGGACGACATGTTCGACCGGGATGTGCACATCCACGTGCCGGCCGGTGCCATTCCCAAGGACGGCCCGTCGGCGGGTGTCACCATGGCCTCGGCCCTCATCTCGGCCCTGTCTGGCCGGCCGGTGCGGCACGACATCGCGATGACCGGCGAGATCACGCTCCGCGGGTACGTGCTGCCGATCGGCGGGGTGAAGGAGAAGGTGCTTGGTGCGCTCCGTGCCGGCATCACGGAAGTCATCCTGCCCAAAGAGAACGAGGCCGACCTCGAGGATCTTCCCGAGGAAGCGCGCAAGCGGATCAAGGTGTATCTCGTGGAAGAGCTGGGCGAGGTACTCGCACTGACATTGCGTGGCGCGAGCTTCCGGGAAGGACGGCTGCTGTTCGGCGAGGAGAAGCCGGGCGACGTCGCTCCGCTGGCGGCGTATCATCACTAGGGAGCAGGCAGTCGTCAGTCGGCAGACAGTGGTCAGTCTCGAAATGCGAGCGACCCTCCAGTGACGAAAACCGGAGGGTCGCTTTGGGTTCGGAGGCTCTGACGACTTCCTGCCGACTGCCAACTGACGACTCCTACGCGTGCCCTGTCTGGGGCGTCTCCGCGAACACCACGCGGTCCCGGCCCTCCGTTTTCGCGATGTGCAGCGCCTTGTCCGCCGCGTGGCCGATCTCGAACGCGGTCTCACCGTGGTGCAGGTAGACCGCCCCACCCACGCTCACGGTGATCGGGATGACGCTCCCATCCCGTGTTTCGGCCGGCTGCGCGCCGATGATCTCCTGCAGCTTGTGCGCAACATGCGCGGCACCCTCAGGCGTGCAGCCGCGGAGAATCAATCCGAACTCCTCGCCACCATACCTCCCGACAAGATCGCTGGCGCGGACATGTGATCGCATCAGGCTCCCGATGTGCACGAGCACCTGGTCGCCGACCAGGTGACCATAGCGGTCGTTGACCCGCCGGAAGTGGTCGACATCCACGATGAGCAGCGCAAATCCGCTTCCGCTCCGGCGGGAGAACTCCACGGCGATCTCCAGTTCCGCAAGCAAGGTCGCGTGGTTGAGGAGGCCGGTGAGGCCGTCGCGGTGCACCAGTTCGCGGAGCTGCCGTCCGCGCTCAGCGCGCGATACCACGAGCTGCAGCAGCAGCGATTCGTCGACCGGGTGCGCCAGGAAGTCGTCGGCGCCGGCGCGGAGTGCCGCGATCTTGTCGGCGACTCCGCCGGCCGGTCCGACCAGCACCAGCGGCACGAGGTGGAAGCGTGGATCCTGCCGCAGCAGCTTGGCGAACGTGACACCATCGGCGTCGGGAAGGGCCTCAGCGAGGAGCACCAGGTCGGGCACCTCGGCGTCGAAGAGATCCTGCGCCTCGCCGGCATCACGCGCCTGAACCACCCGCACCCCCGCCTGCATGAGGTACGCGGCGTACGCATCCGCGACCGGGTCGGGGTCGACGATGACGACCCTCGCCGGCGGCGCGCCGACCCGCGCCATCAAGCGCGCGAAGCGCGGAAGCTCCGAGTCTACCTGTTCCGCGATGTAGATCTGGTCGGCACCGGAAGCTACCGCGCGCATGCGATCGACCGGTGCCGCCGTCTCGATGAGGACCACGGCCCTCGGACGCGCGAGTCGGCTCGACGTCCACGCGGCGATGGTGGCGTAGGGATCCTGCACCGTGTCCTCGGCGGAAATGACGACCAGGTCGGGGCGCGTGGAGGGCGAGGTAATCTCGGGCTCGCCGGGGTCGCCCAGATGCACATCGAACCCCGCGGACCAGAGGGCGCGGATGGT
>Ga0315287_10000727_pt1 | contig 29351 bp, 27 predicted proteins | sample YL17G11_0_MG_FD_205037 | JGI IMG/M metagenome (GOLD analysis project Ga0315287, IMG submission 205037) | Sediment microbial communities from Yellowstone Lake, YNP, Wyoming, USA - YL17G11_0 | ecosystem: Environmental > Aquatic > Freshwater > Lake > Sediment | place: USA: Wyoming | collected...
AACATGGATGGGGACCTCCTTGTCCTTTGCGATATTCCATGCAAAGTTTACAAGGAACCCCGTCCACTTTTAATATCACAATCCATCAGAAAATCTGCGAAAGTATAGACCAGCAACCGACCAGCAATCGCAGCTTTTCCCACCGGGACACCATCGGGCGGCGGGTCCAAACGTCGAAGTTTTGCCGGCGAACGGCCTCCAGCGTAGCCAATCCGCCGCGAACAAACAATGCCACGGCCAATTGCAGTCCCGGCGGCATTCTGGCCGCCAGCGGCAGCCCCTCGCGCAACATGCCTTCCGCCTGCTGCACGTGGACCGCCAGCAAGTGGCGGAAGGCGTCGTTGCACTCACGCCGGGCGAACATCGCCTCATCGTAGCCGAACCGCCGGCAAGTCACCTGCGGCAGATAGACGCGGCCGCGATCCCAGTCCCGGGCAACGTCCTGGCAGAAGTTGGCCAGTTGCAGGCCCGTGCAGATCGAATCGGCCAGCCGCACGCGGTCCGCCGTGCAGCAGTCGCCCAGGTGCAGCACCAGCCGGCCCACCGGGTTGGCCGAGTAGCGGCAGTATTGGAGGAGTTGATCGAAGGTTTCGTAACGCGTTGCCCGCTGATCCTGGCGGAACGCGACCAGCAGATCGATAAAAGGCTCGACCGGGATGTGAAACTTCGCAATCGTGTCGGCCAGGGCGATGAACACGGGATGGGTGGCGTGGCCGCGGTAGCAGTCGCGAAGCTGCATTTCCCACCAACCCAGCAGGGCCAGGCTCCGCTTGGGATCGCCGACCTCGTCGGCCAAGTCGTCGGCCCAGCGGCAGTAGGCATAGACGTTGCAGAAGTGCTGCCGCAACCGCCGCGGCATCAGCCGGCTGACGACCGTGAAGTTCTCGTAGTGCTGCCGCGCCAAACGCCGGCAATAGCGACGGCTCTGCCGCGGCGTGGGCGGCTCGGCCTGCTGAACTTGCGGCCCATAGCGTTCTAGGTCGTCGGAAAACATCTTGATTGTAGTCCCCTTCCCCCATTATGATGATTTCCAGCGGGTGAGGGAACCATCATGCGTATCATTCTGGCCGGGCCGAGGGGATTTTGCGCCGGCGTGAACATGGCCATCGAGAGCCTGCGGCTGGCCATCGAGGCCTTCGGCACGCCGCTGTATGTATACCATGAAATCGTCCACAACAAATGGGTGGTTGAGGGATTTATGCGGCAGGGAGTGGTGTTCGTCGACGATTTGGCTGAGGTTCCCGAAGGGGCCCACTTGCTCTACTCGGCACATGGGGCGCCGCCCGAGATCCGACAGCAGGCGGCCCAGCGCGGGCTGCAGACCATCGACGCCACCTGCCCGCTGGTCACCAAGGTCCACCTTGAAGCCGTCCGTTTCGCCCGCAAGGGCTACACCATCGTGCTGATCGGACATGCCGGCCACGACGAGGTCGTGGGCACGATGGGCGAGGCCCCCGGGGCGATCCGGTTGGTCCAGACGGCGGCCGACGTCGATCGGCTTGAAGTGACCGACCCCTCGAAGGTAGCTTATCTGACGCAGACGACGCTCTCGGTGGACGACGCCGCCGAGATCATTGCACGGCTGCGGCACCGATTTCCGCAGATCGTGGGGCCCGCGCGGGAAGACATCTGCTACGCCACCCAGAACAGGCAGGAGGCGGTGCGAGTTTTGGCCCGCGAGGCCGACGTCGTCCTGGTGGTCGGCAGCCAGAACAGCTCGAACAGTCAGCGGCTGGCGGAACTGGCTCGCGCGCAGAACGTACGCGCCCGGCTGATCGACGGCCCGGCCGACATCGACCTGACGTGGTTTTCGGGCGGTGAGACGGTGGCGATCACGGCCGGAGCCAGCGCGCCGGAGAACGTGGTGCAACAGTGCGTGGCGCTGCTGCAAGAGCGATTCGGCGCGACGGTCGAGTCGCGCATGATCCGCCTGGAAGACTTGCGATTTCCTTTGCCCAAACCGTTGCGGAAACAGTCATGAAAATAAACGATCTGGATTTCTACCTGGTGGCCATCGGTCAGGCGGATTCGGCCGGTTCGGTGCGTTCGCTGCTGGTGCGGGTGTCGACGGATTCGGGCCTGGAGGGCTGGGGCGAATCGGGGCTCGGCTGGCGGGCCGCGGAGTTGTCCGCCCGGCGCGACGCGCTGCTGGCGGTGCTTGCCGGGCGGAGCGTCTACGACATCGAGGAACTGCACTCGTTGGAGGCGCTGGCCGCCGCGCCGCTGCGCTCCGCCGTGGAAATGGCCGTCTGGGACCTCGCCGGCCGCGCCATGCGGCAGCCGCTGTGCAACCTGTTCGGCGGTTATTACCGGCGGCGGGCGCCGGTCTCCGTCCGCCTGACCGGCCGCCGGCCTTCGCAAATGGCCCAGATGGCCCGAGAACTGGCCGAGGAGGGCTTCCACACCCAGACCATTGCCGCCAGCGGCCGGCCGGATGAGGACCTCGCCACCGTGGCCGCGGTGCGCGCCATGGTGGGCTAAAGCGTGGAACTGCGCTTCGACGGCATGGCCCGTTACGATGCCGAGACCGCGCGCGATCTGTGCGCGGGCGTCGAGTTTGAAGGGTTGCAGTTCTTCCTCGATCCGCTGAACACCCGCGAGTTGTATCCCGTGGCCTCGTTGGGCCGGCAAACGAGCGTGCCGCTGGCATTGTGGCGGGCGATCCACGGCCCGGCCGACATGATGGCCGCCGTCCGTTGCGGGGCGGCGCCCTACGTGCTGGTCGATCTGGACCAGGTGGGCGGCATCGTGCCCGCCCGCAACTGCGCCGCCGTGGCCGCGGCCGGCGGCATCAGCCCGTTGTTGGGCGGCCGACCTTCGGTGGGCATTGCCTCGGCCGCCATGCTGCATCTGGCCGCCGCCGTGTCCGCCTTTTCCAGCGGCAATGAGATTGCCGCCCGTCAACTGCGCGACACCGTGTTGGCCGAGCCCTTAGAGATCGTCGACGGCATGATGGCCGTGCCGCAATCGCCGGGGCTGGGCGTGGAGGTGGATCGGGCGAAAGTGGAGAAGTACCAGGTGGCTTAGCAGCCCGTGGAAAAAGGGGACTGGCTCCGAACCAACGAGGGAAAACCACGAGAAAAACGACGGGCGTGAGGTGCCTGTCCCCCTTTTTCAACAGGCTGCTAGCGTTGGTTGGCGATGTAGCCCTTCATGAACTCGTTTTCCATCGCCAGCCGGTCGTGCTGGGCCTTGACCACGTCGCCGATGGAGATCATGCCCGCCAGGCGGCCGTCGCAAAGCACCGGCAGGTGCCGCACGCGCCGTGTGGTCATCAGGCCCATGGCCCATTCCACCTCATCGTCGGGCGAGGCGGTGAGAAGCCCGGCCGACATCACCTCGGAGACCTTGACCGCCCCCAGCGGCTGCTTGCCGGCGGCGCAGGCGTAGAGGATGTCCCGCTCGGTGACGATGCCCAGCAATTCCTCCTTGCCGGCGGCGTCCGGCCGGCAAACCACCAGCGCGCCGATGCGGTGTTCGACGAGCTTGCGCACTACGTCTTCCAGGGTGGCGTCGGGAGGCGTCGAGTACACCGCGCTCCCCTTGGCGCTCAGGATTTCGTGAAGTTTCATGTCACTTTTTGGCTCTGTTGGCCCGGGCCTGGTGCATTTGCGCCGCCTCTTTTTTCAGTGCGGCCACCGACGTGCCTCGCACCTTGGCCAGCACGCCCAGGGCCTCCTCGATGTTGATGCGGTTCCGCGCTCCCTTGTACTTCTTCAGCGGAATGCCGAGCTTCCGCAACTGGGTGGCCTTGGCTTGCACGGTCGGCTTCGTGAGTTTCGTTTTCTCGGCAACTTCGGTGACGCTGCTCGATTTCTCCCACGTTTCGATGAATTGCTGCACCGTTGGTCGCGACATAGCATGAACCCTTTGCGTGATGGGACTGGTAATCATATAGCCCATGTATTATACGCCAATCTCGTGACAATGCAATGGGAAACGACTATGGATTGTTAGTGGTAGGTAGCTTAGTGTTACGCATGTGCGTAGAAGCGGCATCTTGCCGCTTCACGCCGCAATACAACAGCAACGCCCTTCCCCAATAACGCGGCAAGATGCCGCGTCTACACGGGCCGTTACCCCTATTTCCGGCCGGCATACGCCCTTTGGCGCCGGCCGAAGGGCCGCTTTCCGCGGCGGGGCGGCGACAATGCCGAACCGGCCGGCCGGTCAATCTGGGTTCTCTTCGCCGAGGGCACACCCTTGGCTGGTACCGTTGGCACGACCGAGGGGTGCTCCTCCACGGCCAAGGTCTGGCGCGTGAACCGCTGGATGGCCTGTAGATTGGTCCGCTCGTCGTGACCGCAGAACGACACGGCCACGCCGGCGGCGCCCGCCCGGCCGGTCCGGCCGATCCGATGCACGTAGCTCTCCGCGTCGGCCGGCAGGTCGTAGTTGATTACGTGCGACACCTGGTCGATGTCCAGCCCGCGGGCGGCGATGTCGGTGGCCACCAGAACCAGCGGCTGGGGCGCCTTGAAGCGCAACAGAATGCGCTGCCGCGCGGATTGGCTCTTGTTGCTGTGAAAGGCGTCGGCCTGGATGCCGGCCTTCAGCAGCGATTTCGCCACCTTGTCGGCGCCGTGCTTGGTCCGCGTGAACACCAGCGTGCGCGTCCACGCCGTCTCCTGCAGCCAGTGGGTCAACAGCCGCAGCTTCTGGCTATGGTCGATAAAGAACACGGATTGCCGAATCTTGTCGGCCGTGTTCGACGCGGGCGAGACGCGCACGTCGACCGGGTCGACCAACCACTGGTCGGCCAGGGTGCGAATGGCGGCGGGCATCGTGGCGGAAAACAACAGCGTCTGACGCTGCCGCGGAACCATCTGCACAATCCGCCGCAGATCGTGAATAAAGCCCATATCGAGCATCCGATCGGCCTCGTCGAGAACCAGGACCTCGACGTGCGACAGATCCACGAAGCCTTGCTGCATCAGGTCGAGCAGCCGTCCTGGGGTGGCGACTAGGATGTCCACGCCGCCGTTGAGGGCCCGCACTTGCGGCGACTGGCCCACCCCGCCGTACACGACCGCTTGCCGCAGGCAGGTGTGGCGGCCGTAGACCTGAAAGCTCTCGCAGATTTGCAGCGCCAGTTCGCGGGTGGGAGCCAACACCAGGGTGCGAATCTTGCGTCCTCGACCGTTGACGCGGCACTCGACCCGGCTCAGGCGTTGCAGGATCGGCAGGGCGAACGCGGCCGTTTTGCCCGTTCCCGTTTGCGCGCAGCCCAGCAGGTCGCGACCTTGCAGGATCGGCCCAATGGCGGCGGCTTGAATCTTCGTGGCGGCGAGGTAGCCCTGCGCGGCAACGGCGCGGAGCAGCGGCTCGGCAAGGCCGAGATCTTCGAACTTCATCAACAATTCCTTCATTAAGAGATTTGCAGCTAGACTACGGCACGAAGGCACAGCCTGGGGCCGGGGGTGCAAGAGAGATCAATGGCGGTCGTAGGAAGGAAACCTCGCCGGCCCGCTGGGGCCCGGCAAAGTGGCCGCTACAAAAGAAGCAAATGAACACACGACGCCGGCCGAAGCCCGCGCCGCTCTCGCACGTCACAAATTACTATCATAGCATGTTATCCCGGTGCGTCAAGTGACGATCGCGTGCAATTCCGCGGCACAACCGCATACACCCAATGGGGGCCCTGCAATAATCGGCAGCAAACTGCGTTTATACTGGTAGGCATGGCTGATCGCGGACGCAACGCCGACGACCAACAGTTGTTTGCAGACTGGGTCCGCGAACACGGCAAAGCCGTGCGGGGATTCCTCCTGGCGATGGTCCGCCGGCCCGACATGGCCGACGATTTGACTCAGGAGGTGTTCCGCCGCGCCTGGCAGGCCCGCACACGGTATCGCGAGCAGGGCAACGCCAGGGCGTACCTGTTGCGGATCGCCGATCGCCTGGCGTGCGACCGCGGCCGCCGGCCGGAAACAACCGTCAACCTCGATGCGGACGGCTGGCGGCAACACGAACCGGCCGATCCGGCGGCGGAGCCCTCGCGGGCGGTGCTGATGGCCGAGGAAACCGAACGACTTACGGCAGCCCTCGACCGGCTGTCGCCCGTGCAGCGGCGAGTGTTGTTGTTGAGATTTTACGGTCAACTCAGTTTCGCCGAGATTGCGGCGGAGATCGATTGTCCCTTAAACACCACCCTGAGCCACTGCCGGCGCGGGCTGGAAACGTTGCGCAAGCTGTTCGTGGAGAAGGTTCCATGAGCGAAGATCTGAAAAAAATGCAACGATCTTTGGAGCGGGCAACCGCGGCAAAGGACGCGCCGCAGGCCGGCCTGGACCCGCAAACCGCGTCGCTGCGCGAGGCATGGCTCTCCTTCGGGCAGTTGCTCGAAGCGGCACAGCCGGCAACGGAGCTGCCGCTCGAACATTGGACGATAACTCCGCCGCCGGCCCAAAAGCGGCGATGGATCCTGCCGGTGGCCGCGGTGCTGGCGGCTTCGCTGCTGATCGGCGTCGTGACAACCTGGATGCTGCGCACCGCGAACCAGCCACAAAGCCCCGGCCCTGCGCCGGAGCAAACGGTCTCGACATCCAACCACATTGCCTCGCCCACGCGCGAACAACCCACGGCCGTACCGGCGGTCAACGGATCGCAATGGGACGACTCGCTGGACGAGCAACTCGCTCAGGCCGGCCAGCAGGTGGCGTACGCCCAACAAGACCAATTTCCCGGGGCCGATGCCTTCGGGCTGATGCAATATCGAATCGAACAAGTCTGCGCGGAAGTCCAAGCGGACAATCTCTGAAACCGCAACCCACCCAGTACACAGGAGACGACACGATGACCCGCATGACGAGATGCGCCGCGGTTCTTGCGACCGGTTTGGCGTTGGGGCTGCTGTCGGCCAAGGCCGCCATGTCCGACGACGGCCCGGCCGATCGCCCCGCACAAGGCGACAACATTCGAGACACGGCTATGGCGCCGCCTGGCCCGCCGGACGACGAGGATATCGATCGTCCACCGCCCCCGCCCGATCGCGAAGGGCGTCCGGGGCCGCGTCGGGAGGGACGCGCCGGGCCGGACGACCGCCGTTCGCCGGGACCGCCGCAGGGCCAGGGATTGGATCGCTCGCGGGCGGCTCGCGAAGGACGCCCGGGCCCTGATCGAGAGGGAGGCCCCGGCCAGGATCGTCGCCCGCCGCCCGGTTCGCCGCGTGGGCCGTACCCGGATTGGACATCCTTGGAGAAAAGAGACCCCGACATGTTCAAGGTCCTCAAACAGGAGATGGACCTGGAGCGTCAGACCAGAGAACTGGCCGGAGATTACCGGCAGGCGGCCCCTGCGAAGCGCGACGAGATCAAGAAGCAAGTCGAGAAGCTGGTGGGGCAGCAGTTCGAGGTTCGCCAACAACGCCGCCAACTGGAGCTCAAACGGTTTGAAGAGGAACTGCAACGCCTGCGGGACGCCATCGAGAGCCGCAGCAAGGCCCGCAAGCAAATCGTCGAAAAGCGGGTCGCGGAACTATTGGGCCAGGAGGAAGATATGGGGTTCTGACCCCGGTCTGGCTTGTACTTGTACTCCTCACGCTCCGCGTGAGGGAATTGTACTCCTCACGCTCCGCGTGAGGAAATTGTACTCCTCACGCTCCGCGTGAGGAAATGGCGTCGCACGAAACGTGGCGCGTGAAATCGCGTCACGCGGAGCGTGACGAGTACGGAACTACGCTTTTTCATTTCCAGCACGCACCTGCAACCGCCTCGCAGTTGACGCGGTTGGGGTGCGCGCACATTCAAGTAGAGGAGGTGTTGAGATGACGATGTTTCATTTCCCCGGCCAACAGATGTGCCTACGGCACGTTGGCCCAGCAGTCGCTCTGGCGGTTTGGCTCGGGCTTGCAGCCATGAGCACGTCGGCGCATGCCGATCCACCCGGACCGCCACCGGGGCCGCCGCGCGATCGCGATCAGGGCTGGGACGACAACGGCCCGCGGCCTGGACCTCATGCCAAGCCGTTCGGTCCGCCGTCGCGTGGTCCCGAAGCCGATGGTCCGCGTCGAGGACGTGGACCGGAAGATCGCCCGATGCCGCCGGGGCCGCCGCGCGAACGCGACCAGGGCTGGGACGACAACGGCCCGCGGCCTGGACCTCATGCCAAGCCGTTCGGTCCGCCGCCGCGTGGTCCCGAAGCCGATGGTCCGCGTCGAGGGCGTGGACCGGGAGATCGCCCGATGCCGCCGGGGCCGCCGCGCGACGTTGACGACGTGGACGAATGACAGGAAGCGATTCCTGCCAGTCCGGAAGAATGGCCAAGCCGGCGAGGTCATAGCGACCCCGCCGGCTTTCTCTTGGCGCAGGGCCAGAAAAGGTGCCAAAACTGGCACGTTTATGGCTCCCGTGTTAGAGTCTTAGGTTGAGATTTCTGTGCGCCGTGCGCACATATTTTCGTAAGGGTTCAGGGTTCAGATTGCGATGCCCAATTCTGAACCCTGAACCCCCTTTGGTTGCGGCCGTAGGCCGCGCTAGTTGCGGTTGAACTACTGCGGTAATATTATTGCAGTAGTATACATATGTCACTAGGCCCCAGAGGCCGGCACGCGGATCTTCCTGACCGACCGCTAGCGGCAAATGTATTACCCCCGCCAGCGGACGAACGCCTCCAGGGCGTAGAATTCGGGCAGGCCGATGCCGTTGTAGAGTTCGGCGGTGCGGCGGTTGCGGTCTTCGGCCCGCTGCCAAAACTCGCGGGGGTCATCGGGGACGGGAAACAGCGCCTTGTCCTTCTGCGACTCGTGGCGGAAGATGGCCGCCCGCTTGAGCTTCAAGTCGTCGGGGCTCAATGGCACGGCGATGTCGATCACGTGCAGCGGCCATTCCTGCCACGCCCCGCGATAGAGCAGCACTTCCGGCCGCTTGCCCGCGGCGGCTTCGATCTCGCGCACGGCGCGGAAGATGGCCTGAGCGCAGAGACGGTGCGTGCCATGCGGATCGGAGAGATCGCCGGCCACGTAGATTTGGCCCGGCTGAATCCGTTCGATCAACTCGCGGACGAGGCGGACGTCGTCGTCGGTGATCGGCAGCTTGGCGATGGTGCCGGTCTGATAGAAGGGCAGATCGAGGAAGTGGAGATGCTCCTCCTTGCAGCCGCAGACGGCGGCCGCGGCCTTGGCCTCGCTCCAGCGGATCAGGGCCTTGATGCGCAGGACTTCCGGCCGGTCCGGCTCGCCGGGCTGTTTGGCGCCGAGGGCCTTCATCACGGCGGCCTCCAGCCCCGGCGACTTCTCCACGTCGATGCCGAAACTGCGATTGATCTCGGCCACAAGGTCGGCCAACTGGCGGGCGTCGTGGTCGAACACGGCGATGTTCCCACTGGTCATGTAGCCCACGTGAACCTCATGCTGGTCTTCGATCAACCGGATCAAACTGCCGCCCATGCTGATGACGTCATCGTCCGGGTGGGGGCTGAAGCACAGCACCCGCTGCGGCTCGCGCCCGCCCGGATGGTAGCCGATCGTATCGGTCATCCAGCGGAAGACGCGATGGGCCAGCTTGGCCGAGGGGCCGTGGTGCCGCAACAACTGGTGCAGGTTGTGCTGGCGGAAATCGTCGCCGTCGAGCTTCAGCAGGGCCTTGCCGGTCTGCTGGCAGAGCCAGAGCACTGCCCGCTTGATCAGCGCGTCGGTCCACTCGACGTTGCCCAGCGTCCAAGGCATGGCCACGCCGGTCAATTCGGCCGACGAGGCCTCGTCCAGCAGCAGCGAAGCGTCGGAATGCTCGCGAAGAAAACTGGCCGGCACGCGATCGGTCATCGGTCCTTCCACCGCCTCGCGGACAATTTTGGCTTTGTGCTCGCCAAAAGCCAGCAGCATGATCTGCCGGGCCTCGAAGATCGTGCCGATGCCCATCGTCAGCGCTTGGTTGGGCACGTTGTCTTCGTGGAAGAAGTCGCTGGCGGCATCCTTGCGCGTGACCGGGTCGAGCGTGACCAGCCGCGTGCGGCTGTTCCGCACGCTGAACGGCTCGTTGAAGGCGATGTGCCCGTTGCGCCCGATGCCCAACAGCAACACGTCGATGCCGCCGGAGCGACGGATCAGGTCTTCGTACCTCCGGCACTGGTCTTCCACTTCGTTCGGCGGCGTCGAGCCATCGAGAAGGTGGACATTATTAGGGCGAATGTTGACGTGGTCGAAGAACGTCTCGAACATCCAGCGATGGTAGCTTTGCAGCCGGTCCGCGCGCAGGCCGTAGTATTCGTCCAGGTTAAACGTGATCACACGCGACAGATCCAGGTCTTCTTCGCGGTGCATGCGGATCAGCTCGCGATAGATTCCCACCGGCGTAGAGCCCGTGGGCAGGCCAAGGACGGCGTCCTGGCCAAGGGCGTTGCGCTCGCGGATCGTGTTGGCCATGATCTGCGCAACGTGCCGCGACACATCCTCGTTCGACTCGAACCAGTAGCAGGGAATCTTGGTGGCGGGAATGAGATGAACGGTTTGGGGCATCTTCGTCATTCGTGCTTTGTCATCCTTCGTGCTGTAATCACCATGTTGTCGCGGTGAACGACTTCATCGTAGGGGCATTGGCCGAGCACCTCGGCGATCTGGCGGGTTTTCAGCCCCTTGATGCGGCGAATCTCGTCGGCGCCGTAGTTTGTCAGGCCGCGGGCAAACTCGACGCCATCGGGCCCGCGCAGCGCCACCACGTCGCCCTTGCTGAACTGCCCCTCGGCATCGGCCACGCCGGCGGCCAACAGGCTCCGGCCGTTGAGTTCGATGGCCGCCCGGGCGCCGGCGTCCAACAGCAAACGGCCGCGGGGCTTGACGGTCAGACCGATCCAGCGCTTCCGCGCGGCCACCGTTTGCCCCTGGGCCAGAAACAGGGTGCCGATCGACTCGCCCGCCACGATGCGCGGCAAAACGTCGGGCAACCGGCCGCAGGCGATGATCACGTTCTCGCCGCCGGTGGTCGCCAGCCGCGCGGCCTCCAGCTTGCTCGCCATGCCACCCTTGCTCAAGCCGCCCAAACGATCCCGCACGAACCCCAGGATCGACTCGTCAAGGCGGTCCACCGTGGGGATGACCTTGCTGCCCGGCGCGCGGGGATCGCCGTCGTACAGGCCGTCCACGTCGGAGAGCAGCACCAGCAGCGGCGCGCGAATCAGGTTGGTCACGATCGCCGCCAGCCGGTCGTTGTCGCCAAAGGTAGTCTGAAGCTCTTCGACCGCCACGGTGTCGTTCTCGTTGATGATCGGCACGGCCCCGAGTTCCAACAGCGTCACCAGCGTGTTGCGGGCGTTGAGATAGCGGGTGCGATGTTCGAGGTCCTCGGCGGTCAGCAGGATTTGGGCGGCGTGGCGGCCGTGCTTGTGCAGCGACCGCTCATAGGCCTCGACCAGCACGCTCTGGCCCACGGCGGCCACGGCCTGGAGGTGGGCGAGATCGGTGGGCCGGCTGGCGAGCCCGAGCCGGCCCATGCCGGCCCCCACTGCCCCGGAGCTAACCAGCACCACCTTCCGGCCGGTCGCCATGACGTGATGCACCTGGTCGACGAGTTGGTCGATGCGGACCTCGTCGAGTTGTCCATCCTCGCGCGTCAGCACGCGCGTGCCCACCTTGACCACGATGGTGGCGGCCAGGGCGGCAATCTCTTGACGCAGGAGATCGTTCATAGCCCTTCAAGATACCCCACTTCCGGCCGAGGTAAAAGGGCATCCGATCTCAGAACGTAATAATAAAGTCTCCGGCCGCCAGGATTTGGTACGAGTTGCCGCCGTTGTTGAACGGCAGTTGGCCGCCGGCGTTGGCGGCGCCGTCGTACCAATCGTAGCGCAACTCGGGCCGGAAGACGAAGTTTGGCTTCGGCCGCCAACTCAGCCCGACGGTGATCTCGTAGAAGTCGCCGGCGAAACCGCTCAACGGCCACGCGCGGATGCCCGCCTGCGGCGGCGGGCCGCCCACCCGCACGCCGTCGTTGTCGCGGAACCACTCGGCCCGCAGGTTGGCCGACCACTTGTCGTTGATCTTGCGGAGGAGGTACTGGTTGATGTCGGACCACCGGGCGGTTTGGCCGGCGGCGACCGTGTTGTTCTGCCAGCCCATGTCGTTCTGGAACACGTACTTCAGCCGCTCGGTCAGTTGATGTTGCAGCACGAGGCTATAGACGAGGCGGTCCTGAACGCCGTCCGGGTCCTGCGGCCCGTCCGAAAGGGCATAGGTGATCGACGTGCGCTTGTCGCAACTGACCCACTTCACCCCGCCCATGAAGTCCAACGCGCCGTTGTAATCCTCGAACATCATCCAGCCGCGGTCGAAGCCGGCCAGGATCGACCACTGGTCGCCGAGCTTGTACTCGCCCATCACGCCGGTGACCAACAGTGGCTCGCCGAAAGCCATGGCGTAGGAGTGGGAGTAGAAGGGATTGGCCACTGCGGGCACGACTTCATAGCCCAGAATGCCGGCGAAGTGGCCGAGCTTGACCGACAGGTTGTCGTAGGCCACTTCCACGTAAGCTTGCGGAAGAATGAATCCGTAGGATTGGCGGTTGAAATCGTTGAAGCGGTCTTCCAGGCCGTGATTGATGCCGAATCGCCAATCGGTGCCGTACACCAGATCGACATGGCCGCCCAGCGCCCAGCCTTCGCCCTGGTTGTTGGCGGGCCGATCGAGGAACAGCCAAAACTGGTTCAACTGGTACTCGCCGTTCCAGTCGTTCGTGCCCACCGGGCCGTTGAACTGGTCGCCCGGCCAGCCGCTGAAGGTAATGCCCTGCTCCAGCCAGCCGCCCATGACGATGTCGTGCTGCTTCAAGAAGTTGGGTTGGGGCATCTTCCAGGGCTGGGGCGCTTCGGGCTGGGGCGCTCCGGGTTGCAGCGCCAGCGAGGTCTCCTCGGAGGCCGGAACGTCGCCGCCGCCCGCCGGGGAATCGACGTCGCCGGGCGCCGCCGGTTGGACCGCGGCTTCGCCCGCCGGCAGAGGAGCGGATATTTCATGGTAGGAATCCGACTGGGCCCGCGCCACGGCGCCCAGCAGGCTGCCAGCAGCCGTTACGATGACAGCGAGTTGCACGATGCGCCGCATGAGTCATTTCTCCTGAAATAAGGTCGCCGCCAGCGATTGGCTGCCGGCAGTTGGGTGTGTCTTTGCTTCTTGCCGGAAATTACCCTAGTAGGTAAAGATCATGTCGAAGCCGCCGGATATCTGCGTGCTGGACGCGCCGTTGTTGAACGGCTGGCCCACGTTGCCCGCGAAGGCGTCGAACCAGTCGTAACGAAGTTCCGGACGGATGGTGATGTTGGAGTGCGGCTTGTAGTTGAACCCGCCGGTGATGCAATAGTAGTTGCCGCGCTCGCCTGCCGCCACGCGAACCCCCTGCGGGTCCTGGAACCACTCGAAGCGCCCGCCGAACGACCAGCAGTCGTTGATCTTGTAGAACAGGTAGTTGTTCAACTCGTACCACTGGTTGTCGACGCCGGTGCGCTGGTTCACGTTATAGTTCGAGCCCAGATCGTGCTCGAAAACGTAAGTCCACTTCTCGTTGAGCTTGTAGGTGAACACGAAGCAGTTGTAGTACAGGTCGCCGGAGGCCGCGCCGACGAAGGCCGTGCCGTCGCCCAGTTTTCCGGCGGAGACGTACCAGCCCAGCGTGGCCTTTTCCGACAGGGTCAGCGCCAGCCCGCCGAGGAACGTCGAGCCGCCGTCCTTGCCCTCCCAGCCTTCGTCCCAACCGTTGGTCCAACCGCCCAAGACGTGAACTTTTTCGTTGTAAGCGTAGTCGGCCAAGGCGCCGGTGTGAGTGAACGGCTCGCCAAAGGTGTGCGAGTACGAGTGCGAGTAGAAAAAGTTGCCCGTCGCTTGCACCACTTCGTAGCCGATCGGCGTGTAGAACCGGCCGAGCTTGATCTTCAGGTCGTTGCAGGCGATTTCCGCATACATCTGCGGAATGGCGGAGCCGTAATCGCGCGACGTGTTCCAGCCGTAGTCCCACGTGCGATCACCGAACGCCTGGGTGTCGGGGCCGTCGGCGCCGAACAGGTAGTCGATCCGCCCGCCAATATCCCAGCCGCAGCCCTTCGTGTCGGTCTTCCGCTCGCCGAAGATCCAGAGTTGATCGGCGGTGAAGCCGTCGCCGACGTTGCGCAGGCCGACCGGCCCGTTATTGGGCTCGCCGTACTGGTTGCCGTAGATGCCGCCGGAGAGCCAACCGCCGATGGTGATGTCGCGGGCTTTCAGGCCCTCGGGCTGCGGAAGGGTCCAGGGATCATCCAGCGCCAAGGCGCTCGACGCGATCAAGCAGCCCAACAGGCCGCCGACCGTCATCAGTGTTGCAGTCCTCATCGCTTGCTACTCCACGAACAAGGAAACTCAGAAACTTCGCGGCGTGCGTCCGCGACGATATCGGCTTCGCACGGGGGCGCAACGAAGCGCACGATGCCCGAGGTGCGACGGTTCCGGTCCTAACACGTGTGCTATCGGACCCGCCCTTAACCCCGATTTACACGAAAGCAGGCAAACTAGGCACAAACCGGGGAAACGGAAGCCTGGGAAGAGGGGCCTTGACGCCTGGGAAAACCCTGCGGGCGTGTCCCCAGCCGGCGGCAGTTCTCACCCGGCGGTCAGGTCTACCCACCTTGCATCGCCCCCCCGTCTTCGGTACAACCTCGGTATAAATCCTTTGGAAAGGCACCGGGGTGGCGAGAACAGTGGAGGCCGGGCATGAGCAAGACCTTTGAGCAAGGCAAGGAGGAAGTTGTGAAGCTGTGCGAACACTTCACGACCAATCGCCAAGCGTTCTGCGCCCCCGGCGTTAAGGAAGCCCACATTCGTCAGATGCTCATCGACCCTTTCTTTGAGGCGTTGGGCTGGGACGTGCGAAGTGCGGCGATGGTCGCGCCTCAATACCGGGAAGTCATTCCCGAAGACAGCCTCGACGTGGAAGGCCAGCAGAAGGCCCCGGACTACACCTTTCGCGTTGGGACCTTGCCCAAGTTCTACGTTGAAGCGAAGAAATGCGGCGTCAACATTGGCACGGACCCCGGCCCCGCGTACCAGCTTCGCCGGTACGGGTGGAGCGCCAAGCTTGCCTTTTCCATTCTGACCGACTTCGAGGAGTTGGCGGTATACGATTGCACGGTGCGCCCTAAGCAAAGCGACAAGGCCGGCTATAAGAGATTCCTGCACTTCCGCTACCAGGAGTATCCTGACCGCTGGCGGGAATTGTGGGACATTTTCTCCCGCGAAGCCGTCTGGTCCGGGGCTTTCGACCAGTATGCCGCCTCCACGCGGAAGCGCGGCACCTCGGAAGTGGACGCGGAGTTTCTGAAGGAAATCGAGGGCTGGCGGGACGTGCTGGCCCGGAACATCGCCCTGCGGAACAAGGACCTTTCTTCGGACGACCTGAACGCCGCCGTGCAATCGACGATTGATCGAGTGGTATTCCTTCGCATGGCGGAAGATCGGCGGCTTGAACCTTACGACCAACTTCTGAAGCTCTGCGAGCAAGACGACGTTTACCCCCGCTTCATGGCCGAGGTGTGCCGCAAGGCCGACGACAAGTACAACTCCGGCCTGTTCCACTTCCATAAGGAACAAGAAACCGACGAGGACCCCGACCGCATCACGCCCACTTTGACGGTCGACGACAAGGTTTTCAGACCGATCCTGCAAAGCCTGTACTTCGCGCACGGTTCGCCCTATCACTTCGGCGTCATGCCGGTCGAAATCCTGGGGACCGTCTACGAGCGGTTCTTGGGCAAGGTGATCCGGCTGACCGCCGGCCACCAGGCCAAGGTCGAGGAGAAGCCGGAAGTCCGCAAGGCGGGCGGTGTGTACTATACGCCATCCTACATTGTCGATTACATTGTCAAACAGACCGTCGGCCGGCAGATTAACGGGCGAAGCCCGATGCAACTGGCCGGACTACACAACGGAAGACAGCCGCTCCGTGTTCTCGACATGGCCTGTGGAAGCGGGTCGTTCCTGTTGGGCGCCTACCAGTACCTTCTTGACTACTGCCTGCAATGGTACATCGACCACCACCCGGAAAAATACAAGAAGGCCGTCTACAAGGACCCCCGCGACGGGCATTGGCGGCTCACGATCGGCGAAAAGAAGCGCATCTTAACGACGCACCTCTTCGGCGTGGACATCGACGCCCAGGCCGTGGAAGTGACCAAGCTGTCGTTGCTGTTGAAGGTCTTGGAGGGCGAAACCGACCAGAGCATAAGCCAGCAACAGCGTCTTTTTCGCGATCGCGCCTTGCCGAACCTTTCCGACAACATCAAGTGCGGCAACTCGCTGATCGGTCCCGACTACTTCACCGGCAAGCTGATTCCCGACCCCGACGAATTGAAACGGGTCAACCCGTTTGACTGGAAAGCGGCGTTTCCCGAGGCGATGAAGGCTGGGGGCTTCGATTGCATCATCGGCAACCCGCCATACGTCCGTATTCAGACGATGAAGGAATGGGCGCCGCTGGAGGTCGAAATCTACAAAGAGCTGTTTGCCGCAAGTCGGACGGGAAACTATGACATTTACGTTGTGTTTGCCGAACAGGGCTTGCGTCTGTTAAATCCAGAGGGCCGACTTGGCTTTATCTGCCCGCACAAGTTCTTCAACTCACAATACGGCGAACCATTGCGTGGAATCATTGCCAAGGGTAAGCATCTTTCCCAGGTTGTCCACTTTGGCGACCAGCAGGTTTTCGACGGGGCGACAACCTACACCTGCCTGCTCTTCTTAGACAAGTCGCCAACGCCGAAATGCAGGTTCACAAAGGTTGACAATTTGGCCGCATGGCGCAAGACTGGTGCAGCCGTCGAAGGCTCGGTAAAGGCCGGCCAAGTCACCACCGACGAATGGAATTTTACAGTTGGCAATGGGTCCGCCCTGTTCGAGAAGCTGTCGCGCATGCCCGTAAAGTTGGGGAATCTGGCCGATATCTATGTCGGCCTGCAAACGAGCGCCGATCCAGTCTTCGTATTCAAGGATGTGCCCGCCTTGAAGGGCAAAACCGTCTCCGTGTACTCTAAAGAACTGGATAAACTCGTATCCATTGAAACCGCTTTGCTGAAGCCCGTCGTTCGGAGCGGAAGTATTGGCCGGTATTTCGCGCACGCCACAGCCGCGGTCCTCTTTCCCTATGAACTCGCCAACGGCAGGGCCATGCTGATTTCGGAGAAGACTCTGAAGCGAGCGTTTCCCAAGGCATGGCGCTATCTCCTCCAGAACAAACCGCTGTTGGTCCAACGCGAGCACGGGAAATTCAAGGAGACGGGCTGGTATCAACTCTATCCAAAGAACCTGGACTTGTGGGAACAACCGAAGATTCTCGTCCCCTACATGATGACGCGGCTAAGTGCCTATTTCGATATGGATAACAACTATTTTGTCAACGTGACGACAGGCGGATTCGGCGTGGCTATACCCTCACGACACGGAGATGTTCGGTATTTCACCGGGTTGCTGAATAGCCGACTGCTTGACTGGGTGATGAAAAAAGTAAGCACGACGTTTCACGGTGGGTACTTTGCGGCAAACAAGCAGTTCCTAGTTCAACTTCCCATACGGGCAATCGACTTGAACGTCCGCAAGGATAAGGGCGCGCACGACAAGATGGTTGCTCTCGTCGATTCCATGCAGACGTTGCACAAGCAGCTTGCCAACGCGAAGTCGGAAGCGCAGAAGACCGTCATCCAGCGGCAAATAGCTGCGACCGACGCGGAGATTGACCGGCTGGTCTATGACCTTTACGGCCTGACGAAAAAGGAGATCGCCATCGTGGAGGAAGCAACGTGCGGAAAGGCGAGACAATGACCGCCCAATGTGTAACACAATGGATAGTTGCGAGCGTTGAGTCGATCATCGTAAACACAATTGAAGCGGCTTCCGATGGAGGTGAATCAATGGGGTGGGATAACGTCATAACGCTGATCGTAGCAGTAGCAGGAGTAGCAATAGCGTTCTTCGGCACGGTTCTTGCCTATTTTGCACACCGAAGAGAAATCCGCCGTGATGAGGTACGGATAAGACTGAAGGTCGGCAAAGCAATCAAACTGGTTTCAGGCAAGGGACCTGTGGAGAACTATCTTACGATCGAGGTAGTCAACCTTGGCTTATTCCCGGTTACGATCGCAAATGTAGGTTTCTCGGACGGCAAAGAGTGCCTATACCCACCGCCAGAAATAATTGAGACGCCTTTCAGGCTCCCAGCCAGAGAGGCAAAGACGATATACTATCCGAGGTCGAGCGCCCCTGATGAGGCGAGGGTCAGAATAATGGGACGAATGGAATACGCATTTGCAGAGACACAGTGTGGAACGCGCGTTGAAATCCGCCCGATTGACCGACAGATTAAAGAGTTCCTGCGACAGTAACGAATAATGTTTTCCAGAATCAATCGGTAGGTTGCGACGGATGCGGCGATTGACCGGCTGGTGTTTGACCTGTACGGCCTGACGAAAAAGGAGATCGCCATCGTCGAGGCGGAGAAATAGCGCAAGTGTTGGTTGGCTCCCCTCCACCGCCGTGGGGTGGCCAATTCTTGATCTAGACAAATCGCCGTCCATCGCGCATGATAGTGGACATGCGCAACCCATTCTCAGAGTTCGAAGAACGCCGCGAATCGGTCGAGCAGGCGGCGCTTAACGCGGCCAAGGTCCGAAAGGCCGCGCGGCGGCGGAAGCGACAGCCCCGCGACGACTGCCCGACCACGCAAGACCCCGACATCCCCTATTGGGTCCCCAGCGGCGACGCCTGGAAGAACACGCCCGAGGAAATCCGCCGGGCGATCCCCCAAGTGCTTGCCCCCGCCTATCGCCAGTTCGTACTGGAAGCCTCCGGCGAGTTGGAACGCTCGATCGGACTGACGCTGGTCCATCTGATCTGGCTGGAGGTTTGCGGCCAGGTCCATCTGGCCGTGGCCGCCTCCGACCCGACCTCGCTGGCCGCCGTGTTGAACAATCCCGAGGCAATGATCGCCCGCCACCTCGAATTGGTGATGGCCAAGTGCCAGGCAGCCGAACTGCTTGTGAAGATGCGGTTGGTGAGCCAGTCGCTGCAACGCCCCAGTACCGCCTTGCCCATGTTGCCGCCGCTCAGCAGCACCGACATCTTGCCCGGGCCCGACCCATGAAATTGGAAACTGAGCGACTTGTTGACCAACAAACCCACCCGGCGCTGGCGCTGATCGCCCGGCGGGCGGAACTGTTCGCGCGGCAGGGGAGCATTGTGGCCGCGTGGCGGCGGCGGGGCGCGCGAACCTACGGCCCGTACTACCGCCTCAGCTACCGCGAAGGCGGACGCCAGCGGTCAGTCTATCTCGGCCGCGAAGGTACGCTGGTGGCGCAGCTCCGGCAGACGTTGGCCGATCTCCAACGGCCCTGGCGGCAGCATCGAGCGGTCGCACGCCTCGAGCGCCAAGCGAAGACCGCGCTGCGGGCGGAAAAGGGACGGCTCAATCGCCACTTGCGCCTGTTGGGCCTGCGACTACAGGGTTTTGAGGTCCGCGGCTGGCGCACCAGCCCAACGCGCCGCTGGCTGCGCAGCCTGCGGTTCCCCCGCATCCACATGCCCCGTATCCCAGGCTTCCCTCGCCGATAGTCGCTTGCAGGAAGTGAATTGGGAAATGGCCGAACCTGTCCCGCTTTCAGCCCACGTCGGCGAACAGGGCTTCGACGAACGGGTCGGCCTCGAACAGCGCGAGGTCTTCGGCCTGCTCGCCCACGCCGATGTACTTGACAGGCAGGCCGACCTGCTTGCGGATGGCCACCACCACGCCGCCCTTCGCCGTGCCATCGAGCTTGGCCAAGACCAGGCCGGTGCAGCGGACGGCGTCGGTGAAGTGGCGGGCCTGGCTGATGCCGTTCTGGCCGGTGGTGGCGTCGAGAACCAAGAGGACCTCATGCGGTGCGTCGGGAATCTGTTTGCCCAATACGCGGTGAATCTTGGTCAACTGGTGCATCAGCGTCTGCTGGGTTTGCAGCCGGCCGGCCGTATCAACGATGCACACGTCGGCGGCCTTTTCGATCGCCCGGGCGACGGCCCGATGGGCCACGCTGGCCGGATCGCTGCCGGCGGGACCGGTGACGATTTCCGCCCCCAGCCGCCCGGCCCAGACGGTCAATTGCTCGACCGCCGCGGCGCGGAACGTGTCGCCCGCGCCCAGAACCACCTTCTTGCCGTCGGCCTGGAACATGCAGGCCAGCTTGGCGATGGTGGTGGTCTTGCCGCAGCCGTTCACGCCGCAGACCATGATGACGGTCGGCCCGGCGGGGGCGAAGCGGATCGGTTCGGCCGGCTGGGCCAAAAGCGACTTCAACATGACCTTGATTTCTCCGATGGCCTCCGACATTTCGATGACTCGGGCGGAGAACTTCTCGCAGACGTCGTCGGCAATCTCTTTCGCCGCATCGACGCCCATGTCGATCTTGATCAGCCATTCAAAGACGTCTTTGCGGAACGCGTCGTCGACCAGCCGGCCCTGCGCCTTGAACAGGTCGCGGATGTCGGTGTTCAGCAGTTGCGTGGTCTTTTTCAGACCCTGCTTTAGTTTATCGAATAGACCCATGGGAATCGCTGGCTAGACGGTTGACTACGGCGGAACATTACGAATGACGAAAGTCAAATGACGAAGGAATGACGAAATCCAAATGACAAATGAAAAACACTGTTTCGATATTCGGCATTCGTCATTCCTTCGTCATTTCGATTTCGTCATTCGACATTGTCCCTTGCTCCCTCTCCCGCACTCCATGCATGACTTTGTCGAGGATTCCATTGACGAACTGGGCGGATTGCGCCGAGCCGAAACGCTTGGCCAGTTCCAGGGCCTCGTCGATGGCCACGCGCGGCGGCGTGTCGGAAAACAGGATTTCGTAGGCCCCCAGCCGAAGCACGCTGCGATCGGTGGCCGCCATCCGCTTCAAGCTCCAGTTGGCGGCAATCGCTTCGATCCGCGCGTCCACCTCCTCGCGGTGACGCCGCACGCCGGCGACCAGTTCGCGGGCAAATTGGGCCAGGTCGCCGATGCGCAGCCGCTCGCCGATAAACTGGTCGCCCACCGCCGGATTGTTGCGCGGATTCAGATCGTCCTGGTACAGGACCTGAAAGGCGACTTCTCGTGCTCGACTGCGACGCGCCATGGAAAAGAAGGGATTAGGGATTGGGGATTAGGACTTTGGAAGGCGGGCCAGCAGATCGACCATTTCCAGGGCCGCCTCGGCGCAATCGACGCCCTTGTTGCCGATGCGGCTGCCGGGCTGGTCCTTGCCCGTGGTGGCGTCCTGGCCGCCTGAGCGGGCAATCGCTTGCTCCAACGTGTTACAAGTGAGGATGCCGAACAGCACCGGCAGGCCATAGTGAACGCCGATCTCGCTCAGGACAATGCTCACCGCGCGGTTGATATGCTGGTCGTGCGTGGTTTCGCCGCGGATGACCGCCCCCAGGCAGATCACCGCCGCGTACCGGCCGCTGGACGCCAAACGATTGGCCACGGCGGGAATCTCGAACGCGCCCGGCACCCAGGCGACGTCGATTTGCTGGTCGGCTACGCCGTGGGCGATCAGCGTCTGCACCGCCCCGTCCAGAAGGCGCGACGTGATCGACTGGTTGAACCGCGACACGACGATTGCGAAGCGGCCCTCGGCGGCGGTAGCAGTTCCTTGAAACGTATTAACCATATTGGCCCCTCCTTTCACATCTTCGTGTTCATGCTCATGAGGAACTCGGCGTTGCTCTTGGTCTTTTGCAGCCGTCCGACCAGCAGTTCCATCGCGTCGGGCGGATTCATGTCGCTGAGCACGCGGCGCAAAATGCACACCCGGCGATATTCCTCCGGGTCCAGCAGCATTTCCTCCTTGCGGGTGCCGCTGCGGTTGATGTCGATGCTGGGCCAGATGCGCTTATCGACCAGTGCGCGGTCGAGCACGATCTCCTGGTTGCCGGTGCCCTTGAACTCCTCGAAGATGACCTCGTCCATGCGGCTGCCGGTTTCGACCAGCGCCGTGCCGATGACGGTCAGCGAGCCGCCCTCCTCGACCTTGCGGGCGGACCCGAAGAACCGCTTGGGCCGCGTCAGGGCGTTGGCGTCGACGCCGCCGGAAAGCAGCTTGCCCGACGGCGGGCACTCGGCGTTCCACGCCCTGGCCAAGCGCGTGATCGAGTCCAGGAAGATCAACACGTCGTGGCCATATTCGACCATCCGCTTGGCCTTCTCCAGCACCATCTCCGACACCTGGATGTGCCGCGTGGCCGGCTCGTCGAAGGTGGAACTGATGACTTCGCATTGAGCCCCCTTCACCTCCCGCTCCATGTCGGTGACTTCTTCCGGCCGTTCGTCGATCAGCAGCATGAAGACGTAGAGGTCGGGGTAGTTCTTCAGCGCGGCTTTGGCCATCTTCTGCATGAGGATGGTCTTGCCGGCCCGGGGCGGGCTGACGATCAACCCCCGCTGTCCGAACCCGATGGGCACGATCAGGTCGACCACCCGCATCTCCACTTCCTCCGCCGTGGTTTCCATGCGGATGTGCGTGTCGGGGTGCAGCGGCGTGAGGTCGTCGAAAGGGATCTTGCCGGTCAACAGATTCGGATCCTGGAAGTTGATCGCCTCGACGCGCAACAGGGCGAAGTAGCGCTCGTTTTCCTTGGGCGGCCGGATCTGGCCGGAAACCACCGCGCCGGTCCTCAGCCCGAAACGGCGAATCTGGCTGGGCGAAACGTATATGTCGTCGGGGCAGGAGAGGTAGTGGTAGTCCGGGCTGCGAAGGAAGCCGAATCCGTCGGGCAAGATCTCCAGCGTCCCCTCGCCATACATCAGCCCGTTGAGCTTCACCCGCTCCTTCAGAATCCGAAAAACCAGGTCCTGCTTCTTGACGCCGGTGTAATCGGCGAGGTTTTCCTTGCGGGCCTCCTCGATCAGTTCGGCCATCGACATCCGCTGGAGTTCGGCAATGTGGGTGTCGCCCGATTGCTTGATCTGGTCGTAGCGGTTGCGGATTTCCTCCCTGCCCGCACGGCCTTCGGCGGCGATTTCCTCCGCGATGGTCAGCGGTTCCTCCCGCTCCAAGGCTCGCAGCGCCTCGTCCACCGAGGGCAAAAGTCGCTGTCTGGCGGCAACAGGGTTCTCGGGCTCCCGAGATCCATTTGGTTCTTCTCTGCCAATGGTCATAATCGCACTGTTCCTGATAGGACTAAGGGCCGTCGCACGGAAGGCGGCGGCGGTGGGATGGGTATCTGTGTTGAAAAGTGATGGGCTAGGCTAAGATTCTCTTGATGTGTCTGGCTAAGTAATCGTCAATTTCCCGGTGGCGCGGGACCGGCTGCTTCTTGCCGGTACGAGGATTTAGGTAGATATCGTGGTTCGCACCCGATCTGACAAAGACACAGCCGTTCTTTTCGAGGTCTCGGATGAGGTCGATACGCTTCATATTGCAATGGGCTTAATCAGGTGTTCTTCTGGGACGTCGTCCATCGCCATAAGGATGTATGCTTCCCTGAGGTTTGTCTCCAATTCCTCAATAGTCTCCCCCTGGCTCATGATTTCCGGGTGGTCCAGGAGCTTTCCGACCCAGAATGTGTCGCCTTTCCAGTAAACCATGTTCATTGTCGTTGACATGACGTTTCTCCGCTTCTACGCGATTTGTTCCAGTTCCTCTTTTACATCGTCCCAACGCATCCAACCGGCCCGGCCCCTATCGCCGCCAACGGCATTGAGATCCGCAAACGCCTCTTTGGCAATCTGCACGTCTTCCAGCGTTTCCAGCCACTCGATCAAGGACTCCCAATCCTTAACATCGACGACGGCAAACCGCTCTTTACCGACGGTCACGTATTGGACCGACTGAAGTGCTTCTAGTGCGGTCATGGCAATCACCCTTTGTGAAGGATTCGATGCTTTCTCATTGCTGAGTTCGCTGAAACAGTCGTGCGGCAAAAGGCCACTCGGACGGAAAAGCGGATGCGGGTGGGAATCAGCGGAAAAGGGACGCCCAAAACTGCTCGATCTGAGCTTGCGTCCGCTCCGGGGAACCGGAGTTGTCTATCGTTACATCGGCACGCTCGCGCTTGCGGTCCAACGATTCCTGTGCGCCCTCACGAGCCGCAAATTCCTCCTTACTCCAACCGCGGGCAATGGCCCGCTGCTGCCGCGCCTTCCGCGGCGCCTCGACAAATATGGTTTTTTCGCACCGTTTATCCCAACCCGCCTCGAACAGCAACGCGGCATCCAGCACCGCCGCCGCGGCGCCGGAGAGGGCCAGCGCCTCGGCCTGCCGATCGAGCAGGCGGGCGATCTCGGGATGCGTCAGTTGTTCCAGGTATTCTCGTTCTCTTTGGCCTTTCTCACCGGGAGCAAATACGACGCGGGCCAACCGCGCCCGATCAATCCGCCCATCGGCCCCGAAAATCGCCTCTCCCCATCGCTGCCTTGCGGCTGCTTCAACTTGTGGCAGCCGCAACGCTTCGTGTCCCGCTTGATCCGCGTCGAGCAGCCCGGCGCCCAGTTGGGCGAACTGCTGAGCTACCATGCTCTTTCCGCTGGCCACGCCGCCTGTTACTCCAATGATTCGCATGAATCACGATCCACAAACCAACCTCACGCGGAGCGTGAGGAGTACAATTAACCGCCCTCCACTTCCTCCGCTGCGGCCCAATTGGGACCGGCTTTGATGTCAACCTTCAAGGGAACATTCAACGTATGGACGCCGACCATTTCCTCCGTGACAAGTTCGGCCAATTGGCGGAGTTGATCGGAGGGAACTTCAAAGATCAACTCGTCGTGGATTTGCAGCAACATCCGGGCGGGCAAACGTTCCTGCCGCAAGCGGCGATGGATAGCCACCATCGCCAGTTTGATCAGGTCCGCCGCCGAGCCTTGGACCACCGTGTTGACCGCGGTGCGCTCGGCGAGGTTCCGTTGCCGGCCGGCGCCTTGGCGAACGCCGCTAATCGCGCGACGCCGACCAAGGATAGTTGTAACATAACCCATTTCACGACATTCCGCCAGCACTTGGCCAAGAAATTTCTCGATGCCGGGATACCCCTCAAAATAGCTGTCTATGAACTTCGCCGCTTGGTCCTGGTCGATTCCCAGCGCCCGGGCGAGGCCAAAGGCGCCCTGCCCGTAGATCACGCCGAAGTTGACCGCCTTGGCGGCCCGGCGCATGGCCGGCGTCACCCCCTCCAGGGGGACGCCGTTGACTTGGCTGGCCACCCGGGCGTGGATGTCCTCGTCGTGGGCAAAGGCCTCGCATAGCCGCTGGTCGCCGGAAAAATGCGCCAACACCCGCAGTTCGATCTGCGAGTAGTCGGCCGCCAGCAGGACCCAGCCCTTTTCGCCGGGCACGAAGGCGGAGCGGATTTCGCGCCCCTCTTCCGTCCGCACGGGGATGTTTTGCAGGTTCGGGTCATTGCAGCTCAGCCGGCCCGTGGCCGCCACCACCTGGTTGAACGAGGCATGAACCCGGCCCGTCTCGGGACAGACCATCTCCGGCAGGGCGTCGACGTACGTGCTCTTGAGCTTGGCATATTGACGGTATTCGAGAATCTTGGCCGGCAAGGGGTGCAGCGGGGCCAACTCCGACAGCACTTCCGCGTCGGTGCTAGGGCCCGATTGGGCCGTCTTCTTCACTACCGGCAGCTTCAACTCGTCGAACAACAACGCTTGGAGTTGCTTGGGCGAGGCAATGTTGAACCGCCGGCCGGCCAGCGCGTAGATTTCCTGCTCCGCCGTCTCGATCCGCCGGCCGAAGCGGCGGCTCAACTCGGCCAGCCGCGCCGTATCGACCTTGATGCCGTTGTATTCCAGTTCCACCAACACGTCGATCAGCGGCAACTCCAGAGAGTTCAGCAGATCGCCGAGGCCCGCCTCATCGAGTCGCTTCGCCAGGATGGGCCGCAGCAACGTCGGCAGCCAGGCGTCCTCGCCGGCATAGTCGGCCACCTGTCGGACCGGCACTTCGTCCATCCGCCGCCGACCACCGCTCCGCGGCGGTGCCCGCTTGCCCGTGCCGATCAACTCGCCGATCTTGATCGTCTCATGGCCGAGATAGGTGTGGGCGAGTTCGTCGAGGTTGTGGTTCCGCCGGCCGGCGTCCAAGAGATAACTGGCCACCATGGTGTCGAACGCCACGCCGGCCAGTTGGACGCCCGCCGCGCGGAGCACGATCATGTCGTACTTGAGGTTCTGGCCGATCTTCTCGACAGCCGGGTTTTCGAGGATGGGCCGCAACGCCGACAATGTCGACGGCGGGTCGAGATACCGCTCGCCGGCCGGGGCGCGGAGCGGCAGATACCATGCCTCGCGATCGCTCCAACTGAACGACATGCCCACCAGTTTCGCCCACCGCGGCCAGACACTCGTCGTCTCGGTGTCGAGCGAGATGCACTTTTGCAGCCCCAGTTGGGCAAGGAACTCCTCAAACGCCTCGGGGGTATCGACAAGGTGGGCAGCGAAGGGGAGGGAACCCTGAACCCTGAACCCTGAACCCTCGCTGCTCCCCGCTCCCATGGGCACTGAAGTGCCCATCCCTCGAATCAACCCAACCAACTTCTGTCCGACGTTGCGGAAGCCGAACTCGTGGAACAACTGTTGCGCCGCCTCCAGGTCGATGCGGCCCGCCCGACCGGCGTTCCAGTCGATGGGCACGGGCACGTCGGCGCTGAGCCGCACGAGCTCCCGACTGAGGATCGCCTGGTCGCGGTATTTGAGCAGGTTTTCCTTGCGTTTTTCCCCCGGCACTTCCGCGGCGTGTTCGAGGATGGCCTCCAGCGTGCCGTATTGCTCGAGCAGTTGGCGGGCGAACTTCGGCCCGATCAGCGGCACGCCCGGCACGTTGTCCACCGAATCGCCCATCAGGGCCTGGAAATCGACCACCTGCACCGGCGTGACTCCCCAATCTTCGCGGAGCTTTTCCTCGTCGATGACTTCGTCTTTGCGGATGTTGTAGACCTTGACGCGCTCGGTGATCAATTGCCGGCAGTCCTTGTCGCCGGTGACGAGGAAGCACCGGCCGCCGCGTTGCTCCGTGATCCGCGCCACGGTGGCCAGAATATCGTCGGCCTCGTACGACTCGCAACCCAGAGCCGGGATGCCCAGGGCCGCGATTACCCGGCGGATGGCCGGAATCTGCGGCACGAGATCCTCGTGCATCTCCGCCCGCTGAATCTTATACTGATCGTACATCGCGTGGCGAAAGGTCTTGCCGGGCAGGTCGAACGCGCAGAATAAATAGTCGGGCTTCTTCTCTTGCAGCAGATAGAGCAAATCGCGGGTGAAGCCGAACACCGCGCCGACCGGCTCGCCCCGCGGACTGGTCATCTCCGGCAAGGCGTGAAACACCTGATGGATGAGCGAATGGGCGTCGATCACCCACACCGTCTGTCCCGCCAGAGATGAGGGGAGCGGGGTAAGAGGAGCGGGGTGAGGGGTGAGAGGCAAGGGGTGAGGGCTGGGCACTTCAGTGCCCAGTGTGCCGGGCGATAGCGATGGTTTCTCCTCCTCCAAACCAAATCCGGGCAGCGACGTTTGCCGGGTACGATCCTTCATTGCGGTCCTCGCGTCCGAGCTATTGCAATCCACATACGCGGAGTCCGCTGCCAATCCCGCCGGCGGCGCAGGCGAACCGCTACGGCGCGACCGGTTTCATCTCGTTCGCGTACAGGTTCATCACCGCTCCACGCGACATGGCCGCCACCTCCGGCTGGCCCTCGATCTCCAACACCACCACCGAGGCGATCTTGTCGGGGGCATCGGCCGGAAGCTTGACCGACACGCCGTTTTCGCCGGCCGCCACCGGCAAGGCCGCCCGCGATGCGTCGGACAGCAGATACGCTTTGGCGACGCGGTTCTTCAGCCCGGGCACGACCAGATCGCCCTTGGGCCAATCGAAGACGTGCAGGTAGAGCTTGCCCGGCTTTTGCGTGCAGCGGCCCCAAGGCAGCTTTTTGAAAGGGCTGGCGCTAGTGCCGTAAATCGCCTCGCCATTGACTTTCATCCACTTGCCCACCTCGGCGAGCCGTTCGACGCTGGCCGCGGGGATCAAGCCCTCGGCGGTTGGCCCCACGTTCAGCAGATAGTTGCCGCCCTTGCTGGCGATGTCGATCAGGTTGCGGATCAGCACTTCGGTCGGCTTCCATTTGTTGTCGTACGACTTGTAGCCCCACGTGTTGTTCATCGTCATGCAAGTTTCCCAATCGCGGTCGGGGAAACCGGTGGGTGGAATGAATTGTTCGGGCGTTTCCGTGTCGCCGTGATAGCCGCCGCCAAGGCGGTTGTTGGTGATGATGCCGGGCTGGAGCTTCAGCAACGGCAGCAGCATTTCGGCGCGCTCCTTGGTCATGTCGCATGGCGTGTCCCACCACAGCACGGCGATCGGACCGTAGTTGGTGAGGATTTCCTTCACCTCCGGCACGGCGATCTTGCGGATGTACTCGGTCATGTCGCCATCCTGGGCCTTATCCCAGTGTCCGCCCGCCGCAGCACCGCCAGGATGATGCCAATCCTGGGCCTGCGAATAGTAGAAGCCCAACTTGATGCCCTGCTTCTGGCACGCCGCGGCCAGTTCCTTCAGCGGGTCGCGTTTGAACGGCGTGGCGTCGTAAATGTTGTACGGGCTGGCCTGCGACTGGAACATCGCGAAGCCGTCGTGGTGCTTGCTGGTGATGACGATGTACTTCATCCCGGCGTTCTTGGCGATCGACACCCATTGGTCGGCGTCGAACTTCACCGGGTTGAACTGCGCCGTCAGCTTTTCGTAGTCTTTTACTGGAATCTTGGCATTGTGCATGATCCACTCGCCGATGCCGCCGATCTGCTTGCCGTTCCAGGTGCCGGCGGGCACGGCATACAGGCCCCAGTGGATGAACATTCCGAAGCGGGCCTCCCGCCACCAAGCCATCCGCTGGTCGCGCTGTTGCTTGGTCTCTTGCGGCGGAGCCGCATCCTCCGGCGCCGCTTTGGCAAGCGGTGCGCAGCCGAGCACTCCGGCGATAGCGGCGGCAATCAGGACGTTGTGGGCGTGCGTGGCAAGCGACATGATTTGGTTCTCCTTGGCGGTTTCCAGAAAGACGGGCCTCCGAAAGCACCATTCTGTGCGGGAGACTCGTAAAAAGCAACTCCCCCACGACTGCCGTCTTGGGCCGTTTGCTCTGACGAGGTTGCTTTGCTTATATTATCCGATCAGTCCCGACCGTTCGGAGTATAGGACCAACAAACGGCCCCCCCGTGGAGCTATATGTCATGCCTTCGTTCAGAGCCCCCCGCGCAGGGCCGATCAGTTTTCGACGTAGGGTGTGACCAGCGAAGCGCAGTCCCACCAATTTGCCGGGAATTTGATGGTGGGACTGCGCTTCGCTGGTCCCACCCTACGATTTTTCCTTGGCCAGCTTGAAAAACTGATCGGCCCTGGCC